>Ga0182037_10001140_pt1 | contig 13766 bp, 10 predicted proteins | sample sta12Cox44000082_FD_125974 | JGI IMG/M metagenome (GOLD analysis project Ga0182037, IMG submission 125974) | Lab enrichment of tropical soil microbial communities from Luquillo Experimental Forest, Puerto Rico - statoxic.12C.oxic.44.000.082 | ecosystem: Environmental > Terrestrial > Soil >... | reverse complement strand
GCTGGAGTGGTGGGCCTGGTGCGTCGCCCAGATCAGCCGGACCCGGTGGGCGATGCGGTGATAGGCGTAGTACAGCAGGTCGACACCGAGGATCGCGACGACCCACGTGTACCACCGGGTGGGTGAAAGGTGCCAGGGCGCCACATACGCATAGATCGCGGCATAGCCGAGTAAGGCGAGGGTCTTCCAGCCGGCGGTAGTGGCTATCGAAACCAGCCCCATCGAGATGCTTGCCACGGAATCGCGGGTCAGGTAGGCGCCGGACGCCGGCCGCGGCTGGTCGGCGGCGGCCTCGAGGCGTTCCAGCTTGCGGGCCGCCGTCCACTCGAGAATCAGCAGCAACAGGAAGAACGGAATGGCGAATAGCACCGGGTCGCGCATCTGCGGGGGCAGCGCGAACCAGAACCCGGTGACGGCATCCACACAGATAGATTACGACCATCGGCCAACGCGCTGGGACGGCCCGGATCGATGAGGTGTTGAGCACTTGACCGCCGTGGTGGTAATCGGCTCGGGGTTTGCGGGATTGTGGGCGGCACTCGGCGCCGCCCGGCGCCTCGACGAGCTCGCCGTCCCGGCGGGCACGGTCGATATCGCCGTGTTGAGCGCCAAACCATTTCACGACATCCGGGTCCGCAATTACGAAACGGACCTGAGCGCTTGCCGGATCCCGCTCGCCGAACTGCTCGACCCCGTCGGAATCGCGCATGTCGCCACCGAGGTGACGGGGATCGACACCGCCGCCCGCACCGTCACCGCATCAAATGGCGAGACATACCGGTACGACCGACTGGTGCTGGCGTCGGGCAGCCAGGTGCTCAAACCGGACGTACCGGGCCTGCGGGAGTTCGGTTTTGACGTCGACACGCATGACGGCGCCCTGGCGCTGGGGCGGCACCTACGCGAACTTGCCGGCGATCCACCGACACCGGCGGCGGCGACGGTCGTGGTGGTCGGCGCCGGGCTCACCGGCATTGAGGCGGCCTGTGAGCTACCGGATCGGCTGCGGGCCTTGTTCGCGCGGGGCAACGTCACGCCTCGGGTGATTCTGGTCGACCGCAGCCCCACGATCGGATCCGACATGGGCGCCTCGGCGTGTCCGGTGATCGAACAGGCCTTGGCGGACAACGGCGTTGAGACCCGAACCGGGGTGAGCGTCGCGTCGGTGAGTGAGCGCGGTGGGGCGCTGTCGTCGGGTGAGCAACTCGATGCGGCCACCGTGGTCTGGTGCGCCGGTATGCTTGCCAGCTCGCTGACCGAGCAGCTACCCGTGGCGCGAGACCGGCTGGGCCGGGTGGAGGTCGACGACTATCTGCGGGTGATCGACGTGCCCTCGGTTTTCGCCGCGGGTGACGTGGCCGCTGCGCGGATGGACGACGAGCACCTGTCAGTGATGTCGTGTCAACACGGACGCCCGATGGGCCGCTACGCCGGCTACAACGTCATCAGCGACCTGTTCGACGAGCCGATGCTGGCTCTCCGAATCCCTTGGTATGTAACTGTTCTCGATCTAGGTCCGGCTGGCGCGGTCTACACCGAAGGGTGGGATCGGGTGGTGGTTTCAACGGGCGCGGCGGCCAAGAGGACCAAGCTGACGATCAATACCCGCCGTATCTATCCCCCGCTGAACGGCAACCGCGGCGACCTACTTGCCGCCGCCGCACCGGAGTTGCAGGCCCGCCCTTAACGATCCCTGATTGGCGTCGCTGAGTCGCCGGCGTACCACCGAACCGCCCGCGCCACCGACGCACGTCGAGGTGAACAGTAGGTGGACCGGAGCCGAACCCGTTGCCGCGCAGCCACACCCAGGTAACCGCTACGCCTTGGAGAGTTGGTGGGGGCAGTAGAACTTCGCCGCAATCATCGCGAAATTGGACGCGCTCTCCATATCGAATCCCGGATTGTGACTCTTCACGTCGTGAACCAGTTCCAGGCCCGATTCACCGTTGTTCAAGCACGTGCACACCGCCCTGCCGGACGCGACGGCCGCGTCCGGGCTCGAATAGCCGATGCCGGCTTGGTGCAGAGCCGCGAGGAAGCCCCCATCGTCACCGCTTGGAGCAGGAGGAGGATCGGCATACGCCCGCGAGGCGAGGCCGATCAAGGCCCAGGCGCCGAGCAGCGCCAGTAGCGGTTTCATAGCTCATCACTCTCCTAATTCCATTGCGTTCTAACCGATTTGCGCATCCGTCGGCACAACTTGGGGCTTGCCGCCCTTTTTCAGGTGCACCGCGTGGATGCCGGGTTTCTTCGACAGCTGCTCGAGCAGCGCGTCAAGGCCTTCTTGATCGACGTTGTGGTGCTGCACGCTCTCGGGCTTCTCCGATATCTGTGCCACCAGTCGCTTCAGGTGCTCCGGCGAGTTCTTGTCCTTGAGGTCCTTGAGCGGGGTGATGCGACCCGAAACACTGTGCGCACCGGTGCCGCCCACAGCGCTGGGCGCTCCGGCGCCCAGCGCGGCACCGAGCATCCCTGCCACCGACATCGAACTGAGCAGCCCGCCCGCGCCGAGCGCGGCCGCCGGCACGGCTTCCGGCCCGGCGGCCGACAATGCGGCGGCGACTGTCCTGATTGCCGGGATGGCCGCGGCCCAGCTCGGCGGTACCGACAGCTTTCCGACCAACGTGCCGGAATTTCCCATGCCCGCCGACACCGCGTTGTACAGCGTGCCCCGGCCGAAGCCCAACGGCCCGAGGCCGGCGCCCAGCGCGTCTTTCGGGAGCGCGCCATACGCAGCGGGCGGGGCGAATTTGAGCCACTGCGACACGGGAAAGTTGGTCAGCAGCCCGATGTCGTTGAAACCCGTCGTAAAGCCGAGCGGGACCTTCACAGCGTTGTAGAGGTTGGTGACCAGTGTCGACGTTCCGGCGCCAAACATGCCGTTGAACAGGCCGTTTATGGTGGCCGTGTAGTCGGTGCTCAGGTTTGCCAGTGTTGCCAGCAGCGGATTGCCGTCCGCGAGCGGGTTGGCCGCTTCCGACAACAGCGTCCCCACACTGCCGGCCGGGGTGGCGGCGGCTTGGCTCACCGCGGCGGCCTGGCCGGCCATTCCGCCGGCGTTGGTGATCTGCGGGGCCGCGGTGAACGGCGTCACCTTGGCTGCGGCCGCGGACGAACTGGTGTAGGTGTCCATCGCCAGCGCGTCTTGGGCCCACATTTCGGCGTATTGGATCTCGGTGGCCGCGATGGCCGGGGTGTTCTGTCCGAAAACATTGGTCGCCACCAACGACGCCAGCTGGCTACGGTTGGCCGCGATCTCCGTTGGCGGCACGTGCGCGGCGAACGCCGTTTCATAGGCGGTTGCCGCCGCGGTGGCCTGGGTCGCCGCTTCCGCGGCCTGGGCGGCGGTGTCCTGCATCCAGGCGAGGTAGGGGGTGACCGCGGCCACCATGCTCACCGACGACGGACCTACCCAGGGCCCGCCGGTCAAGCCGTCGATCACCGACGAATACGAGGAGACCGTCGACTGCAATTCGCCGGCAAGCCCCTCCCAGGCCGTCGCGGCGGCCCGCATCGACCCCGAGCCCGGGCCGGCGTACATCCTGCCCGAGTTGATCTCCGGCGGAAACGCTGCGTAGAACATGGCTACACCCCTTCCTCGAGCACCGGGATCACGATGATGGTGGCTGCGGCCGGATCGGCCTCGGCGACGACACCGCCTAGTGAGGCCGCCGCCCCGCCACCGCCCGCGGACTGGAATGCCGCGCCGGCCACGGCGCGTCCCGCCAGGCTCGACAGCGCCATCTGGCCGAACACGCCACCCTCGCCGGCAAGCGAGGCCTCGGGGGCCGCTGCCAGGTTGGCCGGTAACACCGAGGCGAGCGTCCTGATCCCCGGGGCGGCTTCGGTCCAGCCCTGGGGCACCGACATGCTTCCGACCAGGGCCGCCTTGCCCATACTCCCCGAGACCGGTCCCCCGCCGACAGCGGAGCTCAGCATCGGCTTCACCGCGCCTTGCGTCAGCGGCGCCAACGACCCGCTGATGGCTTTCGGGCCTGCGAGATACGCGGCGGCTCCCTGTCCGTTTTGGCCCCAGGCGTACGCCTGTCCGAACGACAGGAAAGGGCCGCCGGGTATGGAAGCCAGCCCTTGGAGGGAGTACGGCCCGGAAGTGATGGTCGACGTCAGGGTGTTCCAGTTCGTCAAGTCGGTCTGGAGCCCGGCCGGCAACGCCAATGAGGAAGTCAAGTGCGGCAAGTCGAGTCCCGACAACAGGTTTCCCGACGACGTCGGCGCGTTGAAGATCCCGTTTGCCAGCCCCTGCAGTGCGGTCGGCAGCGAGTTGATCAGCCCGGACAGCTGCGACGCGGTGTGAGCGGCCGGGGTGCCGGCGGCCTGAGACACAGCGGCCGCTGGTGCCGCGGCACTGTTTGTGGTCTGCGGCGGATCGACGAACGGCGTCAACTGCGTCGCGCTCGCTGACGAGCCGGCATAGGCGTACATCGCGGCGGCGTCCTGTGCCCACATCTCCATGTATTGGGCTTCGGTGGCCGCGATCGCCGCAGTGTTCTGGCCCAGGAAGTTGGTGGCGATCAGCGCCATGAGCAGTTCGCGATTGGCCGCGATTACCTGCGGCGGCACCGTGGCCGCAAACGCCGTCTCGTAGGCGCCGGCGGCAAGCTTGGCCTGGGTGGCCGCCTCCTCGGCCTGCGCGCCCGTGGCATTCATCCATGCCACGTACGGTGCTGCCGCGGCCGCCATCGCTATCGAGGACGGACCCGTCCACGGGCCCGCCGCCAAGCCCTCGACGGTGGAGCCATATGAGGCCGCGGTCGACTGCAATTCCGTCGCCAGCTCATCCCAGGCCGCCGCGGCTGCCAGCATCAGCCCCGACCCGGGCCCGACGTACATCCGGCCGGAATTGATCTCCGGTGGCAGCGCCCCGAAATCCAACATCTATTACCTCCGGTCCCTTAAACGGCCGCCCTGGTAGCCACGATTACGTAGCTCTGCACGCAACCGCGCCGTAGCTCTGAGGGAATTCATGAAATCTTCGGTTGAATCCGCTCGTTGATCCAACGTGTGCGAAGAAGTCGGAATTCAACTCTCCTGACTCAAATCATTTCAGTGGACGCGCGACCCCCCATTGCGCACGCGTTGCCGCTTAATGTAACGATGATCCTGATCGAAACGTGTTCGTGGCGCGTTCCCGCGCTGTAATAATAAAGTAAAAAGTGAACGCCACGACCCCGGAACCACTGTGAGGATGCTGCCTATCAGCTAACACACTCTTCTGTCAGATTATGACTTCAGCAGATTCATAGATAGAGGTCAGCAACAAGCCAGAAAACGGCTGTAATTTACCAGAGTTTGTATGCCATACTCGGCAGCCGGCACCGCTGAAGGTCCGATGCTGCTAGTGAGCAGCGATTAACGAGGTGTCGGCGAACCGGCGGCTTTATTTGCCTAATCACTGGCACAACTAGGATTTCGCCGGTGCGTATGGAACTTGTTGGCTCACAGCGTTTAGCCGCGCGCTGGCAACATTCACTCAGACCCAGCTAGAACGGACGGCGGTGTTGGTGCTAGCTATGTTGCTAGCCGGGGTTCAGTCCATTTGCTGGCCCGCGTCGGCCCGGCCGGCGCCGCCGCAAGCGGCCAGCGAGGCGGCCCGGACCCCGGACGACGGCGCCGTGGGCGCCGAAATCGCCAAATCGATAGTGGATCGTCATGTGCTGCTCCCCTGAATTTCACTAACTGTACGCATCCGTGGCTGTCGTCGCGCTGATTAGCTGCTGGGAGTTTTCTGTAAGGCGGATTCATGCCGTTCAGCCAGGTTATCGCCACAAACCAACCGGTCGTGCAGCATGTCTGCGGTGTTGCCAAAAGCTGACGCCGCCGATCTGGCGCCTGTGCGATCGGGCTATCCGGCAGCAGGCGGGCGTCCCAGTATGCGCGGGCGGAACCCGTATATCGGAGTACTGAACTCGTCGTCAGACGTATCCACTATCCCGCCCAGTGGCACGCCAGGCATGCCTGTCGCCCCTACGTCCTCCGTCACCATTGGCGTGGCGCCGAAGCCCTGGTACGCGCCTCCCCCCATTTGGGTCGTTGCCAGAGTGGCCGGGTTGATGGTCGCCCCGCTTGCGGGCCAGCCCGGAGGGACCGACAAGGCTCCGACCAGGTTGGCCCTCCCCATCTCGGCCGCGCCCAGGCCCGGCAGGCCCGCTGATGCGGTCGACGCCTGGCCAATGCCAGCGGCCGCATTCCCCGCGTCCGCCGCCGCACCGCCTACCGCGGCGCTCGCCGGGGCATACAGGAAGTTGTAAGCCGTCGCGCTATCGATGAACCCCGTCGGGTTGAGTATTCCGTTGGTGGTGAACCCGTTAGAAATGCCGGCGACTGTTGCGTCGTCAACGAAGGTTCCGAAAAGCGATCCGGTGCTCCCATCCAGGAAGTTCATCACTCCCGCGAGCCCTGTCGTCGAGGTGTTCGTATTGGGTGCGAGCCCAAGCCACGTCGTCAGGTTGGAAAGCGCTGGGGGCAAGCTGGTGGCCGAGGTCGAGGTCTTGGTGGCTTGGGCAACCGCGGTGGCTTGGTTGGCCGCGCCGTCGGTTTTGGTGGTGGACCCCGGCACGGTGAACGGCAGCAATTGTGTCGCTGCGCGCGAGGCGCTGGCGTAGCCGTTCATTGCGGCGGCATCTTGACTCCACATTTCCGCGTATTGGGCCTCAGTTGCCGCGATCGCGGCGGTGTTTTGCCCGAAAAGGTTTGTCGCCACCAGGTTCGACAGTTGAGCGCGGTTGGCCGCGACCGCCCCCGGCGGTACCGTCATGGCAAACGCTGCCTCATAGGCAGCCGCGGCCGCGTTGGCTTGGGTACCGGCCTGCTCGGCTTGGGCGGCGGTAATGCTCAACCACTCCAGATACGGTGCGATGGCGCCCACCATGAGCATCGACGACGGCCCAAACCAACTCTCGCTGCTCAAGCCCGAAATTACCGAGTCGTAAGAGGCTGCCGCAGAACGCATTTCAGCAGCCACAGCGTTCCAGGCCGAGGCGGCGGCGAGCATCGACGCTGACCCAGGACCCGAATACATTCTGGCCGAGTTAGTCTCCGGCGGTAATGCCGCAAAATCGAACATGATATTTCTCCTTAAGTCCTTGAGTCTCGTTATCCGGCGGCTGGCGGGCGTGGCATCACGACGGGACGGAATCCGTACTTTGGGATGGCCCTGCGTAGCCGCTTGCCCGCGCCCACCATCGGCGCCCCATAGCCTCCCGGCCCGCCTGCCCCGCTTGACCCGATGTCGCCAAGGCCGGTGGCCGGCGTCGCCGTTGTGGCGGGGGTGATCGACGCCGCGGAGGTCCAGCTTGGCGGCGTCGACAACGCGCCCACGAGGTGCGCATTTCCGATCCCGGCTGACGCGCCGGCGCCCAGCCCAGGTAGGCCCGCAGAGCTCAGCGCGTTGGCCGCCGGAGCGGCCAGGTCCGCCGCACTTCCTGCCGCCGCGGCTGCCGGGTTGGTGAACAGGTAGTTGAAACCCGCGACGGTCTGCAGGATGAATTGCGGATTAAACGGGCCGCCGGCAATGGCGCCGTTAGTGACCATGGTGCTGGAAAAGTTGCCATTCAAGAGCGTCCCCAGCGCGGAATTATTTGTACCGGCCAGCGTGCTCGCCAGATACGTCTTCAGCGATCCGAGGGACCCGGAGCCGGCAGCTTCGGACGTTGCCGACGACATTACCGAGTGACCAGTCCCTGCCGGTGTTTTGGCCGCCGCACCAACGGCGTTGGTCTGGTTGGCCAGTCCGTCAACGCTCGTGTTCGACTCCGGCGAGGTGAACGGCGTGAACTTCGATGCAACACCGGAAGCGCTGGCGTAGCCGTTCATCGCCGCGGCATCTTGTGCCCACATTTCCGTGTATTGGGCCTCAGTGGCCGCGATCGCAGGCGTGTTTTGCCCGAAAACGTTGGTCGCCACCAGCGCCGCAAGCTGAGCCCGGTTGGCTGCGACGACCGCCGGGGGCACCGTCATGGCAAACGCGGCCTCGTAGGCGGTCGCGGCAGCGCGGGCTTGGAAGCCCACCTGCTCGGCCTGAGTGGCTGTGGTGCTCAGCCAGTCCACGTACGGTGCGGCCGCCGCCAACATAGACATCGACGACGGACCAAACCAGCTCGCGCTGGTCAGCTCCGCAACCACCGAACCGTAAGAGGCTGCAGCGGAACGCATTTCAGCGGCTATCGTGTTCCAGGCCGAGGCGGCGGCCAGCATCGGCGCCGATCCAGGGCCCAAATACATTCTGGCCGAGTTAATGTCCGGCGGCAATGCCGCGAAATCGATCATCGGTCCCCCTCGGCGCTCAGCGGGCCGCCGCTGCGTTGGCGGCTTCGGTGGCCGCATACGATCCGGCACTGGTTTCCAAGGTGGCGACGAACATCTGGTGCATCGCATCGGCTTGCGCGCTCAGCGCCTGAAACGTCTGCGCGTGCGTGGCGAATATCGCCGCCGTCACGAACGACACCTCATCGGCGGCCGCGGGCTCCACCCCGGTCATCGGGGTTGCGGTCGCGGCATGTTGAGCGGCCAGCGTTGAGCCGACCTGCTGCAAGCGACTGGCGGCGGCGGCCAGCGATTCCGGCTGTGCAGTGACAAAGGCCATTGGAGTTTCTCCTAACGAATGTTGGTGGAATAGAACCGGTCCCGGCGCTGTGGTAGCGCTAAGGCACTCTTCGAGGGGTCATCGCGAATCCAACCCTGCCCAAGTGACGGACGGTCATGGGTAACGCTTCTGGTTGCGGAACTACAAGCAACAATGGGCTTTTACCTCCTAAATGAAATCGATGCGGTGCTTGTTGCTGACTCGAGGCTAATTTCCGCGCACGCCGAATTGGGCCCCGCAAAGCGGTGACGTGCGGATAGATCTCACGGGGTCAATCGGTTAGGAGTGGAAACGAGCCATGGTCGGATCGCAACGAAGTGGTCGTGATCTCGAATACGGACTATCGTCGAGACTCAATTTTCGCTGTCACCTCCTCACCCCCAGGGCACACACGGATGCCATACCTTGCACAGTGGGAGGAGCGCCCAGACAAAGACGCCCGAGCACCGCACCCCTCTCGTCAGAGCTTCGGCACCACACGGCGTATCCGACCGAATCACGACCGGAAGCCACTTGGGCTCAACCCTTAATCCGGGAGGAGCTGTCCTGACCCTGGGCGTCTTTCGACGTTCGAGGTCAGTGGCCTATATCCGTGCAGACGCCTCACCTAGCGAGGTGCTTGCAAGGGCAATGCTGGCATCCGCAATTATGTGAGTCAAGCGTGAGTTCCACGTGTTTGGCACAATTCACGTTCTGGACATCTGCAAATCCGGGCGTCGCGGGCAGGGATTAGCAGCGGGTCTGAGCTAGTTATGTCGTCTTCTTTTCGGCCACCGCCGCGGCGAGGCCCTCGGCCAGGTCCTCGCCGGTCAGTTCCTTGAACCGGAGCAGTTGATCCTCGCTGAAATCGGTGAGGTCGCTGGCCAGCACCGCGTCGAGGTCGTCGTCGTCCAGTCGGAAGCTGCGGTGATCGCGGGCCTTTTCCACGACGTTGCGAACGAAGCCGGCGTTGCCGAGCGTATCGATGCCGCGAATCAGATCCCCGTCTTCCGAATAGCTCTCGTCGAGGTAGAACTTGGTGTACGACGGCAACAACGCGTCTGCCGATGCGTCGGTGATGACGTCTTCGTTCTCCCGGCCCATCAGTTTCGTCAGCGCGACGAGCTCGTCGGGAGTGTAGCTGTAGAACTCGATCACGGTCGAAAAGCGCCGTCGCAGACCCTGATTCACTTCGAGCATCTTGTCCATGGCCTTGGCGTAACCCGCCCCGAAGACCACCAGCTCGTCGCGATGATTCTCCATGTATAGCAGCAGCGTGTTGATGATCGCGTTCCCGTAGGGGTCGCCCTGGTGGTAGCCGCGCTCGTGCAGCGTGTGCATCTCGTCGAAGAAGACCGCCCCGCCCAACGCCCCCTCGAGCATCTCCTCGGTGTTCTTTTCGGCGTCGGCCATGTACCGGCCCAGCAGCTTGGTGCGGCTCGTCTCCACCACCACGGGCTTGCGCAGCACCGTGAGTCCGCACAGCTGCTTGGAGAAGGCCCGCGCCACCGACGTCTTGCCGGTCCCTGGCGGCCCCAGCAGCAAAGTGTGGCGTGATGTCACGGGCACCGGGAGGCCCATCTTCTCGCGGGCCAAGTTGACCTTGGTGGTCGACTTGATGAGCTTGATCTCCCGTTTGGCTCGTTCCATGCCCAGCATCGCGTTGAGCTCCGCGTCCCCTTCGGCCAGATACTTGGCGGCCTCTTCGGCGTGCCGAGCGGCCTCCGTTTGCGCGCGGGTCGGTGCGCTGTCCGGATCCCACGGGTCGGTGCGGGCCTCGATCGTTTCCGGGTCGGTCAGTATCAGCCGGTAGTTCGGATTGTCCAACGCTTCGCGGGCCGGGGCGAACTTCGGATCCCGCGAATACACCCGCCGCAACAGCTCGACGGCCTCCTCCTCGCGGCCGACGTGCCGCAGGCACATGCCCTGCGTGTACAAGGCGATATTGGCCGCCCCCGGCACCCGGTCGCCCTCGATGGCGGCCTCGCCGCGCCGAAAGGCCTCTTCGAAGACTCCGAGTGAAGCGAGCGCGGTGGTCGCCATCGCCGCCCCCGCTGCCTTCAGTTCGGGGTGCCGCCAGGTCTTTCCCTCGGAAAATTGGGCGAGCACATCGGGCCAACGGCCGGTGCGGAAGTACAGCACGCCCCGCACGTAGTCGACGACTTCCTCGTCGAAAGGGTGGCGGGGATCGATGCCGTCGAGCAGTTTGGCAGCTTCCTCATAGCGGTTCGCCTCGGCGAGAACGGCGGCATACACGCAGGCCAGTGACTCGACGCTGGTGACAGCCAGCCGCAAAAACAACCCGTCGGAGACCTCGGGACGAAACTGCAGGTCCGTCACCCCGAGGCGGCGCGTTTCCCAACCGAAGGTCCGGACCGCCGCCCACGCACCGGTGAGCACGTCGATGCCCTGCTCACCGGCCATTACCCGCGCTAGCCAGGCGTCGCACATCCCGGGATCGAGGGTGGTCGCCGTATTGAACATTTGCGACGCCACCTGCGGGTTGTGGCTGGGCTGTAGTCCGTTGACCGATATCCCGGACGCCAGCAGCCCGGCGACCATGGCATTGCGGGCGTCTTCGGCAGGTGATTGCGAGCGCGTCATTGCGCTGCGGGCACGCTCGCTGAGGCCTCGCTCACCTGACCGACCTGCAGCACCAAGTCATCGTCGTCGAGCAAGGCGCGACTGGGCACGACCAGGAGCGGGTGGGCTGTCGGAGCGGGCAAGCTCGCGCGTACCGCGGCAAGCTGGCGGCCGGTGAGCCGGTTGAGTCCGGACGATGCCTCTCTGGAGAGCCGGCCGTCGCTGTGGAATCGCACCCAGGCCGACAGCTGGGCGCGGCCGCCACGAGTGACGAGCCGGATCGTGATCGCCGTGGCCACCTGGTCGGAGAGCAACAGATTTTCCAGGGTCTCGGTCGTGATGTCCGACGGTGTCAACCAGAAGCTGGTTGCGAACCCGTTGAAGTGCTTGAGGTGCCGCCACCCGGGCCGGCTCCGCGTCGGCTCCAGGTCGGCCAACGCGACGCCGTCGAGCTCCGCGATCTCCTCGGCGGTCAACGGCCTGGCAGCACAACTTTGTCCATCGAGATCTTGGGCGAGCCGCTCGGTGGCCGCCACCAGCGTGGAAGCCAACGAATCGCGGGCCGCCACCGCGGCGACGTTGCGCTGCGGGTTCATCCGCAGGACCAGCCAGGTGCGGCGGGTGTAGGAGGTGCGTTGATCACTCACCACCCCCCACTCGTCGGGCCCCCAGTCATCCAGCTTTGACTTCTCTGCGGCGTTGCCTCCGCTGCGCACCTTCAACGCGACGATGTCGATGCTGTCAAGGTGAATGTCGAACTGGCGCAAGCCGTCAGCGACCGCATGCACCGGCAAGGTGGCCGCCGTCGTGCGATGGCGGTGGCGCCCGGAGGAGTCGTCCGTTCCGCCGTCCACCGCGATCACGGTGACCAGATGGCCTTCATGCTCGCGTACACCGACCTTGTCGCGCCCGAATCGGCGCTGGTGGTCGAGCGCGGGCGTGCATCCCGCAGCCAGCGCGGTGCCCGGATCGGAGGACCAATCCCACAGCCACGTGGCCAAGCCGGAGGTCACCGTGAGGCCGTGGCTGGTGACTAGTGCAAGCAGAGTGATCACCGCTGCCAGGCCAACACCCACCCAGAACGCGATGCGATGATCGCCCTGCCAGGACTGCGGGCAGTGACTGGCCACCAACAGGATCACGATGTCGACTAGAAACACCGTGGTCACCCGTGGCCACGACAAAGACAGTCCAAACCTGCGCTGAGCCTTCATTACTGTTACTGCTCCGCCCTCACTGCTGCTTCCGCGTTCGTTTCCAATACATCGCTATGCCGAAGATCGCGCCGCCGATCAGTAACGCGCCGGTCAATCCGCCGGCGGCCACCCATATCGGGACCATATCGCGGTCAGGGGCCGCTTTCGGCATGTTCAGCGGCGCAGACAGTTGTTGCGGCGGCTTTGCTGGACCTTCCGGCACGTCCCAGGTCAGCGCCGCCACCGGGTCGATGAGACCGTAACCGACCTGATTATCCACACCGCGCGACGGAGCCCGGGCGGTCCGTTCCAACCGGCTGATGATTTGGTATGCGGATAGCTGGGGAAACTTGGCGCGGACGAGGGCAGCCACCCCCGACACGATCGCGGTCGAGAAGCTGGTGCCTGCCGGAATCAGCATCGTGTTGTCGGGGCCATCGATGGCGTTGATCAGGCCATCGTCCCGGGGTGAGAGCCCGATGATGTCCAGCCCCGGCGCGGCGATCCCCACCCACGGTCCTGCGATGCTTGACGAACCCTGCCCGCCCTGCGCGCCACCTTGGGCGAGCGGCCGCCCGTCTTCGTCGACCGCGCCGACCGTCAGGACGTAGTCACTGAACCAGGACGGCGTCACCACGGTGGTCACACCGCTCCAGTCCCGGGGATCCTTTGGCTGCATGGGATCAAACGCCGGGTTCTGCTTGCAGTCCTTCCTGCTGCTATCCCCGGCCGCGGCCACGATCACGACGTTCTTGTCGACCGCCGCGTAGCGCACCGCGGCGCCCAGCGCACGCTGGTCGATGATGTTGCGCGCACTCATGCACGTCACATCGGAGATGTTGATCACCGTCGCTCCCATGTTGGCCGCGTGCACGATTGCCCGCGCCATGGTCTCGACATCGTCGACCTTTGCCCGCGTCTGCGGATCCTCATCACCGGTATAGGCATCCTTGAGGCCAAAGGCCGCGCTGGACTGGCGGATCGAGATGATGTCGACATCCGGCGCGATTCCGCTATATGCGTCGGGGCCCTGCGAGGGCGCGGGCGCAGGCGGTGGTGGTGGCGGCGGCGGCGGTTTGGGCGGGTCGAGTGGACGCGGGCCGCTCGGGTGGTCGACGCCGATCACCCGCCGACCACCTGGGTAGCTCGGTATTGTCACCGTGCCCCCGCCGGTGCGGTTAGCCGCCGGTGCCTGACCGGGTCCCGCCGGTGCCTGACCGGGTCCCGCCGGTGCCTGACCGGGTCCGGCCGGTGCCTGACCGGGTCCCGGCGCCGCCGGTGGTGGCGGCGCTGCAGGCGGCGGTGGCGGCGGAAATCCGAACGGTCCCGGAGGAGGAGGAGCCTCCGACGGGGGCGGTGCGGGAACCTTCGTCACGGTCTGAGGCAACGGCGACAAGGTCACCGTC
>Ga0182037_10001131_pt1 | contig 13845 bp, 11 predicted proteins | sample sta12Cox44000082_FD_125974 | JGI IMG/M metagenome (GOLD analysis project Ga0182037, IMG submission 125974) | Lab enrichment of tropical soil microbial communities from Luquillo Experimental Forest, Puerto Rico - statoxic.12C.oxic.44.000.082 | ecosystem: Environmental > Terrestrial > Soil >... | reverse complement strand
CGCGAACAGGAATCCCGGGATCGCATAGCCGATGATGATGACGCCCGAGGTCCAGACGTCGAACGAGGTGCCGTCCTTGACGGCTTTACGGATGCCGAGCGGGATCGAGATCAGGTACGAGATCAGCGTCATCCACAGCCCGAGCGAGACCGAGACCGGCAGCTTCTCCTTGATCAGCTGGATGACCGACACGTCGCGGTAGTAGCTCTTGCCGAAATCGAAGCGCAGGTAGTTCCACAGCATGATGAAGAAGCGCTCGTACGCCGGCTTGTCGAAGCCGAATTGTTTCTCCAAATTCTTGATGAATTCCGGATCGAGCCCCTGGGCGCCGCGATATTTTGAATTGAGGTCGCCCTGGCCCGACTGCAGCGCGCCGCGATTGCCGAAGTCGCCGCCGCCGGACCCGGAAATGCGCGAGGTGGCGCCGGTGTCGGTTCCCGAAAGTTGTGCGAGCACGCGTTCCACCGGCCCGCCGGGCGCGAATTGCACCACGGAGAACGACACCAGCATGATCCCGAAGATGGTGGGGATCATGAAGAGAAACCGGCGGATGATATAGGCCGTCATTTGCGTTCGACTGTCATTTGTATGGACTTAAGCGCGCACCCGCAAGCTGCGGTATCCAGAGCATGATTCGGAAAAAACCTGCCCCGCACTTGATGCGGGTGAATATCGGTTTTCCGAAAAGATCATGCTTCATCAAGATGCTAGGGCCGAAATCGTTGCACTCAAACGATTTCGCTCTAGTGCAATAGTCTAGCCTCCTTTCAGTGTCTTATTGGTGTCAGCCCACCAGGTGTCCGGAATGCCGCGGAAGTAGCGCGGCTGCGCCGACGGGCGCCCGAAAACGTCCCAATAGGCGATCCAGTGGGACGCTTTATACCACTGCGGTATCCAGTAACGGCCGGCGCGAATGACGCGATCGAGCGCCCGGCAGGCGGCGGTGAGCTGAGGCCGCGTCTGGGCGGCCATGATGGCGTCGATCAGGGCATCGACCGCGGGCTCGGAAATGCCTGCGAGATTATTGGAGCCCTTCAAACCGGCCGCCTGGGAGGAGAAGAACGAGCGTAGCGAATCGCCCGGCGTCGCCGAAAAGCCGAAGCGGTCGATCACGATGTCGAAGTCGAAGCCGTCGCGCCGAGCGCGGAACTGCACCGGATCGACCAGGCGGATCGAGGCGTCGATGCCGAGCGTGCCAAGATTCCTGACGAACGGCATGTGGTGCGGCTCGAACGACGCCTCGTCGAGCAGAAACTCGATCGCGATCGGCTCACCCGACGGCAGCACGCGCTTGCCGTTGACCACATTGCAGCCGGCGTTCTTCAGAAGCTGCGCCGCCTTGCGCAGTTGCGCGCGGTCCGCCCCCGAGCCGTCGGAGACCGGCGGCACGTAGGGCTCGCCGAACACTTCGGCGGGGAGCTGGCCGCGGAACGGCTCGAGCAGCGCCACCTCTTCGGCGCTGGGCAAACCCTTCGCCATCATGTCGGAGTTCTGGAACACCGAGACGGTGCGCTCGTAGGAGCCGTACATCACGGTCTTGTTGGTCCACTCGAAGTCGAAGGCATTGTCGAGCGCCTCGCGTAGCCGCGCATCGGCGAATTTTTTGCGCCGCGTATTGATGAACCAGCCCTGCGCGCCCGACGGCGTGTCGTCGGACAGCACGTCCTTCTTGACGCGACCGTCGCGGACCGCGGGAAAGTCGTAGCGCATCGCCCAGATGCGCGAGGTGAACTCCTCGCGGAACAGATAATTGCCGGCGACGAAGCCTTGGAAGCCCACGTCGCGGTCGCGGTAATACTCGTAGCGCAGCACGTCGAAATTATACTGGCCGCGCGAGACCGGCAGCTCGGCGCCCCACCAGTCCTTGACGCGCTCGTATTCGATGTATCGGCCCGGCTCGAACTTGCCGACCTTGTAGGCGCCGCAGCCGAGGGGCACGTCGAGGGTGGATTCCTCGAACAGCTTTTGCGCGTAATAGGCACGCGAGAAGATCGGCAAGCCGGCGACGAACAGCGGCACGTCGCGGGCGCGCTTCGGCGCAAAGGTCACCGTGACCGTTGCGTCGTCGCTTGCCGTGGCGCCCGAAAAATCGCGCAGGCTTTGGCTGATCAGCGGGTGGCCTTTTTCTTTCAGGATATTCAGCGAGAAGGCGACGTCGTGGGCCGTGAGCGTCGTGCCGTCATGGAATGTCGCCTGCGGCCGGATTAAGAACGCATAGGCCAGCCCGTCGGCCGAGCGCCGCACCTTTTCCGCCGCCAAGCCGTACATCGCGTCGGGCTCGTCGCCGGAGCGCACCATCAAGCTCGCAAATGTCAGCTCCATGCCCTGCGCTGCGTCGCCCTTGAGGATGAAGCTGTTGAGTGAATTGAAGGTGAGGAAATTCTGATTGTATTCGCGGTTCGGCCCGATCTGCGAGAAGCGCCCGCCCTTCGGCGCCTTGGGATCGACATAGCTGAAATGGGAAAAGTCGGCCGGGTAGGCGAGGTCGCCGAAGGCGGAGAGCCCATGCGCCTCGATGGTCGTGCCGGGCGCGGACTCGGCGCGCGCCGCGGGGGCGAAATCGCGCCGAGGCCAGGCGCCCGCCGCCGCGCCGGCCGCAAGCGCAAGCACGCCCCGCCGCGAAGTCCGCATCACGGATGCGTTCCCACCTTCGCCGCCTTCGCGGCGTCCCACCACCACAGCGTCGGGAACCCCGGCGCGCCGTATTTCGGCAGCGGATCGGGACTGCCGAAGCGGTCCCAGCGCGCCGAGCGCACGAATGGATAAGTCCATTGCGGCACGACGTAGTCGTTCCACAACAGCACGCGGTCGAGCGCGTGGGTGGCAGCGACAAGGTCGGCCCGATTGGTGGCGAAGATCACTTTGTCGATCAGCGCGTCGACCGCCGGGTTCTTGATACCGATCAGGTTGAGCGAGCCGGGCTGGTCGGCGGCTTGCGAGCCCCAGTAGCTTCGTTGCTCGTTGCCGGGCGAGAGCGATTCCGCCCAGGTGTTCATGATGATGTCGAAGTCCCAGCTGCGCATCCGGTTCTCGTATTGCGCGGCGTCGACCGAGCGCACCTGCACGGTGATGCCGATGCGCTCCAGCGACGGCTTGTAGAACAAAAAAATGCGCTCGCCGCTCGGGTCCTCGGTGAGAAACTCGACCGCGAACGGCGCGCCGGTCCTGGTATCGACAAGCTTGCGATCGTGGATTTCGTAGCCGGCGTCTTTCAGAAGCCGCAGCGCCTCGCGCAGGTTGTTGCGCACCGCCTCGGGCGTGCCGGCGACCGGGTTGGTATAGGGCGTGGTGAAGAGTTCGGGCGGCACCTTGTCGCGCAGCGGCTCGAGCAGCTCGAGCTCGCGGCCCTCCGGTACGCCCGACGAGGCGAGCTCGGTGCCGGAGAAGTAACTGCCGATGCGCTGATAGGCGCCGTAGAACAGTTGCTTGTTCATCTCCTCGAAGTCAAACGCGTAGTTGAAGGCGCGCCGCAGCCGCTGATCCTGGAACTTGGCGCGGCGGGTGTTGAACGCGAAGGCCTGCATCAGGCCGCGGCTGGCGACGGGAAATTCCTGCTTGATGACGCGGCCGTCGTTGACCGCCGGAAAGTCGTAGGCCGTGGCCCAGTTCTTGGCGACGTTCTCGACCCGCCAATCGATGGTGTCGGCCTTGAATGCCTCCAGCGCCACCGTGGTGTCGCGGAAATATTCGTAGCGCAGCTCGTCGAAATTGTTGGTGCCGACATTGACCGGCAGGTCCTTGCCCCAATAGTCCTTGACCCGCTCGAACACGATGGTGCGGCCGGGCGAGAAATCTTTGACGCGGTAAGCGCCGCTGCCGAGCGGCACTTCGAGCGTGGTCTCGCCGATGTCGCGCTTCTTGCCTTTGGCGTCGGTGCCTTCCCACCAGTGCTTCGGCAACACGGCCAGTTCGCCGACGATCTGCGGCAGCTCGCGGTTGCCGGGCGCGTCGAAGGTGAAGGTGACGTCGCGCGCGCCGGTCTTCTCGATCTTGGCGACGTGCCGGTAGTAGGCGGCGTGATACGGGCTGTGCTTCTTGAAGGCCTCGAACGAGAAGATCACATCGTCGGCCGTCACCGGCTGGCTGTCGTGCCATTTCGCTTCGGCGCGCAGCCGGTAGGTGACCGACGAGCGGTCGTCCGGGTAGCTCACTCCTTCGGCCAACAGCCCGTAGCTGCCGGTGACTTCGTCGTACGCCGAGGTCATCAGCGTTTCGTTGATTAGCGCGATGGCGCCGGCGATGTTGCCTTTGACGCCGGCCACGACCTGATTGAAATTGTCGAACGTGCCGATCGCGATCTGGCGCACCGTGCCGGTCTTCGGCGCGGACGCGTTGACGTAGTCGAAGCGCTTGAAGCCTTCCGGATATTTGAGGTCGCCGAACAGCGACAGCCCGTGCCGCCAGACCTTGTCAGGCTTGTCCTGCGCCAGCGCGGAACCGATGAAGGAAGCGGGCGGTAGCCGCCGCGCGGCAAGCGCAAGCGCGGTGGACGTCAATAGCGTGCGGCGGTTCACCAAAAAACTCCGGTCAAAATTGCGTGCGGGCGAGCACAAAGCTGCGCCGCTCGTTTAAGTGCTTTTCGATTGCGGCGCCAGCGTGGGGGGTGGGCAGCCGCGACGAAATGCACTTCACATCCGCGTGCGCTTTGGCGCCGCGGCGTCTTGAGCCGGAGCTATGCGGCTATTTCGCCGCCGGCGCCGGCGCCGCCTCGGCCGCCTTAGGCAGCGGCTGCGGCTTGTCGGAATTGGAATTGAGGTAGGCGATGATGTCGGCGCGTTGCTTCTCGCTCTGGATGCCGCCGAAGGTCATCAGCGTTCCCGGCACGTCCTTCCGCGGGTTCTCGATCCACGGGTTGAGGTTCTCGAACGTCCAGGTGCCGCCCTTCGCTTTGAGCGCCTCCGAGAAGTTGAAGCCTGGCACCGAGGCGACCGCGCGGCCGACCACGCCGAAGAGGTCTGGGCCGACCTTCGGGCCGCCGCCCTTGGCCATGTTGTGGCAGGTCAGGCAGACCTTGGCGGCCTGTTCGCCGGCCTGCGGCGAGGCGCTGGCGAGTAGGTCGGCGATCGGCACTTGCTTCGGCTTTTCGGCGCCGTTGGCCGGCTGCTCTTCCTTCACCTCGATCACAAAGCCGGGCTTGGTCAGCTTGGGCGGCGTGAAGATCGCGCCCGAGGCGATATGGACGGCCACCAACACCAGACAGGTGCCCAGAAGTGCGCCGAGTATCTTGTTGATTTCGAACGAGTCCATCGCTGCAGGGCTCCGCGGCCGGGGAGGGAGGGTTTAAGTTGGGGGCGCTGCACCATTAACCGGTTTGCTGCGCGGCTTGCAACCGGGTGTGGGGGCAAGTCGGGAAAGGCACGAGACAGGCGCCAGACAGTTGCCGCCCGGGGCGGGTCTTCCCCTTAAATTGTAATGGCTGCATGAGAGCTCAGAGAGAATTTGAACTCAGGAACGGCCCCTTTGGGGCCGCCGCCTACGGCGGTGCGCGAAGCGCATCCTTGACTTCAAATTCTCTCTGCGCTGCGGTCTGCCGTTGCAATTTAGGGATTATTGGCTGCTGAGGCAGCCGTATCATATCACCCCGTCACCCATGGCCGACGACGTCCTCATTCTCATTCCCGCCCGCATGGCCTCGACGCGGCTGCCGGGCAAGCCGCTCGCCGATATCGCGGGCGCGCCGATGATCGTGCACGTCGCGCGCCGCGCCGAGGAAGCCGAACTCGGTCAGGTGGTGGTCGCGACCGATTCCACCGAGATCGCCGCCGCGGTGGAGAAGTCCGGCGGCCGCGCGGTGCTGACGCGCCCCGACCACACCTCGGGGTCGGACCGCATCTTCGAGGGCTTAAGCAAGGTCGACCCGACCGGCCGCGCCAGGATTATCGTCAACGTCCAGGGCGACCTGCCGACCGTCGATCCGGCGGCGATCGCCGCTTCACTCGAGCCACTGGCCGATCCGGCGGTCGATATCGCGACGCTCGCCGCCGAGATTAAAAGGCCCGCCGAGCGCACCAACCCCAACGTCGTCAAAGTGGTCGGCACGCCGATCGCGCCGGCGCGGCTGCGGGCGCTCTACTTCACCCGGGCGACCGCGCCCGCGGGCGACGGACCGCTCTACCACCATATCGGCCTTTATGCCTATCGCCGCGAGGCGTTGGCGCGCTTCGTCAAACTGCCGCCGTCGTTGCTGGAGCAGCGCGAGAAGCTCGAGCAGTTGCGCGCGCTCGAAGCCGGCATGCGCATCGATGTCGCCATCGTCGACACCGTGCCGCTCGGCGTCGATACGGCGGAGGATTTGGAAACCGTGCGTAAAATGCTAACCACTTCCCCATGAGCAAACGCAAGAAAATCTCATTCCAGGGCGAGCCCGGCGCGAATTCACACATCGCTTGCGCCGAGGGCTATGGCGGCTACGAGCCGCTGCCGTGTCCGACCTTCGAGGACGCGTTCGCCACCGTCCGCGCCGACCACGCCGCGCTCGCCATGATCCCGATCGATAATTCGGTCGCCGGCCGTGTCGCCGACATCCACCATCTGATGCCGCAGTCGGGCCTGCACATCGTCGCCGAATATTTTCTTCCCGTGCAGCACCAGCTGATGGCGCCGCGCGGAGCGACCTTGAAGACCGTTAAGACCGTGGAGAGCCACGTCCACGCGCTCGGCCAGTGCCGCAACATCATCCGCAAGCTCGGCATCAAGGCGGTGGTGGCGGCCGACACCGCCGGCGCCGCGCGCGAAGTCGCCGAGGCCGGCGATATTTCGCGCGCCGCGCTCGCCACCGCGCTCGCCGCCAGGATCTACGGCCTGCAAATTTTGAAAAAGAACGTCGCCGACGACAAGCACAACACCACGCGCTTCGTCGTGCTGGCGAAGAAGCCGAAATGGCCGAACCGCACCGAGAAGCACGTCGTCACCACTTTTGTATTTCAGGTGCGCAACATTCCGGCCGCCCTCTACAAGGCGCTCGGTGGCTTTGCCACCAACGGCATCAACATGACCAAGCTCGAAAGCTACATGGTCGGCGGCCACTTCACCGCTACCCAGTTCTACGCTGACGTGCAGGGCCACCCCAAGGACCGCGCGCTGGAATTGGCGCTGGAGGAGCTGGAATTCGTCTCGCAGCCCAAGACCTTGCGCATCCTCGGCGTCTATCCGGCGCACCGGTTCCGCGCGACGATGAAATAGCGCATGATCGCGGCCGGGACCTCAGACGTTAGGTCCGGGGTTTGAATTGGGGGCCGGGGGCGTCCGGAAGGCGGTTAGGGATGAGCGACGAACCCCGAAAAATCCGGCGTACCCTGCAAATCCGCTTCACCCTACCGACCGCCGAATCCGCTCATCTCATTGCCATGATCAAGGCCGCGGCGCCGTTCTATCAGATGTTCGGCAACGCGCAGGTGCGGCTTTTGCAGAACGTCGACGATCCGGCCAAGCTCATCCAGGTGATCGAGTACGAGGCCCAGGAAGACTGGGAGCTCAGCCGCCAACGCATCGCCAGCGACCCGCGCATGCAGGCGTTCCTGCAGACCTGGCGCTCCATGTTCCCCGGCGCGCTCGAGATCGACGTGTTTCAGGAGATCTGATCTTTCATCCTCCCCCGGCGACAGCAGGGGAACGATGCGAGAAGCCCCGTCGCTCGGAAGGCCGGAAACACTAGGCGCGGCCGATGAGCTGCAGGTCGGGCTCGGGCTCCACGTAGTGGATCAATCCCTAGCGTGGAAAGTTGATAAGGACGCCCTTTTTCAGATAACTCCACTGCCCTTGCGGATGCTCGGCGCTGTATTCCCCGGTATCTGACCTCTTGTCCATCGGGATATTTCATCAATCTCTTCCGCAGTTTCGTTCCGCAGCAAGCGTAGTGTGGGCAAGGAGCGAAGCGCCGTCGGTCGCAGTTTGGATCGTTGGCGACATCCGCAACCACGTCAAAGCCGTTGCCGTCGCCACGAGGCGGAATCGCCGCCTCCCTCGCGGGCGCTGCCACTGCTGCCACGCGAGCACTTCCCGGCGATCGCCAATTTCCGGGAAGGCCCCCGGTTTCGGTAGCCAGCATCTACGGGGGCACTAATTCGCGCACGTCTTTCTCCTGCCGGACGGTGCGCGGCCAGCGTCGAGAACTGATAGAGACCTCTCGGCGTAGCCCCTGATCCAGTGCGGGAGATATTCCGGGTCAGGGGCAGGCTGGCGATATCATCTCTGCTTGGATTGGGGGTGCAACATTTGTTGCACTTGATGCAACACTTGTTGCAGTCACATCACTCATTAACAGCTTTGAGAGCGTCGCCTGTGCTTATGCTTCACCGTACCGGATGACGCGCGGGCTCTTAATGTAATCCTGCTGACAACATAAACATCCACGTGCCCGCCAGCATGAGGAGTGTGCCGGCAATGGGGGCGACGAAACGACCGAATGATGATGTGACCTTCTCCAAGGAAATATACAGCCCCAGGAGGACGATCCAAAGGATGTTCATCACGCCGCCCACGAACAGCAGCGCCATCAGTAGCCCGCAGCAGCCGACGCAATAGGCGCCTTGGCGAAGCCCGAGTATGACAGAACCCTGGGCGTCATGGCGAAACCCGCCATAGCGCATCAGGAACTCAAACGGCCTTTGGCATGGGACAAGGCAGACGTCTTTGCTCCTGGTCCATTGATAGCTACCCGCCACCACGAACACGAACGCTCCTAGGTATTCGCTCGTAGTTGCCATCGCGGGATTGAGCATCCCGGTCCGCTCAAGGGTCAATTGCACCAGGGTGGCCAGCAACGCAAAAGCAGCCCACGCAAGGATATAGCCGGCAACGAACCAAGCAGTTGCAGCGAATGGCGTGCCCTTCGTTTCGGTTTGCCGGCCCATACGGGCGTACATGAAAATCGTCGGTGCCGCTGACGGTGTCATCATGCCGACCATCATCACGGTCCACATGGCGAAAACGAATGCGAACTCCATCGCGTGCCAGGGCGTATGCGCCGGCATCGCGTCGCTCATGTCCATAGCGCCCATGTCCATGGCGAACCGAAGCCACAGCAAGTAGGCCCACGCCACCGCGGTCAGCAAAGTGAGCGCGAGGACGATGACGACGATTTCGTAGACACAGGATCGACAATCACAATGTCATGTCCAGCTTGCCGAAGCTTCTGCGCGATACGGCGAGCGACCTCATGGGGTTCCTCATTGAGTTGCCCGGCATCGCGAAACCTCTGCGCAATGCGCGCAGCTACCTGATGGGGCTCCTTCGGAAGCATCGACGGTCTTTCCTCATCTGCCATGAATCTTCTTAGCCTTCGTGTGCAGCACCGGCTGCGACGTTTAGCTAGGCGTTGGGGTCCTTGGCGTTAGGAATGAACAACTGCTGGCCGTTGATCTTATAGTCGGCGATGGCCTTCTGGCCCTCCGGCGACGCCAGCCAATTCATGAACTGCTGGCCGAGGTCCTTCTTGACGTTTGGATGCTTGACCGGACTAACTAGGATGACACAGAACTGATCAAACAGCCGCCTGTCGCCTTCTAGGACAATCTTTAAGTCGCCCTTGTTCTTGAACGAGGTCCAGGCGCGGCGGCCGGATAGCGTGTAGGCGTTGCTTGCCGCAGCCACCTTAAGCGTTGCTTCCATGCCTTGTCCGGTTGACGTGTACCAAGGTCCGCTTTGCTTCTCGATGTTAATGCCTGCGTCCTTGTTCCAGAGCGCGAGTTCCGCCATGTGCGTACCCGAGCGGTCGCCGCGCGAGATGAATGGTGCTTGTTCGGTTTTAATCTTCTTGAGCGCCTCCGCGACATCGTCCATGCCCACGATGTGGGCGGGGTCAGTCTTGGGACCCACTAGCACTAAATCGTCGTACATCACCGGGTAGCGCTTAACGCCTTCTCCCTCGGAGATAAACATAAGCTCTGGCAGTTTCGCGTGTACAAACACAACGTCAGCTTCGCCGCGTCGCCCAAGGTTGAGCGCCTCGCTAGTACCCACCGACACCACGTTCACGACGATACCGGTACTCTGCGTGAAGATCGGCCAGATGGTCGAGTAGGCCCGTGTCTCGTGCCTCAGTGGCGGCGGCGACGATTATTGATTTTTCTTGCGCCGCCGCGGGCCGCACCGTCCACAGCACGGCGAAGCCGACGGAGCTGATTAAGGCGAGCGTCGTGGTTCGACGTGAAAGCAAGCTAGGCCCCTATTAGCTTTCAGTACAGGATAGCTTGGTCGCGAGGGGCAATGCTCTATACGTAGGTATAGTATGGAACCCTGTCCCCCTTTCTGGACAAATGGTGTTTCGCCTTATAATGCAACTTTAGCGCTACGCTTCACTTTGAGCACGTTGCGACATTTCGCAGCGACGCAGCAAACGGTCGCGCTTTTCGGGGGAATGCGGACATGCGCGCCGCACCCGGTTGGCCCCGCTAAACCCCGCTAATCGGATATCTCAGAGCCCCACAGTTGGCGTGCACACGCTTGACTACAATGGCCCAGGGGTAGCCACTAGGGGCAAGGTACGGCGCACCAGCGGCCATTTAAAAGAGTTCGCATTAACTTGTCCGTTGGCGTGGCGCAATTCGCCGGCGATCTTAGTTATATCGGCGCTGATATTGCGGGTTGGACCTTCGCCACACCAAGTTCCCAAGTTTCCTCGTTGGGCTTGCCGTACTTTTTGATCCAGCCCTTGTGCGAGCAACCATCACGACCTCCATCCCGGTTGTTGCCGGGGCTGCGATCTCACATGAGCGTGAGGTGCCTGACGCAACCGTAGCAAATTTTGGTAACACTGTGCCGAGCGCCGCTGGCGAAGCCGCCGCTGGGCTTGGTGGCGTAACAATCATTAGGAGAAGGATCATGGTCACGAAGTCAAAGATTGCTGTCGCCGCCGCTACAGCGGCCTTCAGCTTGGCTTCTCCAGCGTTCGCACAAGCATTTGACCCCACTCAGGGTACCGGTAACGTGCTCCCGTCGTATTACGGTCAGAGCGGGGCGCTCCAAGCCGGAATAGCGCGGTACAATCAGATTGCTCCCAGTGGTCTTAATTCTCCCGCTCGTAGGCTTGTCAGTCCTCGGGGCCAGTGACTTTCACCTCTGAAGGTTCGTCGCTGTTGCGGCTCATTCGCGCCGCCGCATGTGACGGCTGAGATGGCACGCTGTCACGGCTATCACCACGCGAAGGATTTGACCGAGCACCCGGACCTAACGGCTGTCCACTGGCGACCTTTTGATCCTTTGCGCGTGACTGGACTGACAACTTCAGAAATGCCCATGACGTTATCCTCCTAACAAATAAATCTTTGCACCAACTAATTGTGCGCCCACTTGCCGCTTAGACGCAATGTTTTGTTTGTTTGATGTGTGACAGGCCGCAAGAAGTTCGACCGGAGCTCGTGAGCCCGCTGCTTTGGTCGTGGCAACCTCGACGATATCCGCTTTGATAGTCTCAGGCGAATTCAACACCCAATTCAGTTCTGGTTCGCCAAACCACGTGACCTACCCGTAGAGTTTTTGCGTTGTCGAAGGTCAGCTCAAATATATTAGGCACTATCGCCGCATTGGAAAATTCAACACGAGCACCGAGCGATGAATTATTGCGCACGATGCAATCGTAAGCGCGCGGTGACTTCACCGCGAGTACTTTGGCCGCGACAGAAATACGGGTGCGTGAGACGCGCCTTCTCTCAATCATAGCTGCGCATTTGGGCCAACCCCAATCACCAACACCAACGGTCGGCATTCGCATGACTACACTCATTTAGAAGATCGCCATTAATATGCCGTTCAGGATGAAGAATGGCTTACCGGGAACCACGAAAACCCGTCAGGTGGTCGATGGGCTTCCGAGAGCGGCCAAGCTGCTCAGCTACGAGGAGGCACGGCGCATCGCCGTCAACATCGCCAAGCTGCCGGACGATGTCGGCGGCCATGTAGGTTCAATCCCTACAGCGACCATTGAAATCAACGCCTTAGACTTTTAAGCTATGATCGCGCTCATGCGTGGCGAACCCCATGAATGAGATTTTTATCAGCTATTCGCGCCAAGACACTTCCACCGTTCGAGCACTGACGACGGCACTGTCGCAAAAGGGAGTCTCAGTCTGGGTCGACAGGAGCGACATCCAGGCAGGCGACGCCTACGATACCCAAATCGAGGAAGCGATCGCCCAAACCAGCGTTGTCATCGTTTTGTGGTCCGAGCACTCGATCAAATCGCATTGGGTGCGCGCCGAAGCTGGTTACGCCTTGGCTAAACGTAAGCTTTTGCCGATTTCGATCGATCAATGTCAGCCGCCACTTCAATTCACGCAAATTCAGACGATCGATTTCAGATGTTGGGAGGGGGGGTGCGAGGATGAGGCGTTTGAACGTCTGTTGGCGGCTCTGGCCAAACGCCTTGGTCGTCAATTTTCCGTCAGCCCGTCTGTCGCCGCCGAAGCAATCCCACCAGCGGCAGCTGGAATCGCGACCCTGCCAAAAGCTGCTGACTACAACTGGATCACCAGAATATTTTTCACCGGTATGGTAGCGGTCGGTTTGCGCTTTCCAGAGCAGATCATTGAAAATGAATTTCAGGACTATTTCTGCACCCGCATGTATGGCATCGCACAATTTGCAATGTTGCTGACGTTTATCGCCTATGTCGTCTACGGCGTTTCCGATTTGGCGAGCGAGGCGGCAATAGGCTCGACGCGATTTCGCTACATGGTCGCCTGCCCGCTGCTTTTGCTGTTCTACTTCGGAAGCTATAGGGAATTCGCCAAAAGGCATGCCCAGCTCTATATTTCCATCTTCGCCGTTGCGCTTGGCATTTGCCTCTATATCACAGTTCAATTGCTTGGGATGGAGACACCGTTCCGCATTGAGTCTGGAAACGGCACGATGAACTTCATGTTGGTATTGGGGATCCTCGCCTTGCTTCCACTGAGCGTGGTTTCGACTGTTTTGATTGGCACCGTGATAGTGGGATTGCACGTGCTCATTATGATCGAGACGCAAGTACCGATAGCCACGAGCTGGCTAAATTATCTTCACGTTATTTCAATGTGGACAATCGCTTGCTGCATCGCATTTTGGCGCGAATATCAGCAGCGGCGCTCGTTTGCGGCGGAACTGACTTGAACTGCGCAAACAGCGCTGAGTTTCAAGCGCACTGACTGCCGCGAAATTCTTATACCGCAATTGGATAAGACGTTTGCGGAACAAAATTCGGCTACCCCAAACGGAACGGTCGACCGCAAAAACGATCAGTGATGATTGACAGTTTCGCCTTGTCGACGTGCTTGCGCCCCGCGCTGCGGGCGCCCAACACCAGCCCGGTTTAGCGCACGACGGGGTCCGGCTGGCCCGCTGCAATAGCTCCACCCGGCAACCGGCCAACGCACCCGGCGCGGCCCCGGTATCGAGTGGTGAGCGAGCCTTCTGCACAGGGCGGGCCAGAACAGATGCGGTCCAAAAGTGCGTTAGCCCGCCGTCGGCCCGCGGCCTCGAACGGCCCAAATTGCATAGCAAAGCCAACCTGTTAGGCCATTTTCAGAAAATTAACCACCGGTTAACCATATGTCCGCACTTTGTTAACCAATCAGAATCGCCACCTGAACGGAGAGGCCACCGTGACGAGCGTCGTTCGCCAGCGCCAATCGCTGATGTTCCGGGCGCGCTCCTACATGACGTTTTCGGTCATGCCGCGGCCGCCAATCGCCGAATGGCTGTCGGATCTGGATGCGAGCGTGGAAGCCTCCAAGGGCTTTTTCGCCGGTTATCCGGTCGTGCTGAACCTTTCGGCGGTTACTTTGAGCCCGAACGGCATCATGCAGCTCCTCGCCGAGCTCGAGGAACGCAACATCCGCGTGCTCGGCATCGAGGGGCTCGATCCGTCGG
>Ga0182037_10001125_pt1 | contig 13883 bp, 17 predicted proteins | sample sta12Cox44000082_FD_125974 | JGI IMG/M metagenome (GOLD analysis project Ga0182037, IMG submission 125974) | Lab enrichment of tropical soil microbial communities from Luquillo Experimental Forest, Puerto Rico - statoxic.12C.oxic.44.000.082 | ecosystem: Environmental > Terrestrial > Soil >... | reverse complement strand
TTTCTTCCTCCGTCTCCGAAACAACAGCAACTCCGTTGCCATGTGATCAACTGCGATTTGTTCGACTTCATTCGAGGCAGGAGCTCGACCGGTTGTTCGATCAACGTGCCTGACTTGCGCGCGACGAAAGAGCGGCCGCGCCGTTCTTCAACGACCGACGATCGCGAAGTCGATTCGCACATCGTTCTTGACCTTGACGAGACCGCCGGCGTCGGCAACCGGTTCGATGCCGAAGTCGCGCTGATGAACGATTGCCGATCCCACGTATCGATCGGATGACGCGGAGACGGTCACGGCCACGGCGCGTGTGACGCCATGCAGAGTCAGATCCCCGGTGACTCGCCAGCGATTCGGGCCGGCCACGTCGATCCCCGTTGAATGAAAGGTGATTGTCGGATACCGTTCGGAATCGAGGACCGCCGACCCGAGCATTCGATCTTGGACCTCCTGGCGCCGCTCGTTCGAGAGATCCGGATCGACGACTCTCAATTGACGCGATTCGATCTCGAACTCGATCGCCGGTTGTTCCGGCTCGCTGATCGATCCGCGCGTGATGGGCGCTCGAATGACATGGCGATCTCCGAACGACGCCAGCCAACCGCTTTTGTCGACTTGGATGGTGATCGTCGAGCTTTCGCGGTCGATCTCGCGACTGTGTACCATAGCGTGAGCGACCACTAAGAGACCAATCGCTGTGCTTATGAGGTTTCGCATCGTTTGTTCATCTCCTCTGTAACACGTCCTGCAGCAAGTGGCCTGCCGTGCGCCTTTGCGCCACGCTCGCTCGTTGCGGCGAGGTCGAGGATTGGTGTGGCGGGAATGTTTTGTGGGCTCGTGGTGTTCGCGGCAGCGCGGGTCTACGCTCAGACCCAGGTCGTGGCGCCGGTGGAGCACGTCGACTTTAATAGGCCAGAGGCGTGGGCGCTCAAGTACTTCACGTCGACGACGCTGCTCAGTGGGTTCGAGGTGAGGGTGCTAGGCATCGGTCGATGATCCCATCGACCCGACGATGAGTTCTTCCAATGTCAGGCGGCCTTCCACCTGCACCCGGGTTTGGTGGGTCGCCGGCCCGCAGAAGGCGAGCGAAGATGTTAATCAGCGCCCGGACATCGGTTCAGCGCCGAAGATGTTGGTCCGGCAATTTGAGGTCGAGGACGATCCGCACTTCACTGGCATCACGCTGGGCTGTGACTTCCCAGCAACCAGCGCTCGGATAAATCAGGTACATTGGGAAAAAATGTATGAGTTCATGACTCCGGCAGAGGCACCGCCTGGTGTCACAGTCCGCCGCTCTGGGTCCGGAATCGTTAAGGCGTTGGTCGGGACTCCATCGAGTCCGTCTTGAAAGGCCACGAGACCAGGTCCGTCCAAACGACGGCCGTGAAGGCGCAGGCTGCCAGTGACGTCGCGCGACAGCACCCACAAGGTCTTCACGAGTCGGCTATCCCAGTGGCCGCTTGATCCATCGACAAGCCAAATTGGATGGCTTCCCGCCATCGGACCGACGACGCTCAAACGATTCTCAGTCGCCGTTCGAACACAATCGTCAGCTCGAGGCTCGGTGACTTGATGCGAGAACAGAGATCGAGCATCCGCAACAACGAACCCGAGACAGAGCACCACAATCCGCATCACATCATGCTTCGGCATCGGCTTGCTTCCTGCCGGTACGTCGTCACCCAGCGACCGTATTGTCCGGACCGCAAGTAGATCTGCAGAAGCATGCCGTACGCCTCGTCCGCGTCGTTCGACGCCGGCGCCGATTTGATGACGTTGCGCAGGAGGCGCTCAGCGGTTTCTGGATCGTTGAACACGGTTGCCACTGCCGCGCGCATCAAGGCGCGCGAACGATCGGTGACCGCGGATCGCAGCTCGAACCACTGGCGCGCGTGGAACAGCTGATCGAGATCAGCGGCTGGCTGGGCGGCGAGCGCGGCGCAGACCGCCACGGCAACGGCGAGCATTCTCATCGCGCACCGAGCGCCTTTCTCAATCGCCCTTAGATCCGCCGTCGCTTCTGCCAGCGAGGCACGCATCGTCCCGGTCGGCCTCCCCTTCTGCGATCTGGGGCCACGATACCGGCGTTTTCGTTCCTTCAGATGCGGTCTGCGGTGCTCGAAACGCCATCCGTGAAGGTGAGTCGATTGCCAAAAGGATCCTTGACTGACATGTCTCTTGTGCCCCACGGCGTCTGCTCGATCCCTAGGTGTGCATACTTGTAATTCTTCGTGGCCAGCTCCGCATGAAACGCATCGAGATCCGTTGACTCGATCCGCATCGCGGCACCCGGGCTGGCATCTCCGTGGTGCTCAGACAGGTGCAGGACGCAGCCTTCGCGCGATACCTGAGCGTACAGGGGGAGTCCAGGTTCGAACCGATGTTCCCAGTCGACCTTAAACCCGAGAAAATCCACGTAGAACTCTCTAGCTCTCGCCTCATCGAAAATGCGCAGAATCGGCGTCGTCCTTCCGAGGCTCACTGTGTTCCCTCCGCGCCGTAATCATAAGTCGCTAGCATTATCGGGGGTGTCTCGGCGCGAGTAGTTGGGAACGCACTTCGATGCCGGTGCCGAGACACCTTCGATAACGAGACTTGAAGGAAGCCGCTGGTGCGGCGGCCGGCTATGGAGCTACAAGCCAGGTTCCACAGCCGGTGAGGTGTGGCAAGTCGGGCGGATTGGGCGTGTGCGGGGGCGAATTCCACGCGACGTGGGCCGAGCTGACGTGAAATGGCCACGTACGATCCGCCCGCACGAGCTCGAGAGAGACAATTCCCGACAGGTGGATCACCATCTCATTGAGGGTGCGGCAGGTTACCTCCGGGTCGGCGGTCATGACGTATCAAAGCCGAGCGTGAACGTCGTCAGCTGGAGCGCGGTGAGGATCGGACCAATGATCATCGTGGCGCCGCAAGTGTGGAGGATAGTCCATACAGAGTCGATCTGCTCGGGTGTCGTTTCGTAACCCACAATTAACAATTCGGACACAACCGCGAAATTTCTAGCCGGTAGCCTGACATACAGGGATGCCGAAACATCGTGTCCTCATCGTCGAAGACGAGCAGGACATCGCCGGGCTCATCAAGCACACGCTCGAGCGCGGTGGAGAGGCCGACGCCGAGATCGTCGGATCCGGTGACGCTGCGCTCAAGGCGGTAACGGACCGGCCGCCGGATCTCATCATTCTGGACCTCAACCTCCCGGTGGTGAGCGGCGTGGAAGTCTGCCGGATTCTGCGCTCGCGGCACGATGTGCCCCGCGTGCCGATCATCATGCTGACAGCGCGGACCAGCGAGGACGATCGCGTATCAGGCCTCGACCAGGGCGCCGACGACTACGTCACGAAGCCGTTCAGCCTTCGCGAGCTGTCGGCGCGCGTCCGCGCGGTGCTGCGTCGCGGAACGAACGGCGAGGATCGCCGCCCGGCCAACTACCGTGGCGAGCACCTGCTGGCAGACTTCGATGCGGTCGCCATCACGGTCGACGGAGAGCCCGTTCGGCTGACGCGACGGGAATTCGAGCTCCTCCGATACCTGGTGCAGAACAAGAATCGCGTCGTATCACGAGACCGGCTCCTCGAGCGCGTCTGGGGATATGAACGGCTGGTGGAGACCCGTTCGGTGGACGTGCACGTCGGCCGCCTTCGGGGCAAGCTTGGCGAAGCCGGGCGCCAGATTGAGACGGTCGTCGGGCTGGGATACCGGTTCGTCGATTGACCCTTTCCTCCGGCAGCTTGGCGGTTGTAAAGTGCTGAGCTGGGAGGATGTCGATGGCCGATCGCGAACAGAATTACAAGAACCACACCCGCGTGTTTCCTCTGTTTCATTACGTCGCGCTGCCGATCCTGTTCGGGAACTTCCTCGTCAGCGTCTGGCACCTCTGGGTGACTCCCAACGCCAGCACGGTTTGGTCGACCATCGTGGCCTTCGGTCTTGTCGCGCTGGGACTGTCCTCGCGCGTGATGGCCGTGACCGTACAGGACCGTGTCATCAGGCTCGAGATGCAGCTCCGCTTGATGCGGGTGTTGCCGCCCGACATGCAAGGACGAATCGCGTCTCTTGGCCGCGCGCACTTCGTCGCCCTCAGGTTCGCGGCAGACGAAGAGCTTCCGGAGCTCGTGCGCGAGATTTCCGACGGGCGGCTTCGCTCGCCGAAGGAGATCAAGCTGCGCGTGAAGCGGTGGCAGCCGGATTGGCTCAGGGCTTAAGGCCGTTCGCGACCTACTTTCGAACCGCCCGGAGAAACTTCGGAGGAAGCATCCAGCGCAGGTCGCCCGGGCCGCCGGGAGGAATCTCGTCGAGGTCGACCCGGCAGACGGCGCCTTTCTTGAACTCAATCGCGTGGCGCGATCCGATGAGCCTGGCCACCAGCTCGCCAAGACCGGGCTCGTGGCCGACGAGCGCGATTCGCTTCTTCCGCGAATGCTTTTCGAGCGACGTGACGACCGCGCCGAGGTCGCTGCCCGGGGCAAGCGCGTCGGTATTGAAGATGGGCGGATGACCGTCGAGCTGGGCCGAGACAATGTCCGCCGTCTGCCGCGCGCGCACGAGGGGACTCGACAGGATGACGTCGAAGTCGATGTCGAGGCGCGCGAGTCCACGCGCTGCCTTCTCCATGCGCGAGATGCCATCCCGTGTCAACGGACGCTTGGTGTCGTCCGGCCAGCTGTCGCCGCGCGCCTCGGCCACACCATGTCGAATCAGATAAATCTCGTAAGGACCCGGCATCTATTTGGCTCGCCGGACGCTCGCATGATGCTCCGGGCCCATCTGCCGCACTTTGGTTTGACGCTCGAGGGCGGTGTGGCTCTCCGGCGGCACGATCGCGCGCGAAACCGCCCTGGGGGACTCGTGAAGGCGATCGATGATGGTCTGGATGGGCGCGCGGTCGCGGACGTATCTGGCGTGCAGCCGGCGGCACGATTCGTCGAGCGCAATGACGAGAGCGTCGAGCTCGCGCCACGCCGTCTGGCTCGGCGGCGTCAGCAAGGCTTGGGTTTCTCTGACATGGTCGATCAGCACTTGCATGTCGTGCATCCGGCCGAGCGTCTCCTGGACGCGCTTCAGCGTTCGAAGAGACGACTTACGCGATTTCAAGACTCCGGCAGCCGGCATCTTCTCCTCATTCCGACCGGCTGCAATCGCCAACTCGAGTGCGTAGCGCAGCTTCTTGCCTGCGATCCGCACCACGTGCAAGCGCTCCGGCAAATACACGGCACCGGCTTCCTGAACGGCCGCAGCAAGCCGCGTCGCGCGGTTGGTGACTCGGGCGTCGATCGCCCACGCCGCTGTTTTCGCATGAACCGGATGTCGCCGCATCGATCGTGCCTCTTCAGCAAGACGAAGCTCGTCCAGCACGCGGCTGAGCTTGCCGGCGGTTCGCCTCATTTCGGCGGCGGGCAGGTTATCCAACAGACGCTTCCTCGCGTCCTCTCGCGCTTCGGCAACGGCCGCCCTTACACGTCTCAAGGCGTCATGGTGAACGGGTTGCGACTCCTGCAGCTCGTCGACCAACGCCAACATCACGTCGAGCTCTCGAACAGTCCCGAGCCGTTTCGTCACTTTTCGAAGTCGGCGGCTCAGCTTGTGCGTCGCTTCCGAATCGAGTTGAAGCACGGGTACCAGCTCCCGCAGGCGCCGCGATGCGACGCGGGCGCGGTGGAGCGACCGTTCGTCGCCGCTCTCCACGCCGGAAAGAACGCGAGTGAAGCGGCCGAGACAGTGCTTGAGGAGGTTGGAGCGAGGAACGAATCCTGACATCGTCGGGAGACAGCCGGAAAGGAGCCATTATAGTACATGCGGGTAGCAGCCATCGACATCGGCACCAACTCTATCCACATGATAGTAGTGGAGATACGGCCCGATTTCTCGTTCGGCGTCATCGACCGGGAGAAGGAGATGGTCCGCCTTGGCGCAGGCGGACTCGACGGCCGGGCCCTGACGCCGGAGGCCACGCACGCGGCCCTTCAAGTCCTCTCCAAGTTCCGTCGCCTTGCCGAGTCCCATCAGGTGGATGAAGTGATCGCGGTTGCGACGAGCGCCACACGCGAGGCCGAAAACGGCGGAGAATTCCTGCGCTCCATCACTCAGCAGATTGGGATCCGCCCCCGAGTCATTTCCGGTACGGAAGAAGCGCGCCTGATCCACCAGGCGGCAGTGTACGGTGTCAGCCTGCCCGGTGACACCGTCGTCGTCATCGATATCGGGGGCGGAAGCGTCGAGGTCACGCGAGGGTCGGGCACGACCGTCGACGTCGGCCGCAGTTTCAAGCTGGGCGTCATTCGACTCACGGAGCGTTTCGTCAAGAGCGACCCACTCGACGGCAAGGATGAACGGAAGCTCACGCGCCGTATCGATGCCGAAATCGGGAGGTACCTGGATCAGATTGCCCGCGCCGGGTTCGACCGCTTGATCGGCACGTCAGGGACGATTCTCAGCCTTGGCGCCGTCGTCGCGGCGGCCGGCGGCCGCCCGCCCGGCACGACGCTGCGGAATCGCCGGATTCCGGCCAAGTACCTGCGGCGCGTGCGGAAGGAGTTGGCGTCGCTGAACCTCGAGCAACGCTTGCGCGTGCCCGGACTGGAGCCACGCCGAGCGGATCTCGCTGTCGCAGGCGCGATCCTGCTGGATGAGATCGTGCGGCGACTCGGTGCCGCCGACATTACGTTGTGCGATCTGTCCCTCCGAGAGGGTCTGATCCTCGACTACATCGCACGCCATCGGAAGGAAATCGCACAGGCCGATCGATATCCCGACGTCCGGAGACGAAGCGTCTACGAGCTGGCCGAGCGCTGCAACTACTGGCCGGAGCACGCGCAGCAGGTCGCGCGGCTGAGCGTCGCCCTGTTCGACCAGACGCGCGCGATTCACGGCTTGACCGACCGCGAGCGGGAGTGGCTCGAGTACGCATCAATCCTCCATGACGTTGGCGTCCACATCAGTTACGATCGTCACCACAAGCATTCGTACTACCTGATCAAGAATGGTCAGCTGCGCGGGTTCGAGCCGGAAGAGATCGAGGCGATCGCCCTTGTCGCACGCTATCATCGGCAAGCCACACCGAAGCGAACGCATGAGGGCTTCGGCGAGTTGAGCCGAGGCGCGCGGCGGACCGTCCGCACGCTCGCCGCCATTCTCCGCCTCGCGGAGAGCCTCGACCGCAGCCACGCGCAGGTCGTCAACGGCGTCGAGCTGCACGATCGCGGAGACGACGACCTCCTTCAGGTCCGCGCAAACGGCGATGCGGAGCTCGAGCTCTGGTCCGCGGCGCGCCATGCCGCCCCGTTCGAGCGCCTGACAGGCAAGCCGGTGCGGATCGAGTCGACGCAAGTCTACGGCGAGCAGCTTCACCCGCCTGCGCGGGCGTCCCGGCAAGCAGGTCGCAGCGAAGCGGCGGGACGATCAAGCTCACAGCCCCCCCATCGAGGGAGAATGGAGCTCGTTCCTGGCAAAAAGCCGGAAGCCGAAGGAACGCGTGGTGGCGAGGAGGGCCGCCCGCCCCGGGCGCAATCATCCCGCGATCGCCGAGTGCCCCATCAGCTTTCGAATGAATCCAAGCTGACCGACGTGGTAGGCCTCGTGCATGGCGAGAAAAGCGATCAGGTCCCGAACCGTCTTGATGTTCGGCGCCGGTGATGTAGGCGCGGGCTTCGACAACTGATCATCGTCAACCGAAGCGAGCCGCGCGCGCACGCGGCCGATGACGTCCTCACGCACCTGCTCGATCGAGGAGAGCATCGGGTACTGTTGGCGATCGACCTCGGACGCTCCCCGCCGAAACACGTCGCCCCAGCCGGTCCGATAGTCCTCGCCCAACAGCCGAAGCAGGCCGCCGCGAGTGTGGACGATGTGGCCGAGCAGCCAGAACATCGAGTTCGAATGATCCGAAGGACGCCGTCTCAGCTCGTCCTCGCTCAGGCCGTTGAGTGCACGTGTGATCAGGACGTTGTTGACGTCGAAGATCATCACAAGCGGCGCGGTAACGGGATTGTGCGTCGTCGTCATGCCGGCTCCTGTTCAGAAGTGTCGATCCTACACCGAGGGAGCCGGCATCTCCGCCGTGCTTGGTCCGTGAGGACCGAGGACCAAGGACCCCAAGGACCAAGGACACAGGACCTGGGACGGACCAAGCACGAAGAACCAAGGACCTTCTAACGCTGAGCCGCCTCCGCGTACAGTTCGAGCAGGCTGCCCCATCCTCCCGCCGAGTCGACGCCGGCTTTCATAGCCGCGGCACCTGCGCCGTGACGCTCGAAGTGGCGATGCTCGAGGTCGACGCGGGTCGATCCGTCAGGTTGCGGTGTGAAGGTGATTTCGACTTCGCTGGCTTTCGCGGGGTCTGGCTCGTACTGCCAGTCGGGTGTGATTTGCCAGGCAATCAGCACGCGCTTGGGAGGTTCCCAGTCGAGCACGCTCCCCCAATCGCAGTCCGTGCCGTCGACCTGCTCCGTGTAGCAGCGGCCTCCGACTCTCCCCTCGACAACCGCCCTCTTCATGGGCGACTTGCCGATATGGTGACTCCGCGGCCACCACGTATCGAACCCGTTCGTAAACACGTCGAAAGCCTTCTCGGCAGGCACCTTCACCGTTACGCTCTTGCGAACCGGCGTCACGCTTACGGAATCGACTGTCGTCATCGGCGTCTCCTTTATGGCGGTCAGCTGGCGGCTCTCAGCGTTTCGAGCCTGACTTGCTGATTGCTGGCGTTACTCGCGATCGCTGCCCCGTTGTTCCGCGGCCTTCTTGAACGCGGTCAGAGCTTCCGTCCAGAAGCGATCAAAATACCGACGAAGCGTGTCAATCCCGGCCGGATCGACCTGGTACAGGCGCCTCGTGCCCGCGGGCGTATCGAGCACGAGGTGCGCGTTTTTGAGGATCTTCAGGTGTTGCGAGATCGCCGGCCGGCTGACAGGAAAGTCGCGCGCCAACTCACCCACGGCGACCGGGCCATTGAGCAGCCGTTCGAGAATCGCCCGTCTGGTGGGATCGCCCAGCGCATCCATCTGAGCGTTGTGGTACCTTGTGGCATCTTCTCGGTCAGTAATCACTAACGGTAAGTGTATGCTTACTGCTCACCGCTGTCAAGCATTTTACCCAGCCGAAATGTTGGCGCCTGGCCCGTTCGCTATCGTGGCGTAATGTCCACGACGGCCCCAGTGCGGCCACAGCCGCCGGTAACGCCCTCCGTTCCGCCCGCTGGAGTCCATCAGACCATCGAAGCGCCCGCGAAGATCGACGTCGACCAGCTCAACTTCTACTACGGCCCACGCCGAGTCCTGGAGCAGATTCATCTCAAGATCCGCCCGAACGAGGTCACCGCACTCATCGGGCCGTCCGGGTGCGGCAAATCGACGTTCCTCCGCTCACTGAACAGGATGAACGACATCGTCCCCGGCGCGCGCGTGGAAGGCTCGGTCAGCATCGACGGGCGCGACATCTACGCGTCCTCGGTCGATGTCGTCGATCTGCGCCGGCGCGTGGGGATGGTGTTCCAGAAATCGAACCCGTTCCCGAAGTCCATTTTCGACAACGTCGCCTACGGTCTTCGAATCAATCGGCTGACGCGCTCGCGCGAGGAGCTTGGCGGGCGCGTCGAGTCGAGCCTCAAGGCGGCCGCGCTCTGGGAGGAAGTGAAGGACAGGCTGCACACGTCAGCGCTTGCCCTCTCCGGCGGGCAGCAGCAGCGCCTGTGCATCGCGCGCGCGCTGGCGGTGGAGCCCGAAATCCTTCTCATGGATGAGCCGGCGTCCGCGCTCGACCCGATCGCCACGCAACGGATCGAGGAACTGATCTATCAGCTCAAGGTCCGCTATACCATAGTCATCGTCACGCACAACATGCAGCAGGCTGCGCGCGTGTCCGACGTGACCGCTTTTTTCTGGCTCGGCAAGTTGATCGAGTCCGATCGAACCAACAAGATCTTCACGGCGCCGACCCAGAAGCTGACGGAGGACTACGTCACCGGAAGGTTCGGCTGATGGCGTCAGAGCACGGCGTCAGGCATTTCCAGGAGGAGCTGGAACAGCTCAAGGCCAGGCTGCTCGAGATGGGCGGGCTGGCCGAGGAGCAGGTACGCCTGGCGGTCAAGGGCCTCGTCGAGCGGGACCGCGACCTGATCGACCGGGTGCTTGTCAGCGACGAGCCGCTCAACGCGCTGCACATCGAGATTGACAGCCGCTGCTTCACGTTATTGGCGCTTTATCAGCCGATGGCCGTCGACCTTCGCGCTATCGTGGCGGCCGTCAAGATCAACACCGACTTGGAACGCGTGGGCGACCTCGCCATCAACATCGCCGAGGCGGCGCGTCAATATTCGAGCCATCTGCCCGTCAAGAGGCTTATCGACATCCCTCGCATGGCTACCGTGGCCCAGCGCATGCTGCGGGACGCGCTCGACGCGTTCGTACGCCGCGATACCGATCTCGCGCAGGGCGTGCTAAACGAGGACGATACGCTCGACGCGCTGAAGACGCAGATCTTCCGCGAGCTCTTGACCTATATGCTCCAGGATCCGGCGACGATCGAACCGGCCCTCGATCTGATCCTGATCTCGCGCCATCTGGAGCGCATTGGCGACCACGCGACGAACATCGCGGAGGACGTCATCTTCATGGTCTCTGCCAGGGACGTCCGGCATCACGCTTCCGAGAGCGGGTAGCCGTCACCGATCAGACGCAATCCCCGGTATAAAATAGCCGGATGGCTGAAGCGCCGGCCATGTGCGTATGCTGCCGGGCGCGCCCGATCGACCCGGACTGGCGCCCCTTCTGCAGCGAGCGCTGCAAGCTGCTCGATCTGGCGCGTTGGGTCGATGGCAGCTATCGGGTCGCCGGCGACGCCATGAAACGCCCTGAAACGCCCGAGAACGACACGCCCCAGGACTGAAGCCTCACGACCTATGAGCGAGAGCCTGACGATCGTCGACAACCGCACGGGCAAGAAATACGACCTGCCGATTTATGACGGCACGATTCGGGCGATGGACCTGCGCCAAATCAGGAATGCCCCGGACGATTTCGGGTTGATGACATACGACCCGGCGTTCCTGAACACGGCCAATTGCCGGAGCGCCATCACCTACATCGACGGCGACAAAGGCGTCCTGCTCTATCGCGGCTACCCGATTGAGCAGCTCGCGGAGAACAGCAACTATCTCGAGACAGCGTATCTGATCTTGTTCGGCAATCTGCCGACGGAAGCCGAGCTGCAGTCGTGGACGCGCGAGATCACGCTGCACACGATGCTCCACGAGAACATCAAGAAGTTCATGGAGGGCTTCCGCTACGACGCCCATCCCATGGGCATTTTCATCAGCACCGTGGGCGCGCTGTCGACGCTCAACCCCGACGCCAAGAACATCTTCGACCGCAACTCGCGGATTCTTCAGACGCGGCGACTCATCGCCAAAGTGCCGGGGATCGCCGCGTACGCCTTCCGGCACAGCATCGGCCGAGGGTACAACTATCCGGACAATGACTTGAGCTTCACCGGGAACTTCCTGAACATGCTCTTCAAGATGACGGAGCTCAAATACCAGCCGAACCCGGTGCTCGAGCGCGCGCTCGACGTCCTCTTCATCCTCCACGCGGACCACGAGCAGAACTGCAGCACGGCGACCATGCGGAACATCGGCAGCTCCCACGTTGACCCGTACTGCGCGCTGGCCGGCGCGGCCGCCGCGCTCTACGGGCCGCTGCACGGCGGCGCGAACGAAGCCGTGCTCCGGATGCTCAGCGAGATCGGGTCGGTCAGCAAAGTCCCCGAGTTCATCAAGAAAGTGAAGTCAGGCGAAGGCAAGGAACGTCTCATGGGCTTTGGCCACCGGGTCTACAAGTCGTACGACCCCCGCGCCAAGGTCATCAAACGGATCGCCGATCTCGTGTTCACGGTGACGGGCAAGAATCCTCTCCTCGAGATTGCCCTCGAGCTGGAGCGGATTGCGCTCGAGGACGAATACTTCGTCAGCCGCAAGCTCTACCCCAACGTGGATTTCTATTCCGGCCTCATCTATCAGGCGATGGGCTTTCCAGTCGAGATGTTCCCCGTGCTGTTTGCGATTCCGCGTACTGCCGGGTGGGTCGCCCAGTGGGAGGAGATGCTGCTGGATCCGGAGCAAAAGATCGCTCGGCCGCGGCAAGTCTACGTAGGACCTCCGAAACGGGATTATGTGCCGCGCGATCAGCGTCGGTAAATCATGAGTCTGCCTGTACGGTCGGCCGGTTTTCTGCCTGTTGTCGGCTGTCTGCTTCTGTTTGAGCTCGCCGCGGCCGTGTTCGGGTTTCAGGGATCGGCGGTGCCGGCCTTCGACTCGAGCCGGGCGTGGGATCACCTGCGGCAGATCGTCGCCATCGGGCCCCGGCCATCGGGATCACCGGCCATCGACCAGACGCGCAAGTACATCAAGGATCAATTGACGGCCATTGGGATTCCTGTCGTCGAGCAGACGTGGGACCAGCCGACGCCAATCGATCAAGTCAAGATGGTCAACGTGATGGCCACCATTCCGGGCGCGCGCAAGGAGCAGCTGATCGTAGCCGGCCATTACGACACCAAGTTGTACAGGGAGTTCAGGTTCGTCGGCGCAAGCGACGGGGGGTCGAGCGCGGCGTTTCTGCTCGAGCTCGGCCGCGTGCTGAAGGCTCGAAGGAACGCCTTCGCTGTCCAGCTGCTGTTTCTCGATGGCGAGGAGGCGCGCCTGCCCGATTGGAGCGGCACCGATAACACGTACGGCAGCCGGCACTACATCATGGCCGCAAGCAGGGACGGTTCGCTGGCATTGACGAGAGCGATGATCCTCGTCGACATGATTGGCGACCGCAACCTGACCATTCGCCGCGAGACCAACTCGACGCCGTGGCTCACCGATGCGATCTGGTCGGCGGCAAGAGGCGTCAACGGCGGCGCGGCGTTCATGTCGGAGTCGACCAGGGTAGAGGACGATCATCTGCCGTTCCTGGCTGCCGGAGTGCCGTCGGTTGACATCATCGACCTCGACTACCCGCCTTGGCACACAGCCGGCGACACGCTTGATGCCGTGAGCGCGCGGAGTCTTCAGATCGTCGGCGACACGCTCGTCGCCGCGCTGCCTCGGATCGAATCTCGCCTCGCGACCCGATAATTCTCTCCGGGAAATCACGTCGAGTCTGACCGGCTGCGTTGAGACGACCGCCAAGATGGTGGCGATCGCATGATGAACGCCGTGGGCTGGTGTACTCACAGGCGAAGCTGTCAGAGATGCGCTGGTACAAATGAGCTGGTAGAAATGATATAGATGGGCTGTAAAAACTGACACGCTTACATACCTCACTGCATCAGCACGCATCTGAGCAGTTTCCTGTTTTGTCAGCTTCTCGCGCGCCTTCCGCGATTCTTTCGGCAAGCAAATTGCCTAGGGCTCGGCCGATCACAAAACAGGGAGCGTAGGCGCATGCGACAGCGATGTGTCGAGTGGGTAGGGGTGTGTGTGCTCGCAGGTTTGATCAGCGTGGGTTGGCCGATCCGGATCGCTGCCCAAACCGATCAATTACCGAGTCCGTGGGTCGGTGGCGATATCGGCAACCCGTCGCCCACGGGCTTTGCATCATTCGACAGTGGAAGCTTTGCCCTTTCCGTCGGGGGCGCTGATATCTGGAACGTGTCCGATCAATTTCATTTCGTTTATGAACAGGTCTCTGGCGACGTCGACATCCAAGCCAGCATCGACAGCCTCTCGCCGGCGGACCCGTGGTCGAAGATCGGGGTCATGATTCGGAGCGATGTGACCCCTGACGCGGCCAATGCGTTCGCGACGGTGACGGGCGCCATGGGACTGGCGTTTCAGAGCCGGCCCGTGCCCGGCGGGACCACCGACTCGATCGCAGGTGAGCCAGCGGGCGCCCCGCAGTGGG
>Ga0182037_10001119_pt1 | contig 13928 bp, 14 predicted proteins | sample sta12Cox44000082_FD_125974 | JGI IMG/M metagenome (GOLD analysis project Ga0182037, IMG submission 125974) | Lab enrichment of tropical soil microbial communities from Luquillo Experimental Forest, Puerto Rico - statoxic.12C.oxic.44.000.082 | ecosystem: Environmental > Terrestrial > Soil >... | reverse complement strand
TCGCTGACGCGCTTCATGGGCGGCAGGATCTCGATGAACTCGCCCAGCTCGTGACCAACAACGTTTCCCCAGCCCTCGCGGATATGGCGGTTCAGCGATAGCGCCTTGTACTGCGTCAGGATGTAAACGTGACGGAGGTCGGAGTTGATGCAGTTGGAAAGCGTGATGTCGATGATGCGATAGATGCCGCCGAAGGTGACAGCCGGCTTGGCCCGGTCACGCGTCAGGGGATACAGCCGCTCGCCCGCTCCCCCCGCCAGCAAGACTCCCAGAGTCTCTCTCATAGTGGCGTTATCCTGAGTTTCGAATCGCTAGGCTGGTTTACGCCTGGTTGTTGATACGGACCCGCCGCTTGCTGCCGGCATCCGCCCTGCCCTAAAAGCGTCGAAATCTTAGCACAAGCCGCGAGCCAGAAGGACTGAAAACGAAGCGGGAATCAGTCGTCGCCGTTCACGGCGATACGCAGCGAGCGCAGAAACTTCAAATCCTGCGAGGTGATCTGGAGCTCTCCGGACGAGTTGAGATTCTTCTCTGGCGCTCGTTCGGCAGCCGCTTCCCGCTGGTTGAAACCGATGGTCGCCTCCAGGACCAGAAAGACGTCGTGGCCGCTGGCCTTGATGCGGCCCATGACCTCGGAAATGCGGTCAGACTCGGCCACCGCCTGGTTGATGGCCTCGCCCAATTCCTTCATCAATTTCTTTAGCTGATCATCCACTGTGCCACCCGAAACTGCTGCCGGCTTGCGCCACAGCCACAGTCATCTCACTGCTAGAATACGCCTTTGGTCCGCATGTCTGCACCCGGCGAAAACAAATCTCCGACGACAGCCAGCCTCGGCCGCCAAGGCCGCGCTGCACTGCGCCTTGCCGGACGAAAAACCGGCGAAAACCGCTGGGCGCGCGCGTTCTATCGCGGCGGCACCGCTTTTCTCGGAAGTATCCGCCACCTGCTACACGCGCTTTGGCTGGAAGTGACAGGTTTCTTGTTTCTGGTGCTGGCGGTAATCGGTGCTGGAGCGACCGTCCGCGAGTATCACCGCTACACGGCCGGTACAGCTTCCTTGGGCAAAGTAGCGCTTGCCGGTGCATTCGCGCTGCTGTTCCTGTACTTTGGTCTCAATTCTTTCTGGCGGACTCGGCGCAAGAAACAACTCTCGTAGACGATTCTCGCTTCGCTTTACTGGATGGAGCACCGCTTCACCGGGGGGCCGACCGCGCGCCGGCTCGGCCGGCGTTGAGCTGGTTGAGCGGTGCAATAGCGGGTTTGTATCGGGCGCGGCTTTGATGGCTGCTGAAGAATTTATTTCAGGGCACGACTTCAGTCGCAATTAGCCCAGGGCTAAAGCGCTGGAACATCAAGAGGCGGTCATAATGGACGCCTGAAGGCTCCTCCACCGGCACAGGTCCTTTCCTTCCGCTCCAAACTGAACTAGGATTCGGCTGTGAACACAAGGAGCCTGACATGAGCGAGCGGAGTTGGGGCAGAGCAATTTGGGGAGGACTGATCGGGTTGGTTCTGGGCATTTTTCTGGGCGAACATCGCGTCGCCCAGATCGCTGCGGAAGAAGGCGAGGCAGTTCCCACCGGGCTGAATCCGATTGCATACATGCACCACGCCCGCTTCTGGTTTGTGCTGGTGGTTTGCACCATCGTTTTCGCCTTCATTACCGGACGCATGGGCCGTCAGACCAGCCATTCGGATCTGTGACTCGCCTCACAGCGCGGAGCAGCGGTGCATCTCAATAATCACAGCAGGCGTTTTGTGCGCTGAAACTCCTCGAGGCCCGCCTAACTATGGCCGAAACCGGCACAAAAACTCGCACCGTCCCCAGCAAGCTTGCCGAGCGCCAGCAAACCTCCTCGCACATTGAAGTCAAGCCACTGTACACCCCCGCCGACATGGAGTACTGGAATTACCAGCAGCAACTCGGCTACCCGGGCCAGTTCCCCTACACGCGCGGCGTACAGGCGTCGATGTATCGCGGCCGCTTGTGGACTATGCGGCAGTACGCCGGCATGGGCGACGCCGAAGAGTCGAACCGCCGCTACAAATACCTGCTGAGCCAAGGCACCACCGGCTTGAGCATCGCGTTCGATTTGCCGACGCAGATTGGGCTCGACTCGGACAGCCCGCTGGCGCTCGGCGAGGTCGGGAAAGTGGGTGTGGCGATCGACTCGATCGAAGACATGATGAGACTGTTCGACGGCATAAACCTCGAACAGATTTCGACCTCGATGACGATCAACGCGACGGCATCGATCCTGCTGGCACTGTATATCGTTGTTGCGCGGCGCACGGGCCGCGACATCAGCAAGCTCAGCGGCACGGTCCAGAACGATGTGCTGAAGGAATACATCGCGCGCGGAACCTACATCTATCCGCCCCAACAAGCGATGCGCGTCATCACCGACATTTTTTCGTATGCCAACGAAAACGTGCCCGACTGGAACACAATCTCCATCAGCGGCTACCACATGCGCGAAGCCGGATGCACCGCCGTGCAGGAGGTGGCCTTCACCCTCGCCAACGGCATGACATATGTGCAGGCGGCGATCAATGCGGGTCTCGATGTGGACAAGTTCGCGCCGCGCCTGTCGTTCTTCTTCAACGCCCACAGCAATTTTCTAGAGGAGGTCGCGAAATTTCGGGCCGCACGCCGCATGTGGGCACGCATCATGCACGACCATTTCAAGGCAAAGAATCCCAAGTCGCACATGTTGCGCTTCCATACGCAAACAGCCGGTTCGACCCTCACCGCGCAGCAACCCGAGAACAATATCGTCCGCACGGCGTTGCAAGCGCTGTCGGCCGTGCTGGGTGGAACTCAGTCGCTGCACACTAACTCCTTCGACGAAGCGCTGGCACTGCCGACCGAGCAGTCGGCGCGCATCGCGCTACGCACGCAGCAGATTATCGCCTATGAGTCGGGGGCGCCGCAGACCATCGATCCGCTCGCCGGGTCCTACTACATCGAAACGCTTACCGACCGCATCGAAGCCGGCGCTCGCGCCTACCTCGACAAGATCGATGCGCTCGGGGGCACGCTGAAAGCAATCGAGAAGGGATTTATTCAGCAAGAAATACAGAACGCCGCATACGAATACCAGAAGGCAGTCGATGAACTGGAGGCTGTGGTGGTCGGGATGAACGCCTTCACCGTCGACCAAGAAAAGGAAATACCGCTGCAGCGCATTGACGATTCGCTGGAGCGCAAACAAGTGGAACGCGTGAAGGCCTTGCGAGCCAAGCGCGGTCAAGCCAGGTGGAATTCGGCCATCAAGCAGATCGAAGACACCGCCCGCGGAACCGGCAACCTGATGCCAGCCATCATCGAGGCTGTTGAAGCCAGCGCCACCGTCGGCGAAATCTCCGACGCCATGCGACGGGTCTATGGTGAATATCAGGAGACCGTCGTGATCTGAGGCAAGGCAGAATTCACCACTGAAACACCGAGAACACGGAGAACCCAAAACCTCCATGATCTCTGTGTTCTCGGTGGTGAATATTTCGATCTATCGTATGGCAGTGTCGCCAATCGCCACCTCGCGCACAAACGACGCGGTTGGCTGTGGGGCAGTGAGAAACTCCGTCACGCTGGGCTTGAGCTGGCTCCAGCACTCATAGATCGCGAGATGCCCTGAATCCGCACAGACCAGCAGTGAAGAATTCGGCAGCTGCTGCTTCATCTCCTCGCCCACCGACATCGGAATCATGTTTTCCTCTTTGCCCCAAATGACCAGTACTGGAGCCTTGATCTGCTGCAGTTCGCCGTCGAGGACGTCCTGATACGTGAGAAACGAGGCGAAGATGCGGCGTGTGATCCAGGCACGGCTTGCGAGACGGTACAGAAAGTCTCGCCGCAACGGATAGGGCATGTCATGCACCCGCGGCGTCAACATGGCCACGAATTGCACGAACTCGTCGTGAGTGGCGGGTAGAAAGTTCTTCACCGTAAGAGGCGTATCAAACTTTAAACCGGCGGCATCGGCCACCACCAGCCTGTTGACTGCCTCAGGATGGTCGATCGCTAATTTCAACGTTACCCATCCACCCATGGAAACGCTGACCATGTCGGCGGGCACGGCTTTCCGCTCGATTAGAAACTGGTGCAGCATCTCCGATTGCTGCGAGATGGAGTAGGCGATGTCGGGCTTCTCGGTCTCACCATGCCCCAGCAGATCAATGGCGTACACGTGAAACTGGCGACGGTAACTCAGCATGGCCGGCACCCAGTTCAGCGATTCCGCACCAAGCCCATGCACGAATACCAGTGGCGGCCCTTCGCCGCCTTCGTAATAGTGCACACGGTACGGCCCAACTTGTGTGTAGTGGCCGTGAATGCCGCCGCACCACAAGGCAAATCTTCCAGCGCTTCGCATCACCGACAGCGGTCGAAACCAGATGTGGCCTGTCACCGCAAGCAACAGGAGCACGAGAACGAGCACTATTACCCTGCGGCGCGACGCTCGCCGTGGCCTGGCGATAACAGGAGGCGGAGCAGTTTGCACAGCAGACATCAATTACTTCCGTCCCGGGCGAAGAATCACCCACCGCAACGAAGTTTAAAGGAATGTTAATGAATTGGGGAGGAAACTGCGTTAATCGGCGCTCAGTCCGTCCCGAATTGCGCCCAGTAGACCGTGAACAGGTTGTGACATTCAATTTGCTTCCCTATGACAACACGGGGTTTAGGAAGACGTATCGTCAACCATGATGGCGGACCGGAGAGCATTCCGACCGGAGCGTTCCCGCCCGAGAGGCAACCTCATGAAGCACCTTATGGCAACAACCCTGATCCTGCTCACCACTGTTGGCTGCGGAGGCTACGGCTCCGGCATGGGCAACACGCCCGCGCCGGTACCCGCCATTTCGCCGTCAGGCGGTATGTATGCGACTCCGCTTACCGTTACGATCACCGACAGCCTAATGAACGCGACCATCTATTTCACGACGGATGGTTCCATGCCAACACTGTCGTCGCAGCGGTATGGCGGTACATTCCAGCTCACCCAGGCGGGACAGGTAACGGTACGGGCCATTGCCGCAGCCGGCGGATATTCAAGCAGTACCGTAGCGACTGCCAACTTCACCCTGCAATAAGGCTCCTGAACTGATTGTGGGAACTCCGGATGGGGCGCATCATTCGGAGATGAGGCTGGCGCAGGCCACTCGTAGGTGGGCGAGTGGCCTGTTTAGTGTTTGGGTTCCTTTCAATCGTCATGGTTTGTCGTGCGATGTCGAGCAATGGCTTTGGTTTCTCGGCTAATTCAGAATTTGTTTGACCTACCGCGCCTGGTGGCTGAACGATAATAAAGAAGAGTCACAATCGCCAGCAGCACTTCGCCTAATAGCCATAGGACTCGCTGGAGGATCCTGCCCGCAGTTTTGTAGCGAGGAGACACGCTTACACTCCCGCCGACTTGTTGGCAAAAGCGGGCACACGACTAGCGTTCGCGCCAGCTTCTTACTTCGCGCGCCACAACTCGGTTATTTGTGAACAAATAGCCCTAGGGTCTGTTTTCGCCTCGCTCGTATCCGGTACACCGTGGCTGGAGGCGCGTTCAGCCAAGTTGAGCCCAGCCGCACTACCTTCAATCCCATCCGCTCGAGGACAAGCCGCGGCACCGGACAGCGCATTCCATAGGTGAACTGGTAGTACGAACCGCAAGGACGCAGGTGCCGGAAGGCGAACTTCAGAATCGCGATGCGGTCGCGCATCGACATCGACAGTAGCGGCAGTCCACTCACCACCGCGCCGACAGGTTCACGGTCCACCATGTTCACCTGTCTCATGTGCGCCGCGTTCATCAGCACCACGCAGGCGTCGGGATAGTCGCGCTCCAGCAATCGAGCGAAACGCTGGTCACACTCCACGAGGATCAATTGATCTTCGCGCAGGCCGCGGCCCAGCAACGCACGGGTAAACACGCCTGTACCAGGCCCAAGTTCCAGCACGGGTGCGGAGGCGGGTGTGATCTCTGAGGTAATCATCCGCGCCAGTCGCCGGCTGGAGGGAGAGATGGCCCCTACGCGCAGCGGGTTCGATATCCAAGACCGGGCAAACACCACGCCCACGCGGCCGCGGCGATACCTTTCCGGCAGCTGCTTGGGTTCAACCCTCGACATGAAAACTTGTGCCATCACTCACCTGTGATGGGCACAATAGTGTTCACCCGAAGTTAGTTCTATAGGGTTTGTGACAGTTTCTGAACCGTCACACTGGCGAAAACCATCGATTTTTATATTGCACACTACGGAGTCTGTGGATTTGCTACTAAGAGGCTATGTGAATGGCCAGTAAGATGGCACTATCGAGGGTTGCGGCTCCGTTTAGCTGGTTGTAAGCTCTTCAAACCCGAGACTCAGCTAGCCATGCCAATTCGTATCAATAAGAAGGTCGAAGTCCCTGCATACGAGCAAATCCGTCAGCAAGTTATTTTTGGAATCGCCACCGGAGAGTATCCGGCTGGGTTTGTGATGCCGAGCCGAACCCAACTGGCAAGGAAGCTCGGCATCAACCCCAATACCGTATCGCGAGCCTATGGTGAGCTTTCCGACAAGCGCTGGCTGGTTCGCCAAAAGGGCGCCCGTTTTGTCGTCGTTCATCCCCGAGGATCGCTACCGGATCCCAAGACTGAAAACATCGACACCCTTATCATTCGTCTGTTGAAAGCGGCGCGTGCCCACGGCTTGCCGACTGCTGACCTCGTGGCAGGCGTGCAGGCGCTGGCAACGGCTGACCCTCCCGACCACTTCCTGATAGTTGAGCCCGAGCCGCGACTGGGCGAGTTGTTGAAATATGAGGTGCGGCAGGCAACTGGACAACACGCGGTGTCTTATTCGATCCCAGAACTGTGGCAACGCCCGCAGCTCCTTAAAGGCGCCGCGCTGCTGGTACCGGCTTACCTAGCGGACTTGCTGGACTTTCTTCCGGTACACCAACAGGCCAGCCTGACCCGTCTGGTATATGCGCCATTTGGCGGGTTTGTCGATCACGTTCGCAACCTGAAACAACCCAGCATCATTGGGATGCTTTCGGTCACTGGGCCGGGTATGAAAACCATGGATGGAGTATTTGCCGAATCAATCGGCTCGGGGCATCATCAGTTGATCCCGTTTCTGCTTGAGTGGCCTTTGCCGAAAACCGGGAAGATTGTCATCAGCAAATTGACCAGCAAGGACCTGCCCCCGGACATTGACATTCGTGTGTTGGGCCTGAAAGGTAGCGCAGCGAGAAATGCCTTGCTTGCGGTACCACCCCCTCAGGGCTGGGCCTCGCACTTGCCGATTACAACCGAGGATGACCTCCGCGCCGTCGACGTGCTCTTCACCGATTCGATCACCAACGGCCTTGTGCATCATCCCCATTGCATCAAGTATCGGCTGTTATCGGACGAATCGCTGCGCGAGATCGCCGCGATCAAATTGGCCGCAAAGCAAGAGGTGATGCCCGTTAAGGTCTGACCGCCAAGCACGCGAAGCATGTCACCTGCGTACAGGGGCTTCGGTCCGAGCTTCTTGCAGCATCTCCGCCGGAACCTCGCGCACCCGCAGGCTCGCTTCGAAGCTGGGGGTGACCGGGCCGCGTCCCCAGCGGCTGACCTCCCAATGAGCGCGCAGGAACCTCGCGTTTTCCGAATGCGACAAATCCACCAGTAAGGGATATTCGCCCGGATAGAACTTTTGCGGCAATGACGCGACGGGCTTCGCCTCCCAGGTTGTGCCATCGGCTGAAGTAAAGAAGGTAAGCTCAAAAGACTCCTGCTCGACAATCTTTGTAATCGAGAGGGTGGCTAGAAAAACGCGATTGGCCGCGCCGTTCACATCCAGCGGCTCGCTGTCACCCTTTGCGGTGATGGTGGTTTTTTCAAGGATCAGGAATGTATCGATCATGACGCCTTCATTCTACTGAAGCGTATAACCCCACGCGCGTGACGCGAGTCACAACTGCCTCTGAACGATTCCTGGCCCTTCACTCGTTCTGGACACGGCAACGAGAGTGATTTTGAGCCAAATCTTCAAGCGGGTGGTCGTCCGCGCGGGATAGACGCTTGCCAAGGCGGTCGACGACGGGGCTGATCCGCTGGTGGTTGGCCGATTGGGCAATGTGCACAACAGTCATGCCAGCGCAGCTGGAGCGGGGCTTGATTAGCCTGACTACTCGTTTCGAAGGGCAACTACCGGATCGACCTTGGCTGCCCGCCGAGCAGGAATGTAGCTCGCAACCAGCGCAACTGCTGCCAGGAGTGCTGCCATTGACGAGAACGTCAGCGGATCAGTCGGGCGAATTCCGAACAGCAAGCTTCCCATCAATCGAGTCGCAAACAAGGCGCCGGCAACTCCCACTGTCAGGCCCACCGCGAGGGTGCTGACCGTTTGGCCCAACACCATCAGAAGAAGCTGATACTGCTGTGCGCCCAATGCCATGCGTATGCCGAATTCCTGCGTCCGTTGGCCCACGGAATGCGCAATGACACCGTATATGCCAACCATGGCCAGAAGTAGAGCGAGCGCCGCGAAAGCACCCAACAACGTAAGTACGAACCGACGGCGTTCGAGTGACCCGGAGACGATCTGGTCCATCTGCACGAGATTGACCGGTTGGTCGCGATCAACGGACCAGACCTGCTCCCGAATAGCCGCGGCGAGACCGGGTACGTCGGGAGAGGTCCGAACGATGAGGTAGCTGGTCAATGTGCCCGGGGAAAACTGGTCGAAGCTGTAGTAGATTGCCGGCTGAGTATCGGTCTCCAGAGAGTCCTGCTTGACATCAGATACTACGCCCACGATTTGGCCGGGCAAGGGCGGCCCCCAATCCTTCATCACCACCCGTTTCCCAAGTGGACTTTCATGGGGCCAGAAGCGCTGTGCCATGGTTTGATTGACCACCAAAACCGTCGGCTTGCCCGCAATGTCCTGAGCGGTGAATCCTCTTCCGGCAAGCAGAGGGATCCCCATAGTGCGAAAGTAATCGGGGGTGGCGGTCAGAATCTCCGCGTCTGGCTCTTTCCCGGGCTCGTAGGCATGCCCCTCGAGTTCCAAGTCAGTATCAGGGACCGGATCGAACGGCAAAGTTCCGGCACCGGCAACAGACAGGACTCCAGGTAACACCCGAATGCGCTCCAGAACAGAGCCCACAAACTGTGTCCTCTTCGGAAGTTCAGGATAGCGCGAGTCTGGCAGTGTTAGACGAACCACAGTGAGATGTGAGCTGTCGAAACCAGGATCCACCCGCTGTAGAACAATGAGACTCCGGATCAGCAGGCCTGCGGCAGCGAGCAACATCATGGCGAGGGCGACTTCGGAGATCACCAGGAATGAACGAAGGCGCTGACTGCGCATCGAAAGGGTGCTGCGACCACTCTCCACAAGCCGTGCCTGCAAGTCGACTCTCGACGAATCCATTGCAGGAATGCTTCCGAACAGAATCGACGCGAGCAGTGAGACGACGAATACGAAGACTACGACCTGCCAATTGATCGCTGCTCCGCTTAGGCGAGGCATCGCCCCAGGGTATGCGGCGTAGAGAGCCTTCACTGAAACCAAGCCGAGAACGCACCCTGCAGCTCCGCCAAGAAATCCCAGCAATATGCTCTCCGTCAAGAACTGGCTTGCCAGCCGGAACCGTGTCGCGCCCAACGCCGCGGATATGGCGACTTCTTTTTGGCGCACGACCGATCGCGAGAGAAGAAGGTTGGCAACATTCGCGCACGCAATCAAGAAAACGAAAACAACCGCGCCCAACAATATCAACAGAGTCGGCCGAACAGCGGAAACGAGATTGTCCTGCAGACGCTCTGCCCGGAGCGTGAATCCAGGATCGACACCGTGATTTTCCAGCTGAACTCGTTCAGAAATCGCCTGTAAATCTGAGTGAACAGCTTCCATCGAAACGCCGGTCTTAACACGCGCAATAGTGGTGAATAAGTGCGACCGTCGATTCTGCAGGAACGCCTGATCGTCGGTGAGCGGTACCCATGCCTGAACCGACTCCGGGAAAGAGAATCCCATCGGCATCACACCGGCCACGAGGTGAGGCCTACCGTGCAGAGTAATCGTTTTGCCGATGATCTCCGGATCCGATCCGAAATGATGCCGCCAGAGTCCGTAACTGAGGATCACGACTCCTTCAGCATGGTCACGGAAGTTTTCGGTGGTGAACCCCTGCCCCAGGAACGGCGTTACCCCAAGCAGCGGCAGGAAATCCTGCGAAACGAATGCTGTGTCGATCTGCTCTGGTGGCGCCGTTTGCCGCGACTCGCTCAAGTTCTGGGAAAAAATACGATAAATAGCGACTTGCGAGAACACATGGTTGCGGTCTTGTACATCACGGAATGTTGCTCCGGTCAAGTTCGCTGGATGCGGATGGAGCTCCTGCAACCTCACGATCGCGTTAGGTTGGTGCAGGGGAAGCGCGCGAAACAAAATTGAATTCACCACAGAAAAGATAGCCGTGTTCGCCCCGATGCCAAGCGCGAGAGTCGTCAGGGCTACCGCAGCGAAGCCGGGGGCTTTCCGCAACCTGCGAAGCGCGTGGCCCAAATCCTGAAGCACGGTTTCCATAACCTTCGTCTCCTGATTGCTGCTGTGCGAGTTTTGATTAGCTGCGTCCCCCGTGCGGACGTGGCTGGTTATCCCCGATCACGCAAACATGGACGGTCAGTTCGGAAACTGGTGAGCACATCCCGGGCTTTGAACGCTCGGGTCGGCCTCGCCCTTGACTGGCTGCTTTAGGTGGATTGTGGACGATTGTACGGGCCAACCGGAAATCACCGTTGCAACCCGCCCATTACACCACCGACCGCAAGAGAACGGTTTGATACTGTTCACGAGCAAGGCGGTTGAGAGGCCATTACGAAATTTCCACAACGAGAATGCCCCGCAATCGCGTTTAGCGGCCTGCTGACACACGATCAAAAAGTCACGGTGGGGTACCAGCATGGTTTCTTGCACCGGGCGGATGAGGTTCGGCGGGTGCGTGTTCCCATCTGCAAAAAGTGCTCGGCCACAGCACGCTTGAAATGACACGGCGTTATTCAAACTTGCTCACGGAGGACTTGCAAAAGGTCCATGAGCTGGGAGTTTGCTTAGGGCATAGCCGATTCAACACATCGAGCATTCTGGCGCTAATCTCGGGATGCCTTGATTGCTTGTGATAAGGCGAGTGGCTGTTGAAAAACTCGATTGCGGCTTTTTTTAGAAAAAAGACGCGCTGGGAAGATGCTCTATAAACGTTCTTCTCAAAATCGGGATACGTTTAGCATCATCCGTGAATGCCACAAACTGACTTTTTCAACGCCCACGCGATATTGCGCCAGCAACGTGGGTCAGCCTGGGTCTGCGGTGTCGCACTATTGAGTTCTCTGCAGCAGCACCACCCCCGCCCGCCACTTTTCGGCCATCCGAGCAGTGCGCCCAGGCGCGAAACGCTTCATGAGACTAAAAATCCACATCCCGCGCATGGTGCGGTTGATACGGATCGAATGCTCGAACAATGCATGGAACTCGGCTTCGCGCCAACCGTGAGGAAGGAAGAACGCCGTGCCCTCTTCCGGCGCGAACTGGTATTGCGTTTGCGCCTGTTCGAGCTTCCGTCCCCACCATCGATTCACGCGCTGCTTGATGGCCGGAGTCGCCAAATCAATTGCCCAATGACGAAATGAACTGTGGCCGCTTAAGTCATCGGCCAGCTCACCTACCAGAGCCGGTGATAAGTACACTAGCAAACCCTCACTCAAAATCACGGCGTTGCATGACTCGGCCCCAACTCTGGCAAAGAATTCGCGGCGATTGGCCCCGTCCGCCAAATCGAGTGATACCCGATCCACTCGGCATATCGGCCTATCAGCAGCTAGGGCGTCCACCTTTTCGCGTAGCAGGTCTGGCAGATCGACCTCGATCCAGCGCAATGACGGTGGCAGCGGCAAACGGTACGGCCGTGCATCGAGTCCTGCTGCCAGGTTCACGACAGTATCGACGCCTTGAGCGACCAGACGAAGCACAACGTCGTCGAGCAATACTGTGCGCACGATCGTCGTCCAAGCCAGCGCCCGTCCTCGGGCGAGTTTACGGGCGATCTGCTCGCCGCGTCCTTCGCTCAGCCGCACTGCGAACTCGTCCTTAAACAGTGCGTCCGGGCGCTTCGTTTCCATCGCCCGGTGATAGGCGACCAACAGCGCGGTGTCGGAGACCGAGCGCAGAACAGGTGGCTTGGAAGTCATTGCCATGGATGTGTGCAATTGTAGGTTTTCAGCAACGCGGATGATCGCCAATGCCGGAGTTGGAATACGCATGCTGCCATGCAGGTGCCATTTCCCGCAGATTCGTTGATTGACGTAATCAGCCCATCTCACTTTCGATTTCGACACCGGCACCGACGCCGGATTACAAACGCAATGGCGGAAGATAACCGCCATCCTTTTAACTACATTGTTTGCGGCTCGCTCGGAGAGCAACTGTGCCGTAATGTGCCGTACGCTTCAGCCCGATTCGGGCTAAAGTGCTTCTTTTCAATACCACGTCGAAACGCTTCCGTGCGGGCTTGGTTAATGGAGTGCCTCCGGTGCGCGGTTGTAGCACTGCCTCCCAAGCATCCGAGAGTTGAACCTGCGTGAAAACAGAAAGCGCATTGAAGCAAGAGCCTCTGCAAGTTCGTTTTTCATACTTACTTCGATCTCTCTGATGAACTACTTCGTAAAGTGGAGCGTTATTCCAGGTCCCAGAACGACAACATAGATGAATGCCAAAACAGCCGCCACACCGATCCAAACGTAGCTGCGACCGAGTTGTTCAGGTGTTCCTTTCGGCTCCGTTCCTCGCGGAGTGTAGTACTGCAACCAGAGCAATCCGCTCTGACCGCCAGCGGTCGCGGGCAGCGCGGATTGCCACAACAGTTGCATTCCGAGCGGATTCAGCAGTCCCGCCACGCTCGATAGGACAACAGCAGAGAAGTACGGCACGATGGTCAACCTCCGCAAGCGACCCTGCTGATTTCGGGGGACTCCCACGTAACGCACCAGCCCAAAGCCAACAACGAGCACGGCGGCAATGTACGAAGACGCTCCCACAACGACCAGCACTGACCGCCAAAGCCAATGCGGATGCAGCCCCGAAATCACAACCGCCCAATCTCCGAAATTCGTCACGCCTGAAAAGAAGAAGTACCCGGTTCCGGTAAACAAATTGAATGCACAAGTGATGAGCATGAAGTAGCGCACGGGCATGGAGGCGAGCTTGGCGCTGCGCAAGGCGAACCAGAACACTAGCGCCGCCGCAAGGTTCGCCAAGGTTCCGCCCGCCTCGACGAGACGGGAGTCGAACGTACTCGACCAAGCCACCGTCGTGAGCACTCCAGAGGTTGCTCCGGTCAGCAAAGCGACAAGCCCGTGCCCTACTCCCTCGTGCAGGATGTTTGTCAGGATGCCTGCCACAATGCTGATCGAACAAATCGTGGGTACGTCATCAGCACCCGGTGATAGGTGTTTGTGTTGCAAAGCGACGGGAGACACCATCACCTCGGCCTCGTTCATTCCGTTGCTGCCTCGCTGTTACCGGGCAGCGCGGAACAATGCACATGAACCAAACAGCAACTGTCGGGCTTCTTGCGACAAATCTGGGTTTCCATGCCACGGAATGAAACTGGCGATCCTTCTTTTCTTTGCTTGGCTGAGAAATCCCAGCCATCTCGAAGCATGTTTCCGACCTCATTAACTCGCGAAGAGGAAAGCGAACACACAGCAACATGTTGGGAGAATCGATGGCGATCTGTTGCTCTTCGCGCAGTTTCCTGTTCGCGTAAATGTACAGTTGTTCCGCGTCCTCGTAGTCGTCTGCCATCCCGTCGAGAATCGTGAATTGCAGTTCAGTCAGTGCTGCCCCTGCTTTTTCCATCGCACAGCAGGACTCACGAACTTATCGATCGTTTGTGC
>Ga0182037_10001112_pt1 | contig 13957 bp, 10 predicted proteins | sample sta12Cox44000082_FD_125974 | JGI IMG/M metagenome (GOLD analysis project Ga0182037, IMG submission 125974) | Lab enrichment of tropical soil microbial communities from Luquillo Experimental Forest, Puerto Rico - statoxic.12C.oxic.44.000.082 | ecosystem: Environmental > Terrestrial > Soil >... | reverse complement strand
GAATTCTTCATGACGGCGAAAATGCCGCGCATCCAGGGATGCAGTTCGCAGCGCACGCGGATGAATTCGGGCTTGTCGTATTTGATGGCGAAGGGCGGAGTGCCGGGAGGTTGCGAGCGGTTCCACTCCTTGTTGGTGTGGGCCATGGGGTGAACGGTGTGGGTGACCGAGTCATCGTTTTGCACCCAGATTTCCTGATTGACACGCAGGACGAGGACGTGCGGATTGTAACGGCAGCCGCGCTGGTGGAGAGTGACGACGGGACCGCTGGAGGTTTCGTCCGGAGCGCCGGCGGAGACGAAGACCACGACGTTCTGGAGGCTGTTGTTGGCGCCAGTGACCACGCCTTCAGGCATGAGAGGCGTGGTGTAGAACTTGGCGCAATTGGGTTCCGGAGACATGTCGATGGACTTGAACTTCATCGGCGTGCCCTCATAGGTGACTCTGCCGGAGATGGTGCCCTCGGTCGGCGGCGAAGGAGGATCGGAAGGCAGAGGAAAGGTTGCGAAATGAAAAAAGTTCAGGGTTGCGGCAGCAGCCGGGAGGGTGGGGGCAGCTGGGGCGGGAGCTTGCCGACCAGACGTGGCTGGAAGATGGAACAAAAGCAAGAGAGCCATTCCGGCAAGAAAGACGGCGGCAATGACTCGCGAGACAGAGAGAGTCGCGGTCTCTGCTTCTTTGGAAACAGAAGCGGGGGCGGCGAAATAAAACACGGTGTCCTCCTGAAGAGTCTCCCTTGGTTCGCAAGGAGAAAAAGATAGACGCTTGAGCCAAGATGGAGAATCGCTGCAACAGCGTCTTTGCTGAAGGGCAAGCGCGGAGGCCCGTTCTTATATATATACTGAAAATGTATAAGTTACTGACGTAAAATCTTTGTAAAACTGCGGACGCAGTCGCAAGGAAAAAGTGAGAATTAATTTTTGTTTTGATGCATTGATGAAATTTTCAACGAGGTGACGCAAAGAAAAAAGGATGACGGAAAAGGCCGCAACGGCCGAGCACAGAAGTGAGACGCGAAGGTTGTGATCGATCTTCGCGCAACAAGCGCGCTTGACTGCGCTCGCCTGCCTACGGCAGGCAGGATAGGCAGGCTTTCATCGTGCTGGTAGCCAAGAGGCGACGCAGCGCTTCGGCGACGAGTGGCGCCGCGATGCAGAGAAGCAGGTTTACGAAGATTTTACAAGAACGCTGACGGGGCGCAGCGAGAATGAGCCTTCAAACCTCTTGCAATCCTCGGACGGAAATTTTTACGGCACAACACCCACTTCCATCTTCAAGCGGACGGCGGGCAGCTGACAGTGCCCTTCAAGACAAATCCAAAGACGGGTTTTTGCGATCAAGGGTATTACCCGGGCGGGCTGGTCGAGGGGAGCGACGGTTTTCTCTACGGGGTGAACAGCGATGGGGGCCCGAACCCGGCGAGCTCCGGGACGGTCTTCAAGGTCAGCAAAACGGGCACAGGTTTTCAGTTGTTGCAGACCTTTTGCACGATGCTGCTGCGAGAAAGCGGGACGCCCACCCGGCCGGCGGGCGCAGTGCGACGTCAGGCGTGTTTGGAAATGTGGTGAAGGAGCCAGTCAGCGACTTCGGCGGTGTTTTTGGAGCCGTGGAGGTCGGGAGTGGTGATTTCGTCGTGAAGGGCAGCCTTCACGGTTTTCTTCAGGAGCGCGGCTTCATCGCGCCAGCCGAGAAAGTCGAGCAACATTCCAGCGGCAAGGACCGAGCCGAAAGGGTTCGCAATTCCCTTCCCGGCGATGTTGGGGGCGGAGCCGTGGACGGGCTCGAAGAGCGAGGTGCGTCCGGGATGGATGTTGCCGGAGGGGGCGAGGCCGAGTCCGCCGGCGAGTTCGGCGGCGAGGTCGCTGACAATGTCGCCGAAGAGATTGTTGGTTACGATGATGTCGAACTGGCGGGGATCGCGAACGAGTTCCATGGCGAGAGTGTCGATGTAGAGGTGGCGCGAGTCGACGTCGGGATATTCGCCGCGAAGGGATTTGAAGGTGCGTTGCCAGAGATCGCCGGCGAAGGTCATGGCGTTCGATTTGTCGGACATGCAAAGGCGTTTGAATTTGTGAGAGCGAGCATAGTCAAAGGCGAAACGGACAATGCGCTCGACACCCTTGCGGGAATTGATCTCCTCCTGAGTAGCGATTTCATCGGGAGTTCCCTTCTTGAAGAAGCCGCCGGCCCCGACGTAGATGCCTTCGGTGTTCTCTCGAAAGACGATGAGGCGAATATCGTTACAAGTGCGGTCTTTCAGCGGAGTGAAGCGCTCGTGGAAGAGTTCGGTGGGGCGGGCATTGACGAAGAGGTCGAGTTTGAAGCGAAGACCGAGGAGAATCTCGGCGGCATGCTGGTTGGAGGGGACGCGAGGGTCGCCGAGAGCGCCGAAGAGGATGGCGTCGAATTCGTCGCGAAGCATTTCGACGGCGCCTTCGGGGAGGGTGACCTGTTCGCGGAGGAATTTGTCGGCGCCCCAGTCGAAGTCAACGAATTCGATGTGGCGGCGATGTTTGGCGGTGGCGGCCTTGATGGCGGAGACGGCGACAGGAGTAACTTCCTTGCCGATGCCGTCACCGGGGATGACGGCGATGCGGGCGTTGGGACCGCCATTGCGCAGAGGAGTGTGGGGCACGGTGGTTGCTCCGCAGGGATGGGCAATGAGTACGAGGTAAGGTAACACAGCAAGCGGTGTCAGATACAAAGGCGCGGAGGGCGTTTGTACGCGTGGCCTTTTGGGACGAGATGGACAGAGTTCATGGTGCAGAGGGAGCGAGGCTCGGCGGCTGGAAAGGGATCAGGAAGCTAGCGGAAAATTCCCGGTGTCGTCGGGAACGCTGGCGACGGACTCGGTGTCGTTCGGGGTGCTGATGACCGCGTGCATTGTGGTGTTGACGGGGCTGAGTTATCTCGCGGCGCTGGCGTTGCGCCCGGTGCTAGAGAGATTGGTCGGCCGGGCATAGCGCAGCGTGCATCCTTCAGCCCCAGAAACCACGGGGCCGCAGGATGACAGTGATTGTTTTTTTGCGATGGGTGCCGAGATCGGGCGCAGCAGTGCTGCGCCCCTACAGAGAGCACGCGGAAGGCAAGGCTGCAAAAGTGGCGACCGTGACAAGCGTACAGGGCGGGATTCCCTAAGCAGGTAGCTCGTGGCATGATGGCGGGCGCGGGTGGCCCCATGGAAAAGGAATCCCACGTCATTGGCCCGGTTCGCCTATCGGAACGCATTCTTTTCCTTGACGTGCTGCGGGGCATGGCGCTGTTCGGGATTTTGGCGGCGAACATGCGCGGATTTTTTGCGCCGATGGATGCTTACATGCACACGGGCGTGCTGTACCACAGCCGTGCCGACCTCGTGACCCAGGCGTTCATCGATATCTTCGTCCAAGGAAAGTTTATTTCGATTTTTTCGTTTTTGTTCGGGATGGGGTTTGCGATCCAGATGAGTCGCGCGGAAGCAAGAGGCGCGCGGTTCATGGGGTTTTATCCACGGCGGCTGCTGGCGCTGGCTTTGTTCGGGCTGATTCACGGAATACTGATTTGGGCAGGAGACATCCTGTTGACCTATGCGCTCGCAGGGGCGATTTTGCTGCTTTTCCGCAACCGAGGGCAGAAAACATTGCTGTACTGGGCGGGAGGACTGAGCGCCTTTCCGATCATGGGGAGCCTGATTTTCGGGGGTTTATATTTCAGCCCGCTGCATCGAGCGTGGATGGAACGGAAGCCGCTGAACGCGGAGAAGTATTACAAGGTAATCGACATTTACGCGCACGGAACGGGGCGGCAGATCCTGGCACAAAACTGGGTGGAGTGGAAACGGGAGTTGCCGACACAGGGCTTTACGATTTATGCGGTGGCGCTGTTCCTGCTGGGAATGTGGGTGTGGCGAGCCGGAATCGTACAGCGGCTTGGCGAATACCGGGCGATGCTGAAGCGGGTGTGCGCTTGGTGCATCCCTGCAGGGCTGCTGCTGGGTATTTACACGGGAATTGACAAGGCGGTCACTCCAGGTGGGATTTTTTCAGGTTGGCGATGGCTTGCAGAGACGATCATGCTGCCAGGATCGCAGATTCTGGCGGCGGGTTATATAGCGGGGCTGGCACTGATTTTTCTGAACGAGGATTGGAGGCGGCACCTGCTGCCCTTTGCGGCCGTGGGGCGGACGGCGTTGACAAATTACCTGATGCAGTCAGTGTTTTGTACTTTGTTTTTTTGTCACTACACGACAGGGCTGTTTGGGAGGATCGGGCCGGCGGTGGGGTTGCTTCCGACGGTTGTTCTTTTTGCGGCGCAGGTTGTGGCCAGCAACTGGTGGCTGAAGCGCTATCGCTTTGGTCCGATGGAGTGGGTCTGGCGCGGGATGACGTACGGGAGGTTCCCGGCGATGCGCAGAGAAGAAGTTGCGGGAGTGATGAGAGGGCCGATCGCGAAGCCCGGGGAGATTGCGTGAGGTGGGGTGAGCGGGCGGAAGGCGGGCCCGCCGCGGACAAGCCGAGAGCTACGATACGACGAAGTGGGATCCGACGTTTGAGACAAGACGCAGTGGTTGAGATCCTTCAGCCCCAGAAACTACGGGGCTTCAGGGATGAGAGGGTTTGTTTTTGCGATGTTGCCGAGTAGGGGCGCAGCCGTGCTACGCCCCTACTGAGAGAGCGCAAAGGGCTTTTCCTGACAACTCCGTCGCGGTCCAGCCGCTCCCCGCCCGCGGTGTCTACCCCGCGCGCTTGTCAAAAACTCGGGCGCCCTGCCATTCTCCACGTCGATTGGCTGAGGTGTGGGAGGCCCCGGTAGGCTGCGAAGTTAGAGTAACCGCAAAAGGGGTGGAATCGGGTATTATATGCGCACCCTTCGGCGAGGTGTGGATGGTGCTTTGGTCCAACAAGCAAAGAAGTCTGATGCCTCGGCGCGCGCGTCGTGTTTCGAGCGAGCGGTTGAGCATTCTTCCGGCGCGAAAAAAGGCGCCGCCGCAAACGGAAGTGAAGCCGGCGGAGATCGTGGGGCCCCCGCGGCCGCCGATGCGTCGCGGCAGATCGTGGAAGCGGTTGACAATATTGGGTTGCTTCGCGGCGGCGGGTTTCGGGTTTGCAGTGGCGTTGACGTGCGCTGGAGTGTACTGGTATAGCCGGTTGCCCAAGGCTCCGAAAGGCTGGAACGAGAAAGCGATTCAGGCCATCTATGTGGGCACAAAGTTCCAGGACGAAGGAAAAGAGAACACGCTGCGGGCGCGGTTGACGTTCGACCTGTGGAACAGCACGGGATACGACTACACGCTGGAGGCGAAGCCTTCGGGGACGATGATGGTGATGCAGAAGATAAAGTCGGAGCCTTCGCTGGTGGACGGAATCGGGTTGACGTGGACGGTAGAACACGGATCGGGCACTGGGCAACTGCATGCGGACGGAATACCGGGATTTTCGCGGGAGGCGTATCTGGCAGGGCCGATCTTCATACCGGCGGGAGAAGCGGTGCGCGTGGATTTCTGGTCGGAGTACGACCTGTTCGATATTGTGGCGGCGCTCGGGAAGGACGAGAGGATCGTGTTGTCGGATCCCGTGCAGCAGAGAAAGATATTGAAGCACGCGCTGGCGGATACGGACAGTTTTGTGCTGCTGGACAAGGCGAATCATTACCGGATCGAGCTGCCGCTGCGGGACGCGGTGTACTAGAGACGCGCGGGTGCTGTGGAGGGCGGGGCACCCGTGAAGAGAAAAAAAAGAGATTGACCGCCGTCCGATCGTGAGAGCCCACCCTAACAAACCCAGGTGAGGTACCCCCAAGAGTGCTTGACGAGTGACGTTGGGAAGCAAGGAAAGCCGGCGAGGCTGCCGCACCCTAAAGCGGTGGGCTCGAGACGGCGAGCTTGTACTACTTTTGCGGTAGACGTTGGCCAGACGGAAGGGCTTGTGGCCGTAGTGCTCGATCTCCAGCTGGTTTTTCTTATTGAACCTGATTTTGCAGACAGGGGCGAAACTGCCGGTGCCCTTACCGTCCTTATCGACATGAAGCACGACGATGCCGAAGACCGAAAAGTGGGGTCAATGGGTGGAGTTCACCGAGCGACCATCGGACCGCCGCTCGGGAGTGACGGAAGTTGGGAAGAGGTTACTGAGGCAGGCGCTTCGAGGGGGAAAGGCAGCGGGTGGCAAAGCGTGAGGCGGCTGTGGCGGGCAAGCGACGAGACAAGATCCGTTGATGGTGAGGACGGGGGGTCCAGCAGCGCTGGACCCGACGAAGGAGGAAGGAAAGAAGGCGCCACCAGCAAGCCAGCCTGACCTGCGGTAGACGCAGCAGCTGTGAGCCGCGAGGCGCCGTTATTGTTTCTCGAAGTAGGTTTGGGTGTGGAAGGGCTTACCGTCAGGAAGAACTCCCCTGGAATTGACGAGGGTGACCCTGCAGTTCATGGCGGTTCCGACGATGGAGGAGCCGATCTCCTTGCCTCCCCGTTTCAGCGTGGTTTCGACCTTGTTGTTGGTGATGGGCTTGAACGAGATGGAATCGGCGCCGCCGGGCGTACCTTTCCCGGTGACCGGGCTGTCCTTGCCGTCATACTGGGTAGAGAAGCTGAAGGCGATGGGTGAGTCGTCCGCGGCAATGCCTTCGAAGGAGTATTTAGCACCGCTGGCACCGTCAGCGACCACAGTGCGAGTAAGGCTCTTGGGAGCCGGGACACCCTCGAACTTGGATTTGGCGAGATTGAGTTTCCAAGTTCCGAGAAAGGGATTGCCTTTAGGCGTTTGCGAATCCGCCTGAGGCACCTGCGGGTTGGTTTTAGGCGCTTGCGTGCTGGCTTTAGGCGCCAGTGGGGCTTGCGACGTTTGGGCCAACAGCCGGGGCGAAGCAGCAGAAAAGGCAAGAATCGACAGCAAGAGCGGAAGACGCCTCATCAAGTTTTCTCCTTGGACTCGCGTCAGCCAGAATTTCAAGCGTGGGCTAGTTGTGGCCGATTATGTACAAATTAAGGGCAGGGTGGCAAGTGCCGGCAGGCTGAGGGAGGCTCAACATGAACGGGAGATTCGCGGGGCAAGTCGTGATGGTGGCCGGAGGAACGGGCGGGCTGGGACGAGCGGTGAGTCTGGCGTTTCTGGGGGAGGGCGCCAAGGTAGAAGTGACGTATGTTATCCCGGAAGAATGGGCGGAGCTGCAGGAGCTGGTTGCGAAGTTGGGCGGAGGAGCGCTGAAGGGGCACGAGGTGGATGTGACAGACGAGGCGGCGGTGGATCGTGTGGTCGACGGAATTGTGGCGGAGCACGGGAAGCTGGATGTGCTGGTGAATACGGTCGGAGGGTATGCGGGCGGAGTGAAATTGTGGGAAATGAAGACGGAGGTGTTCGAACAGATGATGGCGCTGAATCTGCGGCCGGGTTATACGCTTGCGTGAGCGGGGACACGAGTGATGTTGAGGCAGAGGCGCGGGGCGATTGTGAACGTGGCGGCGAAGGCGGCGTTTGATCATGCGGCCGGGGCAGCAGCGTATGCGGCGTCGAAAGCGGCGGCGCTGGCGATGATGGATTCGCTCGCGGCGGATTTAAGAGGCAGCGGTGTGCGAGTGAATTCGATATTGCCGAGCATTATTGACACGGCGGCGAACCGGAAGGCGATGCCGAATGCGGATTTTGCGAAGTGGCCGAAGCCAGAAGACATTGCGCGGGTGATTTTATTTTTATGCAGCGAAGAGGCGAAGGTGGTCCAGGGAGCAGCGGTGACGGTGTACGGGGATAGTTGAAGAGTTCACGGTTGGCCAGTGGCGGTTTCGGAGAAAGAGCGATTCCTCGGGCAAACAACGCCCTCGGAATGACGGGTTGGGGCAGAGGGGAGTGAGGCGTGATGTGCATTCGGCCACGGCAGGGACCTATTCGAGTGGCGCTGTCACAAGCGCGGGACTACAACGAAGTGATCGGAGAAACGGCGGGATTCTCTTCCCTTGCCTCTGAAGGCTGAGGGCAAGTCAAGGCGCCGGACGCAAAGGGGCTTGACCACAGGGATGGGAGTCGAGTAGCCTCGCGGGCCAAACGCGGTGCACCTGCAGGTTATCCAGAGCCGGAACAAGAGGAGGTTCGCATGGTTTCACTAGCGGCGCTATGGCTCCCGATCGTATTGTCTGCCGTCTTTGTGTTCATCGCCAGTTCGATCATGCATACCGTGTTGAAGTATCACCAGAGCGATTGCCATAAGCTTTCGGACGAAGCAAGTTTTCTTGCGGCGCTGCGGGCAAATAATCCGACGCGGGGGCTGTATATCTTTCCGTTCAGCGCGCCGAAGGACATGAAGAGCCCGGAAATGGTGGAGAAATATAAGCAGGGACCGGTAGGGATGATGACGATCGCGCCGACTGGGCCCCCAGCGATGCCAAAATTTCTGGGGCAGTGGTTTTTGTTCTGCGTGATTGTGGCATTTTTTTCGGCGTACATCGCGGCGCACACGGTGGCGCCCGGAGCCAATTACCTGGCGGTGTTCCGCGTGGTGGGGACGGTGGCGTTTATGGCGTACGGCCTGGGGAATTTGAGCAACGGAATCTGGAAGATGCAGACGTGGAGCGTAACGATCAAGGAAGTGGTGGACGGGCTGGTGTATGGATTGTTGACGGCGGGGACGTTCGGGTGGTTGTGGCCGCGGTGAGGAAACCCGTGACCGGTAGACAGGTGCGTAGTGATTTATAACCTGCCGGCGGTAGGCAGGGCGGGCATGCTCGGAAGGACGGAATAGTGAGTTCTTAACAAATGGGGGTTAGAAGACAAGGCGGGAGAGGGAGAGGGCGCCGCCGCCGGTAGTCGCGATGACGAGATTCATGATGATGAGCATGGTCTCGTAGCTCCATCCATTGGTGCCGTATTTTCCCCAGAAGCCAGTGCGCCAAACGAACATTTTTTTCTGAACGGCTCCGAGCATGATCAGAATGAAGCCGATGGAGGCCAGTTGTGCGAGGATGCCAAAGATGACTCCGAGGGCTCCGGCGAATTCGGCGGCGCCGACGAAAATGGTGAAAGTCTTGCCCATGCCGATGCTTTGGCCGCGCGCGACAGGGTCTTTGAGATGGGCGAAGCCACTGGTGAGGAAGACGAGACCGACCATGAGGCGAAGGAGAACAAGAGCGAAATCGGTGAAGTAAGCGAGTTGAGGGAAGGTCATCGGAGTCGCTCCGTACGACGCGATGAGAGTCGAGAGAGTGTGGCGCGTTTCGAGTTGGAATTCAATGGCGCGCGGTGAGCAGGTGAGCGGCAGGCACGGAGCGGCCCGCCTAAGAAGGTGGGCCCTACGAAGGCAAAGACGCTGGCACGAGAATCGAAGGTTCGGCACTTCTTAGGTGTCCGAATTCGCGACGGGCATCCTGAAACCGCGCAGGGCGGCGGCGCTAAAATCAGCTAAAGGATTCACAATCGGGAGGTTAGCATTGGCACCCGTGATGCTCATAGTCCCGGTGGCTTTGGGTGTAGCATGTCATTTTTGCGGGATTTGCGAATTGCGGCTTACTCGCTGGCCCGGACTCAAGGGCTGGCGATGGCGGTGATCCTGACGCTGGCGCTGGGCATCGGGGCCAACGCTGCGATCTTCACGCTGGTGCGCGGCGTCCTACTGAAGCCGCTGGTGAACCGCGACGAGGACCGACTGATCTATATCCGGCAGAGCGCGCCGGGGATTGGCAACGACGACACCAACTTCTCGGTGCCGGAGATCCAGGACCTGCAGACCAGTGTGAAGACGCTAAGCGCGTTCGGCGATTTCTCGGTCATCACGTTCACAATGGTGGGCCTCGGCGAGCCTCGCGAAGTGAACGCCGGTGTTGTGAGCGGGTCGTTTTTCGACGTGATGGGGCTTCACCCGGTACTGGGGCGGCTGATTGGGCCGCAAGACGACGGTCCAAAAGCGGACGGTGTGGTGGTGCTGACGTACCGGTTCTGGTCAACGGCTTTAAAGAAGGATCCTTCGGTAATCGGTAAAACGGTTCGGCTCGGAAGCATTGGCGAGCGGACGGGCACGATTATTGGTGTGCTCGAACCGTGTGTCCCGTATCCGCAAGAGACCGAAATCATCGCCAACGTTGTGACGAGCCCGCATCATCTGTCGGCGACGATGGTCACGGGCCGCATCCATCGCATGACGGAACTGTTCGGGCGGCTGGCACCGGGCATCACGCTGGACCAAGCGCGCACCGAGTTGCGTTCGGTGTATGCGACCATCAAGAAGGACCACCCGGAAGCGTACCCGGCGCAGGGGCACTACGAGATTGATGCGAAGATGCTGCGCGACCAGCTCACGTCGGGGGCGCGCACGGTACTTCTCGTGCTTCTCGCCGCATCGGGGCTTGTCTTCATCATCGCGTGTTCGAATGCAGCCAACCTGATTCTCGCGCGGACCGTGCGGCGTGAAGGCGAAATGGCGATTCGTGCCGCGCTCGGCGCAAGCAAAGGGGCGCTGCGGCGGATGCTGCTGGCCGAAAGCCTTCTGTTGTGCGGCGCCGGAGCGCTGTTGGGTATAGTGAGCGCGCATCCGCTGGTGACCATTTTGTCGAGCTACGCCTCGCGGTTTTCGGTGCGCGCGCTCGATCTGACCGTCGATTCGAGCCTGTTGTGGGTGGGGGGAGCGCTGGCCCTCATTGCGGCAGTGATCCTGGCGTTTGCCCCGAGCCTGCCGTCCGCCGGGACCTCCAGCGGGCTGACCCTGTCGAGCGGCAGCGCGCGTATCACGGGCAGCAAGAACCGGCAGCGGATTTTTGCGGTAACACAGATCGGCGCGTCGTTCGTGCTGCTGGCCGGCGCGTGCACGTTGATCGCAACCCTGATCGCGCTGCAGAGGGCGCAGACGGGACTCGACATGCGGCACGTCCTGGCAATTAATGTCCCGCCGATGACCTATGGAAAAGCGCCGCAGCAGGTGGTGGACTTTTACAAGGAATCGATGCGGCGCATTGACGCGCTGCCGGGCGTGACTAAGAGCGCATTCGGCATCGTGGTTCCCTGGCGCGATGTCAACAACGCGGTCGGCCTGGAATTTTCCGCCGACGGCCACGTTCATGTCGCGGGCGAGGATCCTCGCGCGCAGTTCCGCACGATCTCTCCCGGATTCTTTGCCGCGCTCGGGGTGCCGATCCTGGCCGGCCGCGATTTCAATGAACTGGACGGGCAAAGCAAAGAGGGCGTGGCTATCGTGAGCGAGACACTGGCAAAGCGGATGTTCCCCAACGGAGATGCGATCGGCCGGCACGTTTACTGGACGGATCCGGTGTTGGAATACCTACCTGGCACAGACGAGGAGAAGGCGCGTTTTACAGCGCCACACCGCATTATCGGCGTCACCGCGGATATTGACGACGGAAACGTGGTTCCGCAGCCGACGCTGACGATTTATGGTCCGTTGGGAGAGGGCATGCTGTTTGGGGGACGGCTTTTCATTCATACGAGCGTGAATCCGTACTCGCTGGTCAAGCCGATCACGCAGGTGATTCACCACATGTCAGTGGATCAGCCGGTTGAGCACGCGGCCACGCTTGAGGACGTGCGAGGCGAAGCGCTCACGCCCGACCGCTTGAACTCTGTGGTGTTCGGGGTGTTCGCGGCAGTGGCCTTGGCGATTGCGGTGGTTGGAGTCGCGGGCGTGCTGGCGTTTTCGGTGAGCGCGCGGACGCGGGAATTCGGGATCCGGCTGGCGCTTGGCTCGCAGCCGGAGCGCCTGCTCCGAGGCGTGCTGGCAGAAGGGGCGGCGATGGCTGCGGCGGGCATTCTGGCTGGCGCGGGAGTCGGGTTCGCGCTGGTGCGTTTGGCGGGCAGGTATTTCCTGGAGGAAGTGAAGATGCCTGGTGCGTTTCCTGTGGCCGCGTCGGCCCTGGTGCTGCTGGCGGTGGCGGTGGTCGCGTCGATGCTGCCGGCGGCACGCGCCGCGCGCACCGACGTGATACAAGCGCTGCGCTCGGAGTGAGCTAAGCTCTGCCGCGGCTCCGGCGATGAGCGTGGAGCGCGGCGGCAAAAAAAGGCAAATCGAGAGACCATGCGAACAGGGGTCCAGCGAAGCTGGACCCCTACGCGAAAACGACAGCGCAAAGCTTGTTGTTTCGGCGGCGGGACACCGGTGCGGGCGTGGGGTCAGGAACGCCGGACCGCGACGAAGACGCTCAGGACGAGCAGTGATGCAAAGGATGGTATACTCCCCGCGAAAAACATGGAAAAGTCGGACCTCATCGTAATTGGGTCGGGCCCAGCGGGACAACGGGCGGCCATCCAGGCGGCAAAATTCGGGAAGCGCGTGGCGTTGATCGAGAAGCTGGAAATGATCGGCGGAACCGCGATCAATACCGGAACCATTCCAAGCAAAACGATCCGGGAAGCGGTGCTGCACCTGTCTGGCTATCAGTATCAGAGCATTTACGGGGTGAATTACCGCGTGAAGGAACACATCACGATGTCGGACCTGTCGTTCCGTGCGCTGAACGTGATCAAGACTGAGATTGACGTGATTCACGCACAGTTGTCGAGGAACGGGATCGAAGTGATCACGGGAACGGCGAGTTTCCTCGATCCGAACCATATCCAGGTGAAAAATTCGCGCGGGACATCGGACTACGAAGCGGGGTACATCATCATTGCGGCGGGAACGAAGCCAGCGGAATCGTCGCTGGTGCCGTTCAACGGGAAGACGATCATCAACAGCGACCAGATATTGAGCATGCCGGAAATCCCGAAGACGATGCTGGTGGTGGGCGGGGGCGTGATCGGGGTTGAGTACACATGCATGTTCGCGACGCTGGGAGTGCGCGTAACACTGATCGAGAAGCGGCCGCGGCTGCTGGAGTTTGCCGATGCGGAGATGGTGGAGGCGCTTTGTTATCACTTGCGCGACCGGCGCGTAACGCTGCGGCTGAACGAAGAAGTGGAAAGCGTCGAGGAAACGCCGGAAAAGTTGGTGGTGGCGAATTTGAAGAGCAAGAAGAAGGTGTCGGGCGAAGCGCTGCTTTATGCGGTAGGCCGGCAAGGAAACGTGGATGAATTGAACCTGAAGGCAGGAGGACTGGAAGCGGACGGGCGCGGAAGAATCCACGTAGATGACGAGTACAGAACGACGCAGCCGCATATTTTTGCGGTGGGAGACGTGATTGGATTTCCGAGTCTGGGCTCGGTGTCGATGGAGCAGGGACGAATCGCGGCGGCGAAGGCATTCGGGATGACGATCAATTCGAAGCGCGAGAATTATCCTTACGGGATTTACACGATTCCGGAGATTTCGTTCATCGGAAAGACGGAAGAGCAATTGACGGATGAGGGGATTCCGTACGAAGTGGGGATCGCGTATTTTCGGGAGATCGCCCGTGGACAGATTCGGGGAGACACGACAGGGCGGCTGAAGCTGATCTTTGATCCGAGCAGCAAGCTGCTTTTGGGCGTACATATCATCGGGGAAGGCGCGTCGGAGTTGCTGCACATCGGGCAGGCAGTGTTCGCGCTGAAAGGGACGATCGAATATTTCGTCGACAATGTATTTAACTATCCGACGCTGGCGGAGTGTTATAAGGCGGCGGCGTTCAATGGGCTGAACAAGGTGGTGAAATAGGAAAGAGGGATTCCTCACTCCGCGGAGTGCGTTCGGAACGACGGTTACAGCGCCGCGCTTTGGGTCGCGCGGAAGCCCGGCACCTGGAAGAGGAAACGGGCTGCAGCACCAAGGGGCGCCAGGGACACCCGGCGCAAAGCCGGGGGATTGGCAGGCGAAAGATGGGAAAGACAGTTGGCGTGCTGGTGATGGAACACATTGCGGTGGGGCTGGTGTCTGGGAACAAGGTGCAGGACAAGCTACGGGTGTTTCCCGAGAAAGAACTGACGTTTGAATCGTTGCGGTCGATGCCCGCGGAGAATGTTGCCGAGTGCATCGGCGGAGAAATTGAGGCGATCGCGAAAGAGGGAGACATTGATGCGATCGGCATCGGATTCCCGGGAATTATTCGAAATGGAGTGGTGGAAGAGTCGCCGAACCT
>Ga0182037_10001104_pt1 | contig 13995 bp, 13 predicted proteins | sample sta12Cox44000082_FD_125974 | JGI IMG/M metagenome (GOLD analysis project Ga0182037, IMG submission 125974) | Lab enrichment of tropical soil microbial communities from Luquillo Experimental Forest, Puerto Rico - statoxic.12C.oxic.44.000.082 | ecosystem: Environmental > Terrestrial > Soil >... | reverse complement strand
CCCGATCGCTCCAGGGCATCCTGCAGCGCCAGGGCGTTGATGACCGTCGCGAGCATGCCCATGTGGTCGCCCACGACACGATCGAAACCGGCGGCCGAAGCCACCACGCCGCGGATAAAGTTCCCCCCACCGATCACGATGGCCACTTCGACGCCCAGTTTGCCAATCTCGTGGACCTCGTCGGCGATGCGCGCCGTGACGCTGGGATCCACGCCGAAGCCCTGGTTCCCCAGAAGGGCTTCTCCGCTCAGCTTCAGCAGCACACGTTTGAAAACAGGCTCTGCCATATGAACAGGGAACAAGTTACAGGGTACAGGTTACAGGGGACGCCGTGCTGTTATCCTGCCTGTACCCTGTTCCCTGTAACGTCTATTGCGGCGCCGGCTTGGTCACACCTTCGCCCACTTTGAATCGCGCGAAGCGCCGGATAGTGATGTTCTCGCCAAACCTGGTGATCTTCGATGTTATTAAGTCACTCACCGTGCTGCCGCCGGCCTGGTCCTTGATGAAGTGCTGGTCGTAGAGACAATTGTCCTCAAAGAACTTGTCCATCTTGCCTTCCACGATCCGTTCGATCACCTTCTCGGGCTTCCCGCTGTCAGCAGCCTGGCTTCGCAGAATTTCTCTCTCGCCCTCGAGAACCTCCGATGCCACGTCCTCTCTCCGAATGAATCGGGGATTCGCAGCGCAAATCTGCATGGCAATGTCGTGCGCCAGTTCCTGAAACTCCTCCGTGCGAGCTACAAAATCGCTCTCGCAGTTCACTTCCACCATAACCGCGATCTGCGCGCCGGGGTGGACGTAGGTACCAATCAAGCCCTGGCTGGTCGTGCGACCCTCCTTCTTCACAGCCGAAGCCTGACCGCGCTTGCGGAGGAGGACAACCGCCTGGTCGAAGTCTCCTCCCACCTCCTCCAACGCCTTCTTGCAATCCATCATAGGCGCGCCACTCATTTCGCGCAGCTTCTTGACGTCCTGCGGCGACACACCCATTCTTGATCAGCTCCTCCTGGACACGGAAAGGTAGACGGCAACTCTTGTACCGCTTACCTTTGTTCGGTGATCCGCTTCGAATTGCACTACTGGAAATCGGCTGCGGAAAGATCGTCCTGTTCAGTGCCGGCTCTAGCCCGGCCCTTGCCTGCGGCTACCCTTCGTTTACCTTTTGGTACGCGCACTCTGCCGTCAGCCACCTCTTCGGCGGCAGTCACCGCCATGGAAGCTTCGGTTTCCACGAACCGGTAATCTCCGGCCGGGTAGCCTTCTCCAACCTCACCCCCTGCGGCGCTGATCGCTGCCGCCTCCCGCTCTCGCTCCAACTCGACCGCCCTTTGCTCGGCAGCGATCTTTTCCGTCTCCAACTGCTTGTCAACGGCCGCCTGACGGCCCTCCATCGCGGCGTCTGCCAGCCGCGAGGTAAACAGCCGGATGGATCGCAACGCATCGTCGTTACCCGGAATGACGTAATCCACCATGTCGGGATCGCAGTTGGTGTCCACCACTGCTATCACGGGTATACCCAACTTCCTGGCCTCCAACACGGCAATGGCCTCTTTGCTGGAGTCGACGACCACCATAAGATCGGGCAGACCGGGCATGTCCTTGATACCTGCCAGATTGTGCTCCAGGTGCTGACGCTCTCGTTCCAGCTTCAGAACCTCTTTCTTCGGCAACAGTTCGTAACGGCCGTCCTTACTCATTTCTTCAAGCTCGCGAAGGCGCTGAATAGACTTCTGGATGGTCGCGTGGTTGGTCAGCAGACCGCCGAGCCATCGATGATTCACATAGTACATTCCGCAGCGCGACGCTTCCTCGGCGATCGCGTCCTGCGCCTGCCGCTTCGTCCCCACGAAAAGGATGGTCTTCCCTTCCTGGGCCATGTCCGCAACGAACTTGGCCGCATCTTTGAAGAGCTTCAACGTCTTCTGCAGATCGATAATGTAAATCCCGTTGCGTTCCCCGTAAATGTATTCCTTCATCTTCGGGTTCCAGCGACGGGTCTGGTGGCCAAAGTGGACACCGGCCTCCAGAAACTCTTTCATCGTGATATTGGCCAAACATCCTCCTGATGTCAGGGGCTAAATCCCAGGTGTCGGACAACGAGGCTGGGGAGCCAGGCTCCCACCCTGACACCTGGAACCTGACACCCGAAACCTGCTCTTAGCGTTTCGAGAACTGGAACCGCTTACGGGCTCCCTTTTGCCCGTACTTCTTCCGTTCCTTGCCGCGAGAATCGCGCGTGAGATAACCTTCTCTTCGCAGGCGCACCCGCAGTTCGGGATCATACTCGAGCAGGGCGCGCGCGATCCCCAAGCGGGCCGCACCGGCTTGGCCCTGAACACCCCCACCATGAGCGAGGATCAACACGTCAAACTTTGCCGCCGTGTCCGTGGCCAACAGTGGCTGTCGAACCTCAGCCCGCAACGCCTCGGAGGGGAAATAGTTCTCGAAGGGCCTGCGGTTGACCACCAGCCTGCCGGAACCCAGCCGAAGGAAAACCCTTGCCACCGAAGTCTTGCGGCGTCCTGTCGCCAGATATTGAGTCGTCTCTGCCACGCCTGCTCCTTAAAATGATGGGTGCATAGCCATGAATGATCTAGTTTATCATCCATCGCTCTGTATGCTGTCTTCGCTGATCTCGCGCAGCCGTGGTGACGATGAACTGCGGCACATGGGAGCCGCCTCATTGTTCATCATTCATCATTCCGCGCTCATCGTTAGAGGGACAGTGCTTCTGGTCTCTGCCCAGCGTGAGGGTGGGTGGGCCCGGCGTAGACCTTCAGCCGAGTCGACATGCGATCGCCCAAACGCGTCTTGGGAAGCATGCCAACGATCGCTTCGCGAACGAGTTTTTCCGGCTTTGCTGCCAGAAAGTCGCGTGCTGAGATCTCCTTCAAGCCGCCAGGATATCCGGTATGATAGCGATAGACCTTATCGTCCAACTTCCTTCCCGTCAGCCGAACCTTCTCGGCATTAACAATGATCAGCCCGTCGCGATGGTCCACATGAGGTGTAAAGTCTGGCCAGTCTTTTCCCGTCAAAACCCGGGCGGCGCGCACCGCTAGCTTTCCCAGGACAACACCCTCGGCATCCAGCACCTGCCAGCGAACCTTCCCACGCCGCACTTTCGCTAAATAAGTACCCACTCGTCTCCCCGTTCTGCCTCACCTACCGGAAACTTATATATATATCGGATAGACGTTCTCTTGTCAACGATTTCCTTAACTTTAGGTTAAGTTGGTAGTGGGTCGGTTTGTCCCCTTAGCGGCGAGTTTACCTCGCCACGTGGCGGCGCCTCTACATCAAACTGACCCACTACCCTTAAATTAAGTCAAGCCGCTGAAACTCAAGCGCACCCCCTTTCAAAGGCTCCCAAGCTCTCCTAAACCAACACTACAGCTTGCTTCGCCTTTTTGCCCGGTGATAGGATGCTGCTCTCAACTCACCTGACGAGGTTGTTCGTATGGGCTACAAAGGCTTAAACCTGGACGGGAAAAGCGCTTTGGCGTTCGGCGGCACAAGCGGGCTAGGTAAGTCCATCGCCACCGGACTGGCCGAGGCGGGAGCCAACGTGGTTGCGGTGAGCCGGCGTGCCGATGAGGTTCGGAAGACGGCAGCGGAGCTGCGCGCTTGGGGCCGAAAAACGGTCGAGCTGACTGCCGACGTCACCCGGCGTGACGACATCCAGCATGTCATTGATCGCATGCTTGAGGAGATGGGACGCATCGACATCTTGGTGAATTCCGCCGGTACCACCAAGCGCGTGCCGTCGCTTGAGCTAGCCGACGAGGATTGGGATCGGATCCTGGACATCAACCTGAAGGGCACCTGGTATGCTTGCCAGATGGTAGGCAAGGTGATGAAGAAACAGATGTACGGCCGCATCATCAACATCGCTTCCATTGGCGCGTTCCTAAGCCTGCATGAGGCGACGGCTTATTGCGCCAGTAAGGGCGCAGTGGCCATGCTCACGCGCTGCTTGGGCGCGGAATGGGCCAAGTACAACATCACCGTCAACGCGCTCGCCCCCGGCGTGTTTGAGACGCCCCTCAACCGCAACCTGATCCACGAGCCGGGGCGCCAGGCCTCCATCCTGTCGCACACGCCGATGAAGCGCTTCGGCCACCTCGAGGAAATCAAAGGGGCTGCCATCTTTCTGGCGTCGGACAGCGCCGCCTTCGTGACGGCGGAGCTTATCTCCGTGGACGGCGGGTTCACGGCGCAAGGCATCGGTGCTCAGTGAAGCTTGTCTTGCGGCGATCACCCTCCGGATACGACGACGGTGGGTTGGGACGTCAGCGCACAGACTTCCTCGGTAGTGACCAGGCGGACGCCGGCAGCCACCATGTCCTCAATGGCCTTCCGGCCGCCTTGTTCAGTGATAGGTCTGACCGCATCAATCACGAGGTCTACGGGGATCTGGAGCCGGCGAAGGGAGAGCGCCGAGTCGCGCACGCAGTACTCGGTGGCCACGCCGAAAACCACGAAATGGCAACGTCCGAGGGCGGCCAGAACAGCGTCAAAGTTGACGTTCGCGGTAACCGAATAGTTCTGCTTTTCGATCTCGATCACGAAGTGGGCGCCCGACCAATTCCGCGGAGGTGTGAACATGCCCGGGCGGTTGGGAATCACCGCACTGTCAGGAAACTGCGTCTCCGGGATGCGATGTTGCCCCGGGGTGCCAACCACGCAGTGTGGCGGCCACTGCACAAAGCTGGGGTCGTCGGGCTGGTGCGCGTCGGCAGAAGAGAGTACAGGGACACTGTTGCGCCGCGCGCAGGTCATTAACTTGCTAAGGTTGGGAATAATCTGCTCCGCGCCGGCCACGTAAAGGGCGCCGCTGGGCAGCATGAAGTCCACCTGTGTATCCACGTCGAGGAAGACCAGCGTCTCCGACATGTCCATGGCGTCAAGCACGCGCGCCGTCTCTAAGACTTCCGAAGGCAGGACGTAGCGCTCCCGGACTTCCTCGAGCAGTCGCTCCAAAGCCGGGCTGATGGAAACGGGATAGCGCGGCCCGTCGCGCAGTACCTTAAAGCGCTCAGGCAGGCGCTGCAAGTTGTCCGTGGCCCGGGCGCGGATCTCGTCGAGCGACGGACGTGGCCCAAGGCGACGCCCGCCTTGCATCACCAACTCGAGCAGGGGTACGCCGTCCGGGTAGCTCTCGTCGGCCTTAGCCACGACATCGTGGTGAAACCGGGGTAGCTCGGTGGGCGGGTTTTGGGGCTCCGGACGTGAGAAGCGAAACACCTGCTTGCGGCCCGGCCAGTGCGCTTTCCTTTCACTGAACTTGGTCTTGTATTCCACTCCACTGTCGTTTTCAATTTCCACCAGCTTGTAGACCACTCCCAACGCGGGCACGTCGCGGGAGGTGGTGAGCTCGGTGCCCACACCGAAGATGTCAATGGGAGCACCCTGTCGAACTAATTCCTCCACCTTGTATTCGTTCAAGTCGCCGCTGGCTAGAATCTTCACGTCGCGGAGGCCATACCGATCCAGAATTTCGCGCACGCGCCGGCTCTTCTCCAGCAGATCGCTCGAATCCAGCCGGACGCCACGAATCTTCCGACCCGGTTTGCACGCAAGCTGCGCGGCCGTCTCAGCGCCGGCCAGGGGATCGTACGTATCAATTAACAGGATGGCATTGTCAGGGAAAGTCTCGAGCAGGGCCTCAAAACTCTCGCGTTCCGTCGAGAAAGCCTGGGTGAAGGAGTGTGCCGCTGTGCCAGCAAGAGGGACGCCGTACAGGTATCCTGCTAGCACGTTGGAGGTGCCGGCGCAACCGCCGACGTAAGCCGCTCGTCCCGCGCGCACGCCCGCCTGGGGGCCTTGCGCGCGGCGGGTTCCAAACTCCCAAACCTCATGTCGCCCCGCAGCATGCACCACGCGAGCCGCCTTGGAGGCCACCAGCGTCTCGTAATTGATGGCGGAAAGCAGATACGTCTCAACGATCTGGGCCTCAGTGATGGGCGCCGTCACCTGCAGTATCGGCTCGCCCCCGAAAACGAGCGTGCCCTCGGGAACCGCTCGTACTTCGCCGGTGAAACGCAGCTTCCCTAGGTAGTCGAAAAAAGCGTCGGAAACCGTGCGGAAGGCCGGATGAGCGCGAAGAAAGCGCACATCCTCTTCGTTAAAGCGGAGGTTCTCGAGATAACCCAGCGCCGAATCAAGCCCTGCCGCTAACAGGTAGGTACGCTCCGCCGGCAAGTGGCGAACGAAGAGTTCGAAGGTGGCGCGACAATCGACGCTGTGCTCAAAGTAGCCGGCGGCCATTGTCAGTTCGTAGAGGTCGGTCAGCAGCGCGCGATTCGTGTTGGCTTCCGGCAACTCCTGGCTCCTCGAACCGATGAAATTCAGTTCTACGGCTGCTCTCCTGCCTGGTCCCCGTCTCCCTTTAGCAGTCAGTATGGCTTCTGGGGAGAATGAGTGTCAAGCAAGGCCCTGCGCCGACTGCGCCGAGCCACGCCCCACGCGGGCCTGCTTAGTACTGCTTTTCGGAACTACGCTAACGTGTGCGACCTCGTCGAGCCCCTCACCCGCTCGTTCCTCGGGCACCCTCTCCCCCCAATGGGGGCTTGTGGCTCGATAGAAGGATCGGAATCGAATCGTCTAACCCTCTCCCCTCGCGGGAGAGGGAGGCCGCAGCCGGCGCTCTCACCAGCCGGGGCGGGCCGGGTGAGGGGGTCAGGTACGGCGTATCGAGCAGGCCCTGCTCAAATATGACGCATATTTGAGTGGGAAACGGTGGCACAGGAATGACCGGAATGCAGCCGGTACCCACCAAGACCGAATCCGAGCTCGTTAACCAGGTCGCCCGGCTTACCCAGTCGAAGAGGACCGATGTAATCAAGAATGCGCTGGCGGTCTACAATTGGTCCGTCTGTCATGCCATGACTGGGGCGCGCCTGATCGCCCGCATCCGACAGGAGAAGAGGTTGAGCTTGAGACTCCCGAACTCGTCTCCCTCGAAGCCCAAGGCCATCGCCTCTGCCCCGAGGAACTCGGCCTACTGGCCAAGAAGCTCGCGAACGCCAAGAGTGCCGAAGAGGTTGCTCGCGTGCGCGAGTCCATCACACGGGGTTTCTATGGAATCTGATCCATAAAACCGTATCGATGATATGTCCTTCGTGATTCATGAGCCATGCCCAGGATTCCCTGACACAATCTTCCGCCCGCGGTGTTCCGGCACCTCCTCGATCGCATTCAGAACCGTAAAATTCCCGTCTCTCGGCTTGAACTGCTGGCCCTGTGGCATGACACGGAACCGGATGTCCCGGAAGGCGAGTCGTACAAACGATTTTCGGGAATGGTCCTTTGTGGCGAAGACGACCTGATCAAAGCATTTCTTCTCCCAGGCCAGCTCGCAGAAGCAAGCGTGTTAATTAGATTCCATTGTGACCGATTCGGGCGTAGCAATCCTGTGTGTAGAAGAGGGAAAGCAAACGTTCCTTTAGCCTTTGCGCGGGAACTTCTCATCGAGTGCGAGGTTCAGCAGCAACACGTTCAGGCGAGGCTCTCCGAGCAAACCGAGCGTGCGGGCCTCTGTATTTTCCGTAATCAACTGCTGGACCTGCTGCACGCTTATGCCGCGCGCCCGCGCGATGCGCGCCGCCTGGGCCTCGGCTGAAGCAGGACTGATGTGGGGATCGAGGCCGCTGCCCGACGCTGTAACCAGATCAGCCGGAACGGGCCCTGCGTGGTCTGGATTCTCCTTGCGGAACTTGTCGACAGAAGCCCTGACGCGATCGATCAGCTTCTGATTGGTGGGACCGTAATTGGAACCTTGCGAGGCGGTGGCGTCGTATCCGTCATTTCCGGCTGCCGAAGGACGTGGCTGGAAATACTCGGGTTTGGTAAAGTTCTGACCTATCAAGGACGAGCCTACCACCTGGTCGTTGACCATCACCAGGCTGCCGTTAGCCTTGATAGGAAACACCAATTGGCACAAGGCCGTGACCACCCCGGGGTAAACCAAGCCTGTCAGGAGAGTGAAGAAGAGGGTGATGCGAAGCGCAGGTGCAATTTGTTTCCACATGGTGTCCCTTCGAAAATTCAGTGGCTAACGGTTAGGTGCGAGTGGCTAGCCACTGACCACTGCCACGGTTCGTTACGCCAGCCTAAGCCAGACCAACAGCTGATCGATGAGCCAGATCCCCGGAAACGGGGCGATGATACCGCCGATACCATAGATCATGAGGTTCCGTCGCAGCAGGGCGGCCGCCCCTTGTGGTCTGTACTTGACACCCCGTAAGGCCAGGGGGACCAGGGCAACGATAATCAGGGCATTGAAGATCACTGCGGCCAGGACGGCGCTCTGAGGTGTGTGCAGGTGCATGATGTTGAGATAGCCCAGGGCCGGGTAAGTGCCCATAAACATGGCTGGAATTATGGCGAAGTACTTGGCTACGTCATTGGCAATCGAGAAGGTTGTCAAAGCACCACGGGTAATGAGCAACTGTTTGCCGATGGCCACGATCTCGAGGAGCTTGGTCGGATTGCTATCGAGGTCCACCATGTTGCCTGCCTCCTTGGCCGCCATGGTACCCGTATTCATAGCTACACCGACGTCCGCCTGCGCCAATGCCGGTGCGTCATTCGTGCCGTCACCCGTCATGGCAACCAGCCGTCCGTGGGTTTGTTCATTCTTGATGTAATCCATCTTGTCTTTGGGCGTTGCCTGGGCCAGAAAATCATCCACCCCGGCTTCCTGGGCGATGGCCGCGGCAGTGAGGGGGTTGTCGCCGGTAATCATCACTGAACGTATCCCCATCGCTCGTAGTTGCCCGAGGCGCTCGCGCATTCCTCCCTTGACGATATCCTTCAGGTGCACGAGCCCTAGCAGCCGAGAACCGTCTGCGACGGCAAGGGGCGTCCCACCCGTGCGGGAGATGCGGTCCGACATCTCGATGAAATTGGGAGGCACCTTTCCGGCGTTCTCCCTCACAAACTTGGTGATAGCATCCGTGGCTCCCTTGCGCAGGCTCCGACCGTCCAGATCGACGCCACTCATCCGGGTATAAGCCGAGAAGGCGATAAAGTGAGCTTGCTGATGGGACATCTCCCGCCCACGCAGGTTGTACTTCTCCTTCGCGAGGACAACGATGGACCGACCCTCGGGGGTTTCGTCCGCCAGACTCGATAACTGCGCAGCATCCGCTAACTCGGACTCCTCTACGCCTTCCACAGGAATAAACTCCACCGCTTGCCGATTGCCCAAGGTAATGGTTCCCGTCTTGTCGAGTAGCAGTGTATTGACGTCGCCCGAAGCTTCAACAGCCTTGCCGCTCATCGCCAGCACGTTGTGTTGCATTACGCGGTCCATGCCGGCAATGCCGATGGCCGAGAGCAGCCCACCAATGGTCGTCGGGATCAGACAAACCAAAAGCGAGACCAGTACAGCCACCGACGGAACGTGGCCGGTTCCCGCCGAGGTCACGCTATAGCTTGCGAAGGGCTGCAACGTAACCACCGCCAGCAGGAAGATAAGGGTCAGTCCGGCGATGAGAATGTTGAGGGCGATCTCATTGGGAGTTTTCTGTCGCACGGCGCCTTCCACCAGAGCGATCATGCGGTCGAGGAAAGTCTCTCCCGGATTAGAGGTGATCTTGACTTTGATTTGGTCCGACAGGACTTTGGTCCCGCCCGTTACCGCACTGCGGTCCCCACCCGACTCGCGGATCACGGGCGCACTCTCACCTGTGATCACGGACTCGTCGACGGTGGCAATCCCCTCGACCACCTCGCCGTCGCCCGGGATGATGTCCCCGGCCTCACACATCACCATGTCCCCCGCGCGGAGCCTGGAGGCCTGAACGCTCTCGATTCTGTCTTTACCCGCGATACGCTTCGCCATCGAGTCGGTCTTAGTTTTCCGCAGAGTGTCTGCCTGCGCTTTGCCGCGCGCTTCAGCCATGGCTTCGGCGAAGTTGGCGAACACCACCGTGAACCATAGCCAGAGCGCAATTTGCACGGAGAAACCGAGGCCGCTCGCTCCAATAACGATATCCCGCACAACGAATACTGTCGTGATCGCCGCACCCACCTCCACCACGAACATCACGGGGTTCTTCGCGACGGCGAGGGGGTTCAACTTGACAAACGACTCGGTTATCGCTCGCTTAACGATCTCAGGATCGAAGAGGGGGCGGGCGCGCACGAGCTTCTTAGGAAGCAGCGTCGTCTCATCATCAATCGGCATGGGTGGGCTAACGGTCGTCGCCATGAATCAACTCCACATCGGGAATAGCAAAACTGAGAAGAGCTTGCCCTGAACCATGAGAAAGTGCTCCACGATCGGGCCCAGTGAAAGGGCCGGGAAATAAGTCAGAGCGCCCACGATGATTACGGTTCCGATCAGCAGGGCCACAAACAGGGCCCCGCGAGTGGGTAAGGTGCCGCTCGTTTCGGGAATTTTCTTTTTCGCCGCAAGGCTGCCGGCCACCGCCAGCATCGGAATAATGAAGAAGAAGCGACCAATGAGCGTTGCCAGACCCAGGCTCAGGTTGTACCAGGGAGTGTCGCCGCTGAGGCCGGCAAAGGCGCTTCCGTTGTTACCGTTGGTGCTGGTGTAAGCGTAAAGAATCTCGCTGAACCCGTGAGGACCGTTGTTAGTCACATTGGCTGTGGCAGGACCAGGGGGGTTCCAATAACCGTTCTTCTTGAAATTAGCCACGGAACTGACACCCGTGAACACCAGAACGTTAGCGGCCATAATGATCAGGGCCAGCATGCACATCTTCACTTCCTTCTGTTCGATTTTCTTGCCGATATACTCCGGCGTACGGCCCACCATCAGCCCGGCGATGAAGACGGCAACAATGGCAAAGAGCAGCATCCCCTTGAGGCCTGCGCCGACCCCGCCAAAGACGAGTTCGCCGAGCTGGATGTTGAAGAGCGGGACCAGGCCGCCTATGGGAGTGAAGCTGTCGTGCATGCTGTTGACGGCGCCGCAGCTTGCGTCCGTGGTGATCACAGCCCACAGGGCGGAACTGGCGATGCCGAAGCGGACCTCTTTCCCCTCCATGTTGCCGCCCGGCTGCAGCTTACTAGCTTTCGTTTCGAGGCCAAGTTTCGCCAGTTGCGGATTGCCCGCCTGTTCGGCCGGGTAACAGACGAACACAGCGGCCAGGAACAAAACGCTCATGGCCGCAAACAACGCCCACCCCTGTCGTTGATCGCCCACCATTCGGCCAAACTGGTAGGTGAGGCCCGCCGGGATCACGAAGATCATGAGCATCTCAACAAAGTTGGTGAGTGGCGTCGGATTCTCAAAAGGGTGAGCGGAATTGGCGTTGAAAAAGCCGCCTCCGTTCGTACCCACCATCTTGATGGCCTCCTGCGAAGCCACCGGACCTTGCGCAATCGTTTGCGTCGCCCCTTCCACGGTCTTCACGGTGGTGTACGACTTGAGATTTTGAATCACGCCCTGCGAGCAAAGGAACAGAGCGCCCAGGAGAGACAGGGGTAGAAAAAGGTAAAGGGTACAGCGCACCAGGTCCACCCAGAAGTTGCCGATGCTGTTCGCCTGCTTGCGGGCAAAGCCGCGGATGAGGGCAACTACCGCCGCCACACCCGCGGCCGCCGAGACGAAGTTCTGCACGGTCAGCGCCGCCATCTGGACGAAGTAGCTGAGGGTCGTCTCACCCCCGTAATTCTGCCAGTTGGTGTTGGTGACGAAGCTTGTCGCCGTGTTGAAGGCCAGATCCGGCGTCATTGCCGTTGCGCCGGACGGCGCTTTCCCCGAGCCGAAATGCATCGGATTCAGGGGGAGGAAGCGCTGTAGCCGCTGAATGAGGTACGCAAAAAGGAAGCTCACCAGGCTGAAGGCAATGAGCGACGCTGCATATTGCGTCCAGCGCTGCTCGGCTTCCTCGCGCACGCCACAGAGGCGATATGTCAGCTTTTCCAGCGGGCGCAGCAGCGGATAAAGGAAGGTGCGCTCGCCCTCGAAAAGCTTCGTTAGGAACACACCCATAGGCTTCGTGACGGCCAGTATCACGAGAAAGTAAACAACGACATTCAGAACACCGATGGAGGTCATGGTCTCCCCTCAGAATCGCTCCGGGCGTAGTAAGGCGTACACAAGATAGCCAAACAGAAACAGGGCCGCTAATCCGGCAATCACGTAATCCATTGCTTGCCTCCTTGGCAAATAAGTTACAAGCGATCACAGGCCTTGGCGAAGGCCCAGCAGCCGACGAAGAACAGCGCGCCAATTAATATGTAAAGTAAATCCAGCATAACTCCTCACTGAAGATAGGCAGACATCACCCGATGACCGTCATGTCTGAGCGTCTCGGCCAGCCTCTGCTCTTTTGTCCTCCACCAACGACGTCGGCCGCCGATTACCACCAATGAATAAGGCTTCAGCATATGTCGAAGCGCCCACTTGGCGTCACGACTGAGAATAATGTCCACGTGGATGTCGATAGGCGACCTCAAAGCCAGTTCACGCAGGCGCTCCTCAAGCCATTCGAGGGCAATCGGCGGCCTTGTTAACTCAAGCCCGTAGGGCACCGTCTGGAGTGCCACGAGGTTGACGCGGGCATCGAGGTTTCGGCCGAGCTGTGCTGCCAAACTGAGGGCAGCAAGCGTGCCGGAGGCGTCAGTGAAAGGGACGATCACTTCCAACTTCGAGCCCTGGTTGACTCCCGCGCCAAGGTGTCGTGTCTCTTGCGAGTGGAGTGGCCCGTTAACCAGCAGCACTTCAACGTCTCTCGTCATGGCCGACCTCACCCCCAACAATAGACGTCAACTCATAAAAAAGTCATAAGGGAGTGCTCAGGATTTCGTAAGCGCTATTGAGGCAGGTTGAGACGGTATCCCACCCAGGGCTCGGTCAACAGGTACCGGGGTTTGGCGGGCTGCGGCTCGATCTTCTTGCGCAGCTGGTTGACAAACACCCGGAGGTACTCCACTTCGTCGCCGTAATCAGGTCCCCACACCGCCTGTAGCAACTCGCGGTGCGCAATCACCTTGTTGGGATGTGTAGCCAAGTAGCGAAGCAGGTCAAACTCTTTTGGCGTGAGGCGCACGTTCCGTCCTCGAACCGTTACCTGGCGGGAGAGAAAGTCTACCTCTACGTCTTTCAAGCTGATTTGCTGCGGAGCCGAATCCTGGGGGAGAGGCGCCCGTCGCAGGGCGGCGCGAATTCGAGCCAGCAGCTCGGGCGTGCCGAAAGGCTTCACGACGTAGTCATCTGCACCCGCGTCCAGCGCCTCAACTATGTCCTTTTCGGCGTTGCGGACGGTGAGCATAATGATGGGGACATCCGGCACTAAGGTTTCACGGCGTATCACGCGGCAGGCGTCCATACCACTCATGCCAGGCAAATTCACATCCAGCAGGATAAGGTCGAATCTCTCGTCGCCCAGCTTCTCCACGGCTTCTTCGCCGCTGCGCGCATCGCTAACCTCGTAGCCAGTCGCACTCAAGGCCGCGCGCATAACGCGCCGGATCTGAGGCTCGTCGTCTACCACCAGAATACGTCCGGCGCTCACGCGCTATCCTCCTGACGTAGGGGCACCCCTTGTGGCTGCCCCGGTTTGTGGATACCCTGTGTTACCCTCGTGCGAAATACGGGCACTCACGAGGGGCATCGCCTCGAGCTTCTACATTTGGATTCACAGAGGGGCCGCAATTGATAACGGCCCTCTCCCAGGGGAGAGGGTACGGCGAAGCCGGGGGTGAGGGGTTGTTTTCTTCGCGCCAAATCAGCGAGTCGCTCACCCACCCGCCGCGACGGGTCCCTCACCTGTTGCCGCGGCGACCGGGGACTGCACTTCGACAGGCTCACGGTTCGACATTGCCGTTCCACAAGCTCACGGCGCTGAGCAGAGTCGAAGGGCTCACCCTCCTTGAGCGAAGCCGAAGGGAGGGCGCTGAGCGGAGTCGAAGCGTCGTCAATCGATATTTCGCCGTCAGACCAAAATGTACAAACGCCAGCGGGCACTCACGCGGGTGCCCTTACTTCACATCGAGTGGCAGAGACAGGCT
>Ga0182037_10001103_pt1 | contig 13996 bp, 15 predicted proteins | sample sta12Cox44000082_FD_125974 | JGI IMG/M metagenome (GOLD analysis project Ga0182037, IMG submission 125974) | Lab enrichment of tropical soil microbial communities from Luquillo Experimental Forest, Puerto Rico - statoxic.12C.oxic.44.000.082 | ecosystem: Environmental > Terrestrial > Soil >... | reverse complement strand
ATCGCTGCGCGGCCTTGCACCGGCTCCATTGGGATGTTGTGGTAGACGGCGTCTTCGGTGAAGTAGCGCGCGAGCTCGTCCGGCTCGGGGGATGCCCAGCGTTTGCAGAATTCGGTCACCAGCTCGTCGGCAGATCGTGTCATGTTTTCATGAAACACATTGATATGAAGCAAATCAAGAGCGAATCCGGATCCCCTCACCAAGTGGGGTTAGCGAAAGGCGGGCATCACGTCCGTCGCGAAGACTTCCGCGTACTCCACGAACTTCCGCGGTGGAAGTCCTGGCGGCAGCATCATCATGAAGTGCTCGACAGCGGCCTGGGATCGCATTTTGTGGAACATCTCGATGGCTGCAGCGGGCGTGAGGATGCTCAAAATGCCGCCGGCCTTGAAAGCTTCCAGCGTCATGGGCTTGAGAACCGCACTGTCGCCGAACCCCGTGGAGGTTCTGTCCTCGTTCAACCACTGCCCGTAAGTGTTGTTCACATGGTGGAAGTAAGGGGCAAGCTCGTGCATTGCCTTCTGCGGATCGTGGGCGACGACCACGAATATCCCCTGTATTCGTATCCTCGCAGCTGAAGCATCTTTGCCGTGGGCGCGTAGCTTCTCCAGGTATGGCTCCACCACATCCATGTTGCCGAAGTAGCCATCCCCATACTTCGCGATCCGGTCCAGCGCCTTGTCGTTGAATCCGCCCATGTACAAAGGAATGCGTCCACTCACGGGCTTCGGAGTAATCGAGGCGTTCTTCAGGTTGAAAAACTGACCCTCGTAAGAAAACGTCTCGCCGGCCCAGAGTCTGCGAACAACCTCCAGGAACTCGTCCGTGCGACGGCCACGTGAGGTGAAGTCCACTCCGTACGCCTCGGCCTCGCGCCTCAGGTAACCTATCGCTACGCCGATCTCGAGGCGACCGTTCGACAGGATATCCAGAACCGCGCAGTCCTCCGCGAACCGCACGGGGTGGTAAAGCGGCGCCAACGCGACCGCCGAACCTAACTTGATCGTGTTCGTGCGCGCGGCAATCGCCGCCAACGTGACCAACGGCGACGGCATGTAGGCATCGTCGGCGCCGTGGTGCTCGGGCACCCAAGCCTCTTCGAACCCGAGGCTCTCGGTCCAGCTGATGAATTCGAGTATCTGGGCATACAGGTCCGCCGGGGGCTGATGCCACTGCACGGGGTTCCTGAAATCGTACAGATAGCCAAACGTCAGCTTGCGCACTTCACACCAAGGGTTCTTCGCCCACGAGCGTCGTTCGACTCAAGAGGCGGCCGCGGTCCATCTCGGTTACTCCCCTTGTTCCGTTGGGGAAGAGAGCAATTCGTCGGCGGCGGTGTAGGGATCATCGTGGCCGTCCACCACCGATTCCGCCAACCGGTCGAGACCGGGACGGGTTCGCAGCCGGGTTTGTGCCAGCGACAGGATCTGCGCCCTGGCCCGCGCCAACCGGCGCTCGCGGCTGTCGGTGCGGTGATGATCGTCGATGGCGGCCACCAGATCGGCGACGCCCTCACCCCGCGCGGCGACGAGGCTGACGATCGGCGCCTTGGTTTCGGCGCGCAGATCGCGCACGGTCTGCTCGGCACCGTCGCGGTCGGCCTTGTTGACCGCCACGATGTCGGCGACTTCCAGCACACCCGCCTTGGCGGCCTGCACCGCATCGCCCGCCCCGGGATTGAGGATGACGATGGTCGGGTCGGCGACGGCGGCGATTTCGATCTCCGACTGCCCCACCCCCACGGTCTCCAGCAGGACCACGTGGTAACCAATCGCGCCCAGCAATCGGATCGCCGCCGGAACCGCGGCGGCCAGCCCCCCGATATGGCCCCGCGTTGCCACCGAACGGATCAGGACATCGGAGTCGTTGATATGTGCGGTCATTCGAATTCGGTCACCCAGCAGCGCACCCCCACTGAACGGCGATGACGGGTCCACGGCCAGCACTGCCACCCGGCACCCGCGCTCCCGGTAGGCGCCTACCAGGGCCCCGATCGTCGTCGACTTACCCGCCCCCGGCGGTCCCGTAACGCCGATGACGAGGACCTTGAGGTCAATTGCGGGCCGGATGCTCGCCAGCACCTCGTCCCGCCGTTCGCCCTCGACGAGACTCAGCAGCCGACCCGCCGCGCGCGGAGATCCGTTGCGCGCTCCCGCGATCAGGTCGGCGATCGTCATCTGCGCATTATGGCGCAGCGACGTCGATGACCGTCGCGGAACCCATCCCCCCGCCGGCGCACATGGCCGCAACGCCTATTCCGCCGCCACGGCGGCGCAATTCGTGCACCAGGGTGACCAGCATTCTCGCGCCCGTTGCCGCCACCGGATGTCCGAGCGAGCAGCCGCTGCCGCTGACGTTGACCTTGTCGGGGTCCAGGTCGAGCAGCTTGATGGTGGCCACACACATCGCCGCGAACGCCTCGTTGATCTCGAACAGGTCCACATCGGAGATCGAAAGCCCGGCGCGGGCAAGCGCTTTCGGTATCGCCTCCACCGGAGCCAGGCCGGTGATCGCGGGGTCGACACCGACTGACGCCCAGGACCGTACGGTGGCCAGGGCGGGCAACCCGAGCGTGTCGCTCGCGATGGTCAGAACGGCCGCACCGTCGTTCGCGCCGCACGCATTGCCGGCGGTGATGGAGAAGCCCTCGATTTCCGGATGCAGCGGCTTGAGCGCGGCCAGCTTTTCCATGCTGGTGTCGCGGCGCGGATGCTCGTCGACCGAGAACAGACCGTGCGGCGTCTCGATGGGCACGATCTCCTCCTTGAAGCGGCCCTCATCGATCGCGGCGATCGCGTTGCGGTGTGACCGCAGCGCCCACGCGTCCATCTCCTCGCGGCTCACGCCCGCCTTGATCGCGGCGTTCCAGCCCACGGTGATCGACATGTCGAGGTTGGGCGCGTCGGGCCGGTCCGGGTGCGTCGGCGGGAACCAGTCGACCCACTCGCCGTCCACTTGGATTCGTGACCGTGGCGATGTCGACGCCGAGTTCACGCCGCCGGCGATGACGAGCTGATCCATTCCCGCGCGCACGCTCGCCGCCGCGCTCTGCACCGCCGCCTGGCCGGCCGCGCAGTGCCGGTTGTTGGCCAAACCGGGCACGTGGGGCAGGCCCGCCGTGATGGCCGCGTGGCGGGCGACCACGCCGCCGCCGTACAGGCCCTCGCCCAGGATCACGTCGTCGACCTGCGTCGGGTCCAGATCCCTGGCCGCTTCGGTGACCACATGGTGCGCAAGGTCGAACGCGGAAGTGTCGCGCAGCGTCCCCTTCCGGGCGGTGCCAATGGGGGTGCGCAAGGCGGACACGATGACGGCTTCAGGCACGGGTTTCTCCAGTTCGGGCGAGCATATTGCGGAGCTCGAAAGCCGACCGCACATTCACGAGAACACTATTCTCTCAAATTGAGAGTATGAGTTGCAAGGAGGGAGCTGGCAGGCTCGCGAGCAGACGCAGAATCGCACGTGACCGCGCCGAATCGTGCGATTCTGCGTCTGCTCGCCAATGAAACGGGAGGCACGGCTAGCAATGGCTCAGCGGGAGGGGACAATCGCGGTCCCGGGCGGGAACGTTTGGTTTAAACGGGTTGGTGGCGGAGCCGGCCTTCCGCTGCTCACGGTCCATGGCGGGCCGGGCTTGCCGCACAACTACATCAGCTCGCTGGAACGTTTGGCCGACGGGCGGGAAGTCATCTTCTGGGATCAACTCGGGTGCGGGAAGTCCGAATGCCCCCCGGACACCGAACTCTGGACGATGGAACGCTCGGTGGCCGAAATGGACGCCGTGGTAAAAGGGCTGGGCCTGAACCGCTTCCATGTGTTCGGCAACTCATGGGGCGGGATGCTGGCGCAGCAATACGCGCTCGATGTGGCCTCCGGCTCCGTCAGCCTGACCATCTCCAACAGCATCGCGTCGATACCCGAATTCTCGAAGATGGTGGCGCGCTTGAAATCCGAGCTGGATCCGGCAACCCAATCGGCCATCGACCGGCACGAAGCCGCCGGCACCACGTACTCGCCCGAATACCAGGCCGCCATCCGCACCTGGAACGAAACCTATCTGTGCCGCGTTCGTCCTTGGCCCGCGGAGCTCGAGTACGCCTTTCGGACCATGGGCACCGAGATCTTCGAGACCATGTTCGGACCGAGCGACTTTCACATCGTCGGGACCATCCGGAGCTGGGACGTCTTCGACCGGCTACCCGAAATAGCCTTGCCAACCCTGATCCTCGCGGGCAGGTTCGACGAATGCGTGCCGGAGCACATGTGGGAAATGCACCGGCGCATAGCGGGTTCGCGGTTCGAGTTGTTCGAGTCCAGCGCTCACATGCCCTTCATCGAGGAGCCTGACCGGTTCGATCGGGTAATGCGCGACTTCCTGCGGGCGCACGACCCGTCGCGAGCGTAACGCCACTGCGAAAATTCGCCAAAAGTCGCAGTGACGTTACGCTCGCGGGCGCGGAAGGGTCAGTTCTTGCCGGCATTCAGCTTGGCGATGATCGACCGGAAATCCTCGGTCGTGAATGACTGGTGCTCGGCCGACAGCGCATAGTCCAGGCTGGCGAGAACCGCGCGCTCCAGATGGATGTTGAGCACCCGCTTGGTGCTCTCCACTGCCTGCTGCGGCAGCTCCAAAATCTTTTTGGCGCATGCGATTGCCTCCGCAACGGGATCTGCTGCCACGTGGTTGGCCAATCCGAGTTCGACGGCCCGCTCGGCGCGGATGCGCGTTCCCGTGAGCGCGTACTCTTTGGCCAGCAGCAGGCTGATGTGCAGCGGCCAGGTCAGCGGTCCGCCGTCGGCGGCCACCAAACCCACCTGCACATGCGGGTCGGCAAGGTAGGCGTCTTCGGCGATGTAGACGATGTCGCTCAGCGCGACGAGACTACAGCCGAGCCCGACGGCCGGGCCGTTGACCGCGGCCACCACCGGAATTCGGCACCGAGCCATGCCCAACACGATCTCGCGCCCGTCTCGGATGGTCTTGGCGCGCAGATCGGCATCGGACGAAAGTTCCTGGAGATACGCGAAATCGCCGCCGGCCGAAAATGCCCTGCCTGCACCGGTGATGACCGCCGCGCGGGCGGTGGGGTCATCGGTCAATCGCTGCCACACTCGCGCGAGGCCGACGTGCAGGTTGTCGTTTACCGAGTTGAGCGATTCGGGCCGGTTCAGCGTGATGATCCGCAGCGCACCGTCGGCGCGGACGTCGATTTCGGCAGGCATGTCGTACACGTCAGACTCCCAATCCCAAGATGCGTGAGGCGATGATGTTCTTCTGTATCTGCGATGTGCCGCCCATGACGCTCTGCGCGCGGCTGTACAGGTAGGCGCTCAGTAGGTCCGGATCGCGGGTCCCCGTTACCGCCAGGGCGGCGTGCCCGACGGATTGCTCGACCCAAGTCATCAGCAGCTTGTCGAGCGATCCCTCCGGCCCGTGCGAGACCCCGTCCAGCTGCTCGGACAGCCGCCGCCGCACGTGATGGGTCAGCATTTCGGACTGGACCGCCGCCCAAGCGAGCTCTTCGGACACCGGACCGTCGTTGCGCGCGAACAGGTTTCGGACGAGCTTGCCGTATCTGGCCGCGTAGCCGAGCGTGGACGGCTCGCGCTCGTGTCCCACGACGGTCATGGCGACGGCCCAGCCTTCGCCCGGAGCACCGACCATCCGGTCCGCCGGGACCTTCGCGCCGTCAAAGAACACCTGGCCGAATTCGTTGGTGACCCCGTTCATCATGCGCAGCGGACGCTGTTGCACGCCAGGCTGTTTCATCTCGAGGATGAACGCCGACAGGCCGCGGTGGCGTTTGGCTTCGGGGTCCGTGCGGGCCAGCAGTAGACACCAGTCGGCGACGTCGGAGTAGCTCGTCCAGATCTTGTGTCCGTGCACCACATAGGTGTCGCCCTCACGGGTCGCGGTGGTGGTCAGCGATGCCAGATCCGAGCCGGCGCCGGGCTCACTGAAACCCTGGCACCACCGCTCGCTTCCGTTGATGATGCCGGGCAGGAAGCGTTTCCGCAGTTCGTCGCCGGCGTGCCTGCCGATGCCGTAGACCAGGTAGCCCACGCTGGGGCGCGGCGGGGCGCCGGCCCGGACCAGCTCTTCGTCGACGATGACGTCGTACACCGGCGGCAATTCCTGGCCGCCGTAGTCGCGGGGCCAGGACAGGCCGAAAAAACCGTTGTCGTACAGGGCGCGGTGCCAATCGGCCATGCGCTCCCAGTATTCGTCCCCGGAGCCGGAATATTGCTTGGCGTGCACCGAAAGCCACGATCGCAGCCGCTCCCGGAACGCGGCCTCGTCGGGTGAGTCACGAAAGTCCAAAGTCGATCTCCTTCAGCGTTACCGGCCACAGTTCGGTCGATGTCAGCGCGCGGCGCAGGTAGACATGGATCAGGCACTCCCAGGTGTTGCCGATGCCGCCGTGCACCTGCACGGCGGTCTCGCAGACGGTGCGGGTGGCGCGCGCGCAGTAGACCTTGGCGACCTGGGCGGCGCGTATGGCTTCGGCCGGCGGCAGTTCGTCGACCGCCCACGCGGCATGGCGCAACACGCTCACCGAACCTTCAATCAGGGCAAGACTTTCGGCCAGCAGGTGCGCGACGGCCTGATAAGACCCGATCGTCTTGCCGTACTGTTCGCGGATCTTCGCGTAGTCGCAGGCGACGGCGTGGGCGCCGCGGGCGATGCCAACGAGATCCGCCGATGTCGTGACCAGCGCGAGCGCCAGCCATCGCGCGGCAACGTCGGAGGTCACCTCACCGAGGGGCGCCGGCGAGCCTGTGATGTCGGCTTCGGACCGGGTCAAGTCGGCCGCGGTCCGGCCGTCGCCCAGGTCGGTCGCCAAAACCGTACTGCCGGAAAGCAATAGGGCGCGCCGGGCGCCCCGAGAGTCGATCGCCCGGCCATCGACGGCGATCGTCGCTGCCCCGCCGTCGGCACCGACGTGGCGGGCCAGGTCGTCGGCCAATACCGGCCCGAGGAACGGTGCGTCGACCAGTCGGCGCCCGAATTCCTCCGCGACGATCGCGACTTCCACGCCGGAGGCCCCGTCGGAACGCAGCGATCGCCATCCGGTTGTCTCAATCTGCTTGTCCAGGCGGCTGATTCGGCCCTTGTCGTCGAGATCCTGCACCGCCCCAGGGCCAAGGTCGTCGGCGAGTTTGGCGGCGGCGTCACGAAGTTGGCGCTGTTCAGACGTCAGACGTACATCCATGGCTCTCCTTGAGGGCTCGTCGCAGCACCTTGCCCGAGGGTAGGCGCGGAATTTCGTCCACGAACACGACGCGGCTCAGGCGTTTGTAGGATGCCAGCTTCTCGTCCACCAGGGCGGCGAGGTCGGCCGCGACCGCCTCCCGGTCAAGGGGAGCGCGCGCCGCCACGGCTGCAACGATCGCTTCACCGTTAATCCCGTCGGGAACGCCGAACACCGCGCAGTCTTTGACGGCCGGATGACCGTGCAGGACCGTCTCGATTTCCGCGGGCGCGACCTGAAAACCGCGCACTTTGATCATCTCTTTGAGCCGGTCGGTGATCCGCAGACAACCGCCGGTGTCCAGCCAGCCGACATCCCCCGTCCGGTACCAGCCGTCGCGCATCGCCTCGGTGGTCGCCTCGGCGGGCAGGTAGCCGGCCATGAGCGACATTGACCGGGCCTGGATCTCTCCGACCTCTCCGGGCCCGACCGGTTCGCCGGTCGCCAGCGAAACCACGCGCAGGTCCACACCGGGCACCGGACGCCCGACGGCGTCAAGCCGGGCCCCCTCGAGCGGACCGCAAGCGATGACGGGCAGTTCCGTGGTGCCGTAGGCGGGAACCCACCCTACGCCGGTCCGCCGGGTCACGGTCTCGGCGACCGTGGGGCTGACCGGCGTCGCTCCCCACATGATGAAACGCAAAGACGACAGGTCGTACGACTCCAGCTTGGGGTGGGAGGCGATGGCCAGCGCGATGGGCGCGACCGCCATTTCGACTGTGATGCGGTCGTTTTCGATGTGATGCAGCATCCGGTCGATGTCGAACCGGGGATGCAGCCGCACGCACGCGCCGGTGCACAACGCCGTGAGGACGTTGAGCAAACCGAGGATGTGTGACGGCGGTGTCGCGACCTGAATTCGGTCCTGCCGTGTCAACCGCAATGCGTTGCGCCAGTGACGCACGGCCTCGTGCAATGCCGCGTGGGTGTGCCGGACGGCCTTGGGCAGACCGGTGGTGCCGGAGCTGAAGACCAGCACCGCGTCGGCTCCAGGTGGCGGCGGGCCGGCCATCGGCTCTCCCGGCGCGATTGGTTCGTCCAGGTGCAGCATCGGCATCAGGCCGGCCAGTACCGGCTGGTCCCCGACGGCGTGCGCGGGGTCGGTCAGCGCGAGTGCGTGGACGACCTCATCGCGCTTCCACGCGGGGCTGATAAGGACCGCCGTGGCACCGAGCCCCCAAATCGCCCGCATGGCGGCGACGAATTCCGGCCGGTTGGACGCCATGATCGCAACGCGCTGACCTGCGCTGACACCGCGTCTGGTCAGGGCCGCGGCCAGCCCGTTGGCCAACGCATCGAGTTCAGGCAGGCTGAATCGCCGTTCCTCGAACACGAGCGCCGCCGGCTCGCTCACGTCCCGTTCCTCCCAGCAGTCGCAAACGTCTTGAGAAGATCCTATCGCATTGCGAGAATAGTATTCTCTATACTGAAGAATGGAAATACGGAAGGGGGCGGCCAAGGTGACGGTCACCCGGACCATCGAGGAGACCCGACCGGTGACAGATCCCGCATCGAACGGCGCCAAGGCGGGCACGGTCACGATCCACCTCGATCGCAAGAAGGTGTCGGTGCCACTGGTTCCGGGCGAAACTTTATTGGAGAGCGCGCGACGGGCCGGACTACAGCCGCCGTTTAACTGCGAGGCCGGCAATTGCGGCACCTGCATGGGCCGGCTCATCGAGGGCCACGCGACCATGCGGGTCAACGACGCTCTCGAAGACGACGAAGTTGCCGAGGGCTACATTCTGACGTGCCAGGGCGTGCCCGACACGGCGTCGGTCACGGTGGAGTACGAGTAATCACAGGAGAGGCGGCCACGATGGCCAAGGGCATCATCCTCGTGGAGAGCCGACCCAGTTCGCCCGACCGCGATCAGGAGTACAACACGTGGTACGACGAAGTCCACCTGGGTGAGCTCCTGGCTCTCGACGGATTCGTCTCGGCGCGCCGGCTGCGTCCCGTTGACGGCGATGGCCCGTATGTCGCCATCTATGAAATCGAAGGCGACGACCTGCAGGCCATCCTGGACAACATGATTGCCAACGCCGGCCAGCTACACATGTCCGATGCCCTGCAGCTGAATCCGCGGCCGATCCCGCGATTACTCGAGGTGACCAAGGAGTCTTGACGCCGAATGTCGACTTGTTGGGCTGAAATCGGCGATTTCGCGCAACAACTCGACGTTCGGCCGCCAGGTTAGAGTCACGCGCCGAAGTAGTGGCCTTCATCAAGGTCCTCGATGAGCCCGGGCCGTTCGGGTTGCCAGTCCAGCACTTTCTGCGTCAAGGCGTTTGAGGTCGGATTGTCCAGCGACGCGAATAGCGCGAGAAAGCCGAAGTGTCCGGCGTCCTCGGCGGCAATGCTGGCTGTCGGCACGTTCAAGTGGCGCCCGATGACTCCGGCGATGTCGCGGAACGGCACACCCTCGTCGGCGACGCCGTGCAATCGGGTTCCCGCGGGAGCGTTTTCGAGCGCCAGCCGGTACATGCGCGCGGCGTCCAGCGTGTGGATGCCGGGCCAGCGGTTGGAGCCGTCGCCGATGTAGCCGGACACGCCGGTGTCGCGGGCGGTGTTGATCAGGTGGTGGGCGAAGCCGTGGTGATCCAGGTTGCTGTGGACCAACGGCGCTAGCCGGATCACCGACGACCGCACCCCGCGCTCGGCGAGCGCGATCACCGCATTCTCCGAGTCGACCCGCGGTCCGCCTGGCAGGGTGTCCTGTTCGGTCCCGACACCACCTTGCCCGATAAGCGCGAGGAGCAGCGTTCCCGAGGTGATGACGAACGGTCGGTCGGATCCGACGAGCGCCTCACCCATGGCCTCTACCGCGCGCAGATCCGTCTCGGCGGCTCCCGCGAAGTCGTCGAAGTCATGTTTGAAGGCGAGGTGGATGACGCCGTCGGACGCCGCGGCCGCATCCCGCAAGCCGTCGAGGTCGTCGAGGTCGCCCCGGCACGCCGTGGCTCCGGCCGCCTGGAGGGCGGCCGCGCCCTGGTCGGACCGCGCCAAACCGGTGACTTGGTGCCCGGCATCGAGGAGTTCGGCGACGACGGCGGAACCGATGTGCCCGGTCGCGCCCGTGACAAAGACGTGCATGGAAGATCCCTTCTGTCCCTTTTTGGTGACGCCATCAAGTCAAGGACGGCACCGGCGACGTGTCCAAGTCCCATTTCATATGGCGCGATGCGAATCCGGCATCAACACAGATCAGCGACGCTACAACGGACAGCAGCGTGCTCGGACTCGGCTACACTCGGCGCATGACCGATTCGGCACCGCCGGTGGTGGACCTCGACCTTCGGCTGGTCGGGTACTTCGTCGTGGTGGCCGAGCACCGCCATTTCGGCCGGGCGGCCACCGCACTACGCGTCGCGCAGCCGTCGTTGAGCCGGCAGATTCGCCGGCTGGAGCAGCAGCTGGGCGTCCGGCTGTTGGACCGCACACCACAGGGCACCCGGCTCACGGATGCCGGCGAGGTGTTCCTGCCACGCGCCAGGGCGCTGTTGCGCTCGGCCGCCCAGGCCACGGCACAGGCCCGGGCAGCGGCCCAGCCGAGCCGCATCATCATCGGCTACACGACGGGCATGATCGTCACCCAGGCGGTGCGGGAGTTACGCCGCGAGCACCCCGACGCCGATGTGCAAGTCATGCACCTGGATTGGGATCAAGCCCGTAATGCCCTACTCGATCATCGGGTGGACGCGGTTGTGACCCGGCTGCCTTTTCCCACCGATCAACTGCATGTGACGATCCTGTATGACGAGCCCCGGGTGTTGGCGGTTGCCGCGGACCATCGCCTGGCGGGCAGGAAATCCGTCACCCTCGACGACATCGCCGACGAGCCCATGCCGCGGGTGCGGCACTCCGATCCGGCCTGGAGTGCCTTCTGGCGCATCGATCCCCGGCCCGACGGACGCCGGGCACCCGACGGTCCGTTCATCGAAGCGCTCGAGGATAAGTTCGAACTCATAGCCTCTGGCCAGGCGGTGGCGATCACGGCCGGCTTCCACGGCAACAGGCTGCGCCCTGACATCACCACGGTCCCGTTGGAAAACGTCGAGCCGAGCCACGTCGTGTTGGCGACTCGCGCCGGAGACCGCAGCCGCCTGGTGGCGGCCTTCCGCAAAATCGCCGAAGCCCACCTCACCGCGCCCTCCCCTTGACGCCGGACGTCGACTTGTTGGGCTGAATTCCGTATTTCGGCGCAACAATTCGACGTTCGACAGCGAAGTTAGCCCAGTTCAGGCGGCGGGCGGTATTCGGGTTGGTAGCCCGAAATTTGGATCGGACTCCCGACGAGGCGGAAATCTCCCGCCGTGACAACCGCTTCCGGAGTCGCTTCGAGCGCCTCGGGCAGCGTCCTAACGGCCGCCGCGGGAACTCCGAGCGGACGCAGCCGCCGTTCCCAGCCGGCGGCGGTGTCGGTCGCCAGCGTCTCCGTGACGACGGCAAGCACCTCGTCGCGCCGGGCCACCCGTTCGGCCATCCCTTCGAAACCGTCGATATTCGCTTCAGCGGCAAAGGATTTCCAGAAGCCGTCGTGCGTGATGAACAAAGCCAGCCACCCGTCTGCGGTCGGAAAGAGCTGGGCCGGGACGTAATACGAATGCGCCCCGTTCGGCCTGCGCTGCGGCTCGACGCCGTTATTCAGGTAGGCGGAGGCGTGATAGTTGAGCTGCGACAGCATGACGTCGCGCAGCGACACGTCCACTTGACCGCCGTTGCCGGAGATGACCTTGGCCAGAAGTCCCAGCGCCGCACACATTCCGGTGGAGTTGTCGGCCGACGAATAGCCGGGCAGCGTCGGCGGGCCGTCCGGATCGCCGGTCAGCGCGGCGATGCCGGTAGATGCCTGGACGACGTAGTCGAATGCCGGATCGTCGCCGCCGTTCAGCCCGAAGCCGGTGATCGCCACGCAGACGATCCGCTCGTTGTGCCGCCGCAGCGCCTCGTAGGTAAGGCCCAACCGGCGGATGGCCGACGGTTTCAGGTTCACCAGCAGCGCGTGACACTCCGCCACCAGTTCGCCCAAGCGTTGCTGTCCCGCATCGGAATTCAGGTCGAGGCAGATGCTCGACTTGTTGCGGTTGAGGCTGGCGAAGTAGGCGGGCCCGACCCCGCGGGAGATCTCACCGCCCCGGGGTTCGATCTTGGTGACCTCGGCGCCGAGGTCTGCGAGCAGCATGGTGGCGTACGGACCGGCGAGCATGGTGCCGACCTCGAGGATGCGTATGCCCGCCAGCGGCGCGGGAGCTGTCACCGCAGTTCCGTTGCGAGAGCCGCGATCATCTCACGGGTCCGCCGTTTGGACGCGATGAGTTCGTCGCGGTTGTCACCGATCGGCAGCAGGCGCACCGACAGATCCGTCACGCCGGCATCGGCGAATCGGCGCATCCGCGCTAGGATAGCGTCGTCGTCGCCGGCCGCGCACAGATCGCCGACATCGCGGGCATCGCCACGATCGAGCAGACGCTGGTAGTTGGGTGACACCTCGGCCTCACCCAGGATGCGGTTGGCCCGCTCCTTGGCCTCATCGACTCGCGAAGGCGCACAAAGGCATACCGGGATGCCCGCGACGATGCGTGGCGCGGGGCGCCCGGCATCCGCAGCGGCCTTGGTGATCTTCGGCGCGATGTGATCACCGATTGCGCGCTCGTCGGCCATCCACAACACGGTGCCGTCGGCCAGTTCACCGGCAAGCTGTAGCATGACCGGCCCCAGCGCGGCGACCAGCACCGGCATCGGGGTATCGGCCCCGATTGCCGTCGGATTGTGCACCGTGAACGAATCATTCTCGACGTCAACCGATCCCGGTCCGGCAATGGCGGCGTTGAGCACCTGCAGGTAGTCGCGGGTGTAGGCGGCCGGCTTCTCATACGGCAAGCCGAGCATGTCCCGGATGATCCAGTGGTGCGACGGTCCGACGCCCAGCGCTAACCGTCCGCCGGCTACCGCGTGCGTCGAGAGCGCTTGGCGGGCAAGGGCAATTGGATGTTGGGCCTGCAGCGGCACCACCGCAGTTCCCAACTCGATGCGCGAGCTGTGCGCGGCCATTAGCGACACCATAGTCAGGCAGTCGAAGTCGTTGGGCACCTGCGGCATCCACGCGGTGTCCAGACCTGCGGATTCGGCCCATTCGATATCGGAGCCCAGCTTGGCTACCTTGCGGGCCATGTCGCCACGCTCGGCGCCGATCATCACTCCGATGCGCACGATTCCTCTGTTTCTTTCAAGGCGGGTTGGGGGGTGCCGGTCAATGCGCGGATCTCACGGACGAGCACGTCGAGCGGTGTCCCGGTGGGGAACACCGCGGCGGCGCCGGCGGACAGCAGCTTGGGTACGTCGGCGTGCGGGATCGTTCCGCCGACGACGACGGCGATGTCGGCGGCGTCGGCGGCGCGCAACGCCTCGATGGTGCGCGCGGTGAGCGCCAGGTGAGCACCCGACAGGATGCTCAGGCCGACGACGGCCACGTCCTCCTGCACGGCGATCGACGCGATGTCTTCGATGCGCTGCCGGATGCCGGTGTAGATCACCTCGAAGCCGGCGTCGCGCAGGGTGCGGGCGACGATCTTGGCGCCGCGGTCGTGTCCGTCGAGGCCGGGCTTGGCAACCAGAATCCGCGCGGCCATCTAGAACACCACCGGTTGCTGGAATTCGCCCCACACCGCTTTGAGCGCGGAAACCATTTCACCGACCGTGCAGTAGGCGTTGGCGCAGTCGATCAGCTTGTGCATCAGGTT
>Ga0182037_10001101_pt1 | contig 14002 bp, 13 predicted proteins | sample sta12Cox44000082_FD_125974 | JGI IMG/M metagenome (GOLD analysis project Ga0182037, IMG submission 125974) | Lab enrichment of tropical soil microbial communities from Luquillo Experimental Forest, Puerto Rico - statoxic.12C.oxic.44.000.082 | ecosystem: Environmental > Terrestrial > Soil >... | reverse complement strand
TCCTCGTACGGCCCACACCGTCTCAGCTCTTCTTCGTGGAGTGCTTGTTTGGACTGGGCGGCGCGGCTGAGGGAACAGAGCTTCGCGCTCACCTGGGACGGTATCGGCCTCGACCAAGGGCGATTCGACTGGGGCGATGAAGCGGTAGCCAACGCGCGGCAGGGTCTCGATATAGCGCGGATTTTCTGGGGAATCGCCGAGAGATGCGCGGAGTGTCTTGACCGCAGTATTGAGACCGTGTTCGAAATCAACAAACGTATCCGCGGGCCAGAGGCGCGTACGCAACTGCTCGCGCGTCACCACTTCGCCGGGCCGTTCTAAAAGCAAAGTCAGGATTTCAAATGGGTGACCCCTGAGTCTTACGCGGATGCCATGTTTGCGCAGTTCCCGGGCGTGAAGATTGACTTCAAACACCCCGAAGCGACGCTTATGTGCTTCCTCCAACAACTTGGGAGGGCCTCGGAAGCGGATTGTATCATCACTAGCGAACGTCGCACTCAGGTCATGAAACCACTCACTTTGGGTCATAATTGCTTTCTGATTAGGGAGTTATGTGCTCACCAACGAATTACACTGCGAGCATTGAAACGGCTTCCCGAATTGGTGCACCTACTGACAGTTTTGCGTCTCCTTGCGTCCCTGGTCGAGGCGCCCAGAGTGGAAAGCCCCAAGCCTCAGACCGAGGCGCCATGTGAGGTGTTTCGATGCGTACCTTCCCAGCCCAACCGTCCAGTTTTGTCCGTTGTTTGCCTCGGTTTTTTGTCGAGACCTCGCGAATCATACGCCATTACAAACGCAGAATTGGCATCGCTGGTGTTCTTGCCGCCTCCCTGCTAATGGTCATTACTGCGATAGGCAGACAACAAATTCCCTCCATCGCTTCCATTCTGAATGGAGTGCTTTTTTCGAACCCGAATGGTGCCTCGCAAACGTACGCCGCAACCGGCAGTGTCATTGCACTTCCGGGGTCTCGCACAGAAGGTGTCAGCAATAATCGCAAAAACCAGAAGCAGGCCGCTCACCAGGGTCTGTCGAAAAAGGGCGGAATCTTTTAATTCTATTTATAGTCCAGTAAGTCTCCGCGGCTTTGAGAGGAGTGACCCTATGGATTCCCCGGCACTGGGTCTCGGATACGGCGGCCCTAGAGCTTCGTCCACGGTAGGACTTGTCCTGTTGGATCATGCGGGGATACCAATATATTTCAACCCAGAGGCGGTGCGGATCTTGACCTATCCTCGCGATCGCGGGAATGTCAATGACCTCGGGAAATCCCTTCGCGACCAAATTCAGTCGATCTTTCGCAGCCGAAGCAGTGTGGGGCAGACCGACCTCACGTCGCAATTCCGTTCGGGCCGTCGGCACTATATTTGTCGTAGTTTTCCGCTCATGCGCGCCTCCCGAAACCCCTTGTCCTCCGTGACTGCGGTTCTGCTCGAACGCGCGGCATTGCAGACGTTTGGTGTCCCCGCGGCCGCTCGACGGTTTCGACTGACGGAGCGCGAGCATCAGACGGTGACCTTGTTGATGGACGGCCTCACCAGCAAAGAGATTGCGGTTCGGATGAATGTGACTCCCAACACGGTAAAGACCTTCGTGCGCCTGATCATGAGCAAGATGGCCGTTTCGACACGCTCGGGAATCGTCGGGAAAATCTTTGCAGCCTAGCTTTGCTCCCGCAATAAAAGCTCCCTGCGGGTTACTTTGTTTGGACGATAGACCGGATCTAGAGATCCCGGCATACTCGGGCGCAATGGAGCCGCCGCGGGAACTCGAATACCGCAGTAGCGCGCGATACGCAGCGAGATACAGAGTTACAGCGCAACAAATCTCCCACCCAGGAATTTGCCCCCATAAAGCAGACCTCGTTCAAGGTGAGCTTCGGAACATCAGCCGTGGAGGGTTCTGCATGGTTTCCGAACATGCATGCGACGTCTCCACTGTCGTGCGGTGTGAAATCGTCCTCTCGGATCTTGCCGTTGGAGTCCCGACACTGGCGCAGGTGCGTTGGAGTCGACAATTCGCGCCGTCCGAATTCGTCACCGGACTGCAATTCCTTCTTGAATAGTTGTCCCGCAAAAATCTCGACGCAGTTCCCGATGTTGTGTCCGTGAAATGAATTCATCCTTTGGCACTACCCCCTTGGCGGTATTCCCTCTGGAGGATAGAAAAGCGCCAAAAACGGAGAGATGATCCTGCCCCGTCGCGGATGGCCAAGTTTGGCAAGTCTAAAGCCATGCCGCAAACGAAAACACACTCGGGAAATCCATGAGCCCAGCCCACCCTAAGGCGATCGTCAACCCACCGCGCCAAACAAGGTTAGATCCGCGCGCCAGATAGGCCAGCGCGGCAATTGGGGACACGGGAGTTTCAGGTATTGAGCGCGAAAGAACTTCGCGCGCAGAGAAGGAGGAAGATGTCGATGACGAATTCAAATAGACAAGTGCTCCTGACGCTCGCACTTCCTTTCGTTATGTTGTGCGCGAGCTCGTCGGCTGGCGCCCAGGTGAGCGGGTCGGACGTCCAGACGTTTGCAACTTCGGTTCAAAACTTGATCAGCTTTCTGCAGACCACGGCTGCCAACGATCCCAATACGCAGGCGCTCGTAAACAACCTGCAGACAGCCATAAGCAATTTGACAGCAACACAACTCGCTCAGGTCGCCAGCAACTACAACGTCGCGGCTTTCAGTAACGCAGTCAACACTCTGGTAACTACACAGCCAGCCACTCGAAATATGCCGCCGACGGACCCGCCGGCGAACCTTTTCAATCCAAACTTTTTGATCTGTCAGCTTGCACAGAATGTGGGCGTCCCTGTGCCTTCCGATCCGGGAACCATTAAGGCCCTGGATTTGAGCATTTTCATTGCTGAAGAGGCTGCGACAGAAGCAGACAGGCTATGCAATGCAGTGGTCGCCCCGGGAACGACCGTACCCCAATGCGCAATTGCAACGGTTTTGGATCTTATCGAAGAGGGTTTGGAAAGAGCGCGGGACATACTGACCTTTTGCGACCCCGTCGTAAGAACCGCGGAGATTGAAGCTGCTTGGCAGAACACTATTACGACCGATGTGGATCTGGCTAACCACGACACCAATATCACCAACCGTCTGACAGCTCTGGCGAACCAACTCACGCAAGTCGACTCCGACGTGATCAATCACACCACGGGCACCAACACCAACCTGGGCGCTAGCCTCTCAGCGGTAGATTTGGACCTGAACAATCGCATTTCTGGCGTTGACACAGACTTGAACAACCACATCACAGGAATCGATACCGATTTGAATACACACCTGGTGGGCGTTGACGCGGATGTGCTGAATCGCGCCACGCAAATTGACAACGAGATCGGATCATTCCAGAGCCTGGACCTGCGTCTAAAAATCGAAAACGCCTTGGCCGCGGGTCTGGTAATCGGACTCCTTGAAGTCCCCACAGCCGAAGGCGGCTACCTGGATCTGGTTCGTTCCATTGTCGTCGACACCATCAACAAAGTCCTCGCGTCAGGGGGGACCGTTGGAACTGCCTCGAAATCGCTGACCGCTGGTGATACGGCCAAGGCCTCCGGGCAATTCAAGACTGCCTATTCCGACTACATGAGCGCCTACCAGGCTGCCGCCCACTAATCGCTGCATTCAACACAGACTCGATTCGTGAAGCGGACAAGGAGAATCCCATGAATACGATAAACAGGGTAAGCACAGCTTGGCAGGAGCATCTCGAGTCGATGGCGCTCCCCTCCTTTCTGCTGCTTGCAATCGCTTCCTTGGCAACCCAAATTTGTCAGGCACAGTTGGCGCTACCCGTCCCCTATATCGAACAACTCCAACCGCCGGGCCAGGCACCGGGCAGCCCAGGCATCAGTTTCACGATCACTGGCACGGGCTTTGTTCCAGCGGGGAATCCCAACTTTTCTGCTTCCGTCGTCTTTTATAACGGTGTCGCGATGACGGGCTCGGCTGGCTCGACAGACTGCACTCTCAACATCCTGCCTAACGGGTTGAGTTCACAGTGTAAGGTTACGGTCACTGATGCATTTTTGCCCGTCACTTCCGTTGTGACCGTGCACAACCCATTTCCCACAGCGAGCCCACAGCCTCCCGACCTCGTTTCCAATGCCGTCTTCCTTCCTTTACACGCAGGCCCTACGACTGTTTCTTTCGGGACGTTACCCACATCTGGTGCGAATGCCTGTTTAGGTGTGTCCGGCGATTCGCCCGCATCCATCGGAGTAGGGGACTTTAATAGCGATGGTTTCTTGGATCTGGTCGTGAGCGATTCGGTACACGACGCCTTTCATCTTTGTCTCGGACACGGCGATGGAACCTTCACAGACGCGGGGGCATTCCCTACCGGACACAATCCACAAGGACTAGCCGTCGGAGATTTCAACAACGATGGGAATTTAGACGTGGTGGTCGCTAACCAGAATGACAACAACGTCCAAGTCTTCCTCGGTGACGGACACGGTAGCTTCGCCGCGCCAGGGACCAAGTATTCTCTGTTCGGTGGCGTTGGGCCCATCGCCGTGGTGGTGGCAGACTTTGATGGCGACGGAAGTCTCGACTTGGCGGTCGTTAACCAGGTAGACGGCACAAACTGCCCGGCGGGCTCACCAGATATCACGAAGGGAAACGGTTCGATTACCTTCCTTCAGGGAAATGTTAATAAGACTTCAGGTGAACCAGACGGGACCTTCAGTCAAGCACAGACTACTCAGACTATTAATATTGGCGCCGGACCTATAACCACTCAGACCAATTTTGCGCCAAAGTGCCTTTCGGTTCCCGCCACCGCGGTAGCGGTGGGGGATTTCCACGGAAAGGGAAACCTCGATCTTGTCGTTAACAATGGGACGACAGTGAGTTCGGGTTGTCCTCCCGGAGATGGAACCGTAAGCCTGCTTACCAACACCTCGTTTCCCCTTGGCGTCTTGTTCGGCACACTAGCCGGTGGTTTTATCATCTCCGATCCTCAGCCTTTCTGCGCGGGTAAGAGTCCGCGGGGGTTAGCCGTCGGGGACTTCAACGGCGATGGGAAATTGGATTTAGCCGTGGCGGAGTTCGGTGACAATGCGGTCACAATTTTTGTTGGCAATGGTGATGGCACATTCCAATCCGCGCCGAATAGTTTTGGGCTTGGTTCGGGCGGCCTGGGGCCGGCCGCGTTGGCCGTCGGCGACTTCAACTCGGACGGCATAATAGACCTAGCCGTTGCCGATCAAGGCAGCAGCGGAGTAACCATCCTGCGGGGACAATCCAACGGAGCTTCTCCGCCGGTCGGAACCGGTGTGCTCGCTGCAGCTCCAGGATCACCGTTTTCTACTCTCGATTCCGTCAACGCCGGCCAGGGACCGGCTGCGCTGGTTGTGGCCGACTTCAACGCGGATGGAAGGCTCGACGTGGCGACTGCAGATAATACCGATGGCCGCGTTAGCATTCTCCTGCAGGGCGTGAACCTGACCATATCGCCTGCAAATTTGGACTTCTCCAACACGAATCCTCCAACTACAGCCAGCCTCCCGCCGGGCCAGCCCATTGGTGTGACCAGCAGCGCGATGACAATAACAGTGACCAACAACGGTAGCATCACTCTGGCAATCGACAGTTTTCAAGTAAGCCCAGCAAGTCCTAACCCCTTCGACTTTGCCATCGACAAGATGACCACCACATGTAGCGCAACAGTGACGGTGCTTTCGACGGGCCAGGCTTGCGTGATTGGCGTGACGTTCACACCCGCAGACGTCGGGCTTCGTCAAGCGGTCGTGCAAATCGTTTCAGGCAACGGCACAGTGACGGTTGCGCAGTCCGTGCCGGTGGATGGGATTGGGCTTGCTAACCCGATTCAGTTGGGACCGGCGAGCCTCAATTTCGGCTCGGAGTGCGTAACTGGACTCGCCGGCGTCGCACCGGGCTGTTCGCCTCCCACGACCGTTTCGGTGACCAGCTGTCCCAGTCCGATGTCTGCTTTCGTGATGTGTGTCACCCTTCAGAATACGGGAACGAATGCGCTGACCATTTCCTCTAACGTCACAGACAGCGACTCGACTCAATTCCCCGAGAATGATAACTGCCGAGGCACAACACTGGCTCCAAACGCTACGTGCTCGATTGCCGTCGGGTTCGCGCCCACTTCCTCGGGGCCACAGACCGCACAGATCGTCGTGCCAGCGAGCATTCCCGGAGGTGTTAACTTCTCACAGACTCTGCCCCTCGCTGGAGATGGCCTTGCTCCCGTGGTCGCCCTGTCTAGTCCACCGTTGACGTTCCCCAACCAACAGGTGGGTACTCAGAGCGCAGTCGAAACGGTTACATTGTCCAACATCGGTACTCTTGCCTTGAACTTGAACGGCATTTCAATCAACCAGGCACGCCCAGATTTCCAGATCGTTGCCGGAGCCGGCGGTGCGATGGACTGCGCAAACTATGTCTCTCCCAAACCTCCCCTTCCAGTGAGCGGGAGTTGCATCGTGGGAACCATGTTCAATCCAACCTTCGTTCCGAGTCCCGGGCTAGCTTCGCGCACCGCTACACTCATGTTCTCAGACGACAACAACGGAAAGGCCAGTAGCGGTCAGAACGTACCCATGAGTGGGACCGCGACATTCCCCTTGGTGAGCCTGTCGACCGCATCTCTGGGGCTCGGCGGTGCGCCGGTCACGACCAAAAGCGCGCCGGTGTCCTTTACGCTTGCGAATGTGGGGACTGCGCCCCTTTCCTTGTACGGTATCGCCGACAGCGACGCGGCTGAATTCATCGAGAGCGACAACTGTCCGCGCGCGCCGATGCCACCGGCGATACCTGGAGTGTCGCAGCAGCTCCCGGTCAACACTTTCTGCACCATTACGGTGGTGTTTGCGCCCTCGGCATTGGTTGGACCGCGCAACGCTACCCTGACTTTCAGCGACGACAATTTCGGCTCGTATAACACGTCTGCCTTAACTCAAGTAGTGAACCTGACCGGCACGGGCACGGACTTCACGCTCACCACCAGCCCTCCGTCCATAACGATTTCTCCGAGCAAGACCGCAACCTATACAATCTCAGTGCATCCCATCGACGGGTTCAATAACCCTGTGTCATTCACCTGCGCCGGAGGGCCGCCACACTCGAATTGCTTCATATCCGGTATGTCGAATGGTTCCGCATCGGTGATTCTATCCACGTCCCAAGGCGTGAACCACGGCACCTTTACGCTGACGTTCACGGCCACGTACACAGCAACGCCGCCGGCTTCGGGCACGCTCTCGCACTCAACCACGGCAAATTTGACGGTTAAGTAGCTAACCGGGCTCGGCTCCCCGGATGTTCGGCGCAGGACTTCCGGGGAGCCTTACCTGCGATGGAAGTCCGCTCTTCCTGTACCGGAGTGGTGCACTGAAAGCCACGGCGTCCTAAAAGCCGGACGACAAATGCACAGGAATCTTGTTCACTCAGGAGGAGAACTTATGAAGCGATTCGCTAGGGCCCTGGTTGTAATGCTCGGTCTTGCTGTTCTCGTGTCCGTCGTATCTCTGGTTCCGCAGAAACCGGCGGCAGGTGCGAACGGTGCGCCGGTCAGCATCATGAGCCCGATTCCTCTGCCGGTCACGGGCAACATCAATGCCACTGTTAACGGCATCGTCGGCATCAACGGTACGCCGAACGTGAACGTGGCCAACACTCCCAACATAAACATCGGAAGCCTTCCGGCTGTGCAACTGGGTTCCGGCAGTACCGTCGGCATCAACGGTCCCGTACAGGTCGGCAACGATTCAGCGAATCCAGCCATGGTGCGTGATGTCGATAATCCCGCTCGCCAACCTTTTCAGAAGACGATTTGTATTGCTTTCGGCTCATTCAGTCTGCAGTGTGCTGGATTGGGACTCGGCTTGGGCTTTCAAGTCCCAGCCACGCAGCGACTCGTTATTGAGCAGGTGTCCGGGAATTGCGAGCAAGGAGCGGGATCCCCTGTCGGAACTGTGCCGCTGCGCACTCAGGTTGGCTCTGACTTCGTCGATCACTTCTTCCCTTTGCAGCCCAGCCCGATTTTCGCGGCACCCACCGCGGTCTATAGTTCGTCCTTTAATCACGTTACGCGAATCTACGCCGACCCCAATTCGGGTGTAGGTTTCAATGGCTTGCAATTTGCAGCGTTCGGGACCGGAACCGATGCCCTATGCAAGGTGGGTGTCTCCGGATACCTGCTGAACCCATAGAGGACTTATCGTCGCCGACGCATTGCGTCCGTGGCATTCCCACCGCTGGGCTGTGGTCACGGTGGTTTGAAATGGGATCAGGTTGAACCTCTAATGAGGCGGTATCTCGAAAGTTTGGCTGGTATCGAGGGAAAGCTTCTGAGGCAACCAGTCAATTTCCGAAGAGTGGTGACAAGACAAGTGCTGATTCCGGGCAGCGCAATCTGTGGGAATGAATAAAATGTTTGGCTCCCAAAGCGCAGCGTCAAGGTTCGGACGCGTTCCGAGGCAAAATTCGCAACGACGATGAAACAGTGTTGGTGTTGCGGCGCGGGAAAGAATCTCGTTTTTTAATGTTGGGCAAGGTCGCACATAGCTACACGTTCAGCCGGCTGCTGAGGTCGATGAAGCGCAAGCGAGCCAAAACTCAACAGCATCGCGCGAGCATGCCGCGTCCAGAAAACTCGTGAGTGCTCCCTTTAGCGCCTTTTGAATGTGAAACTTTTGCCATTCAAAGGAGTATTCGATATGAAAAATGGAGCAAAGTTCATTGCGGCGATATCTCTGGCGCTCGTCGCTGCCATCACGGCATTCGCACGGCAACAAACCCTCAAGGGAACGTTGACTGATTCCATGTGCGGCGCTTCGCACATGGCCAAGGACAAAACGCCTGCCGAATGCACGCGCCTCTGCGTGAAAGGCGGCATGAAGTACGCGCTCGCAGTAGAAAAGAAGGTGTACATCTTGGAAGGATACGAAACGGAACTTTCGAAACTTGCCGGCCAGAAGGTCACAGTCAAGGGAACTCTGAAGGCTGATACCATCACCGTTGAATCTGTCCTTCAGGCTCATTGAGCTCGGGCGAGATTGTTCCAGTTGTGGCGCGACGTCAAGAAAGGAGTAAGCCTTCGGTAACGCAATATTCCTATCTCCGAGTCGGTTGATGAAACATCAAATTACTCAAAGCCAGGAAATACGACAGCCGTGCGGAGTACGGGCGAGATCGGGAGTTGGACATGGATGGAATGGCACATCACGATCACATGCAGATGGCTGACGGGCATGGTGCGCACGACCGCCACGCGGGCCATTCGGTGGCCATGTTTCGCGACAAGTTTTGGCTCAGTTTCGCGCTCACGATTCCCGTGGTTTTCTTGTCAGACGACGTCCAGCATTGGCTTGGATACACTCTTCCTTCCTTTCCCGGCTCAACTCTGCTCGTACCCCTACTCGGAACGATCATTTTCTTCTACGGCGGTTTGGTCTTTATCCGCGGAGCGTGGAACGAGATTGCCGACCATAAGCCCGGCATGATGACTCTCATCAGCTTGGGAATAGCCGTTGCCTTCGCTACGTCGCTGGCAGGAACGTTTGGTCTCCTCAAAATCGAAGTTTGGTGGGAGCTCGCAACGCTAACGACGATCATGATCCTCGGCCACTGGTTGGAAATGCGCGCGGTTTCTCAGGCTCGCGGTGCGCTCAACGCGCTCGCCGCCTTGCTGCCGGACACGGCGGAACGCGTGGTAGGCCAAGAGACTGAAACCGTGCGTCTTTCGGAATTGAAAGTGGACGACGTTGCTCTCGTGAGACCTGGTACCAGAGTGCCGGCAGACGGGACGGTCATCGAAGGCGCTGCGGACATTGACGAGTCCATGATCACTGGCGAATCTCGATCTGTTTGGAAGACACTGGGTGCCACAGTCGTTGCGGGTACGGTTGCAAGTGGTGGAAGTCTGCGAGTGCGTATCATCGCAGTTGGCGAGCAGACTGCTCTATCCGGCATCATGCGGCTTGTCGCCGCAGCGCAGGCTTCCGGTTCTCGCACGCAGGCCATTGCCGACCGTGCCGCGGCATTGCTCTTTTATGTAGCGGTTGTGGCCGGCGCGATCACGCTGACGTATTGGTGGTTTGCCGGGGACAAGGAACATGCCCTGACCCGGACGGCTACCGTGCTTATCATCGCTTGCCCTCACGCACTGGGCCTGGCGATTCCCCTCGTAATTGCAATCTCGACTTCACTCGGCGCGAAGAATGGTCTTCTGGTGAAAGACAGACTCGCGCTCGAAGGCGCCCGCGATCTGGATGTGGTCGTCTTCGATAAGACCGGGACGCTAACGCGCGGTGCTCCTGCTTTGTCCGGCTTAGTCGTCGCGGCGAGCGTCCGCGAGGATGAATTATTTGCGCGTGCCGCTGCCGTTGAAGGTGACTCAGAACACCCACTCGCCAAAGTCATAGTCGCGGAAGCCAAGCGACGCCGTATCACCCCACTGGCTGCGAGTCAGTTCGAAGCGCTGCCCGGTCGCGGCGCGCAGGCGATGGTAGATGGCGAAAGCGTTGCGGTCGGCGGTCCGCGTCTGTTGAGCGAACGGAACGTGACGGTCCCAGTGGAGCTCGAAAAAGCGACCGCGGCGTGGGCTGTCGAAGGCAAAACGGTGCTTTTTGTAGTTTCGCAAAACCGCTTGCTCGGTGCGTTTGCGGTGGAAGACGAAATTCGACCGGAGTCGAAAGAAGCAGTGGAAGAGCTTCATCGGCTGGGAATGCGCGTCGCCATGATCACGGGCGATTCCAAGACGGTAGCGGAGTCGGTCGCACGACGGCTGGGTATCGATGAGGTAGCCGCCGAGGTGCTACCGGCGGACAAAGCTTCTGCCATCGAACGGTTTCAATCGGGAGGAAAGCGCGTCGCGATGGTGGGCGATGGCGTCAATGACGCGCCTGCACTCGCCACCGCGAACGTTGGAATCGCCATCGGCGCGGGCACCGATGTTGCTGTGGAGTCCGCAGGAATTGTTCTGGTACGCAGCGATCCGCGCGATGTGGTCGGAGCCATCGAACTGTCCCGCGCGGCGTATCGCAAGATGATTCAGAACCTGGTGTGGGCTACGGCTTACAATTTGGTCGCGATACCCGTCGCCGCAGGGCTGTTCCTTCGATGGGGAGTGGAACTCCCGATGAGCGTCGGAGCCGTTGCCATGAGTTTGTCGACGCTGATCGTAGCCGTAAACGCCCAACTTTTGCGGTCCGTCAAGCTAGGGCGAGACGCTCTTCCGGAAACTGTACCCGCTCAGAAAACGGCGAGTGCCTCGGCTTGAGCATCGTCCCCAGATGTCCACGACCCGAGGCTCCCGACGCCACCTTTCCGTTTCGAGCGACTTCAGTCAAACGAGATAGAACGTTTTTCCACTTGACCCTGGAATCGACTCCAGGGTTTAAACTCTCCGTGAGGAAACGATTTATGCGATCCGGACAACTGGCTCAGAGAACCGGAGTCAGCACCGATACTCTGCGGCACTATGAGCGCCTTAGTTTGTTGCCCAAACCGCCGCGCACCACGGGGAACTATCGAAGCTATCCACCGGAATCAAAAGAGCGTGTCGAACTCGTTCAACGCGCTCTCGGCATCGGATTTTCTCTTCCAGAAGTCAAAACCATCCTTATCGCGCGCGACCGGGGCGATGCGCCTTGTCGTCGTGTGCGGGAATTGCTGGATTCCAAAATCGCCGAGCTGAACATTCAAATCACCGATCTCCTCCGACTTCGCCGCCAACTGAATCGGCTCGCGAAAGACTGGGACAACCGGCTTCGAGCTACTAAAAAAGGCGAACGCGCTCATTTACTCGCAAGCATGCAACAGAAATTCGGAAGCATATTTTCTCGACGACCAATCGGGAATCGCAAAGGACGGTAAACGTATGCGGTCCTTAAGCCTCCAAGTGATTCCGAATTAGCCGCCTTGGCGAACTTGGCCTTCACGCGGCAACCTTGTCAACAGTTTTATTAACCCCAAGGGTTAATAGATGGTAGCACCTCTTTTTTGGCATTTCACTTAGCGGTGCTTTAGCATTTCGGTGAAAGAGTTTGCTCAATGCTTCTAGTCTCTTTTCCGGGCGGGGCGTGCTAATGAAGCAGCGCGGTTAAGAATTCGCCTCAACTCTAGCTCGTTTGCCACCACCAGAAGGGACGTTTGACACTCGGGACAAAACACTTCTGTCTTGTCGCCGCCCGTGACGACTGCCCTTCTCCGAACATCGACGCCACAAGCAGAACATCGAGCCCTAAGGGGCTTTCCTTTCTTCGAAAAGAAAACAACGAGCTGCGTTCTCATAGGCTCCTTCTCAATAGGCCGTAGCACGTGCGGCGTGCCTGCCTGGTTGAACTTCACTGTTCGCGCGGCGGCGCTGGTAGCCTTACGACGCTTGCCAAAATTGTTCGGCGCGAAGTTTAACCTGACGACTGCGACCAGACTGGCTGAAGAGGCAAATTCCGGCGGGCAGTTGCAACACCTGTCCGACAATCGCATGGCTGTAATCATCGGTGCATCGCATTAACTGCTTCACACTTGTCGCGTCGACGGCGTTAGTGTTGAACAGAAACACGTTGCCGATGTGTTCGTGGTAACCGAACTTTTGCTTGAAGTCCCCGGGAGACTGGGAAATGAGGACGATGGCAATCCCTTTGCCTGCACCTTCTCGCAGTAATTTCATTAAGAACGGATGATTTTTGTCGAGATAATTGTGGGCCTCATCGATTACCACACACGTTCGCAATTGTCTTGTGCCTTGCTCTGGATCAATTGGCGCTGTAGGAAGGGACTCCATCTCTCGCGCTAATCGCTCAAGCACGAAGGAAACAACGGTAGGCCTGAAATTGGTAGTGACCCTGTTAAGCCGAACGATTAGGCTATTTCCAACCAATGTATCAATGGGACGGTCTCCGGAGTCTCGCCGATGAAATAGATTACCGTCAACCATAACCGACAGAACTTCATGAACCGTTTCGGGCGAAGGTCGCAATTGCAAAAGCTCAGTATAAACAAGTTGAAAGTCAGGATACGGTACTGCCACGATCTTTCGATCTGATATTCGCGATCGTTCTCATCCGAATATGTCAATGCGATTCTGGTCTTGTAGCCCCCTGTTTCAACTATGTGCGCCCAAGCTTTCTCAGGCGAGCGTTCACATCTGTCGCCGCCCCACACCTGAAACAGCATGTCGGAGGGATTTGCAATCGTAAATTGCTCACAGCTGAAATGGCCAAACAGGCAAAGTTGGAGTGCCCCGAAAAGTGTCGTTTTTCCGCTGCCGGTCTTACCCCCAACGAGATACACCCTTCTCTCATTGGGCTTATGAAGCTCGATGATGGTCGGCGTCTTATACGTACGGAAATTGTGGATTTCAATTCTTCGGAGCAGCACCTGGTCCCTCTTTTGAATCCACTTCATCCTCGATTATTCGTCGTAGCAAATCAGGCAGTCCGCGCCTACGGCGCAGGTCACGCTTGCTCTCCTCTGCTTCGAGGAGACGTTCAACCGTAGACTGCTTTACGTTATATTTCGCGCATAAATCGCCCATGATACTGGTAATCGATGCCATACGTCCCTCACTGAGCATATTCTAGCTCTTTTCAGTACGCTTCGTGCTAGTTTATTTGCGGAGGCACACATGGAGCCCGGCTCGATCTCAGTCATAGGTGACGTGATTCGTGTCGATAAATGGCAGTTTGAAGACAAGATAACATCAGAACTGCTCAAAGAACGACCGATCGAGGAATGGAATGAGCTTTTCGGTCGCTTTATTAAAATCGGTGCGCTTGCGATCAGAGACGCAGGAGAAATCAACCGGATTGATTATGCTCGCGTTGAATTTGGCCGTTTTCTGACTGACCTTCACGAGTTGGTCGATCGCGAGGTGACGCAACAACTCCAAAGAGTCTTTGATCCTGAGCGGGGCGTGTTCCTTACGACCGTACAGGGGTTCCTCCCGGCAAGAGAGATTGCCGCGCGGGTGAAAACAGCGGTTTTGTTGGCAAATTAATTCTGGCGGAG
>Ga0182037_10001098_pt1 | contig 14019 bp, 13 predicted proteins | sample sta12Cox44000082_FD_125974 | JGI IMG/M metagenome (GOLD analysis project Ga0182037, IMG submission 125974) | Lab enrichment of tropical soil microbial communities from Luquillo Experimental Forest, Puerto Rico - statoxic.12C.oxic.44.000.082 | ecosystem: Environmental > Terrestrial > Soil >... | reverse complement strand
TCGCCCGATGGGATTGCTTACCCGATCCCGGGGAATGACGACGCAATGCGGGCGATCCATCTTTATTGCGATCTTGTTTCAGGCGCAGTGCTCGACGGGCTGCAGGCCGAGCTTGCGGCATCGGGCGTCGATATCGGTTCTCGAGCCGATATTGCCCAAGCGGCAATTTCCGGGCAGAGCCCGGATGAGTTCTCTGCGGAAGAACTAGCGCGTACTGATGGTGCGCCAGCGAGCGACGCCGAACCGGGTACCGTGCATTGACGAACGGCTAAAGCAGAGACAGATTTTGAAGGAGAGGGGTCATATTATGACCGAGATAACGGCGGGTCTGGTCAAAGAACTGCGCGAGAAGACCGGCGCGGGGATGATGGACTGCAAGAGGGCGCTTGGCGAAAGTGATGGTGATATCGAAGCGGCCGTTGATTGGCTGCGAAAAAAGGGCCTCTCCGCGGCCGCAAAGAAAGCCGGGCGGATCGCGGCAGAGGGTCTGATCGGGATAGCCACACGAGGCCCCATCGGTGCGGTCGTTGAAGTCAATTCCGAGACCGACTTTGTGGCGCGCAACAAGGAGTTTCAAAGCTTTGTCCAGGGGGTCAGCCGCCTCGCGCTCGATGGCGACGGTGAGCTCGAATCGCTGAAGGAGACAATGTTTCCGGGCTCCGGCCGCACCGTCGAGGAGGAGCTCACTCATCTAATCTCGATAATCGGCGAGAACATCGTGTTGCGCCGGGTCAAGCGGCTGTCGACAGGCGAGGGGGGAGTTTTCTCTTATGTCCATAACGCGCTTGGTCCGGGGCTCGGTAAAATTGGTGTGCTCGTAACCTTGGGTTCGCCGGCCCCGAGCGATAAGCTTACCGAGGTTGGAAAACAGCTAGCGATGCACGCGGCGGCGGCAAATCCACTTTACCTGGACATTTCCTCGGTGCCGCAAGCGGCGCTCGACCGCGAGCGCGAGGTCTTGCGTGAGCAGGCCCGTGCCAGTGGCAAGCCGGACTCGGTTGTCGAGCGAATGGTCGAGGGACGCTTGCGCAAATTTTATGAAGAGTTCGCGTTGCTCGAACAAATCTTTGTGGTCGATCAGGAAACCAAAATCTCCAAGGTGGTCGAGCAAGCGGCCAAGATGGCTAACGCCCCGATTCGGGTCGAAAACTTTACGCGGTTTGCTCTTGGCGAAGGGATAGAGCGGCAACGCACCGATTCCGCACAGAATTGATGGGATCCGCGAGAAGGTCCTCGCTTCAGGGCTCGAAGTAGCCGCCGCGGATGAGGGCAGGGAGGGATGGAAACGGATGACGGGAGGCCGGCTTGGTGTATTCTCGGTCCGACATGTCAGCCGATCTCAGCTACCAGCGCGTTCTGCTAAAGATATCGGGCGAAGCGCTGATGGGCGCACGGGAGTACGGTCTCGACCCGGAGATGGTCGCGCGCATCGCCGACGAGATTCAATCTGTATACGAACTCGATGTCGAATTATGCCTAGTCATCGGAGGCGGCAATATCTTTCGCGGCGTGTCGGGCACTGCGGTCGGGATGGAGCGCGCCTCGGCCGATTACATGGGGATGCTCGCGACGGTCATTAATTCGCTTGCGATGCAGAATGAACTGGAGCGCCGTGGGGTGACGACCCGCGTCCAATCGGCAATCTCGATGCAGGCCGTTTGCGAGCCTTACATCCGCCGGCGCGCGCTCCGCCATCTGCAGAAAAAGCGTGTCGTGATTTTTGCCGCCGGTACCGGCAACCCATTTTTTACCACTGACACGGCGGCAGCACTCCGGGCTTCCGAAATGGGCTGCAACGCGCTGCTGAAGGCGACCAAGGTCGATGGCGTGTATGACGCCGACCCTCATCTCGTGCCGGGCGCTAAACGATACGAGCGGCTTGACTATCACGAGGTGTTGTCGCGCGACCTGCGGGTGATGGACGCGGCGGCAATTTCGCTAGCGCGCGAGAACAACATCCCGATACTCGTGTTTTCAATCTTTGAGAGTGGTGGCTTCGCTGAGGTTGTCAGAGGACGGGGACGGTACACGATCATCAACGAACAATGTCAAAATCGCACGGGATAGGACGCCATGCCTGAAGACTCGCTGCTTAAAGATCTCCGCCGCCGAATGGACGGCGCCGTTGAGGTGTTGCGCAAGGAGTTCGCGGGGTTGCGCACCGGTCGGGCTTCGGCGAGCCTCCTCGAGCCGGTCTCGGTCGCCGCCTATGGTGGAACGATGCCGATCACCCAGCTCGCCAATGTGAGTGTTCCGGAGCCGCGGATGATCACGGTGCAGGTTTGGGATCGCGCCATGGTGAAAGCGGTCGACAAGGCGATCCGCGAATCGGGCCTGGGACTCAATCCGCAAACCGAGGGCCAAGTGATCCGTGTTCCGATTCCCGATCTCAACGAAGAACGCCGGCGCGAGCTAACCCGAGTCTCGGCTAGATATGCCGAGCAAGCGCGGGTCTCCATTCGCAACATCCGCCGCGATGGTGTCGAGTTGCTCAGAAAACGCGAGAAGGATGCCGAGATCTCGCAAGACCAGCAGCGTAAGTTGCAGCAGGATGTGCAGCACCTCACTGACGAATACATCAAGCGGATCGATGAGGCGCTGGCCCAAAAGGATAGCGAGATCCTTCAAGTCTAATGAACGCCGCCGCAACGCCGCGCCCAGTGCCGCGGCACATCGCTATTATCATGGATGGCAACGGTCGGTGGGCGAGGGCTCGGGGGTTGCCGAGAATTGCAGGGCATCAGCGCGGCGCCGAAGCTGCGCGCCGTGCAGTAATCGCAGCCGCGGAACTTGAGGTCCCGTATCTTACACTCTTCGGGTTTTCTTCCGAGAATTGGAAGCGTCCGTCCGGAGAAATCCAGGATCTAATGGGGCTGCTGCGACATTATCTTCGCGCTGAGGTCGCCGAATTACACAGCAACGCGGTGCGTCTGAAGGTAATCGGGGATCTCAGCCGGTTCAGCTCTGACATCCTCGACCTGATCGCCCACGCCGAGAGCCTCACTCAAAACAATGCCCGGATAACACTGACCATGGCGTTATCCTACGGTGGACGTGCTGAGATCGTTGAGGCTATCCGGACGATCGCGCAGCGGATCGCGTGCGGCAACATCACCGCCGAGGCCATTGATGAGGAATGTGTTGCGCGTCATTTGTTCACCTCGGGACTCCCTGACCCGGATTTGCTGATTCGAACGAGCGGCGAGCAGCGGATCAGCAACTTTCTGCTCTGGCAATGCGCTTATTCGGAGCTCGTCTTTACAAAGACTCTATGGCCCGATTTCTCGAAGCGTGACTTGGAGCAGGCAATCGATGAGTTTTGCGGACGCGAACGCCGGTACGGTGCATCCGTTGGTTCGCGCTGAGTGGAGCCCGCTTCAGCTGCGGGTGCTGTCTGCGGCAGCACTCGCTCCACTGCCGGTCGCTGCTATTTGGTTCGGCTCGCCCTGGCTCCCGCTATTGACGGCAATTGCCGCTGCCGTCATGGCTTGGGAGTGGGGCCGTATCTGTCGCCGTGGCCATTTTGGAGACACGGGCTTTGTCCTGGTCGGAGTCGTTCTGACAACGGTTGCCGCTTCGGCGCTGGCTTCTGCGGGGCTCGGTGTCGCAACCGCGCTGCTCGGAACGGTGGTCGTTTTCTGGGCAGCCCGAAGAAAGCGGGACCTCGAACCGGAATGGACGGCCTTCGGTGCCCTTTGGGTGACGCTGCCTTGCATCAGTCTGTTGTGGCTGGCACGCGATGGGCCAATGGGCCGCGCTACCCTCTTGTGGATACTCGGCGTCGTCTGGGCAACCGATATCGGCGCCTATGCAGTCGGTCGGACACTCGGCGGTCCGCGCTTGGCGCCACGCTGGAGCCCGCGAAAAACTTGGGCAGGACTAATCGGAGGAACCGTGTGCGCGGGCCTGGCGGGATGCGTCGCTGCCGCTTTGCTGCATATTTCTCCGGCCTCACCATTGGTGCTTATCAGCGCGGGCCTTGCGATTGTCGGGCAGTTCGGCGATCTTGCCGAATCCTTGGCTAAGCGAAGGTTCGGTGTGAAGGACTCGAGCGGCCTCATTCCCGGTCATGGCGGACTTCTTGATAGGCTCGATGGCCTACTCGCCGTCATCCCGGCGGTTGCGGTCGTTACGCTTATCCAAGGCAGCAGCATCCTGACATGGCGATGAACGTGCGGGCCGTCGCCGGGGCACGCGCTAGCAATGCGCGGCGCGTCACGATCCTCGGGTCGACGGGATCGGTTGGGCAAAGCACGGTCGATCTGTTGCTGCGCAATCCTGACGCGTTCGAGGTCGAGGCTCTGACGGCGAATCGAAATCCGGACCGGCTGGCCGAACAGGCACTCGCGCTGCGCGCGCGTTTTGCAGCGATCGCCGATCCGACGCATTATCCGGCTCTGAGAGACGCCCTCGCGGGAACCGGGATCGAGGTAGGCAGTGGTGGGGCGGCATTGGCTGAGGCGGCGATGCGCCCAGCCGGCTGGGTGATGGCGGGAATCGTCGGAGCAGCCGGGTTAGCACCCACTTTGGCCGCAATCCGCCGCGGCGCCATTGTCGCGCTCGCGAACAAGGAAGTGCTCGTCTGCGCCGGCGCACTCTTTATGCAGGAGGTGGCACGCTATGGTGCGACCTTGCTGCCCGTCGACAGCGAGCACAATGCAATCTGGCAATGCTTCGATCTTGAACGCGTCGACACGATCGAGCGCATCATTCTGACGGCAAGCGGAGGACCGTTTCGCGAGTGGGGTTTCGAGGATATGCGCGCCGTCACCCCGAAGGAGGCGGTTGCCCACCCGAATTGGAGCATGGGAGCAAAGATATCTGTCGATTCGGCGACAATGATGAACAAGGGTCTCGAACTGATTGAGGCGCATCACCTGTTTCAGCTGCCGGTGGAGCGCGTCGAAATCGTCGTCCACCCGCAATCGATCGTCCACGGTGCCGTGGTTTATCGGGACGGCTCGGTGTTGGCGCAGCTCGGTTCACCCGACATGCGGACGCCGATCGCCTATGCACTTGCATGGCCGGATCGTATCGAAACACCAGCAAAGCGGCTCGATTTGGCGGCGATTGGCCGTCTCACCTTCGAGCTGCCGGATGAGCATCGTTTCCCAGCGCTGCGCGTCGCTAGAGAGGCTTTGCTTCGCGGCGGCGGATGTCCAACTGTCTTGAATGCTGCAAACGAGACAGCGGTCCATGCCTTCCTCGAACAGCGTATCGGGTTTCTCGATATTGTTGAGACGGTGGAGCGGACGCTTGAGGCGATCCCAGAGGGCGAGCTTGAATCGCTCGATGACGTCTACAATTTCGACAGAACGGCGCGTGAGTTTGCCGCCGGACTGTCGGGTCCGCGCAAGTCGCTTCGCGGCACCGCTTAGACGGAATTGGCAATGATCGAGTATCTTAACCACGGGTTGACCTATATCGTCCCGTTCCTGATTATCCTCACCGTGCTCGTCTTCGTTCATGAGTTCGGCCACTTTCTAATTGCGCGGTGGAACGGGGTTCGAGTTGAAGTTTTCTCGATCGGCTTTGGTCCCGAGGTCTTCGGCTGGTGGGATCGCGCCGGAACGCGTTGGAAATTCAGCACCATCCCGCTCGGCGGATACGTGAAAATGTTCGGCGACAGCGATGCCAGCTCCGGGCTGCCTGTTCCGGGACTCGCACGGCTCGCCCCAGCGGAGCGTGAGGTTTCCTTTCACTACAAACGGTTGGGTCAGCGCGCGGCCATTGTGGCCGCCGGACCAGCCGCGAATTTTTTGTTTGCGGTTGCGGTGTTGGCGATCCTGTTCACGACTTACGGGCAGCCGTTTACTCCAGCTGAGGTCGGTCAGGTTCAGCCGGGAAGTGCTGCGGAGAAGGGTGGCATCCAGCCGGGTGACGTTATCCGCAGTCTTGACGGGAGTACTGTACACCGTTTCGAGGACGTCCAGCAGATTGTGCGGCTCAATCCGGGCGTGCCGATGAGCATTGTCGTCAGCCGGGACGGACAAGAGCAGACACTTCGAGTCACCCCTAGCCAGACAGAGCTAACCGACCGATTTGGCAATCATTACCAAATCGGCCTACTCGGCATAGCTCGAAGTGGGATGGAATATGTCAAACGCGACCCGGCCACAGCGATAATCCAGGCCGGGGCCGAAACGTGGAATCTGTCGGTTTCGACCCTAAAGGCGATCTGGCAGATAATCATCGGTACGCGCGCTACAGACGAGCTTGGGGGTCCGTTGCGTATCGCGCAAATGTCGGGAGAGGTCGCTCAGGGCGGAGTTGTTGCGGTGCTTTGGTTTATGGCGGTGCTGTCGATAAACCTAGGCCTTATTAACCTCTTTCCGGTTCCGGTCCTTGACGGAGGGCATCTGCTGTTTTATGCGGCCGAGGCGCTTCGCGGTAAACCGCTCGGTCAGCGGGCGCAGGAGTATGGCTTTCGTATCGGATTGGCCTTAGTACTCACACTGATGGTCTTCGCCACTTGGAATGATCTCGTTCATCTGCGGATCGTGGAGTTTGTCAAGGGGCTGGTAAGCTGACGCGGTTGTGACCCCGGGGGGCCGGTTTCGAATGGGGTGGGGGCGTTTTGCATTGGTTCCGTTTGACTTCCGTATCGCGGGCGGTCGTTGCCACGCTGCTTTTGGTCGCGACGGTCCCGCCTCAGCTGGCAACCGGCCAAACGGCAGTTTCTAACCCCTCTCCCGCCCAGATGGGCGGTGGGATCGTCGCCGATATTCGGATCGAAGGCGCGCAACGGATCGAGCCCGAGACCATTCGCTCGTATTTACTGATCCAGCCCGGTGATGCATGGGATGATGAGTTGGTCGACAAGTCGCTGAAAGCCCTGTTCGCGACCGGGCTTTTTGCCGATGTTAATTTGCGGCGAGTTGGCAACACTTTGGTCATCGGGGTTGTCGAGAACCCGATCATCAATCGCATCGCCTTCGAGGGAAACAACAAAATTAGCGAGAAGGATCTCAGTGCCGAGATCCAATTGCGTCCGCGTGTTGTGTACACGCGGACCCGAGTGCAAAACGACGTCAATCGCATTCTCGATCTCTATCGTCGGCACGGCCGGTTTGGGGCGACCGTCGAGCCCAAAGTAATTCAGCTCTCGGAAAACCGGGTCGATCTCGTTTTCGAGATTAATGAGGGCGAATATACCGGCGTACGCAGCATCAATTTCGTCGGTAACCATCAATATAGCGACGGAAAATTGCGCGGAATAATTCAGACAAAAGAAAGCCGATGGTATAGGTTCCTTACCAGCGACGACAGCTACGATCCGGACAGACTAACCTATGACCGCGAGTTATTACGTCGCTTTTATCTTACCGAGGGATATGCGGATTTTAGGGTAGTTTCGGCGGTGGCAGAACTGACCCCCGATCGGGACGGCTTCATTATTACATATACTCTTGACGAGGGCGAACGGTACCGGTTCGGCAAGATCGGCGTCGATATCAAGCTCAAAGACTTGCCGCCTGAGGAGGTATTGCCCCTTTTGACGGTTCATACCGGTGACTGGTACGATGCCGAGGCTGTCGAAAAGTCCATCTCGGTGCTGACCGATGCGCTCGGTAATCGAGGTTACGCCTTTGTCGAAGTGAAACCGAATATAACCCGAAACCGCGAAGATCATACTGTCGACATCACCTTCGATGTTCAGGAGGGACCGCAGGTCTACGTCGAACGAATCGATATTGTCGGCAACGTGCGGACACTGGATAAGGTAATACGGCGCGAGTTTCAGCTAGTCGAGGGCGATGCCTTCAATACGACCAAGATGCAGCGCTCGCAGACGCGCATCAAAAATCTCGGCTTTTTCAATAAGGTGGAGGTAACCAACAGTGCGGGCTCGGCGCCCGATAAAACTGTCGTGACGGCCGAAGTCGAGGAGCAGTCCACCGGTGAGCTGTCGCTGGGTCTCGGATTTTCGACGACTGACGGTCCGCTGATCGATGTCAACGTTCGCGAGCGAAATTTTCTTGGCCGCGGTCAAGACTTGCGCATCGGCACCGTGGTTTCCTTCCGATCGCAACAGGTCGACCTTAGCTTTACGGAGCCGTATTTCCTCGACCGAAATATTGCTGCGGGCTTTGATCTCTTCGAAATCAAGACCAGTCCGACGGAAAACTTCTTCTCTGGCGTAACCCCGCCTTATCAGCAGTTTTCCTACGGTGGAGCCTTGCGCACCGGTTATCAAATAACCGACAGTCTACGCCAGACACTTAAATACACGGCGCGCTCCGACGACATTACAAACATTCAGTCCAACACATCATTGTTCATCGCACTTCAAGCCGGACAACATACGACGTCCGAAATTGGCCAGGTATTACTCTACGACCATCGAGATGATCGGCTTGACCCGACAGGCGGCTATTTCGCCTCAGTGGGCAACGACTTTGCAGGCATCGGTTTTGGCGTGGATTACGTGCGCAACAAAGTGAACGCCGGCTATTATTATTCGGTCGCACCCAATTGGGTATTAGGCCTCTCCGCAGAGGCGGGCTACATCTTTGGCTGGAACGGCCAGCAAGTGCTCCTCCAGGATCGGTTCTTCGTCGGTGGCGATAATTTGCGCGGTTTTCAGAGCGCTGGTATCGGGCCGCGAGACACGACAAGCGGCGACGCGCTTGGCGGACAAAAATACTATCTCGGATCGGTGACATTGGGTGTGCCGCTCGGTCTGCCAAAGGAGTTGGGGCTGAGCGGTCGTGTGTTTACCGATTTCGGAACCCTTTATCACCTGGAACCGACAACACTAACCCTGACCCCGGCACAGTCCGCTGCGGCGGGAGGTCAGACAGAACTCGTCGCCCAACAATCGCCCGCAATTCGGGCGAGCGTCGGGTTTGGCGTTTCATGGAAATCCCCGGTCGGTCCGATCCGCCTCGATATAGCGTATCCTCTCAGGAAGGAATCATTCGACAAGACCCAGTTCTTCCGGGTTAGTTTCGGCACGAGGTTTTGATGTTGTTATGGTATGTCCGGCTTGGAGTGCTTCCTCTGGCCATTCAATGCGGCCTCCCCGGCAGTGCCGTGGCTCAAGCGCCACCGACGCCCGCGCCGCCGACTCCAGCACAGGCGCCCTCGCCACCAACCCCGGCACAGGCGCCCTCGCCACCGACCGCACCCCCTGGGCTGCCGTCGACGCTAACGGTCCTGGTGGTCGATGTGCAGGCCCTGTTACAAAACTCGAAGGCAGCAAAGATGGTACGCGGCCAAATCGAGCAGAAGCGGAACGAGTACACCAAAGAGATCTCTCACCAAGAGGAGACACTGCGGGCAGAGCGGGACGCCTTGCAGCGGCAGCAGGCATCACTGTCCCCCGACGCCTTGAACCAAAAGGGACGTGAATTCCAACAGAAGGTCAACGATCTCGAGCGTAATGTCCAAGGCAAACGCCAGGCCCTTGAGAAGTCTAACGGCGATGCGCTCTCAAAGATTCAGGAGGAAATGCTGAAAATCATCGCCGATATCGCGAAGCAGCGGAAAGCCAATCTCGTCTTCCAGCGCACCGACTTGGTGCTCTTTGACCAATCTTTTGATGTCACGGACGAGGTCCTTCAGAAGCTCGACGAACAGATGCCGGCGCTTACCGTAGATTTTGTGACACCGACCCCTCCTCCTGCCCCCAACGCTCCTGCGACACAACCTGCCGCGACGAGTGCAGCCCCCAAACCGAAGAAGAAATAGGGCAGGGCGATGCGACACAACTGAACCGGAATGGCTGATCCGCGATTTTTCAAGCGAGCAGGGCCTTTTACGCTCGACGCGCTTTGCCTCTTGAGCGGAGCGACGTTATTGGATCGAGAGCGGGGCGGACGGCTTTATCGCGACGTGGCGCCGCTCCAAACCGCCGGTCCGGAAGATGTCAGTTTTCTCGAGAACCGCAGATACATCGAGGCATTCGTCCGCTCGGGCGCCGGAGCGGTTTTTGTCGACGAAAGCCTCGTCGATCGGGCGCCCCCCAGGATGGCGTTGCTGGTGAGCAAGGAACCGTACAAGGCATACGCTCTGGTTGCCCGGGCGTTTTACCCCGGCGTCGGGGTCATCGCGAGTAAAGCGCCTTCGGCGATCATCGATCCCAAGGCTGAAGTGCCCGATGATTGCGAAATCGGTCCCAATGTTGTGATCGAGCGCGACGCGCGTGTCGGTCGACGCTGTAGCATCGGTGCCAATACGGTGATTGCTGCGGGAGTCGAGATGGGCGACGATTGCCGGATCGGTCCAAATGTGACGTTGAGCCATTGCCTGATCGGGTCCCGCGTTGTGTTGCATCCCGGCGTTCGCATCGGTCAGGACGGATTTGGCTTTGCGGTCGATCCGAAGGCGCCAATAAAGGTTCCGCAACTGGGGCGGGTGCTCATCGGCGATGATGTCGACATTGGCGCGAACACGACAATCGACCGTGGATCCGGCCACGATACAGTCATCGGCGCAGGTTCCATGATTGATAATCTGGTGCAGATCGGGCACAACGTAGTTCTTGGTCGCTGTTGTATTCTCGCCGGCCAAGTCGGCATTTCTGGGAGCACCAAGCTCGATGACTTTGTCATGGTCGGGGGACAAGGTGGCCTCGCCGGCCATTTGCACATTGGGACCGGGGCACGGATCGCTGCAAAGAGCGGGTTGATGCGGGATGTCCCAGCCGGAGAGACCGTATGCGGCAGCCCAGCCGTGCCGCTGACCGAGTTCATGAGACAGACTGCAGTGCTGCAACGTCTCGCAAAAAAACAGAACCAGCGATGATCGATCCGGCTTGTGCAGTGGATCAGGGCATTCAGATCGACATTCAGCGGATCATGGAAATGATCCCGCACCGTCACCCATTTCTGATGATCGACAAAGTCGTCGACGCGGTCGCGAACCAGCGGGCGACCGGTATCAAGCACGTCTCGATCAACGAAAATTACTTCCAAGGCCATTTCCCGGCGCGGCCGATAATGCCCGGCGTGCTGATCATCGAGGCCATGGCGCAAACGGCGGCCGTCCTCGTCGTCTACACATTAGGTCGAGAATCGGAGGGTAAGCTCGTCTATTTTATGAGCGTCGACAGCGCGCGCTTTCGCCGTCCGGTCTTCCCCGGCAACCGTCTCGACGTCTACGTCACCAAGCAGCGGCATCGCGGCAATGTCTGGAGGTTCGAAGGCCAGGCCAAAGTTGGAGACGACGTGATGGCCGAGGCCGTGTTCGCCGCGATGATCCTCGACGATTAGACAGCGATCCATGCCGCAGATCCACCCCACGGCCATCGTAGCGCCGGGGGCAGCGCTTGCCGACAATGTCATTGTCGGGCCCTACTGCATGATCGGCGAGAACGTGGTGCTCGCCGCCGGAGTCTCGGTCCGCTCGCACGCCGTGGTCGATGGCCGGACAACGGTTGGCGAGGACACGCGCATCTTTCCTTTCGCATCGATCGGTCTCGAACCGCAGGACCTCAAATACCGCGGTGAGGCGTCCGAACTCGTTATCGGGCGGAACAACAGGATCCGCGAATATGTGACAATGAACCCAGGGACGGTCGGAGGCGGGATGGTCACCCGCGTTGGCGACAACTGTCTGTTCATGGTGGGGGCGCATGTCGCCCATGACTGCCAAATCGGCAATGATGTGATCATGGCCAACAACGCGACCCTCGGGGGACACGTCATAGTCGACGACTATGCCATACTCGGTGGGCTTTCCGCCGTCCACCAATATGTCCGAATCGGTAAGCACGCCATGATCGGCGGCATGTCGGGCGTCGAGCGCGACGTCATCCCTTATGGTCAGGTGATGGGCGATCGGGCGCGGCTTTGTGGCCTGAACATCATAGGCATGCAGCGCCGCGGTTTCAGCCGAGAGGACATTCAAGGGCTGCGCAACGCTTATCATTTCCTGTTCTCCTCGGACGGGACGTTGAGCGATCGCGTCAACGAAACCGCCGAGCGCTTCACTGGCATCGGACCGGTCGACGACATCATCGATTTCATACGCGCCGACTCGAGCCGCGCAATTTGCCAGCCAAAAGGGTCGAATGACGGGTAGGCTAGGGATCGTGGCCGGAGCCGGGGAGTTGCCACGGCGGCTCGTCGAATCCTGCCGCGCCTCTGGACGCGATGTGTTTGTCCTCGCCCTCGAAGGGGCCGCGGAGGCGGAGACTGTACGCGACGTGCCACATGCCTGGTGTCGGATCGGGGCCGCCGCGAACGGACTTGCCTTGTTGCGCGAAAACAACGTGAGCGAGCTGGTATTGGCGGGCGGCATTCGCCGACCGTCGCTCGCAGCGTTGCGGCCCGACTGGCGCGCCGCCAAGCTGTTTGCCCGCGTCGGTTATCGGGCGCTCGGCGATGACGGCCTCTTATCGGCGGTCGTCGCCGAGCTCGAGCAGGAAGGGTTTCGGGTGATCGGTCCCGATCAGCTGCTGGTCGGCGCACTGGCGGCCAAGGGCCCGCTCGGAAGTATCTGTCCCGATGAGCAATCGAACGCCGACATTGAGCGCGGACTGCGCATCGCCCGGGCACTGGGAGCTCTCGATGTTGGTCAAGCCGTCATCGTGCAACAGGGTCTGGTGCTCGGCGTCGAGGCGATCGAAGGGACGGATGAACTGATCCGTCGCTGCGCTCTGCTCCGTCGTGAAGGCACGGGAGGCGTGCTCGTCAAGGTCGAGAAACCGGGCCAAGAGCGCCGCGCCGACCGGCCGACAATCGGGCCGCGTACTGTTCTGTTGGCCGCCGAGACCGGGTTACGGGGGATCGCCATCGAGGCCAATGGCACCATCGTGCTCGATCGCCACGAAGTCGTTCGGGCTGCGGACGGGGCAGGGCTGTTTGTGATCGGCGTCAGCCGATCGTGACCACGGAAGAAACAATCTCCATTTTTTTGATTACAGGAGAGCCATCCGGGGATGCACTCGGTGCAGCGTTGATCGCGGCGCTGAGGAAACGCATTGGCAGAAGGCTCCGGATCGCCGGAATCGGCGGGGAGCGCATGCGGCATCAGGGTCTGCAGAGCCTTGTGCCGCTCGAGGAGCTGGCGATTATGGGTGTAGCCGAGGTTCTGCCCCGGGCTCCGGTCATATTTCGCCGCGTTCGTGAGACGGTCGCGGCGATCCGTACTCTCCGTCCCGATGCTGTCGTAACGATCGACAGCTCAGGGTTCAGCTGGCGGGTCGCGCATGGGCTGCGGCGCCGCGGTGAGACTTTGCTCCTAATTCATTATGTCGCGCCGATGGTTTGGGCATGGCGGGCAAGTCGAGCCCAGCGGATGGCGCGTTGGTACGATCATTTGATGACGTTGCTGCCCTTCGAGCCACCCTATTTCGAGCGGGTGGGGCTGTCCTGCCGCTTTGTGGGACATCCCGTTCTCGAAAGTGGTGCTGACCGCGGCAGCGGCGGCAAGTTTCGAGCGGCTCATGGACTGGCTGCGGATGATTTGCTGATCACGGTGTTGCCGGGTAGCCGGGACGGCGAAGTGCGCCGCCTGCTGCCGATTTTCGGTGCGGCCCTGGATCACCTGCAGCGCGCGATCGGCCCGTTTCGCGTTGTGGTACCCACGGTTGCGACGGTCGCGGCGATGGTCGCCGAGGCTGTCGTGGCTTGGCCAGGAAGGCCGATCGTAGTGCAGCGACCCGAAGAGAAATATGACGCCTTCGCGGCCAGCCGTGTTGCATTGGCGGCTTCGGGATCGGTCGCGCTCGAATTGGCGTTGGCCAAGCTGCCAATGGCGGTCGGATACCGACTGAACCCGCTAACAGAGATGTTGCTCGCTCGCGTCCTCAAAGTGCGGCAGGTTAACCTTGTGAACCTTCTGCTTGGAAGGCCCTTGGTCCGCGAGTTACTGGGATGGGATTGCACGCCCCCGAAGCTCGCCGCCTCCCTCGCCGAGCTCATTCGCGACGAGCAGGTTCGCTCAGCGCATCGGGAGGGGTATGATGAGGCCGTACGACACCTCGACGGGGGCGAAGTTTCGCCGAGTTTGCGGGCGGCGGATCAGATACTCGAGCTCGTTGCCGCACGCCGATGTGGCGGCTCAAATTCC
>Ga0182037_10001090_pt1 | contig 14079 bp, 10 predicted proteins | sample sta12Cox44000082_FD_125974 | JGI IMG/M metagenome (GOLD analysis project Ga0182037, IMG submission 125974) | Lab enrichment of tropical soil microbial communities from Luquillo Experimental Forest, Puerto Rico - statoxic.12C.oxic.44.000.082 | ecosystem: Environmental > Terrestrial > Soil >... | reverse complement strand
GCCGATTCCGTTCAGTGTCCCGCCCGGCATCAAGCTGATCCGCGTCGAGGCCAAGACCGGCATGCGCGCCGGCCCCGGCGACACCAAAGTCATCCTGGAAGCGTTCAAGCCCGGCACCGCACCTCCCGATTCCTATTCAGTGATTGGCGCCGAAACCGCCAATGGCGTGCCGACTGCCGGCTCCCCGGATGGCGGCAATGTCGTACGCACCGGCACAGGGGGACTGTACTGAGGCTGGAGCTCACTGTCGGAGGACAGATTTCAGAAGTGGAAGTATGTTTGCGATATTAATTATTCGACCTTATCTGACATCCGACATCTGATTTCTAGTATCTGAATCCTCATGCGTTCCGAAACCGAAGCGACCGTCGCCGAAATCAAGCAGTCACTTGCGCTGCTGAGGAGGCATCTTTGACCTCGACAAGGCGCGCGCGCGGCTCGCTGAACTGAATCGGCTAGCCGAGGATCCTAATCTCTGGAACGATCCGCAGCGGGCGAGCCGGCTGATGCAGGAGCGCACCGCGCTCGACGAGCAGCTCGCCGCGCTGGGGCGGATGGAGCAGGAGCTCGACGACCAAATTACGCTGATCGAGCTCGGTGAGAGCGAGAACGATCCGAAAACAATCGCCGAAGCGGAAGCTGCGCTACGCAAGCTCAAAGCCGAGGTCTCGCGCCGCGAACTCGAGGCGCTGCTGTCGGGCGAGGCCGACGGCAATGATTGCTATCTCGAAGTGCATGCCGGGGCTGGTGGCACCGAGAGCCAGGATTGGGCCAACATGCTGTTGCGCATGTATGTGCGCTGGGCCGAGCAGCACGGCTTCAAGGTCGGATATATCGAGGAGACGCAGGGCGAAGAGGCCGGCATCAAGTCGGCAACGGTCGAAATCAAGGGCCGCAACGCCTATGGCTGGTTGAAGACGGAGAACGGCGTGCACCGTCTGGTCCGCATCTCCCCGTTCGATTCCAATGCCCGTCGGCACACCTCCTTCGCCAGCGTCACCGTCTATCCGGTGGTCGACGACCGCATCAATATCGAAATCAAGGAGTCGGACGTGCGGGTGGATACGATGCGCGCCGGAGGCGCCGGCGGGCAGCATGTCAACAAGACCGAATCCGCTGTCCGCCTCACGCACATTCCGACCAACATCGTCGTGGTGTGCCAAAATGACCGTTCGCAACACCGCAACCGCGCCCAGGCTTGGCAGATGCTGCGCGCCAAATTGTATGAGCGCGAACTAGATCGACGCGAACAGCAGGCGGCCGCTGAGCAGGCTGCGAAGACCGATATCGGCTGGGGCCATCAAATCCGTTCTTACGTGCTGCAGCCCTATCAGATGGTCAAGGATCTGCGCACCGGCGTTTCAACCTCGAATACCGCGGCGGTGCTCGACGGTGATATCGATCAGTTCACGGAGGCCGCGCTGGCGCAAAAGGCCTTCGGTACCGGACCGAAACACGTCGAGGATGTAGAATAGCAACGCAGCGTGGGCGTTCGAATCCGGTCACTGCGCACTGACAGAGAATTGCATCAGCCGCCGAATAGCCGCTCGCCGGTGTCGAGAAATTTCTGCGGGTCGACAGCCTCGCCTTTGACGCGAACTTCGTAATGCAAATGCGGGCCGGTCGAACGTCCGGTTGAGCCAAGCTTGCCGACGATCTCCCCCGTGTGCACCTTGTCGCCGACTTGGACGTCGATTTCGGAGAGGTGACCATAACGGGTCGCAAGCCCGTTGCCGTGATCGATCTCGACCATTTTGCCGTAACCGCCGCTCAAGCCTGCAATGGTCACAGTGCCCGCGGCGGTGGTGCGGATCGGATCGCCGATGTCGCCGCGGAAATCAATGCCGGTATGCATCGCCGCTTCGTGGACAAACGGGTCGGTGCGAACGCCGAATGGCGAGCTCTCGTCAATCTCGCCGGTGACCGGCTTGCGTAGCGGAACTTTGAGAAGGGTGTTGCTCAAGGCATTGGCATCCGTGCGCGCGAGATTGACATGCATAAGCGCGCGCCCGAAAGCTTGATCATCAGGTAGCAATTTGACCGGTACGAATGGGCCGCCGCTTGCCGGCGCCCCGGCTTCGGGCCGCAGCCCGAGCTGGACCAGTGCGTTACGGATCTGCCGCGCTTTATTCTCATAGCGATCCTGCATCCGGCCGAGTGTCAACGCTTGTCGTTGTTCCACGCGATCGAGTGAGGCTTCCAGTCGTCCGAGTGCGGCGCCGATGCTGGACTGACGGCTGCGGTCGCCGCGCGCCCCGCCGCTGGTTGGCTCGGCGCTTGGTTTCGCTGTAGGTCTAATCGAGCCGGCGATTGCAGGGTCGGCGCCGCTTAATGCGGCTGCACGCGACTCGAGCAAGCTTTGGCGGCGCGTCAGCTCGTCGAGCTTCTGTTCGAATTGCTCCTGATCAAGCAGTTGTCGGCTGGTCGCACGGTCGATGTCGGCGCGCAGCTCCGCGATGCGATCCTCATAGGCGAACTGCTGCTCCGCTTGTCGTGCGATCAGCGTTCGCAGCACGTCATCGCGGAAAGCCAGATAAGTGGCCGAAATGATCGACCACACGGCCATAATGACGACCGTGCCGACGACGATCCAGAACACAACCGGTCCGAACCTGACCTGCTTTCCGGCATGCGCGATGGTGTAGGCGGACGGCCTTCGTGCGCCGCCCGGCGCACGTTCGCGCGCCTCGGTGCTGCGGGCTGCACCTTCGGTCGGCCGCGATGTTCGGAGCCGTCCGGAATGTTGAGGCGGATGCTGAAATCTTGCGGTCTGTTGCGACCGAGACGTCCACTGCGACATTGTCGCTCCCACGCAAGCAGGGAGCGGAGTTCACTTAATTAAGGTTAGCTATTGATAAATCGCGGCAGCGTCGTGTTAGGAACTTGGAGGTTTCGGTTAACAATTTCCACCGCGCTACCCCTCACAGCATTTTCGCCGCCTCGAAAACCTCTTCGGCGTGGCCGGCGACCGACACTTTCGGCCATATGTGGGCAATGCGCTGGTCGGCACCGATGAGGAAGGTCGCGCGCACAGTGCCCATGAATTTTCGACCGTATAACGTCTTTCGCTGCCACACCTGATAGGCTTCGAGCGCCTTGTGTGCCTCATCCGATGCTAAAGCGATGGTCAACTTGTGCTTCGCCTTAAAGCGATCCAGCGCCGTGACCGGATCCGCCGAGACCCCAAGAATGTCGGTCCCGGCTCGGGCAAAGGCTGTTTTCAGCCGCGAGAAGTCGATCGCCTCCCGGATGCAGCCGCTCGTGTCGGCGCGCGGATAAAAGTACAGAACGAGCTTGCGTCCCGCGAAATCCGCAAGCGACACGGTTCCGCCGCCGTCCCGCAGGAGCCGGAAAGCTGGCGCCTTGACGCCCAGGCTCGGCGCGGCATTGCTAGCCCTCGCTCGGCGGCTTGAAGCCGCGGGGGAAGCTTCGTTTTTGGCCATTTGAGTTCCTTTGCGCCTTCCTTTCGACGCTTTCACGTCAGAATTCTTGGTCTTCAAAATACGCCCGCCGGCAGGGGTGTCGATCGCGGGGCGTTAATCCTATCAGCTGTAGTATACCGTTGTGACGACGCCACGGACGAGGGGACGCCCGAGCGGGCATGGGCAAACAAAGCAGCCAGATCGGACAGTCTACCCCGTGGGGCGAGACCGTTGTTCACCCGCGACGCCGGGCCAATCTTGCAGCGGCGCGTCGCAGCGAGCGCTGGGCCGACGGCCGTTATCTCGCCGCCTATCGGCGTCTTTTGGCGCGGCATCGGAAGCTTATTAAACGCGTCGCGATTGGCTGCGGCGTCCTCGTCGGCGTGCTGGTGCTCGGCTGCGCCGGTCTGTGGTGGCGGCTCTCGAGCGGCCCTATTCAGCTCGACGCTTTCAGCCCTTGGCTGGTGGCCGCGATCGAAGAGAATTTCGGCAGCCGCGAGCGGGTAGAAGTCGGCGGAACGCAGATCGAGCGTACTGCCAATGGCGGCGCCGCCGTGCGCGTCCGTGACATTGTTGTGCGCGATCTCGACGGCACGGTGGTCGCCAGCGCGCCAAAGGCGGAAATCCGCGTCTCCGGTTTGAGCCTGCTCAGCGGGCATATGCGCGCCGAAAGCTTAAGTCTCGTCGGCGCTGAACTCGCAGTACGCATTGAGCTGGACGGCACAGTCACGGTGTTCGCGTCCAGCTCCGACAAGCATCCAATCGCGACAGCCGCCGCCCCATTGGCAAGCGCGCCTTTGCCGCTTAGCCCCGCAACCAGCCAGCCACAGGCGCCATTGGACAAAAGGTCATCCGACAAGCAATCAGCAGCGACAACCCTGCCGGCAGGTTCAGCGTCGCAAGCTGCGATGCCGCATCCGGCCGCCGCAGACAGCATTGCCGCGGTTTTGGCCTGGCTCGACGGTATCGGCCAATCCGGTCTCGACGGCCATGATTTGCGCGAACTCGGATTGAAGGACGGCACGCTGACGGTCGCTGATCAGCGCACCGGCAAAAGGTGGAGCTTCCAGAACATCACCCTGACGCTTGAACGGCCGCGCAGTGGCGGCATTGTCGTCACCGTCGGTTCGGAAAATCCCGAGCGTCCATGGGGACTGACCGCGTCGATCAAACCGACCTCCGACGGCTATCGCAACATTGCGCTCGAAGCCCGGCAAGTGGCGGCCAATGATCTTCTTTTGGCCTCGCGGCTTGGTGACGGAACGTTGCAGGTCGACCTGCCGATCTCGGCGAGCCTGCAAGGCGAGATCGGTCCCGGTGGCGTGCCGCAAACGCTAGTGGGCCGCATCGTCGCCAATGCAGGCTCGATCAACGACGGCGACAGCAGCGACGGACGGATCGACCTTGATCGCGCCGAGTTCAAAATCAATTGGGACGCCGCGAGCCGTCTTCTCGAAGTGCCGTTTCAGATCGTTTCAGGCAACAATCGGTTCACGCTCTTCGGGCAAGTCGAGGCCCCGGCGCAGCCGCAAGGGTCTTGGGCTTTCAAGATCGCGGGCGGCAGCGCAGTCCTCAATACGCCTGCCGCCCAAGGCGCCGCCGCAGGTACCGGCCAAGCTGCCGCTCAAGGTTCTAGCCAAGGCGAATCGCTCGTTCTCAACCGCATCGCGGTGGTCGGCCGGTTCGACCCGCACGGCAAGCGGTTGACCATCCTTCAGGGCGACTTTGGCAATGCAGATCTCGGCGTCGCGATGTCAGGCAATGCCGATTATTCGAGTGGCAATCTTCGCCTTACCACCGGCCTTGCAGCAACGCGGATGGGTGCTGAGGCCCTGAAAAAACTTTGGCCTGTCTTTGTCGCTCCTAAAGTTCGCGATTGGTTCAACGAACATTTGGCGAGCGGCAATCTCGAGCGCCTGACGATTGCGGTGAACGCTCCATTCGAAACGCTCAAGGCCAGCGGCCCGCCACTACCTGATGACGGACTGACCGTCGATGCACTTGCCACCAATTGCGTGATCCACCCGGTTGCTGGTCTGCCGGCGCTCCACGACGCCGACATGGCCGTCCATGTGGTCGGTCGCAATGCGCAGATCGCAGTTGGCAAGGCGACCGCCGACCTGCCGTCCGGGCGCAAGCTCGTGCTGTCTTCGGGCCTGTTTGAGGTTCCCGATACCGCGCCGCGCCAACCGCCGGCACGCGTGCATTTCAAGCTGGACGGTCCTGTGCCCGCGGCCGCGGAACTCCTGACGATGGACCGGCTGCGCGACACCTCCGGCGCGCCGTTCGATCCGGCGACAACGCGCGGCAATATGACTGCGCTCGTCGCCTTGGCGATGCCGCTGAAGCCCGATCTACCGCCCGGATCGACCAGTTATGCGATCACGGTGGACGCGCTGAACTTCTCCGCCGATCACATGATCATGGGCCAAAAGGTCGAATCCGCCGACCTCAAAGTCAGCGCCAACAATCAAGGCTTTGCGCTTAAAGGCGACGTCAAGATCGGCGGCGCGCCGGCGAGTTTGGAATATCGCAGGCTGCGCGGCGACGACGCCGCCGAGGTTCACATTCAGGGCATGCTCGACGAGACTGCGCGCAACAATCTTGGTCTCGACGCCGCAGGCGCGATCGGCGGCGCGATTCCCGTCGACGTTGCCGGCCGGATCGGCACTGCCTCCGAGCGCGACGGCCGCTTCGCCGTGCAGGCCGATCTGACGCCGGCACAGATCGAGGGCTTCCTGCCGGGCTGGGTCAAACAGGCCGGCAAACCCGCCCGCGCCACCTTCACGCTCGTGACCAAGCCGCAATCGATCCGACTAGAGGATATGCTAATCGAAGGCGCCGCCGGCGGGGTAAAGGGCGTTGTCGACCTTGATAATGCGGGTGATCTGTTATCCGCGAATTTCTCGTCCTATGGATTTTCCGACGGCGATCGCGCCAGTCTCAAGGTCGATCGCATGTCGGATGGTACGCTGCGCGCGATCATGCGCGGCGATTCTTATGACGGCCGTGGCTTCCTCAAGACCTTAACCGGCGGTTCGGTCAAAGCACCGCCCAAACGCCCGCCGGCGGATGTCGATCTCGACATGAAACTCGGCGCCGTGCTCGGTCATAACGGCGAGGCGTTGCGCAGTCTCGAACTGAAAATGTCGCGCCGTAACGGCGAGGTACGTAGCCTCGGCCTGATGGCCAAGATTGGCCACAACGGCACGCTGACCGGGGACCTGCGCGGCCGGCCGGGCGGGCGGCAAGTGGTTCAGCTTGAATCGACCGACGCCGGAGCGCTGTTCCGGTTCACGGACGTCTATGCGCGTATGACCGGCGGACAGCTGACGACGGTGATGGACGCACCTTCGGCCGCCAACCCGGTTCAGCTCGGCACCGTTAACGTTCGCAATTTTGCCGTCCATGACGAATCCCAGCTCGAGCGCGCGGTCGCCAATGGCAGCCAGGCCCAGCGCAACGCCAACATGGCGTTCTCCGGCTTGAAGGTCGACTTCACCCGCGCGCCAGGGCGCATTGCCTTGCACGACGGGGTCGTCCGCGGACCCGTGCTCGGCGGCACCATCGACGGCGTCATCGATTATGCCGATGACGAAGTGCATCTGCGCGGCACGCTCATTCCGCTCTATGGCGCCAACAATCTGCTCGGCCAGCTGCCGATCGTGGGGCTATTTCTCGGCGGTGAAAAGGAGGGACTGGTCGGCGTTACCTATGAGGTGGTCGGCAAGCCGGCCGGACCGGTGCTGCACGTCAATCCGCTGTCGGCTTTGGCTCCTGGATTGTTGCGTAAAGTATTCGAATTCCCGGCCAACACTCCTTACACCCCGCCGCCGACCGACGACTCCACGCCGATTGACGACAACGCTGCAGCGACGAGCAACGTGCGCTGATTACCAATCCGTCATTGCGAGCCAACGGGTCCGACCCCGTGCCGGCCCGGTGACAAGCTCCGCGCAGCAATCGAGCAGCGTTTTAATTATTGATTCTGGATTGCTGCGTGGCCGGTTCGGCTCCTCGCAATGACGACGGGGATTCACACCGGCTTGAGCAAAACGTGGCGCTTGCGGCCGAGCGAAAGCTTAATGACGCCGTTTGCCGTCACGTCGGCTGCGCTGATTGCCGCTTTCTCGCTGGTGACACGCGCGTCGTTGATCATGAGCGCGTTATTAGCGATAGCGCGCCGGGCCTCGCCGTTTGAGCTCGCGAGCCCGGCTTTGACAAAAGCGGTCAGCACGCTCATGCCCGCTTTTAGCTCCGCGCGCGGGACTTCGACAGTCGGCAGCGTTGACCCGACGCCGCCTTCTTCAAAGGTCGTGCGCGCGGTCGCCGCAGCTTGCCTCGCCGCTTCCCGGCCGTGAACCAGCGCTGTTGCTTCGTTGGCCAGAACTTTTTTCGCTTCGTTGATCTCGGAGCCTTTGAGCGCGGCAAGCCGCCCGATCTCGTCCAGCGGCAGCACCGTGAATAGTTTCAAGAAGCGAACGACATCGGCGTCGTCGGTGTTGCGCCAATATTGCCAATATTCGTACGGGCTGACTTGCTCGGCGTTGAGCCAGACCGCACCGGAAGCGGTCTTGCCCATCTTGGCGCCCGATGAGGTGGTGATGAGCGGCGCCGTCAGCGCAAAGAATTGCGCGTTATGCAGCCGCCGCCCGAGATCGATGCCGTTGACGATATTGCCCCATTGATCCGATCCGCCCATTTGCAAGACGCAGCCATGGCGGCGATAGAGCTCGACGAAGTCGTAAGCCTGCAGGATCATGTAATTGAATTCCAGGAACGACAATTCCTGCTGGCGCTCCAGCCGCAGCTTCACCGAATCGAACGCGAGCATGCGGTTGATGGAAAAGTGCCGGCCGATGTCGCGCAGGAAATCGATATAGTTGAGCGAATTGAGCCAATCGGCGTTGTTCGCCATAATCGCATCATTGCTCGCATCGTTTCCGGAAGTTTTTCCAGCCGCGTCGCCGAAGCGCAGGAAACGGGAAAAAATCGCGCGGATGCCTTTGAGATTTTCGTTGATGTCGTCATCGGACAGGAGCCGCCGGCTTTCGTCTTTTCCCGACGGATCGCCGACGCGGGTGGTGCCGCCGCCCATCAGCGTGATCGGCCGATGCCCGGTCTGCTGCATCCAGTAGAGCAGCATGATCGGCAACAGCGAGCCGACATGCAGTGACGGTGCCGTGCAATCAAAGCCGATATAGCCGGTAATGGTCGATGAACGCGCCAATGCATCGAGCGCTTCGGGCTCTGAGATTTGATGGATGAACCCTCGCGTGGCGAGCACGTTGAGGAAGTCGGACTTGTAGGTGTTCATGCGACCTTATTTGGCCGTGATCTTGCCCGAAAGCCGGTACCCACTTTTCGGGATCATGCGCCTTGCTATTCTGGACGGCGGCGCGGCGGCGCGGCGACGCCGTTGGTGTAACAGGTCCGGCGCTGTATGCAAAAGCCCCTGACGATGCGGAAGCCTTATTAACAGGCACCCTTTGAGCATCATGTCCGAGCAAATGGCATTCGATTGGCCGTCAGCGGCCACCGCCCCGGTCTTGGCGATCGGGCTTATGAGCGGCACCTCGCAGGACGGCGTTGACGTCGCCTTGATCGACACCGACGGCGAACGCATCGCCCAACTCGGCGCCACGGCTTGCCGCCCCTATGGCAAGGCTGAACGAACGCTTTTGCGCCGCGCTACCGCGGCGGCCGCGAATTTGACCGACCGTACCGCGCGGCCGGAAGTCGTTGCCGAAGCCGAACGGCTCATCAACGATGCGCATGGCGAGGCAGTGGAATCTTTCCTGGCGGCAAACGGATTGCAGCATGGCGAAGTGGCCGTGGTCGGCTTTCCCGGTCAGACGCTGCTGCATCGGCCGGAACGGCACCTGACGCTGCAAATCGGCGACGGCGCCGCGCTCGCGGCGCGGCTTGGCACGCCGGTCGTGTATGATTTTCGTGCGGCGGACGTGGCCGCGGGCGGGCAGGGCGCGCCGCCTGCGCCAGTCTTTCACCGCGCGCTGGTGCGGCAATTGCAGCGCGCTTCGCCGATCGCCGTGCTCAATTTGGGCGGTGTAGCGAACATCACCTATATCGACGGCGGGGATTTGATCGCTTGCGACACCGGTCCCGGTAACGCCTTGCTGGACGATTTCCTGCGGCTGCAAAGCGGCACGCCGCTCGACATCGACGGCCGCGCTGCGGCAAGCGGCGCCGTCAACGAAAAGACGATCGAGCGCTTGTTGGCGCATCCGTTCTTCGCGTTGCCGCCGCCGAAATCGCTTGATCGCAACGAATTCCGCAGCTGGGTGGGTGACGCGCTCGACGGTATCGGCGTCGCCGACGGCGCGGCGACACTGACCGCGCTCACCGCTGCGGCGGTGGCGCGCATCGTGGCGCATCTGCCGCGCGCCCCGGCAAGCTGGATCGTCGCCGGCGGCGGCGCGCGCAATCCGACCTTGATGCGGATGCTGGCGCAGCGCCTGGCGCCGGCGCAAGTTGAGACGGCCCACGCCGTCGGCTGGTCGGTCGACTCGCTCGAGGCGCAGGCTATCGCTTACCTCGCGGTGCGCAGCTTGCGCGGTCTGCCGTTGTCGTACCCGACGACGACCGGCGCACCGTGTCCGTTGACCGGCGGCATTTTGGCGAAGCCGTGAGCTCTCACGATCATTTCCATCACCTCTCCCCGCTGCGCGGGGAGAGGTCGCGAGCAAAGCGAGCGGGTGAGGGGGCCTACTCGCGAGCCTGAGCCTAATCGCTGCGCCCCCTCATCCCAACCTTCTCCCCGCAAGCGGGGAGAAGGAGCGCGCTAGCGTGTCGCCATCAAAACGGAATCCGGCCGCGCGCGGTCCAGGTCCAGATGTGGGTGGCGCTGCCGATGCCGCCGAACTCGCCGCCGGCGCCGAGCGTCGCGCCACCGGCAAAGCTTGCCGCAACGCCGCCGGTGGCGCGCGCCGAGAAGCCTTGGAGGAGCGGCACAGTGGTCAGTCCCGCGGTCTGCGCGTCATCCTTCGAGAAATAATAATCGGCGTAGAGGCCGGCATAGGGCGACAGCGCCACCGTGCTCGTCGTCCAGGCGAACGGATAGATCGCTTTCGCGCCGACACTCGCGCGGCCGGTTTCGAAATTGCGCGCCGCTTGCACCGTGCCGAGGCTGTCGGTGAAGGCGTTCTCATGCTACCAGATCGCAAACACCCGCGCCGAGGGCTCGAGCACCAGCATCTGCCACGGATAGGTCCCGGTCAGCCCGCCGTTCACCAGCCAGCGTGTGCCGGTGAAGTTACCACTCGCGGTGCCGGCCGTGTCATTGGCGAAAAGATCCGACCAGGCGGCGCCGGCATCCAAGCGCAGGTTCGGCGCGAGCTTCCAGCCGAGATAGGCGCCGGCAGTCCAGCCGTCGCCTTTGAGTCGCGCGGTGAAAGCTTGCGAGGAGTAATCGAAGCGCTCGTAGCCGCCGAATGCGCCGACCACGAAATTCGGCGAGATACGCCGCGTCAGGCCGATAAGCGCGTCGACCTGGTCGCCTTTGAGATCGTCGCCGAAGGTGCCGCGGAAGTAATCGGTGCCGCGCACGGTGACCCAGGCGAGCCAGTCGTGCGGTGTGGATGATGGCGGCGGCGGTGCCTTGGTCGGCATGCCGCCGGCATAGCCGAGTGCATTGAAATCGTCATTCACGCGCTTGACGCTGTCAGTCGCCGCCGCCGACTTTGCATCCGGTGACTTGCCGTCCGGCGACGTCAAACTGCCATTCGGCGAAGCCAGATACCGGCGCAACGAGTCTTGATCCGCGTCCGCGCTGCGTTGCGCCGGGGCGTCGTCATTGAAGTAATAGGTGAAACCCGTGCCGGCCGGAGAGAGCGACTGCGGATTGCCGCCGAAGCCGGCACTGACCGCATCGTCCATCGCGGCCGCGGTGGTCTGACCCCAGGCTTGCGCGATCACCGGCGTCGTGGAGATCTGCATCTCGCGCAGTTTGATACTGTCGGCGGGCGCTCCGATCTGCTCGGTGACTGCCGCCGACGTGCTACCGCTGAAACTGGTGTTGCCGCTATAGACCGCGGTGATGCTATGGCTGCCCGAAGTGAGTGTCGATAGGGTGAGGGTCGCTACGCCCGCGCTGTTGATCGACACTACGCCAAGCGTCGTTGTGCCGTCCATGAACGTCACGGTGCCGGGGGTCAGTGTTCCTGTGCCGGTGCCGATCGTCACGGTCGCGGTGAAGGTGACTTGCTGACCCGGCGTAGCGGGATTAGGCGACGCCGTCAGCGTCGTTGTTGTTGTTCCCTTGTTGACGCTCAGCGGCAGCGGCAATACGTACCGGTGCCGATAACCGCTCCGTTGTCCTTGAAGGTCACCGTGCCCTGTGGCGTCGCTGACGTTCCGGTGCCTGTAACCGTGGCGGTGAAGGTTACGGATTGGCCGGGCGTGCTCGGATTGGCGGTTGACGTCACCGTGGTTGTGCTCGAACCGTTGACGACGTTTTGCGTAATTGTTGCGCTCGTGCTGCCGTTGAAATTGGCTGGGTTGGGGGTGTAGGTGGCAAAGATACTATGGGGCGAACCGGCGACGGTCAGCGTGGACGTTGAGGTGCTCGCCGCGCCGCCGACCAAGTTGATCGGGCTTCCAGCGGTTCCATCGATCGTAAATGTCACCGTGCCGGTCGGCGTGCCTCCGCCGCCCGATACGGTTGCCGTGAAGGTGACGGTCTGGCCGAACGTGCTGGGATTGTTAGGCGATGAAGTAACCGTCGTTGTCGTGGTCGTCCCGGCGTTGACGGTTTCGCTGAACGAACCGCTGCTGCCGCTGAAGTTAGGGTCGCCGTTATAGGTGGCGACGATATTATGGGTTCCTGTCCCAGCAAACGAAGTCGACACCGATGCCACAGAGCCGGTGCCGCCGGGTTGCAGCATGATCGGGCCTCCGCCGAGCGTGAGCGAAGTGGTGATGTCGACAAAGGTGACGGTACCGCTCGGGGTGCCGCCGGCGCTCGCGGTGACCGTCGCCGTGAACGTCACTGACGTGCCGGTCGCGACCGGATTGAGCGACGACACCACTGAGGTCGTCGTGCTGGCCTTGTTGACGGTTTGCCCAGGATTGAGCGAACCGGTGCTGGCACCGAAGGAGCCGTCGGTGCTGGTAAAGGCCGCGCTGACGCTATGGGGTGAGCCAGCGACGGTCAGCGTCGAAGTAGAGGTCGTCGCTGCGCCGCCGGACAATTTGATCGGGGCGCCGGCGGTTCCGTCGATCGTAAATATGACCGAGCCGGTTGCGCTATTCGGCGAAACGGTTGCCGTGAACGTCACTAACTGACCGACCAGGCTCGGGTTCGCCGACGACATCACCGTTGTCGTCGTGGCCGTCGGCGTATTGACGGTCTGCGTGAGCGAACCGGTCGAGGCCGCGAAGGTGGCGTCGCCGTTATATGTTACGGTTATATTATTGCTTCCACCCACAAGATTGAGATTGCTGTTGTTGGTGGTAAGCGTGGCCTGCCCGTTGTTCAAGGTAACAGCCGTCGACCCAAATCCGCCGACTGTCGTATCTTGGACAATGACATTGCCCGTCGGCGTGCCGGTGCCGCTGGTCGGCTTGACCATTACGGTGAAGGTCACCGGATTGCCGAGGAAACTTGGATTTTGCGAGGACGCTATCGAGGCCGTAGTGGCGGTGCCGCTGGTGACGATCTGGCTGAAATCTACGAGGTCGGGTCATCGTGTTGGGGGTGTAGGTCACCTGGATGGTGTGGGTCTCCACCTGAACAAATGAGGCAGTGACGCTCGCCTGCTGCGCGCCGCCGACAGTTTGCAGCGTGGCCGTACCGAGATCAGTGTTCGTCGTTATGTCTTTAAAGTCGACGCTGCCGGTCGGCGATCCCGAGAAGCCACTGGCCACCGAGACGGTCGCCGTGAGCGTCACTGACTGATTGGCCGTGCTCGGATTGACCGACGACGCCACCGCAATGGTTGTTGGCGTGCCGTTGGTGACGGTCTGAGTGAGGCTCGCTGAGCTCTCCGCGAAGCTCGCATTGCCGCCGTTGAGGTTGTAGATCGCCGTGATATTGTGGCCGTTTGGCGCAACCGTAAGTGATGATGTGGTGAAGGTCGCCTGTTGAAGGCCGCCAACGGTTTGCAGCGTGGGAGTGCTCGCGGTTGTTCCATCGACTAGGAATGACACCGTGCCCGTGGGCGCCGTGGTGCCGCTGTCTGCGGAAACTGTTGCCGTAAACGTCACAGACTGCCCGGAAGCGCTTGGATTTTGTGATGAGATCAGCGTGGTGGTCGTGCCTGTCACCCCGTCGGCGATCACCTGTTGGATGACACTACCCACGCTGCTACCGAAGTTGCCGGTCGGCTGGTAATTAGCCTGCATGCCGTGGGTTCCGGTCTGCAGGGTTCCGGGGTCGATCGTCGCGAATGTGATCATCGCTGTCGACGTGTCGCCGGCGCCGGGCGTCAGCGCGACCGAGACCTGGTTGGACGTCCTAAAGTCAGTAAATTGGACACTCCCCGTCGGGGCGGCGCCGCCGTTCGAGGACACCGTTGCTGTGAATGTCACCGAATCGCTGACATGGCTTGGATTTTCTGAGGACGTCAGGCTGGTCGTGGTCGCAACCTGCGCTTGCGCGGTGAATGCCGGCAGGAGGAACGCGCCGGCGAGCAGCGCG
>Ga0182037_10001089_pt1 | contig 14093 bp, 11 predicted proteins | sample sta12Cox44000082_FD_125974 | JGI IMG/M metagenome (GOLD analysis project Ga0182037, IMG submission 125974) | Lab enrichment of tropical soil microbial communities from Luquillo Experimental Forest, Puerto Rico - statoxic.12C.oxic.44.000.082 | ecosystem: Environmental > Terrestrial > Soil >... | reverse complement strand
GCGGGCGATTCTGAATCCGTCACCTGCACGGTAAAGTTCGCAGTGCCTGTACCAGCGGGTGTGCCGCTGATGACGCCGGTTGAGGCATTGATCGCGAGGCCCGCCGGCAGCGTCCCGACCGTGATCGACCAGGTATCGGGAGTGGCTCCGCCGGTTGCCGTCAGCGTCTGAGAATAGGCAACGCCCTGCTGACCGTTGGACAAAGAAGCGGTCGTAATAGTGAGAGTCGCAGAGGCTATGGTGATGGAAAGAGCTTTGGTCTTCGAAACCGCGGGCGATTCTGAATCCGTCACCTGCACGGTAAAGTTCGCAGTGCCTGTACCAGCGGGTGTGCCGCTGATGACGCCGGTTGAGGCATTGATCGCGAGGCCCGCTGGCAGGGTACCTACCGTGATCGACCAGGTATAGGGAGCGGCTCCGCCGGTCGCGGCGAGGGTCTGGGAATAAGCAACGTTTTGCTGGCCACTAGGTAATGGGGAGGCAGAGGTGATCGTCAGCGACGGCGGGCCGACTTCGATCGAGAGACTCGAGGTCTTGGAAACGGCAGGCGATTCGGAATCCGTCACCTTGACCGTGAAGCTCGAAGTGCCCGCGGCCGTTGGCGTGCCGCTGATGAGGCCGTTTGAGGCGTTGAGAGTCAAGCCCGCAGGAAGACTGCCCGCTGTTATCGACCAAGAATAAGGTGCCGCGCCGCCTGTGACGACGATGAGAGCGCTGTAGGCTGCGCCTGTCTGCGCCGAAGGCAACGAGCTGACCGAAATGCTGAACGGTTTCGAATCGGCAGGACTGCTGCCAGGACTGCTGGCAGCGCACCCGTGCAAAAACGCTGCCAAAACGGTCAATACAAAAATACCGCAACCGCGAAACAACGAGTGCTGAGCGGACATGTTGGGGGGCCTCGAGGCTAGTGGGGGGAGCTGCCTGGAACCAAATTTTTAAGAAAAATCGGACACGGCTTTGAAAGTAAACAAAATCCATCAGAGTATCTGGTATAGCCGTCGCGGTAGCCATACCATGATTAATGTAAAGGCGATCTGCGCCGCAGCATGGAAACCGCGAATGCGCGAGTGCTCGAAATTGCGGCAAATTGGCCCTAGGTTAGGTAAAGGAGCGTGCGGTTGCGGGGGATGGCAATGAAGCGGGCGGTATTTCTTGATCGCGACGGCGTAATCAATCGCAAAGCGGCGAAAGGCGGGTACGTGACGCGTTGGGAAGAATTTCAATTTCTTCCCGGTGTGGCGCAAGCCATCTCACTGCTGAACCGGGCCGGTTGGAGCGTCATTGTGATCAGCAATCAGCGATGCGTGGCCAAGGGTCTCCTGACCATTGCTGAATTGGAATCGCTTCACCGCAAGATGCGCGAAGCGCTGGAAGGCGAGGGCGCCAGGCTAGACGCCATCTACTACTGCCCGCACGATAAGGATCCGCCGTGCGACTGTCGCAAACCACTGCCCGGTATGCTGCTGACCGCGGCCGAAGAGCACCAGATCGATCTTAAGTCGTCATGGATGGTAGGCGACGCCGATAGCGACATGGAGGCGGGGAGGAGTGCAGGCTGTCGCACCCTTAGAATCATAGAAACGCCCCCAACCCAAGGGACCAGCGCCCATTGTTTTGCGCAAACTTTGTTCGACGCCAGCGGCAAGATCTTGGCGTCCGGATGGTGACCCAGGCGGCGCTGGCCGGGCTTATTTTCGCTCCCGGCTCGACGGAACCGGCGCATTGACGCGAAAACGCGACAACGCTTCTCCCAGGTTCTGGATGAACTGCTCGGACTGAAATACCTCGGCGTCCTGCCGCAAGCTGGCCGGCGGCGCCAGGGGTTCCACTTCATCCAGTTGAAATTCCCGCGCCACGTCTTCGATTGTTTTCACTTGCACGACCTTCTGCTGCTCGACAAACGAGTTGATCAGCGCGTGTTCGCACAACAGATTGATGACGCGCGGAATGCCCATCGAGAAATAGTGGACTGACTCCAGGGCTTTTTCGGAAAAGACCTCCACCTGCGGATCGCCTCCGGCAATGCGCAACCGCTCCTGAATGTAGTCGTGCGTCTGCTCGCTGGTCAAGGGCATGGTTCTGCAGCGCAGCGTAATGCGCTGCCGGAGCTGCCGCAATTGCGCCAATTTGAGTCTTTCTTCCAACTCCGGCTGTCCGGACAGCACGATTTGCAGCAATTTTTCGGTGGAAGTCTCGAGGTTGGTCAACAGCCGGATTTCTTCGAGCACCGGGAAGGTCAGGTTCTGCGCCTCGTCCACGATCAGCACCGCCGTCTCGCCCGCGCGGTACCTTTCGAGCAGCCAGTGATTCAGCTTCATCAGCTGCTGGCTTTTGGATTTGTTGTCGCAGGGAATGTCGAACTCCGCCATGATGAAATCGAACAGCTGGTTGGTATTCATCCGCGAGTTAAAGAGAAACGCCGTCTTGGTCCGCTTCAGGTGCAGCCAATCCAAAAGACGGTTTACCAGGGTGGTCTTGCCCGTTCCCACCTCACCGGTGAGGGTGATGAAGCCCTTGCGCGTTTGGATGCCGTACATTAATCCGGACAGTGCTTCCTCAATCTGTTTGGTCAGAAACAGATAGCGGGGATCCGGGTTCACATTGAACGGATTTTCCTTCAGCCCAAAGAAGCTTTTGTACATGACCTTTTGGCGTCTCCGTTTCTACCTGTCAGCGCAAAACGAACGGCCGCGCGTGCCAGCTCACTCCCACGGTAATCTGGTTCGTCGTGAACGTCGAACTGCAGTTCGAAACGCAACCGGATGGATTAGTTTTCTGCACGTAGGCCGTATAGGCGAGGGAAAACGTGGCGTTTCGTCCGAGCGGCCTGGCCGCGGAAACCCCGCCAAAGAACGCATCGTAGTTTGTCGTGTCGATTCCCTGCGCGGATTGGGCATTCCGGTTGTGCGCATAACCCGCATGCAGTTCGCCGCCCCAAACTCTTGAGATTTGCCGCGTCGCCGCACCCGAAACCTGGTCCGCGGTGGCGCCAAAGAAAACTCCGCTTCCCGACGACACCCCGTGAAAGTAGTTGGCTGTGATGCTCCCCTTTGGAACCTGATAGTTAAGGGTAGCCCCACCGGAGCCCGTAACGTACTGGGTTTTTGTGGCGGGCGGTTGCGCCAACCGATAGTTTGTAACCTCGGGACCCGCCGACAACGTCAGCGCCAATCGGCCCGTTATCTTACGTCCGAAAACCGCCTGGAAGGTGTGGTCGCCAATCGCCTGTGGTTCGTTCGGATAGTGAAAGGCGCTGAAGCGATATTGCAAGCCGATCGTGTTATTGCGCGTGATCTGGTAGTTGTAGCCAAGATTTCCCACATACTGGTCGCTCTCGATGTTTCCCTCTTCCGTGAATCGCAGCAGGCTGTAGAGCCCTCCAACGGTGACTGAACTCCGCGCCGACAGCTGGTAGGTGGCCTGCACGGCAGCGGTGTTGAAGTAGCGCGGTCCGACCGCCGCAAAGATGCTTTGGCCCGGCGTTAGCCCCGAGCCAATTCCCGTGAGTCCGCCCCCCAAGCTTCCTCCGACTCCCGGTGTCGACAATCCGGTGCCCGCACCAAACCCGAACTGCGATTGCGGCAGGTAGGCAAACTGATCTATGAACACCAGCTGAAAGCGCGACCAATTGAAGGTCTGGGTGGCCCCCAGCTGCTGCACCATGCTGGTTCCGATCGCAGCGTCGGTGGAAAAGGCTCCGCCGCCCGTATAGTTCAGCAGAAATTGCGACCGGCTCCAGTTTTCCACTAGGCTCAGATTGCCGCTCAGGTAGCTCGTCGAGTTCCAGTTGTCCGCGCCGCCCAAGAGATTCCCGTTCGATTGAATGTAGTTGTAATAGGACACACCCGGCACCCAGTAGCTGTGCCGCTCCATCTGCGTACCTACGGTCGGCTGTTGAAAGCCCGTTATGGGCCGGGTATCCGGCTGGTAGGCATCCGGCTGCTGGTTTGCGTCCTTTTCGTCCACCCCGAGAGGTCCATATACTTTTGCCGGCGGCTTTGGCGTTTCGCCTTGCTGATCCTGCGCGTAGGCACTTCCGCACACCAATCCCAGCAAAGCCGCCAGGCCCCACAACTTCATCGATTTCCCGATCAGCTTCATAACCTTTCCCTATGGCACCACTATGGTATCGCCGGGCTGAAGCGGAATGTCGTCCTGCTTGCCGTCAACTACGGCCTTGTAGTTGAACGGATGCTTCACCTGTTTTCCGTTCTCGTTGCGCAACACGTAAATCTTCTTGGGATTGGCAAACTGCGTGAATCCGGAGGCGCTGGTCACCGCCTGCAGGGCGGTCATGTTCGGCAGCAAGGGATAGGCGCCGGGGCGGGTCACTTCGCCGGTCACATAGACGCGGCGGCTGTTGATCTCTGTAACTGTAACCGTCACCTGAGGGTTGTTGATGAATTTCTTCAGCCCGTCGGTGATGTTGTTCGCGAGCTCCATCGCCGTCAGGCCTGAAGCCTGCACGTCGTTGAGCAGCGGCAGAGAAATCTTGCCGTCGGGACGCACCGGCACGGATCGTGAGATTTCCGTCTCTTTCCAAACATCCACGCGCAGGACGTCCTGCGGTCCAATCTTGTAACCGGCATCGGCCGTTGCCGCCGCCTGAGCCGCATTGCCGGACGTCCGCTTATCGGTGCTCTTTGCCGCGTCTTGAGCCCCGAACCCGCCCGCAGCCAGCACCGCCCCCATCACCACGCACAACGCCGCCGCTCTCATTTCACTTCTCCCTCGTTTTTCAATTCGGCCCCGGGAACTTCCATCTGTTTGATCTTGTACAGCAAAGCCTTGTAGCTGATCTGCAGCTGTTTCGCCGCCTGCTTGCGGTTCCAGTGCGTTTTTTCGAGTGCCTTCAGGATCAGGTCGCGTTCCGCCAGGCGCGATGCCTCTCTGGCCACGGCTTTCAGTGATGCGTTTAGCGGCGCGTCCCCTAAGCGCACCCGATTCATCACCGGAGGCCTCAATTCTCCCACCCGTGCCTGCGGCTCGCCCAGCGCGACGATGCGCCGGGCAAGGTTCTCGAGTTCGCGCACGTTGCCCGGCCAGTCGTGGGCTTTTAGCAGCTCCTCGTCTTCGGCAGCAAGCGTCGGCACCCTTTTGCCCGCTTCCATCGCGTGCTTTTCAAGGAAGTATTCGGCCAGGGGCACAATATCGCCTTTCCTCTCGCGCAATGCCGGGAGCTTCACGCACACGCCGTTGATGCGGAAGTACAGCTCGCGACGGAACCGCCCGAATCCGATCTCCTTGTCCAGGACTCTGGTGGTCGTTGAGATCAGACGCAGGCTCGCTCGTCCGCGCGAGGTCACTTCTTGCTGCTGCAGCATCGCCAGCATCACCTTCTGGCAATCGAGACCCAACTCATCGATGCCGTCAAGAAGAAGTGTTCCGGCGGCGCCATCTTCCGCCTGGTTGAACGAGTGTTTCATCTGGTTCAGCAGGTCGCCCGGTTCGAGCATCGTACAATTCAGCTTGACCAGCGGCAATTCCCGTTGCCGCGAAAGCTGGTGGATCAGCGTTCCATAGACGCCCTTTCCCGTCCCGCTTTCGCCGCTGAGCAGAACCGGTATGTCGGTCTGGGCAATTTCGCCGATCATCGTATTGACGGGCCGGATCGCGTCCGACTGCCCGTACACGAAGCCGCCGTCTCCGATCGGTTCCGCAGCGCGAGTGAATCCTGCAGCCATAGGTATCCGGTTACATCGAAGCACGTGCCTCGCCAAGTGCGCGCCACAGGGGGCGCGCGAGGATCGAGATAAACCGCTCTTTTACAATTGGTTACAACCAAAAGGCGGGACCGCTACGATGGCGGCCCCCAACAACGCCGCCCCGCGCTCTTCCACGAAGTGGCAAACTTTTATCCCTTTTGGCCAAGCCCGCGTCAATCTTCCTTAGGCTTTTAAAATGAAAGGGATACGGAAGGCAAGCGCTCAGTCGGCGCCAACGGAAAAATACGAGCATTCGGGATGAATGAAGACCAGCGCGCTGACGCTGGCCTCCGGATCCATCATGAACCCTTCCGTTAGCTGGACCCCTATCTCCCCTGGTCTCAGCAACTTCCAGATGCCGATCTGATCCTCAAGTTCGGGGCACGCCGGGTAGCCAAAGCTGTAGCGCTTTCCGCTGTAGCGCGAAGTAAACCGCTCCGCCATGGTCATGTCCGCGGGATCCGGGAATCCCCAATCCTCGCGAATCCGCCGGTGCAGCCATTCGGCACAAGCTTCGGCCGTTTCGATGGCCAGCGCCTGCAAGCCGTGCGACCGGAAGTAGTAGCCCGAATTCTTCGCAGCCTCCGCGCGTTCCCGCACCCCTTCACCCGCCGTCACCACGAAAATCGCCATGTGGTCCCGCACTCCGTCGCGCGAGGGCAAAACGTAGTCGCTCAGGCACAGGCGGTCGCCTGCGGGCTGCCTCGGCAGATTCCAGACGTGGGCGGGCAATCGGCCGCCGGGCGCGAATACCTCGAGGCGCTCGCCTGCGGCCTCGGCTTCAAAAAACTGCCACACCGCGCGCACTTTCATCCACTTTGCGGCTTCTTCCTTGACTTCCTCCATCTGTTCGTAGAGCTCCACCGCTTTCGGCTCGCGCGCCGTCAAATGCTTTCCGAAGTCGCCCTTATAGCCCATGTGCCGTCCATACAGCATGAACGGGTTGATGTAGCTCCATACTTCGCGCAAATCCGGCACCAGCCGCACCTTCCGGTCCAGATACCCCACCGACTCAATCGGCAAGTCGACGCGCACCCGCGGCGATCGGGTCACCGGCGTCAGCTCTTTGACCGCCAGGGTGGTGGTGAGGCTCACGCCGTCCCGTGCCGCGGCCGTATGCTCTTGGAGCAGGGTCCTGCGTGTCGCCGGGTTCATCAACTCGTTCATCAACCGCAGTCCGGTCATGGCGTCCTTCGCGTAGCACACCGCATTCCCGTAGCTTGGCGCGATTTTCTGCTGCGTGAATTTTCCGCTGAGCGCCGCTCCGCCGACCAGCATGGGAATGGCGATGCCGGCGTCCCGCAAATCGCTTGCCGTCACCACCATCTGTTGCGCGCTCTTCACCAGCAATCCGGAAAGCCCGATGGCATCGGGATGGTGTTGCAGGTACGCTTTGATCAGCTCTTCCGGCGGAACCTTGATCCCTAGGTTTACCACCTCGTAGCCGTTGTTCTTCAAGATGATTTCGACCAGATTCTTGCCGATGTCGTGGACGTCGCCCTTCACGGTCGCGAGCACGATTTTCCCGCGCTTCGAGGCGTCGGACTTCTCCATGAACTGCTCCAGGTGGCCGACCGCAGCTTTCATGGCTTCGGCCGACTGCAGAACCTCGGCCACAATCAGCTCGTTGGCGTTGAACAGCCGTCCCACTTCGGCCATTCCCGCCATCAGCGGACCGTTGATGATCTCGAGCGGAGCCGCGCCTTCCGCGCGCTTCCTTTCCAGATCCTCGATCAGGCCGTCGCGCGTTCCCTGGATGATGTAGTTCCCGAGCCGTTCATCCAGCGGCAAATCCTCCGCGCGCACTTTCTCTTTTTTCTTCGCCGTGCGGAAGTGCTCGGTAATGGCCGCAATGTGAAATTGGTTGATCGCCGCCCGCTGTTCTTTGCCCTGCTCCCGCCAATCGGCCGGCGCATCGGTGAGCAAGCCGGCCTTGCCGTGGTCTGCGGGCACCTGCTTCGGCGGATGCTGAAACAGCAGATTTTCCGCCAGCTCCCGCTCGTGCTCCGGAATGGACGCAAATCGCTCCAGTTTTTCCGTATTCACGATGGCCAGATCGAGCCCCGCTTTGGTGCAGTAATACAGAAAAACCGAGTTCACGACTTCCCGCGCGCCCATGGGCAATCCGAACGACACGTTGGAAATCCCCAGAATCGTCCGCACGCTCGGAATGGCCTTCTTGATGGCGCGAATCCCTTCCATCGTTTCGACCGCGCCGCCAATGTAGTTTTCATCCCCGGTGGCGCAGGGAAACACCAGCGGATCAAAAACGATATCCTCGGGATCGATCCCGTATTTGCCGGTCAGCAACCGGTAGGAACGCCGCGCGATCTCTAGTTTCCGCTCGCGGGAGAACGCCTGCGCCTGCACCGGGTCTTCGTCAATGCAGCCCACCACCAGCGCCGCGCCGTAGGCATGCGCAATCGGCACCACCTTCGCGAACTTCTCCTCTCCGTCTTCCAGGTTGATGGAGTTGATGATGGCCTTGCCCTGGCAGTAGGTCAGCGAAAGCTCGACCGCCGCCGGGTCGGTCGTGTCCACCATCACCGGCACTTTCACCTTGCGGATCAGCTTTTCGTAAAACGGCGGAACGTCGTTCTTCTCGTCGCGTTCTGTGCTCTGCAGGCACACGTCCACGATCTGCGCGCCGCCTTTCACTTGCCGCCGCGCGATCTCACTCGCTTCTTCCCACTTCTCCTCGGCCACCAGGTCCTTGAACAGGCGCGAACCGATCACATTGGTCCGCTCGCCCACCAGTAACGGCCGCGTACTCTCGTCCGCCTCCACCGCCTCAATGCCCGAATACACCGCGCGGTGCGCTTCGCCCCCCCGCGCCCGCGGCTTTTTGCCTTCCACCATCTGCGCAATCGCTGCGATATGTTTTTCCGTGGTTCCGCAGCAGCCTCCCACCAGATTCAGCCATCCGTGGTCCACAAACTTCTCGAGTTGCGCGGCCAGCGACGTCGGCGTCTCGAGGTACTTCCCTTCTTCGTCCGGCAGTCCGGCGTTCGGATAGCAAGACACAAACTCGCCGGTCGATCCGCTGAGAGTTCGAATGTGATCGGTCATGAACTCAGGTCCGGTCGCACAGTTCATGCCAAAAGCCAGCGGCTTCGCATGTTTGAGAGAAGCCCACATCGCATCGACCGTCTGCCCGGCCAGCATGGTGCCCATGGGCTCGATCGTCACCGACACGATCACCGGCACCCGTTGCCCGATCTCCCCGGACAATCGGGTGATCGCAAGAAGCGCGGCCTTGATGTTTCGCGTGTCCTGGCAGGTCTCCACCATCAACAGGTCCGCGCCGCCTTCGACCAGTCCCTTGGCCTGCACGTAGTAGTGCTCCCGCAGCTCGGGAAACGTCACGCCGCCGGTGACCGTAATGGCCCGGGTCGTCGGGCCCATGGATCCTGCAACAAACTTGGGCCGTCCCGGCCGGGAAAACTCTCTAGCCGCCTGGCGCGCGAGCTCCGCCGCCCGCCTGTTGAGCTCCTGGGCTTCGTCCGCCAGCCCATACTCGGCCAGCACCAGCGGCGTAGCCCCGAAGGTGTCGGTTTCGACGATGTCCGCGCCCGCCAAAAAATACCGGCGGTGGATGTCGAGCACCACGTCCGGCCGCGTGCGCACCAATACCTCGTTGCAGCCTTCCAGCGCCGCTCCGCCAAAGTCCGCCGCCGTCAGGAGGCGCTGCTGCAGCATGGTGCCCATGGCTCCATCGAGCACAAGCACTCGCTGCCCCATCAGCTCCCGCAAGGCTTGTTCAATTTCTTTGAAATTTTGCATCCGAAGACCTGAGTGCCCGCCGGTCGCTCTATCGAAGGTCGTTACTCCTTAGAGCTCCGCCGGTCTCTGCCCCGTGGGGTTAGAAGGGCCTATGCTTCGCTTCCCGCGAGTGATGACGTGGTGCCGGCCGACTCTGAACCCTTTATTTTACGCACCTTTTCCCCAGGAATCGAATGGGCAGGGCGGAGCGGGCCTCTAGCCCGGTACCCGCGGGCCTCGCCGAAAGCAGACCATGGGATAGCTCCAGCCCGGGCTCAAGCCGGCCTAAAAATTCGCCCAACCGGTCAGTAACAATTCGTGAACACCTGCCCCAAAGTTCCTTGCCCACTGGTGCAGTTTTTCCTACCCTTAGCAAAGTGGCTACCAAACGCTCCAACTCATCCAAGCTCTCTGTCTGCCTTCTCTCGCCGCATCCCCTGGTGCTGAGCGAGTTCGAACGCCTTTTGTCCAAGCCCGATTTTAAAGTCATCAGCAAGCAGCTCGAATCGACTCTGGCTCCCGATCTACGCTCTTTCGAACCGCCCAAGGCGCAGGTCTACGTCATCGACGCGCACGCCGCTCGTCAGGCTACGGGCGCCCTGCTTTCCAATATTCTGGAGCGCTACGCGGACGCTCGCCTCATCGTGGTCGGCGAACAGCATCAAGATTCCACAAGCTTTTCTCTGCTGCGCCTCGGGGTGAAAGGCATACTCACCTATAACGAAGCGCGCGACCAGCTGATCCGTGCCTTGCCCCTGGTCGCCAACGGCGGTTTCTGGGTGCCGCGCACCGTTCTCTCGGGTTTCGTGGATTCGATTCTTTCCGGACAAACCCGCCGCTTAAAGTCCGATTCCGTGGCCAACCTCAGCCGGCGCGAACAGGAAGTTCTCGATTCGCTCCTTGAAAATCTGTCCAACAAGGAAATCGCCGGCAAACTCAACATCGCCGAGCGCACCGTCAAGTTTCACGTCTCAAACTTGCTGAACAAATTCGGCGTTCGTCGTCGCGCCGACCTGATCCTGCTCACGTTCCAGCGACGCATGGCTCCCGAAGCCTGAGCGAGGGCGCACTCCGCGCAGGGTCGGCCTTCCCGCGTTGTTAGTTCTTCCGACTCCGGCCACCCTTCCCTTTCTTTACTCTCCTTCGGTCCACCGCTAAACTTTCTGCGAACCTATGACCGCTCACCGTCGCAACCCTTCGGCAATGGCCGACCCCAAGCTCTCCGTCGTCATTCCCGTCTACAACGAAAGGGCCACCATCGACGAGATCCTGCGCCGGGTCATCGATACTCCCTTTCGCAAAGAGATCGTGCTGGTGGATGACTGCTCGACCGATGGCACCCGCCAGATACTGGAAAAACTCCTCGAGCTGCAATCTTCCGGTGAATCGCAGGCTCCGGCCTTCGACGGCGGCGACTCCATCGAGCTGCGCGATCTCCGCATTTTTTTTCAGCAGGTGAATCAGGGCAAAGGCGCCGCGCTGCGCCGCGGCTTCGCTGAATTGACGGGCGATATCGTTCTGGTGCAGGACGCCGACCTGGAATACGATCCGCGCGACTACGACAAGCTGCTCGAACCGCTGGTCGACGGTCGCGCCGACGTCGTCTTCGGTTCGCGCTTTTTGGGCGGTCCCCAGCGAGTCCACTACTTCTGGCATTACGTCGCCAACAAACTTCTCACCCTGCTCTCGGATATCTTCACCAACCTCAAGCTCACCGATATGGAGACCTGTTACAAGGTCTTTCGCCGCGAAGTCCTTCAGGGCATCACCCTGAAGTCCGATCGCTTCGGCTTCGAGCCCGAAATCACGGCCAAGGTAGCCAAAGGGAATTGGCGGGTCTACGAAGTCCCCATCTCCTACGCCGGCCGCACCTACGAAGAAGGCAAAAAAATCACTTGGAAAGACGGCCTGCAGGCGCTGTGGTGCATCATCCGCTTCCGCTTCACCGACTGAAGGCAAACCGCATCGAGCCCGCCCGGCAGCTCTTGGCCGCGGCAAAGCGCCTAAAAACGGCTATCGGCTGGGCGATTTTATGTGATTTGGCTTGTTGAGCAGCCTTCGGCACCATCACTTCGGCGGGCGACCCGCGCGTGATTCAACTGGCGTTGAAACTGAACTTCTGACCGGCGCCTAGTGCGGCTCCGCACGCTCCCGTTTGGCCGGTTTTCGGCCGGCGGAAAGCAAACGGATTTCAAAAACCGCAGGCCACAGTTTGCCGGTGACGAAAAGGCGCTTGTGAATGGGATCGTACGCGATGCCGTTGAGCACGGCTCCGCCCTCCCGGCGGTACATCGGGCTCAGCAGCCCGGTTAGATCAATCCAGCCGAGGACTTGGCCGGTCTGGGGCGAAATGCGCGCGATGCGGTCCGATTGCCAGACGTTGGCGAAGATTTCTCCTTCTACATACTCGAGCTCATTGAGTTGATCGATCAGCTTCGCTCCGTCGCGGACCGTAAAGCGGCGCTTTTCCGTCAGCGTCCCGCCGTCCAGGACCCGGATCTCGGCCGTGCCATCGCTCATGAAGATCTCATTGCTTGGACCGTTCGAGGCAAGGCCCCACCCCTCCCCCCGGTAGGAAAACTGGCGAAGCAGACGGAAGTCGTCCGCGTCGTAAACGAAGCCTTTTTCCGAGAGCCAGGTGAGCTGGAGGATCTCGTTCCTATAAAACGTTATGCCTTCGCCGAAAAGATCCGGCGCGAGGTCCAAACGTTTTACCACTTCCCCGGTTTCCAGACGAACCTTGCGAAGCGAAGAAGCGCCTTTAAGTCCGGTGCCTTCATAAAGGAAACCGTCGCGCCAGGCCAGGCCTTGCGTGAATGCGGTGGAGTCGTGCGGAAAGGTATGGATGATCCGGAATGTGTACTCGGGCGTCGGCCTAGGACCCTGCCGCGGGCCGCTCTCTGAAAGGCCGGTGTGCGCAAATACGAGCTGGGGAATGATCAGGAAAGCCGCGCGGATCCTCGACCGGCGCGTCATGGTCCGATTCTCTCGGCAGCGAACGGCAAAGTCACGGACGAATAGCCAGGCGGCGCGATGAAGCCGGTCGCTTCCAGGCGGATTCGATTTCCTCAAGCGGCCATTCCTCGACCGCTATCGCGAACGCGCCCTTTCTGTCGTCGAGGCTTTCCGGGAGCTGAAAGCACTGGGCGCGGCGCACCACGGTTCTTTCCGCAAACGAACCGTAAGGACGAAGCGGCCCGCCAAAGAAAACACGCCACCCGTCCTCGAGCCGGCCGACGCCGTCAGAACCGTACACTCTCGGAAACTCCCGCGGGCTGGCAAAGTGAGTGCCCGCGGCCAGTTGCCGGTCTACGGGTTTGAGCGAAGCGGCCAGAACCGTGAGCAGAACTTGGCCTTCGGCTGCGATCGGCTCCGGAAAATCCTCGATGCCGGAGGTTTGGCCGAGTTTCTGAATGACGCCGGTTCGCATGACGGATAGCGATGGTGGCAAAGACTCGGCGGACAAGCAAGCCCGGCGGATGGCGGCAAATTCCGCCCGAGAGTGGAAGGGAAGGCTTACTTGACGTTGCCCGCCGTAATGGTGCCGGGCTTCGGCATCTGCTTTGCGTAGATGAGGCGCAGCGTGATGCTGCGGGTTTCGCCCGAACGCAGCGTGAGATTTTTCTCCCATTCCGAAAAAATCCCATTCGCCGAAGCGCGCAGATCGTAATTGTCGGCGACAAGTTTGGGAATGGCGAAGCGGCCGTGCGCGTCGGTACGGACCACGTGCGGCGCCATTCCCGCGGACGACTGATAGGTGATCACGGCGCGCGCGACCGGCTTGTCGTTTGGACCGAGGACGACGCCCGTCAAGGTGCTCGCTCCCGTGTGCTGCGGCTCCGCAAACGCGGTCCGCGCCGAGATCAAAGCGGCCGCGACAAGGTTGGTCAAAACCAGGACGATAACGATCGGTCGTTGCATGGCCATTGCTCCCGCCGCCTGAAATGCGCGGCCAACTTGCATCTTCAAGCTTAGAGCAAGGGCAGCGACGCTGAGCGCCGATTGCGAAAATTGTGCTGCCGCGCAACCTGTCAGGAAGGACAGGCGAGCGGCCGTTCGCGCAGCGCGCCGATTCACACAGCGTAACTTTTTTACGAAAGTTATTTCGCCGCTACCGGTCATGCTTGTGCGACGCCGCGCGAACAGACGTAAACGCGTTCATTGCGCGGGTGTACTCTATCTGCCGCCGAAGGGCGAAAGCCATTCATCCCGACCTGGAGAGTAGAGTTGTCAACCAAGCGCCGCATCCTCCTGTCTTTGATGACCGAAGAAAACGACTTTCAGCTGGAGCAAGCCGCTTCCGCACGCAGGGCCGCGGAAGGTCTGCACCTCGACTTGCAAATCTTGTTTGCGGGAAACGACACCATCACGCAGAGCACCCAGATCCTGCGCGCCATCCAAGGAGACCCCGCCTTGCGCCCCGACGCTGTCATTTTTGAACCCGTGGGCGGTACGGCCCTTCCGCAGGTTGCGCGGGCCGCCTCGGGCGCGGGCATCGGCTGGGGCGTGCTGATCAACGTTCCCGACTACCTCACGGAATTGCGCCGCACCGCGAAGGCGCCGGTTTTCGCGGTGGGTACCGATCAGGAAGAAATCGGCCGCATCCAGGCCAAGCAGTTTTCTCTG
>Ga0182037_10001082_pt1 | contig 14126 bp, 16 predicted proteins | sample sta12Cox44000082_FD_125974 | JGI IMG/M metagenome (GOLD analysis project Ga0182037, IMG submission 125974) | Lab enrichment of tropical soil microbial communities from Luquillo Experimental Forest, Puerto Rico - statoxic.12C.oxic.44.000.082 | ecosystem: Environmental > Terrestrial > Soil >... | reverse complement strand
GCCATCGAGCTGATGGGGACGAAGCTCCTGAACGGCGAGCCCGTCACCAGCCGCAATGCGATCATCGTGGGCAAGGCCTACGACGCGGCGGCGCGCCAAGCCAAGGCGCTCGGCCTGACCAACATGCAGCTCATGATGGAACAGCACGCCGCCAAGGCCAACCAGGGCGCGCTGGTGCAGCTCACCAAGAACACCGAGAGCGTGGAGGCCTTCAGCAAGCTGGCCGAGAAGAATATCGGTGTGCTCGAAGGTCAAACCAAGAACGTGGCCGATTATGGCGCGCCGATCTGGAACACGCCGCTGCGCGACCTCCAGAAGCGCTGGCTGGGCGACACCAAGGTGACCGGCTTCCAGACGGCGCTGATCCCGGTGCAGACCGAGATCGCGCGCGTGTTGAGCAGCGCCAACGCGCAGGGCGGCGTGCTCAGCGACCATGCGCGCGAGGAGATGCAGAAGGCCATCGACCCCGGCGCGACCGCCGCGCAGATCAAGACCGCAGTTGACATCTTCCGCCAGGACATGGCCAACCGCCGCGAGGTTTACGCCGCGCAGGTGGCCGACCTCAAGCAGCGCACCGTGGTGGGCCAGACCGGGGGCGGCGGCGGCGGCGCGGGCACGGCGGCCCCGACGGGCAAGCGCGCCATGATGGGCAACCGGGCGATCCACGTCGAGAAGGGCAAGTGGGTTTATGACGACACGGGCAAGCCGGTGGAGTAAGCCATGGACGATGACGACCTGAATCCGCCGTTGCCCAAGGGCGCGGTAGCCATTGACGACGACAACCCGCCGCTGCCCAAGGGGGCGGTCGCGATCCCGCCGCCCCCGACCGCGCCGGGAGGCATGACCGTCGGCCCGCAGTTCCCGCAGGGCGGTGCGCGGCCCAGCCAGCAGCAGATGGACGAGGCCTTCCGGCAAACCGCGTCCCAGGCCGGAACCAACTTCCTCAATTGGGCACCGGCCATCGTGGGCGGCGCGGCGGCGGCCACGCAGCCGGAATTCTGGCCCGCCGTGGGCTACGGCGTGCTCGGCGGCGGCGCGGGCAGCTTGATCAAGCAGGGCGGGCAGACTTTGCGGGGAGCGCCGCCGGAAGACATCCCGACCGCGCTGTACACCACCGGCATGGACATGCTCACCGGAGGAGCCACGGAAGCGGGAGGCAGGCTGGCGTTTGCGCCTATCGAGATGGGCATGAACTGGGCGCTCAAAAACCGCTGGCTCAACCCCGAGCGGCTCTACCAGAGCGCCCTGCGGCCCTCCACCACGCTCGGCAAGGAGGGCGTCGAGAAGGTGGTGAGGACCGGCCTGCGCGAGGGCATCCCGGTCAGCGAGCGCGGCCTCGTCAAAACCCAAATGACGATTGACGATCTCAATCAGCGGATCGCGGATATCATCCAGAAACAATCCAACCAGTTGGGGCGCATCATCGACCCGCAGGAAGTGGCGCGCACCGCCAACGAGATTCGGCCCGTGTTCGACACCCAGGTCAACCCCAACGCGGACGTCAACGCCATCGACAAAGCCGTCAACGAATTCCTCAAGAAGCACTCCTACGAAGCGCCCTACACCCAGGTCACGCCGCATCCCTGGACGCGCGCGGGCGTGGACCCCAACCTGCCGCAGTATTATCCGAGCGGCACGGGCTCGACGACCATGCCGGAATTCCTGACCCCGGCGGAAGCGCAGGCGGAAAAGCAGGGAACCTACGTTCAACTGCGCAAGAAGTACGGGCAACTGGGCAGCGCCGACGTGGAATCGCAGAAGGGCTTGGCGCGCGGCCTGAAGGAGCAGTTGCAGGTCCTGTTTCCCGACTTGCAGAACCTCAACGCCCGCGACTCGTCGCTGATCGCGCTCGAAAATCAACTGGCCCGCCAGCTCGTGCGCGGCGGCAACCTGAACGTGGTCCCGCTGGGCAGCATGATCAGCGTGGGGGCCGGTCTCGCCAGCGAGCATCCAGTCGCCGGATTGACGATTGGCACGCTGAAGAAAGTGCTGGAAAGCCCCGCCACCAAATCCTATCTGGCCATCGCGCTCCAGCGCGGCGCGCAGACGGCGATGCGCGCCGGTAAGATCGCGGCCACCAGCGCCGCGCGGACGGCGGCCCTGCGCGCGGGCAATCCGGTCACGCTCGATCAGATCCAGAACAATTCCCTGTGGGGCCAGCCGCAGTACGCGCGCGGCGGCAAGGTGCGCTACGACGACGGCGGCGACGTGGATAGCGACACCCCGGCTTACGATCCGAACCTCTTCCGGGGCACGCCGCGCGTGGTGGACCCCACCAGCCTGTGGCCGAGCCGGATTCAGCTCGACCCCGAACGCTCCAAGCAGAACCTGTTCCAGAGCTATGGGAAGGCCAAGCCTTTCGTCCAACAGCAGCCGCCAGCGGCCAAGCCGCCCGCACTGCCGCTCCCGTGGGAGCAAGAGGTGCAGAAGCCGACCGGCGCGACCGGCATTCCCGAGCAGATCCTGGATCAGGCCACGGCGGGCGCGGGCCAGTTCGCGCAGGGCGTGGAGGGCCTCGCGAGCAGCCTGCCGTCCACCGCAGGCGGCTGGATGCATTTTGCCTACAACCCGGCGGCGAGCGGCGTGAGCCCGCGCGCGGTGGCGGGCAACGTCCACCAGATGGCGGGCGGGGCCATGGGTATGGCCACCCCGGCCATGCTGGGCGCGGCGGCGACCGCGCCGTTCGCCACCGCCGCCTCGGTAGGCGCGGGCATGTACGGCCAGCAGAAAGTCGAAGAAGGCTTGCAGGCGCTGGGACTGCCCCAGGAGTACGCGGGCGTGGCGGGCGATCTGGCGGGCCTGATCGTCGGGGCCGCCGGTCACGGCGTCATGGGGCGGGGCAGCGAGGAGCTGGGCGCGCTGCGCGCGCGCGTGGCCCCGGAGCTGGAGGCGCGCTGGCAGGCGCAGACGCGCGCCGCCAACGAGCCCACCCAGTGGCTCCCCTCGCGCGAGCGGCTCGACGCTGCCGCGCAGGCCGCGCGCCAGCGGCTGATGGAGAGCGGAGCCTATTCGGGCGCGACCGCCCCCATGGGGATCGATCCCGCCAAGCTCAAGGACATCGGCATCCTGACCGGCGCGCAGTTGGGCAGCGGCCTGCACGCGGTGGGCGAGGCCGCAACCGCGCGCGCCAACCAGATCAAGGACTACCTGCGCGGCCAGCGCGAGCAGTACATGCTGCCGAGCGAGCTGGAGGCGCTGGAGAAGGCGCGCCAGCAGTACCCGGAGATCCACGACGTCGCCGATTACCTGATGCCGCTCGAAGCCCAGAAGATGCTGGCCTCACCGCAGCAGACCGAGGCCATGGCCCGCCTCCTGCGCGTGCTGCCGCACGCCGACAAGATGGCGGCGCTCGCCCAGGCCGGTGCGCCCAAGCTCGGCTGGTATCGCGGCTCGGCGCAGGCCCTGAGCGACGTGTTCGGGGCCGACGCGCCGCGCTTCGCGCAGCTCCTGGCCGCGACCAGCCCGCGCATCAGCGTGGAAGGCAACCTGATCAACGCGCTCAACATCTGGAAAAACTGGACGGCGGAAGGGCGGCCCACCGAGCCCGAGAACATCCTGCGCATCATGGCCAAGAGCGTGCAGGGCGACGGCACCGAGAAGAGCGTGATGGAGGCCTGGAGGAACAATACCTACGCCGCGCTCGGCGCGCAAGATCCCATGGCGCTCACCCTCTCCGGTCCCAAGGTGGACTCCTTCCAGCACAACCTGCGCGACCACGTCATGCAGGTGACCAACGACGCCTGGATGGCCAATGCGTTCGGCGTGGCGCAGAATCTCTTCCAGGGCCAGGGCGCGAACCCCGCCAGGGGGAACCCCGGCATGACCACCGAGTACGGCGGCACGAGCGCGCGCCTGCGCCAGGGCGCGGCCCAGGCCGGGATGCTTCCCAGCCAAGGCCAGGAGGCCATCTGGAGCGTCGCCATGCAGCTCTACGAGCTGGGACGCCAGCACAACATGGACCCGCGCGACGTCTTGCAGAAGGGGCTGCTCACGCCCGACAAGATTCGCGGCACGCCCGACTTCAGTACGCTCCTGCGCCACCCCGAATACCTCAAGGTGCTCGACGAGGCGGGCTACGGCGACGCGGCGCGCAAAATGAAGCCGTATGCCTTCCAGGTAAATCAGGCCAACCTGACGCCCGCCCAGCAGCAGCTCCTGATGGAATCCGCCGGGACCATCGGCGACGTGATGAGCCTGCGCGACCGGGAGAGCCGTTCGGGACAGATCGCGCTCCCCAAGGGCTGGACCGGCAAGATCCCGAAGGCAACGACCACCAGCGAAAAGAGTCTTGCCACCCGCCAGCGCATGATCCAGGAACTCTATCCCCAGACCGCCACCGGCATCACCAACCTGGAGATGATCCCCGGAGCCGTGACCGGGCACCTGCCGGAAGTCGCCAAGCTGGAGCCCAGCGGGCGCGTGCATTACACCAGCACGATGTACGGGCCGCAAACCAATCTCCAGGGCAGCGACATTATTCAAACCGCCGGTCTGGGGCCAACCACCATGCCCTCGCGCAACGTGCAGGGGGCGTACCTCAACGCCAAGGGCAGGCTGGAAACCCAGAAAGGGCGGGCAGCGCCGTTTGAGACCGGCCTCGACTGGAAGCCAGCGGCGGGCACGCCCCAGGAGCCGGTGCCGTTCGTCGGCCCGTGGAGGCCCGACATCGACCCGCAGATGCGCGCCAATCTGAGAGGGAGCATGGCGTTACAGGCTTTCGTTAACGCCCAGGAAGGCGTCGGCAACAACATCCTGGTGCCGAGCCCGTCGCCGGGATGGACCGCGCCCCGGCCCGAGGGCCAGCCTTGGGTCGAACCGTCCATGGACGTGCGGACAGCCATCCCGCCCGACAGCCAGCACTGGGTCGCCCCGGAACCGACCATGCAGAACGCCATCTTCCCGCTCGAAAAGGAAGTGAGCGAGGAGCGCATCGGCGCTCTGCAAAAGAAGTACCCCAACTATGTCTTCGCCAGCGCTGGACCCAACATGCACGTGCTCGGCCTGGGCAATCTGATCAAGCATACCGAGGCCCTGAACATCCAGAAAATGCTCAAGGGCAAGTCGTTCATTCCGGCTGAGAACATAGGCGAGTACATGAGCATGGCGGATCAATGGAATCATCGCCCCGGAGCCAATCAGGTCATGCAAGAGCTGTTCGACAACGTCAACCAGATGTCGCCGGAAGCCTACGCGGAAGAGGACCGGCAGTTGCGTCAGGTGGCGGGCGACGCCTACGAAAAAGCCCGAAACTATTACAACAAGAAAGGCTGGCAGGTGCGCCACGACTTCATGAACGCACTCGGCATCGCGGCCAGCGGCGGCCTGAAGGGACTGGAGCGCGCCTACAACAGCAAGGCCTTCCTGCCGGGGGTCGCGGCGGCGGTTCTGTTGCCGCGCCTGCTATCGAATACGCAAAAACTGGAAGACTAGCACAGCGGCTGGCCCGCCTTCTTGGCGGCGGCGGCGATCTCCTCTTCCAACTTGTTACCGTACTTCGCGTTCGATGCCTTCAGCCGCGCCCTGACTCTCTCCTTGGTCGCCTTGCGCTTCTCCTCGGTCTTGGTGAGCGGGGCTCCCTCGGGGCGCGGGCGGCGCTTGCGCGGCTTGGGCAGGGATTTCAGCCGCTCGTGGAAGTCGGCCATATCCGCGTCGGTCATCCCGCTACTGCCGCCGCCGTGCTCCAGCTCGGCTTTCTGGCGGTTGGCCTGGGCCTCCTCGAAGGTGTTGCCCCAGCCGCCGAAATGGTCTCCGTATTTTCCTTTTGGCCATTGCATAGTTTCATTGTAACCGATTCGTTTGTCGATGTCAGTTGATTCGGGATAAACAGTCCACTTTGTCCATCCGGTGTTTTCCCTCCAGTATTCCGCTTGTCCCCGTCAACATTTGGGCGTAGACTCAGTGGCTGTACCGCCCCAGAGAGGGTGGACACTTCACAACCTTTTCAGGGACTATCTTTGCTGGCAGGGGTGAGGTTGCCGCAACGGGGGCGGCGACGGCGGATGTACCGAGGGGTGGTCCCGTTTTTTTTTGACGGCCCGGATACTTCTACCGGGTGCATGGGATAAATAGAACAAATTTGTCAAAATAAATCGCCTAATTCCATGCTACCCTGCAAGGCATGGAACCCCATGTGTCGAAAGACAAACTTACGATTTATCGCCGCCACTCGCAGAAATGCAAAGCCAGCAAAACCAGTGGCGGCGGCCTCAATTGCGACTGCCCGCTGTGGGCGCACGGCAAGCTGAAGAGCCGGTTCGTCCAGCGCAGCCTGGATACGCGGCTCCCCGAGATCGCTAATCAGAAGGTCGAGGACTTGCTCAACCCCCCGCCCGAGCTGCCGCAGCATGCGAGCAGCGGTGTAATCACGCTGCGCACGCCGCCCGGTGCCATCAAGCTGGTGGACGCGGCCAATGAATTCCTGACCAGCAAGGAGCGGCGCGGCACCAACACGCAAACTCTCTACCGCCGCGCCCTCGTCCATTTCCTGCGCCACCTCGCCGACCAGGGCATCACGCGCCTCAAGGACGTGGACACGCCGCACTTGCGGCGCTACTTCGCCGACCACAACCAGTGGAAGCGCAACACCGCGCATAGCCGCCTGACCCACCTGCGCGTGTTCTTCAACTTCTGCCGAAAGAAGCGCTGGATCGTCTGGTCGCCCGCCGCCGACAGCGACCTGTACACCGCCAAGAAAGATCCCGCGCGCGAGCCCTTCACCACGAACGAAATCAGCCGCATCCTGGAAGCGGTGGGGCACATGCCCGAGAGCGAAAGAGACCGGGCGCGTGCCGCCATCCTGATGCTGCTCTATACCGGCGTGCGCATCAGCGATCTGGCCTTCGCCGAGCGCGCCTACGTCACCGCGCACAACCTGTACGATTATTGCGTCATCAAGACGCGCCGCCGGATCACGCTGCCGCCTCAGTTGCAGCCGGTGGTGCTGGAGGCGCTCGCCAAGCTGCCGCCCTCGCGCGTGTACTTCTTCCAGCCCGACCGCGAGGACGACTATGAGCGGGCGCGCAAGGCGCTGCGCGACGGCGAGGAGTTTCAGGCCTGCCTGCCGGATTACACCGAGCGGGTCGCGTGCGTGAGCAAGCTCGTCTTGCGCGTGCTCGCGCTCGCCAAGGTGAAAGGTACCTGCCACAAATTCCGCGACACCTTCGCGATCAACTTGCTCACCAGCAACGCCGACAGCTTCAGCGTGGGCATCTACACCGTCAGCAAGATGCTCGGCCACAGCGATGTCAAGATCACCGAGGGACACTACCTCAACCTCATCCCCGGCTATCGGGAGCGCCTGAGCCACGCCACGCGGGTCCTGAGCTACGTGTGGCCGAATCAATCGGATCAAGCAAAAAATACGGAAGGGTATGCTGAAAGCAAATGAGCGAGACGCAGCGATGACGAACACTCAACTTTACCTCGCTATCGGGTTACCCATCCTGGTCAGCATCCTGAATACGGCGCTTCTGATTTTGTACATCAATGCGAAAGTGGAGACGCTCACACAGATGATCCTGCGCGTGGAAGGTGTGCTCGATGCGCGCCTGAAGCATGTGGAAGACAAGCTGGAGATCAGGCCGTAATGAACATAGATGAGCAATTCGACGGGATTCGCAAACAGATGGCCGAGCAGATGCGGCTCATGGAAAATATGTTCCGTTCCTTGGAAGCGGAAATGAATGGTCGCTTTGACCGCGTGGACCAGCGTTTCGACGTCCTCGATACGCGGCTGGATCAGGCCAACGCGCGCCTAGACCGGATTGGCGAGATGCTGAACCGGGAGGGAGTAGCATGAAGAGCCGGTTGGACCGTATCGAAGCCACCCTGGAAAAGATCGCCCAGGTGCAACTGCACAACCAGGAGTTGCTGAGTACGCTGATGACATCCGTCAGCGCCTTTGTGGATTCCAGCAATGCCTACGTGGCCGACAGCAAAGCGCGTACGGCGCAGTTGGAAGCCAGCCTGGATGCGCTCCTGCGCGCCATCACCCAGGAGCGCAAAAATGGAAAGGGAAACAAATAGGGAGTAGTAGAAGGGAACCACCGGCCCCGCCCCCGAAAAGGGCGGGGCTTTTTTGTGTGCGACGGTTTCCTCCCGGCGATGACCGGGCACGGAAAAACCCCCGTAAATATTGGCGAAAACGATCAAAAATGGCTGGCCAAACACTGGCCAAAACACTGGCCATAACTGGCCAATTCAAGTCATTTTTGGCATTTCCGGCCAAACACTGGCCAAATTAAGCGGCCTGTTTTCAGCAAGTTAAAAAATTCGTCGAATGCTTTCAAGGCCCCAGCTACCTTGACACGGAAGCTGGGGCGCTTGTAAATGCTTTAGAATCAGCAGATTGGCAAAAAACACTGGCCATAACTGGCCAATTCGAGCGGAATTTTGAGGCGGGGAAGTAGAAACAAATCGGGCTCGTAGCTCAGTTGGTTAGAGCGCCTGCTTGACACGCAGGAGGTCCGCAGTTCGAGTCTGCGCGAGCCCACCATCTTCATTGGATTCCAGTCGCCTCCTTCCCCATAATTTTCTCCTGGCGGGCGCGCACCGCCAGTTCCTGCTTCTCCAGTTCCCGTAGCGTGTACTTCGCGCTCATCCCCATCGTGGTGTGCCCCGCCATCTTCATCGCCTGCCCGATGCCGAGGTCGTTCTGCATGGCGGTGATGGCCTCGCGCCGCAAGGCATGAAACCCGAATCCCTTCCAGTAGAACCCAAGGCTTATCGCCGCCGGTCGCAGGAAGTGCTGGTGAAGGTCGCGGTCATCGCGCGAGGTAGCCTCCTTCCGCCCCCATTCGGGCAGTGTCTGAATCTCGAAAATGTAACGCTCGGGGTCGCCCTTCATCAGCCTGCGAAGGTCATCCACGAGGTAGCCCACCGGCACGTCCCGGTTCGCGGCCTCGCTCTTCACCGTATCGAGATCTCCCCGGCAGTAGCGCTGCCGCACCAGGATCAGCCCCCGATCCAGGTCAATATGTTTCTCCTGCAAGCCGAGCATCTCGCTCACTCGCAACGTGCAGAAGAGGCAGACGCAGCAGCCAATGCGTAGATCGTACGGCAGAGTCGCAAGTAGAATCCGGGTCTGCTCATCGGTCAGCTTCCTCTGCTCGTACACGGCCTTCTTTCTCCCCGCGTGGGCATTTTCGACTGGATTCTCCCCTTCCCACAGGTGCCAAACTTTGGCCTGCGTGTAGAGCGAGGAGAGGATGTTGCGGATATCGGTCTTCGCCGCCCACGAGAGCGGTTTGTCCGTCCCCTTGATTTTGAGCGAATCCAAAAATTTCTGGATCACTTCGGTGTCCACCTCGCAAAGCATCAGGCCACCAAAAAACGGCTCGATGTGGTTCTTAATGTGGCTCCCATATTTTCCTCGCGTACTGCTCGCCTGCTTTGGAATGTGCAGCAGCTTGTAGCGCTCCAGCAGGGATGAAAACCTCACCTGCGAAGTGACCACAGCATCGGTTTTATTCACCTTCTGCATCTCCTCCCGCATCCGGTTGGTGGCCTCGCGCTTCCCCATGCCTCCCCCGAGCGTAATCGTGGTCCGCACGCGCTCAATCCTGCCATCCTTAATCACATCGATACGCGGGCGAATAAACCAGACGCCCTTTGCGGTCTGCTCCAGGGTTGGCTCCTGATGTCGTTGTCTCGGCACTCTTTCTCCTTGCCCGCCAAGTAGGCGGCTCAGGAGTAAGGATAACGAATTTCGCATAAACTAAAAAAGTTAAATAAATCAAAAAAACCATCTACAGCCGATTTCATCGAAGCCGCGCCACGCTCGTCGTTGTCCAAATTATCGGGGCCGACGGGCGGAGCATCACCCCCGCCCGTCCCCGATCCGGTCAGCCGGTTAAAGGAGCGGCAAAACCCCCCGGCCTCCCGGTTCCGTTAGGGCGGATCTAACCTGCCGCTCTTCCGCCCCGAATTGTAGACGTCGATAATCTGCTCGGCCACGCAGCGCGCAATCGTGGCATGCCGCGACCGCTGTTTGCCGCGCGCATCCCCGATCAGCGCCGAGGGGCCACCCGGATATTTGGCGAGCTTCTTCACGAGCGCGGGGCGGTCGATGGTCCCATCGAACGTCTTGTAGAGGATGCCCAATCCCTCGACCAGCCTGCCTTCCATCGCGCTCGCGGTGCGGCCCCAGGCCGCGACCAGCGTCTCCAGCGTAAGGTTCAGCGCGGAGCCGTCGCCGTCGAAGCTGAAAACGCGGGTGAGCACCGAGACGCAGCAGAGCAAGCCGTCCCGGCTGGCCCGGTCCACCCGTAAATCAAAGCCGCGCGCGATCTCCGTGATGCCGACCGCATCGGCGCGGCCCGCCATCCGCGCGTTGTCGAATTTGTCGAAGGGATGCACCGAGGCGCGGTTGTTCAATTCGAGGAACAATTCGGAGGCGCGCGCATCGTCCTTCACGTCGAGATGAATCTCCACTTTCACGACCCACTCGCCCAGGCCCTCATCCATCAGCGTGCGGAGACGATGCTGGCCGTCAATGATCCAGATCGCCCGCACACCCTCGATCTCGTACTCCACCGCATGCAGCACGCCGATGGCGTCCAGGTCGAGGTTCTTGGCGAGTTCCTTGAGCTTCCTCGGAACCAAAAGCCGCTGCGCCGTGGGATGGATGCGCAGCGCCCGCGCCTCCATCTGAATCACTTTGGTCTTCGCGTCCTGGCTTTTCATGATTGGGCCTCCAGTGCGCGCGCGAAGTCGCGCATCACCAGCGAAGTCTCGCGACCAATGGCCGCAAACGCCCGCTTCTCTTCGGGACTGAGCGCCGCCGCAATCAGCGGGATATTCATCTCCTTCACGCCCCGGCACATGCCCCGGATCTGGGAGACTACCTCGATCATGCGCCTGCGGGCGGCCTGCTGCCGGATCTGGTGGCGCTTGCCGGAAGCGGGGACGGCCTGCCCCCCGGCTTTGGCTTCCGCCGCCGCTGCGGATGCGCGCGCGAGCCGCTCGGCTGTCCTGGCGGGGATCTCACCGCGCTGCATTTTGGCGAAAAGCTCGGGATTGTTCTTTTTGACGAAGATGGCGCTCTGCACCGTCCTCGGCGATACGCCGGTCGCTTCGCCCGCTTTATAGCGGGTCTCGCCCCGGAACTCCTTGGTTTCCTTGGGAGAATAGGGTTCCGGCGCGCGTGCCGGAACCCTATTATTGGGTCTACCCGATCCGGCAATACGGCCACCGTGAACGCCTCCTTCACGCTGGCGCTCTTTCGCTTCCTTCTCCAGTATGGGCACCATCTCAGCGGCAATCGTAGAGCGCTGGGTTTGGTTTAGCTGCCGTCGATAGAGATTCCTGGATACGACGAACAACGTAGGCGACTTGCCGTTAAGGTGGACCTCCTGGTAACGAGGGCTCGCCCCCGCCATGCGGCAGGCTTGCAGACGATTTCTCCCATCGAGGATGGCCCCCTGGTACAGGCAGATCGGTTCCAGCAAGCTGTGCTCCGCGATATCCTTGGCTAGTTCCGCCAGCTCTTGGCCCTCCATCAGCGGGAATAATTCCGCTGCCGGATGAACGGGCGGGTCCGTCCCCGGATCAAGTTCCACTGCGGTTGTGCGGATTAGCATGGCTAATCCGGTTTGTGCATTCGTCATTTGCCACTCCTTTCAAAAACATTGATTTTTTTCTAAAAGTCCCCCTTCATTCCGCGCCGATAACCGCTGTCGCCGCCACCGCTTTCGGTCGCAGCGCCACGAGCTGCCAGACAATCGATTTGCGCGTGGTGGCGGGGCTTCCCGGCCCGCCCGTCCAGACGCGCCGCTCCTCGGTCTTGTAGACCAGATTTTTGAAGACCAGGGTCTTCATGCGCGGCGTGATGGTCTGGTAACCGATGCCGCAAGCAGCCGCGATCTCGTGGGTCGTCAGGCCGGTTTTGGCTTTCCTGAGCGTCTCCAGAATGATTTCTTGCAGCCGCGTCGTGCTCAGTGATTCCGCCGCCTGATGCGACGTTTCGGGGTCGGTCCTGCGAGCGGCACCACGCTCCTCGTTGTCCATCATGCCGCCCCCTGCTGCCGCTGGCAAACTCATGCCAAACCTTCACACACGGGGACGGATTCCGCCGCTTTCACGAGGATCTCTTCACACGTAACGCCCGCCAAATCCAGATTCGACTCCAAATTGCGCAGGTCTCGCCAGAAATACGAGAACGAATTCAAGCTGCGCCGAAGATTATCCTCCTGAGCGCGCAAGATGTTCTCATGGCTTTCCAATTGTGCAAGGGTAGCCTTGCGCGTTAAGCAGTAGCGGGTTTCGCCCTGCTGCTGAAAGCTGATCGCGCCAAACAAGCAACCCTCGAAAAGGAAGCATTCATCACACAACTTCTGGATCGCCTCCCGCATTTCGTCATGCACGTAGCCAACTTCCAATCCGCGCAGTAAATCACCCGCCATACGTCGCAGATAGGACAGGTCATATGTCGAGCGCAACCCGAAGACATCGCCATAGGCGTAGGCGAACGAATCCGCCGCTTCCCCTGCATTGATGCTTGCGTTCTCGCCGAGCAACCACTTCAGATGAAATTTGAAAATTTCGCCAAGGGATTGGCGCGGCCTCACCACCCAGCCGACAATTTCCTCCTTCGCGGCATCGGGCAAGAAATAGCGTGCAGCCTGTAGCCGGATCATGATCCTTTTTTCTTCTTCCGTCATTTGCTACCTCGGTAAATTCGGTTTCATGGCCGTTATTGAATCAGCACCGAGCAGGCCCAGAGCGCGAGCCCCAAGGCCAGCAGGTTGAGCTTGGGCGCGTGGATCTCCAGCGCGGCCAGCACCAGACAGACCAACGCCAAAAGCATCAAAACGAAATGAACCGTCAGCATCGTAATCCCTCCTACACCGGGTGGATGGCGCGCAGCACGTGCTCGACCGCGCGCAGGCAATCGGTACACATATCCTTGGGCAGCTCGCGCAGGCGCATACGCAGCCACTGCTTACGCGACCCCTGCGGCTTCTCCCCGCAAAAGCAAAATCCGTTATCGCTGCGCAGCACGATATGGCGCAGGCGGCCCTTGCCCATGGCCACGCGGTAGAGCGGATTCGGGTCCTTGGCCAGCGCCTCGCCCTCGCGGTCGCGCACGCTCGCGAGGTAGGCCGCGTTGAGGCACTTCTCGCAGGGCACGGTGGTCATACTGCGGAGAGGCAGGTCCGCGCCGCACTTAGGACACGGGTTCGGTTTGGGTTTTGGCCCCGGCTCCGGGGTGGCCCCTGGAATCATCCCCCGCCTCCTTCAGCTCGCGCATTTCCGCCTCGGTCTTGAGGTAGCCCACCGCGCGCAGGCGCTGGGCCAGCTCCTGGAGCAGCTCGCCGAACTCGTTGCGGTGGGTGTGGCCCAGGCACCAGCAGAGCACCTTGGCCAGATCGCTCACGTGCGCCTGCTCCCGCTCGCTCTCGAAGAAGCCCTCCTCCATGCCGTAGCAGACCGCCATGCCGAGGATGTCGTGGGCGAGCTGCAACTCGCTCTCGCCGCGCATCACGGGCTCGGTCATGACGTTGGCTCCTTGAGCCTGCGCTCGATCTCGGGCCGCACCACGCGCAGCGCCTGGAGGTGCTCCTCGAAGGCCTTGCCGTTTTCCCGGCCCAGCACCCAGTCGAGGCAGTGCAGCGCGATGGACTCGCTCGCCACCGACAACTCGATCAGGCGGCCCTCGCCCTCGCTCGCGCGCAGGTAGCGCAGCGCGCAGGCCACGTCGTTGCGCGCGTCGGCGACCCGCCGGTAGAGCCCGTAGGGCGTCTCCATGAAATGCGCGGCGCTCATGACGCCACCCGGCGCGACCGCGCCGCGCGCTCGCGCTCCGGTTTCTTCTTGCCGGGGGGCCGCCCGCGCTTCTTGCCGTTGGCCGCGCGCTTGGGCGCGGTCCCGTTCTGAGTGGCGCGGTGGTCCTCGATCAGGCCGTCGATGATGGCGGCGGGGAAATTCATGCGCGCGAGCACCTCGCGCGCCACCTTCTCGGGGATGTAGTAGCGGTTGCGCTGGCTCCCGGCGGGCATGTCCACCACGCCGTCGATGGGCCTGCGCGCGCCGTTGCCGTCGGTCGTTTCAAACCATTTGCGCGCCGTCGCCGAAACCACGCCGACGTAGCGCGCGATGAAATGGACGGTCAAAAAGCCAGCCGTCCG
>Ga0182037_10001078_pt1 | contig 14145 bp, 13 predicted proteins | sample sta12Cox44000082_FD_125974 | JGI IMG/M metagenome (GOLD analysis project Ga0182037, IMG submission 125974) | Lab enrichment of tropical soil microbial communities from Luquillo Experimental Forest, Puerto Rico - statoxic.12C.oxic.44.000.082 | ecosystem: Environmental > Terrestrial > Soil >... | reverse complement strand
TGGTTGAGGTGGGCGCCCATCACGCTGAATGTGTCGCCCGTGTACGGGGGGGATCCGGTCAGGCATTCATACAGCACGCACGCCAGCGCGTAGATGTCGGCCCGGTAGCCCACTTCGGTATCGCTAAACCGTTCCGGGGCCATGTACTTGACGGTGCCGACGGTCGTGCCGAACTGTGTCAGCTTCTCGTCGGAAGTGGCGCTGGCGATACCGAAATCGACAAGGTATGCGAAGTCGTCCCCACTGATCAGAATGTTCTCCGGTTTTACGTCGCGGTGCAGCACCCCGGCGGCGTGCGCGGCGTCGAGCGCCGAGCCGATCTGGCGCACAATCGCCACCGCCCGCGGCGGCGTCAGCGGCCCATAGCGGCTCAGCGTGGTGGCCAGGTCCTTGCCGTCGATCAGGCGCATGTCGACATAGAGCTGGCCCTCGATCTCGCCGAAGTCGTGAATCGGCACGACGTGCGGTTCCTGCAGGCGTCCGGCGGTCCGGGCCTCGCGCTGCATGCGCGAGCGGAAAACGGGATCGTTGGAGAGCGTCTGGGACATCAGTTTGAGCGCCACGATCCGTTCCCGCACCGTGTCCTCGGCCTCATAGACATCGCCCATTCCGCCGCGACCCACTAGCCGCCGCAGCCGGTACGGCCCGAAATCCGTACCCTCCCGCGAATCCGCGGTCGTCTCGCCCATCGCCGACTCCTCACCCGCCACCGCGCACCGCAAACCGACTGGAAGCGCCTTCGCGCCTCCGACCATTGCCTGCGCCGGACACGAGTACGCGGTGGCGTGCCAGCATAAGGCTAATGGTTTCGGCGACTGCGGGGCACGGTGAATAGCGAGAATGCCAGGTAATACCCGTTTTGCGGGCTATGGCAGCGCGTCATCCGACGGCCGATGAGCACCGGATTTGCGGCGTTATTCGTCACCGGCTTTGCGTTCGCTGAGCCCCTCCCGCGACAGCGCCCTGACGAAGCCGTAAGCCTGCATCCCCGCCGTGCCGGGATTCTTCACGATCCAATCGTTGATCTTTCCCAGCGCAATGGCCAAGTCATCGCGCCTGACCCGGATCAGGTAGGTCTTTCGATCGTCTTGCGGATCGTCGATCGATTCCGCGATGGCGACCGGGTTTCTGAACGCGTACGCGATCCCATGTACGGCATCGTGGTTCAGCGCCCACTGAAGTTCGCTGGGCCGCAGTCGGTTTACCGCCAGATTCCGGAAGTCATCCTCGCCGTTTGCGTCGCTCACGTGGCCGAAGGTCCTCCTCTGTGTGGCCGCGAGAAACTCGCCGACGATGGACTGAAGGTAATGTCGCGCAGGCCATTCGATGAAACTTTTCCCCGAGACACCCATCATAGGAAGCAGTTTCCCTCGCTGCATGCCGAGCGATCACGTGGGCGGGCGCGGGCGTCGTAGAGTAACCGACAAATGCTGTTTCCGGATATCTCTTCTGGCTGCGAGGGCTCATGACCGAACGCATCGAGATTCAGCGGGCTATCCCGGCGCCGGCGTCCGATATCTTCGCGGTGCTGTGCGACCCGCAAGGCCACGTCGCGATCGACTCCACGGGAATGCTCCAGGGCGCCGAAGGCGATCCAGTGCGAGGTGCCGGGGACAGCTTCGTGGTTCACATGGACCGGGAGGCCTTGAACGACTTTCCGCAACTCGGCAAGTACGACATCACCGTCGACATCAAGGAGTTCGAACAGGATCGGCTGATCTCGTGGACGGTTCTGGGCCAGATTCGCCCGCAGATCGGCCACGTCTACGGCTACCGGCTCGAGCCGACCGACGATGGTGCGGCCACCTTGGTCACCTCGTTCTACGACTGGTCGAACATCGACACGAAATGGCGGGACGCCGGAATTTTCCCCGTGGTCTCCGAGGGCGCGTTGCGGGCGACTCTGGGCATTCTCGACCGCACAGTCCGCCGCGGCTATCCCCGGAACTGACTTCGGCTCAGGCCTCGTGCCCCGGTCGCAGGTGGCGGACGTCGCCTAGTTCAGCGACGCCACCAGCTGTTGGAACGCTTCGGCTTCCGGCTCGGCCACCCGCTCAGTTTTCCCGTTCTGATCCGGACGGAATCGCATCGCCCGGCACTCCCGCCGATCGGATGATGCGCCGAATTGCGTAGGCGGCCACGCCGACACCCAGCACCGCCAGGCCGGACAGCACTGATGAAAGCGGCATCGCGAACGCCAACACCACGCATCCGACCAGTCCGATCAGCGGGATCGCCCGCTGCGGGCGGCCCTCGCCGCGGCCGAGGGTGAGTGCCGAGGCGTTGGCGACCGCGTAGTAGATCAGCACGGCGAAAGAGGAAAAACCTATGGCGCCACGAAGGTCGGCGACGGCGGCCAACGCCGCCACGATAAGACCGATCAGCAGCTCGGCGCGGTGGGGCACCTGGAACCGCGGGTGCACGGCGGCCAGGACGTGGGGTAGGTGTTGGTCGCGAGCCATGGCCAACGTGGTGCGCGAGACTCCAAGGATCAATGCCAGCAGCGAGCCCAACGCCGCTACCACCGCACCCACCTGCACGACGGGCACCAGCCAACCAATCCCGGTCACCTGCACCGCTTCAGACAGCGGCGCAGTGGCCTCGGCCAGACGTTGCGGTCCCAATGCGGATAGCGCGGCCACGGCCACGAGTGCGTACGCGACCAGCGCGATGGCGAGCGCCAGCGGGATCGCCCGCGGGATGGTGCGCGCCGGGTCGCGCACCTCCTCTCCCAGGGTGGCGATGCGCGCATAGCCGGCGAAGGCGAAAAACAGCAGGCCCGCGGCTTGTATCACGCCCCCGAAGGTGGCGCCCACCAGGTGCAGTCGATCGGCGGTGGCGGTTCCGGAGGTGAAGATCGCGACGACCACCGCGGCCAGCACGCCCAGGACCACCGCGACGATGATGCGCGTCAGCCAGGCCGACTTCTGCACCCCGGCATAATTCACCGCAGTCAGCGCTACCACCGCCGCGACGGCCACCGCGTGCGCCTGTGCCGGCCATGCGTATGCGCCGACGGTCAACGCCATCGCCGCGCACGAGGCGGTCTTGCCGACGACAAAACCCCACCCGGCCAGATATCCCCAGAAGTCGCCCAGCCTCTTTCGGCCGTACACGTAGGTGCCGCCGGAAGCGGGGTAGAGGGCTGCCAACCGCGCAGAGGAGGTCGCGTTGCAGTAGGCCACCACGGCCGCCAACGCCAGGCCCAGCAGCAGCCCCGAGCCGGCGGCACGCGCCGCGGGGCCCAGCGCGGCGAAAATCCCGGCGCCGATCATCGAGCCCAGCCCGATCACCACCGCGTCGAACACTCCGAGGCTGCGACGCAGGCCGTCGTTTGTTTCGTTGTCGGGCGGGGTGTTGGCGGGATTGCTCTTTGACACACGGTCTCCTGTCGCATCGCGTGGGCACCAACATATCAAATCAGTTTGATGTATTGTCCGAGAGGTGGCGGCGACAAATCGGGCGGCGGTTCCGCCGCTGATGCGGATGGCGTCACACCCGTTGCGCTGGGCCCTGATGACAGAGCTGGCGGCCGGCGACCGGCGGGTGTGGGAGTTGGCCGCCGCGGTCGACGAGCCGCAAAACCTGGTCTCCTATCATCTCCGGCTGTTGCGCTCGGCCGGATTCATCGACGCACGGCGGAGCAGTTTCGATGGTCGCGACAGTTACTACCACCTCGACTTGAGCAGGTGCGCGTCGGCATTCGGCGAGGCGGCGACCGCACTGCATCCGGCGCTCGCGCCCGCCCCGGCCAGCGAGCAGCCCCCGCGGTCGGTGCTGTTCTTGTGCACCGGCAACAGTGCGCGGTCACCGATGGCCGCGGCGCTGCTGGAGAAAAAGGGTCGGGGCCGGATTCGCGCCGCGAGCGCAGGCAGCCATCCCAAACCGAGCTTGCACCGCAACGCGGTACAGGTGATGCACGAGATGTACGACATCGACCTTCTCGGCGGCCGGCCCCAGCCTTTGAACGCGGTTGACCGTCGGAACTTTGATCAGGTGATCACGTTGTGCGACAAGGTCCGCGAATATGCCCGCGACCATGGGCTGGCCACGACAATGCATTGGAGCCTGCCCGATCCGTCGGCCGCTGCCGATACCGACCGCGCCAGCTACCCGGAATTTCGCCGTGTCGCAAGCGAATTGAATAGCCGCATTGACTTCCTGCTCCCCGTCCTCGCCGCCGATCCCGGGGAGCGATGATCGTGACCGTCGATCGACGTGAGTTCCTCAAAGGGAGTGGGCTCGCGTTGATTGCCGCAGGCGGAGGTGCCGGCGTCGTCGAAGCCGCAGGGTGTTCGCGCCCCGCACCTGCGGGTCCGCCCAACGGCAAGCCCGATTACACACTGCGGATCGGTACCGGGACCGTGGAGTTGGCACCGGACCAGATCGTGTCGACCTTGACCTACAACGGCCAATTCCCCGGTCCGCTGGTGCGGTTCAAGGAGGGTCAACGGACATGGGTGGACATCTTCAACGACACCGATTCACCCGAACAACTGCACTGGCATGGCCAGCAGGTGGGCGTCGATGTCGACGGGGCAGCCGAGGAGGGAACGCCCTATGTTCCCGCCCACGGCATGCGGCGCATTTCGTTCGTCCCCGGCCCTTCGGGCTTCCGCTTCTATCACACCCACGTAGTCCCGCGCGCCGACCTATCCCGCGGTCAGTACAGCGGCTTGGTCGGCCCGGTCTACATCGAACCGAAACAGAACCACGGCGCCTATGACCAAGAGATCTTCTTGACGCTCAAAGAATTTGAGCCCACTTTCAGTCAGGGCGGCGACATGGCCAGTGATTTCCTGGCCGGCGAAGCGGACCCCGACCTCAAAGCCAAAGGCGAATCGGCGATGGCGGCCTCGCTTGGTCGGGGCGACCCACGCGGCTACGAGGTCGGTTACGCGGCGTTCGCCGTCAACGGCCGCATGCTCGGTCACGGCGATCCGATCCGCGTCCAGACCGGCCAGCGGGTCCTGTTGCACGTCCTCAACGCCAGTGCCACCGAAACCCGCAGCCTGGCCCTGCCCGGGCACACCTTCAGCGTGATCGCGTTGGACGGCAACCCGGTCCCTAACCCCGCGCAGGTGCCGGTGCTGTGGCTCGGTGCGGCCGAACGGATTTCGGCGGTTGTCACCATGACGAATCCGGGCTTGTGGGTGCTGGGGGATCTGTCCGACGACGACCGTGGCCACGGAATGGGCGTGGTCGTGGAATACGCCGGGCGCGGCGGGGATCCGCAATGGGCGCCGCCCCCTTCGTTCAAGTGGGATTACCGGCTGTTCGCGCTGCCGAACCCCGCCGCCGTCGCGCCGCCCGACCGCACCATCGACATGCTGATCGAGAAGCGCAATGCCGCCGACAACGGCTTCAACCTATGGACGCTCAACGGCACATCGTTTTCGATGGACACCAACCAGCCCGTGCTGAATCTGCAGCGCGACAAGCGTTACCGGCTGCGTTTCCGTAACGCCACCGACGACCTGCACCCGATGCACCTGCACAGGCACACCTTCGAAATCACCCATGCCGCGGGCACACCGACCGCTGGTGTGCGCAAGGACGTCGCGATGCTGGGCGGCTACCAAAGCATGGACATCGACTTCGTCGCCGATCAGCCCGGCCTGTCGCTGCTGCACTGCCATCAGCAGATCCACATGGACTACGGGCTCATGCTGCTGCTCAACGGCAGCTGATCCCCTAAGTCAGCCGGAGTCCATCTTTCCGCGCGGCGGCAAATGACCGGTTTACGATTCCGCCATGGCCCTTGAGGTCGGCAAGGTTTTTGCCGAATACACCATCTTGCGGCTGCTTGGCTCCGGCGGGATGGGCCAGGTGTACTTGGCGTCGCATCCTCGGTTGCCGCGCGAGGACGCGCTGAAGGTGTTGCCGACGGAAGTGACTGCCGATCCCGAGTATCGGGAGCGGTTCGGGCGTGAGGCCGAGTTGGCGGCCGGGTTGACTCATCCGAACATCGTGGGAATTCACGACCGCGGCGAATACGACGGCCAATTTTGGATCTCGATGGATTACGTGGCCGGCACCGATGCCGCCCGGCTGTTGCGGGAGCGATTCCCAGGTGGCATGCCCGTCGATGAGGCGATGGCGATCATCGCAGCGGTTGCTTCGGCGCTGGATTACGCGCATCGTCGGGGGCTGTTGCACCGCGATGTCAAGCCGGCCAATATCTTGGTGGCCGAATCGGACGGGCAGGAGCGGCGGGTATTTCTGGCCGATTTCGGCATCGCCCGGCGCATCGACGATGCGGCGGGGCTGACCGCGACCAAGATGGCGGTGGGCACGGTGGCCTACGCATCGCCCGAGCAGTTGATGGCTGGCGCGGTTGACGGGCGGGCCGATCAATATGGGTTGGCCTGCACCGCATTTCACCTACTTACGGGCTCGCCACCGTATCGTGGTTCCAACCTCGCGGTGGTGATCGGCCAGCACGTCAGCGCCACACCGCCCTCGATCGGCGCCTATCGGCCGGAGTTGGCCGCGCTGGATCCCGTGTTTGCCACCGCAATGGCCAAGGATCCTTCCAGCCGGTTTGGCAGTTGTGGAGAGTTCGCCCGCCAATTGAGTCAGCACCTCGCGGCCCGCCCGTACACCCACCCCGCGTTTGAGGAAACCGTGCCCGCGTTGCCGCTTGTGGCGCCACCCGGGTCGAAGCGATCGGGCCGGCCCCCGGGCCTGCTGATCGGCGCGCTGGCAGCCGTCCTGCTGCTGATCGCCGGCGGTGTCTTTGCGGGCGTCAAGCTCACCGAACACCACAAACCGGGTTCGGCAGCGCCGCCCCCGGGTCCCTTCACCGGCACGTACCGCACCGACTTCGGCCCCAGCATGGGGCTCGACGATCTCCCGGGTGCCGGCGGGCCACCGGCGTTAACGAGCACGTATGGCCTGCGTTCGGTGTGCCGCACCACCGGGTGCGTAATGACGGCGGCACGCCTTGGCGGCGCGGCCGTGGCTTCACCGAAGATGGTGTTCGACCAAGTCGGGGGGGTCTGGGTGGCGGTAGCCCTCGGCTCGGATAGCTGCCATGGCGTTGACGCCGAAGTTTGGCAGGTGTTCACGCTGCAACCGCGCCCCGACGGGACCCTCGCCGGCGAATACACCACCACTACCAGCAATCTCTGCGCCGACAAGCGAACCGTGACCTTCACCCGCACCGGGGACGTCGACGTCAACAGCGTTCCCGACCCCGCCAGCCAACTACCGCGGGTGGTGTCGCCGGCCCAGGCGCTGCGCGGCCGCTACCGGATCACGCGCACCTTTACGAACGGACTCTCACCGGCGGAAATGAACACCGCTGTCAGCACCTACTGCCTGCGCACCGGTGATCGCTGCATGAGCTACTTCCACGAACCATCGGGTGATGTGGCGATGGTGTTCGGCGGCGGAAGTTGGACCTGGAGCCTCGACGCCGACGTCATGTGTCCGATGTCTCCGGACAGTACGCACGTGAAATCGAACGGGCAGCTTCCGTTGCCTCAACCACCACAGGATCCCATCGCGCGGCTCACCGGGCGCGGTCACCAGCAACAGACCCCGCCGTGCGAAATGAACGCGGACTTCGAGGAAACAGTTGCGCGCGCTGGCGATTAGCGGCTTTTGCCCGTTCCGCTCACACTCGTGTTCGGCGCCAATTGTCGGTGCGGGTGCGCCTGCACCCTTTACGATTTGGCCATGACGCTCGCGGTTGGTCAGGTGTTTGCCGGATACACGATCTTGCGAGTGCTGGGTGCGGGCGGGATGGGCCAGGTGTATTTGGCGGCGCATCCGCGGTTGCCGCGCGAGGACGCGTTGAAGGTATTGACGGCGGATCTCACAAGCGACGCGGAGTTTCGGGCCCGATTCATGCGTGAGGCCGACCTGGCGGCGGGCCTCTCTCATCCGAACATCGTGGGCATTCACGACCGCGGTGAAGAGGATGGCCATTTCTGGATTTCGATGGATTACGTGGCCGGCACCGATGCGGGCCGACTGTTGCGCGAAAACTACCCGGGTGGAATGCCGCTCGCTGAGGTGGTGCCAATCATCGCCGCGGTCGCCTCGGCGCTCGATTACGCGCACCACCGCGGGTTGTTGCACCGTGATATCAAGCCGCCCAACATCTTGTTGAGCGATCCCGACGAGCAGGCGCGGCGGGTTTACCTTGCCGATTTCGGACTCGCCCGCCCTATTGACGACGCAACCGGGTTGACCGCGACCAACATGACGGTGGGCACGGTGGCCTATGTGGCGCCCGAGCAGTTGATGGGGGAGCGGGTCGACGGGCGAACCGATCAATATGCGTTGGCCTGCACCGCATTTCATCTGCTCGCCGGCGCGCCGCCGTATGTCGATTCCAATCCCGCCGTCGTGATCAGCCAACACATCAGCGCCCCGCCGCCCTCGATCGGCGCTCACCGGCCGGAGTTGGCCGAGCTCGATCCGGTGTTCACGACCGCGATGGCCAAAGAGCCTGCCGGCCGGTTTGGCAGCTGTCGGGAGTTCGCCGACCGGCTGGCCCACTGGCTGGATCCGGGCTTCTCCTATCCCGGCGCCGTTCCATTCCCAGACACCCCACCCGCGTTCGGCGTAACCGCGCCCACCGTGCCGTCACCTCTCGGGAAGCGGTCGGGGCGGCGCAGCCGTGTCGTGGTTGGCGCTTTGGCGGGCGTTGCCTTGCTGGTCGTCGCGGGTGGCGTCGTTGCGGCTGTGAAGCTCACCCAGCGTCACAACCCGAGCGCCGCCGGACCGCACACTGGCACCTCCGCGCCGAGCAACACCCCGACCGCCGCGCCCAACACGGGTCCCTTCACCGGTGTCTACCGGGTCCGCTTCGATAAGGGCACCAATCTCGACGATGTCCCGAGCCCGGGTGCGGGACCCCTGACCGACACGTACGCGGTCCGCTCGGCGTGCGGGTCCGCGGGGTGCCGGGCGACCGCGTCACGCCTGGGCGGCGAGATGAGGCTGGTGTCGAACATGGTGTTCGATGAGGTCGACGGCCGCTGGCTGGCCGTAGGTCTCGGCTCGGACAAATGCCAGGACCAACCCTCCGAGATCTGGGAAGTGTTCACACTGCAACCAGGTCCCGATGGCAACTTCACCGGCGTGTACCGCGGGGGCGCCGCCAACAATTGCGACGAAAAACGAACCGTCACCTTCACCCGCACCGGAGACGTCGACATCAACAGCCTCCCCGACCCCGCCGCCCTACCGCCGCGGGTGGCATCACCGGCCGAAGCGCTACACGGCCGCTACCACTTCGCGCGACATTTCACGAAAGCGGCCCCAGATCAGCAACAGCGGCAGCAACAGCAGGGGGATCTGGCGGTCATCACCGACTGCCTGCGTACCGGGGATCGGTGCATGAGCTACTTCCACTCAAAAACACTTGACTCACCGATGGTGTTTAGCGGCGCACAGTGGAGCACCGAAGAAGCACACGACCAACCAGGTCCGGGCTGCGGCGGACCGGTCTTTGTGAAAGTCACTGGGCAGTATCCGCTGCCGCAACCACTACAGAACCCCATCACGATGCTCGCGGGACACGTGCACGCGGAGGTGTCGGGCTCACCCGCCTGCGCGACGACCATGGACTTCGACGAAACATACACGCGCACAGGCGATTAGGGCCGACAGCGGCTACCTGAACGGCTGGTTTTCTCGCACCCCGCGATACATGCCCCAGCGGACGACCCACGGCATCACCACCCGTTCGACCGACCATGACGGCAACCGGAACGCATGCCCGGTGGGTAGGAAGACCTCCAGCCCGTCGGCCTGTATACCTACCAGCGAACCCCACCGCCGCCCCGGCGTGTGGAAGCTGCGCAACCGTCGCCCCGCGAACTCGGCCCTTACGTTGCGGGCCACCAGCGCATCCCCACGGTTGCGCGCGGAGCTACGAAGCGGGTCGGTCGCAGCGACGTCGCCGACCGCGAAGACACCACGATGACCGGGCACTCGCAGGTCGGGTGTCACACGAACAAACCCGTGCTCATCAAGAAGCTCGGGCGGCAGCCAATCGGTGTTGGGTCGCACCCGACCGATCGCCCAGAGCACGGCATCGGCGGAAGCCGGGGATTGTCCTGTGCTCCAGCGAACCGGCTCGCCGGTGATCTCATCGCCCGCGAATCCGTTCGAGACCACCGCCCGGTGCCCGGGGTGCAGGCCCACACCCAAGTCGGTCAGCCTGCCGTGCATGCGCCGCCAAGTCCCCGGGTGATACTCGCCCAACGCGCGCTCGCCGGGGAAGTACAGGTCGATCCGCTTTTCCGGCCAGGTGGTTGCCATGTTGACGGCGCTGCTGACCGCAGCGGCGCCACCGCCCACAATGACCACCGACTTGGCGGCGGCCAATCGGTCGTGTGCGGCGCGCAGCCCGACCCCGATGTCATCGGCCGACTGCAGCGTCGGCTGCCGCCAGAAGCCATTGGCGACCCCCGTCGAGATGACCAGCGCGTCGTATCCCTCGACGATCGTCGTGCCGTCCTCGCGCCTACCCAAGACGGTTCGGGCAGCGAGGTCCAAGCCCGTCAGCGTGCCCTGAACCTTCCGCACCCGATCCAAACGGCGAAACCTGTCGAACGGAATCCAGTAGTCGCGCGCCCAGTCGTCGGGGCGGGAGAGCCGGACGCCTAGCTCTTGGCCGCTCACCAGCCCGGGTTTGACCGAGATTCCGACGACGTCTGCGTGCCGGGACAGGCGGATGGCGGCCAGAATGCCCGCATCTCCCAGTCCGGCGATGACGACTCGCTTGCGGTTTAGCCCTACGTCCAATTGACGTGTTCCACTGTGTTTTTCGGTGGCCGAGGACGAACGCGGCCGGTGACGGTGAAATCCATGCCGGCCTCCTTACGCGCACTGCCCGGTTGGCCCGGGCCCCTCGGTCACGGTGCGGCAAACGGTAACACGTTCTACCGGCCGCCCGCCCGTTCAGCGCTTAGCATTAGCCAGCGGCCCCTCCACCCGCTGAAACATGTCGGATAACGCGAACCCGCGTATCGCCATATGGCACCGAAAGGAACCGCTCAGCATGACGACATCGGCGGAAAACCATCGACACATTCCCCAATTGATTCCGAGCCGGCTACTGCGAAGTGGACAGGTCCACCACCCGGCCGTCCTGGGCGAGGCCAGGAGGCGACGCGACAATTTTCAGCTGCGCCTGGCCGACCGAATAACGGCGTTTGCCGGGTCGATGAACTTCGTCTGGATTCACGCGGCCTTGTTTGCCGTGTGGATGTTGGTCTTGGAAAAAAACCCCTGGCCTACATTGACCCTGGTGGTATCGCTCGAGGCGATTTTCCTGTCGACCTTCGTGATGATCGGCCAGAACCGTCAGTCCGCTTTCCAGCAGGCCAAGGCCGACCACGACTTCCATGCCCAGGAATTGGAGTTGAAGACGAACACCGAACTCACGCGCGAGATTCACGTGCTGACAGAGGAATTGCACAGACGCTTCATCCGGCCAACGTCCGAGCGCGACGAGTCGGCCGCGCCCGGTTAAGGAACCTCGACACGACGTACAGCGAAAAGCGTTGGTCGGACAGAGAACCGCTCTGGTGGAGAACAACATGTTGGAGCTGCAGGAGAGGATGCGCCCACACGTGCGTGCCGCGTTTTACGCCGCGGCGCGTGCATCGGCTCCCCGCCCGGCCGCGGCCAAACGGGCCGCCAAGGATTTTCAGCGGAACCTGTGGTCGGCGCTCGGCGCCGAGATCCGTTGGGCGTTCACCCCGCCGCACAACTGGTTGATGGGCGTGCTGGCCAACGTGATCTTCGCCGCGGGATGGTTGCTGGTGCAGCCGCTGACCACCGGCCCCCAGCGCACCGACTGGGTGATCCTGGTCGGTACTTACTTCTCCTCGTGGATCCTTGCCGATGTCACCACCACCAACCTGCTCGGCGCCGACCACTACCGCGTACTGCAGGCGTTGTCCGACGGGGTGCCATTCTGGCGGATGCTCCTGATCAAAAACCTGGCCCTGCTCGCCATCGTCGGGTTGCCAACCTTGTTGGCGGCGATGGCGTTGACCCTATGGCGGGAATCGCCGGCGCACCTGGCCATTACCATCCCCACCGTCGCGGTGCCCATCGTGTCTTGGCTGGGCGTGGGCAACCTCATCTCGGTGCTGCACCCCGTGAGCGTCGAGCCGCTGCTACGGCGGTGGCGGCAGCGGGCCGACCGTCGCCGCACCGGCGGCTGGGTGCTGGCCCTGACCCTGCCGTATGCGTTGTACTACGTCGCCGACCCGATGAACGGGGTCGAGCACCGCGTGTTGTGGACCCAGGTGCCTGCATTGATCTGGCCGGTGTTCGGGCGCGACACAAAAAGCTTTGTGCATCTCGCCATCGCGACAGGCGTCTGGATCGGCGGAACAGCTGCCGCCGTGCTGTGGGTGCGCAAGCGTGGGTTCCAAATCAGATGAGACTCAGGTCCGCCTTCGGAAAGCTGACCCATGCCTGACAAATCTGGGTGGGCGATGCGATGATTGGCTTCATCATTCGATCGCAGGAGATCAATGACCCAGGTGAGAAGTTGTGATGACCAAGCATGTCGTTTCCGAGATCTGCGATAGGCCGAAGTGGTTGAGCCGCAGGGGCATTCAATAGGCCGCAATCAGCGCCACGGGCCCAAATCATCCCCAAACGAGAGGAAACTCAATGACCACTGAACAGCAGCCATCCGCCGGCTGGTACCCGGACCCGAGCGGCAAGCCCGGGCAAATGTATTGGGATGGCCAGCAGTGGCACGCCAACGTCCCTGCCGCAATCCCGGGAGTCGCTCCGTATGGTGGCGCTCCGTATGGTGGCGCTCCGTATGGTGTCGACGCCTACGGGCGGCCGCTATCGGACAAGAGCAAGCTCGCGGCCGGACTGCTGCAAATTTTCTTGGGGGCCTTCGGAGTTGGTCGTTTCTACCTCGGCTATACCACGATCGGCCTTCTGCAGATTCTGGTTACCTGGCTGACTTGCGGAGTCGGCGGGATATGGCCGTTGATTGACGGAGTCATGATCCTCGTCGGCCAGGTGCCCGACGCTCAGGGGCGCACACTGCGTGACTGAGGCGCAAGCCGGCCCGGCGCGAGCACCATCGGCCTGACGGGAGGACCTGACCATGACGACACCCCGTCAGCCGGGCTGGTACGACGACCCACACGGCTCAAACTCACAGCGTTACTGGGACGGGCAAGGCTGGACCCAGCACCGTCGGCTCAAGCCGACTGCCCGGCCGACTCCTCCGCCACCGCGACAGCCGTCGCCCCCGCCACCGCAACAGCCTCCGCGTAATCCGCCACTCCCGCCTGGAGCGCGGCCCCCTCCTGGCCCCCAAATTCAACGCGGTGGCGCGGAAATTGCGTCTGACGGTCCCGCGACGGTTAAGGGCTTCGCTGCGAAACCCTCGATCGCGGGGTTGCTTGTCTTCGGCGGACTCGTCATCGCGGTCGTTGCAATTTTCCTCCCGTTTGCGACGGTCAGCATCCACCTGTTCGGGATGACTTTCCGTGCGCACGAGGTTTCGGCCACCGGAACTGGGCGGTTAGTCGTTTTCCTACTGGCCGCGGTGACGGTGTTGTTGGCGTGGCCCAGCCTGTCCGGATCCGCCTTGGCGGACGGGCGCCTTATCGGGCTCAGCGTCGCGGTCGTCCTGCTCGTTGTCGTCGTGGTGGTCTCGTACCTCGATGTTTCTGAAAACAACGGCAAGGCCGAAGGCATCGTGAAAGTCTCGCCGGCGTTTGGATTGCTGCTGTATGCGGCGGGGGTCGTTGTCGTCGCTGTGGGGGTCGTCTGGCTCTGGATGGATCGATCGCGGACCCAAAAGTAGGCCTACTGACCGCTCCCACAAAACCGGGCGCGGGGGTTCAATGGTCCCTATGATGTCGCAGCCTGACGCGGACGAAGTTCGGCTCATTGAAGCGCGCGCGGTGCCGACGAGGTTCGCCCGCGGCTGGCACTGTCTGGGTCTGATCAGAGACTTCGGTGACGGCAAGCCGCACGCGGTTAACGCCTTCGGGCAGAAGCTGGTCATTTTCCGTAGTGCGGACGGCAACATCAACGTGCTGGACGCGTACTGCCGCCACATGGGCGGCGACCTCTCGCACGGCGAGGTCAAGGGCAACGAGATCGCATGCCCGTTCCACGACTGGCGCTGGG
>Ga0182037_10001076_pt1 | contig 14168 bp, 11 predicted proteins | sample sta12Cox44000082_FD_125974 | JGI IMG/M metagenome (GOLD analysis project Ga0182037, IMG submission 125974) | Lab enrichment of tropical soil microbial communities from Luquillo Experimental Forest, Puerto Rico - statoxic.12C.oxic.44.000.082 | ecosystem: Environmental > Terrestrial > Soil >... | reverse complement strand
GCCGACGGACCATCCATCTGCCGACCGTAGCCATAGATGCCTTGCGCGCACACCGAACCCGGCAGCTCGAGGAACGCCTGGCAGCCGGCGGAGAGTGGGAAGACCTCGGGCTCGTCTTCACAACCCGACAGGGTCGCCCCCTCGATTCATGCCGTGTCACGCGAGACTTCAAGCGCTTGTTGAAACGGGCGGGTTTGCCTGGGCAACGGTTCCACGACTGTCGCCATGCGTGTGCAAGTTTTCTGTTAGCACAAGGCGTTCCGGCTAGGGTAGTGATGGACATTCTCGGCCACTCACAGATCAGCCTCACGCTGAATACTTACTCCCACGTGATGCCGGCGCTGCGCACTAACGCGGCCGAGAAGATGGACGCAGTCCTGGGACCCGCGATTTGACAGCTTGCCAATTCCGGTGGGCGTCAACGTGGGCGTCAACCGAGCACGAGGCTGAGGGTGTCTCTGAGAATCGATAGTTTTGTTAGGAAAATCTGGAGCCGGCGATCGGACTTGAACCGATGGCCTGCTGATTACGAATCAGCTGCTCTACCAACTGAGCTACGCCGGCTCATCGACTGGACCCTCGATTGTACCACGCGGTCAGCGAAGCTCTGTCCACACCTCCCGCCGTACGAGATCGCGCATGCCCGCGGAGCGCTCGCTGTTCGCCTTTCGTTGCGCCTCATCCGGCACGACGCGCGCGGTGGCCGCGTCGAGACCGGCGCCAAGCGCTTCGGCGGCCGCAGCGTTCTTCAGCCGGAACATGCGCAGGTGCGTCCAATCCGCTGTCGTGCCTGCCGCAGGCATGACCGTCCGCACTTCTTCGAAGACGCCGGCCCGCCGCGCGTCCTCGTCGATCGGCTCCGCAACTTTCTTGATGTACTCGTTGTAGGCGTCGATCTGCCCAGGCCTGGCTTTCCAGTAGTACGCGACGAACACCGCACCGCCCGTACTGCTTGACTGTTGCGCAGCGAGGTATCCGTGGTCGAAGACAACAGACAACAGCAGCGCCGCCAACATCATTTGCCTCATTGGTTGTACTCCACATCGGTGACGGGCTCGAGCCATTCAGTCGTGAGATTGACGTTCACAGCAAGATGGACGCCGCGAGCACCGGGTACAGCCCCGTGCCAATGTTTTTCGCCTGGTGCGAACACAACCGCGTCCCCGAGACCGAGATCGACCAATCTGTCGCCGTGCGACTGCACGCGTACCTGACCCTCGATCACCAGAAGCCACTGCGGTCCGGAGTGCACGTGCCAGTTAGTGCGTCCGCCGGGCTCGAACGCGACCTTGTAGATGTGCACCGGCGTGCCGGCGTCATCGCCCGCCACGCGCGCGGTCCGCGCGCCGCCCGTGAACGTCGCGCGATCCGCGGATCGGAAGGGTGCGTCCGTCGCGCGGAAGACCTTCATCTCTAATCCCCCGTAGGAATCCTAATCACTTCTTTTTGTGAACATCAGGCCGAGGATCCGGGACGAAACCGTCGCGATTCGGCATCCGTACCTGCGGCAGCGTCGTCTCGTTCAAGACGTCGTTCTCACCGACGATGCCATTGAGAAACAGGACATAAGCGGTCGTGCCGTAGACCTCGCCGGTTGAGAGCGTTCCAGGGTGATCGAACGGCATGGCGCGACGGATGTAGTCCCAGAGCGTGGTCGCATACGGCCAGTAGCTGCCGACGGTCTTCAAGGGACGGCTGGCAGGCGTGGCAACCTTCAACGAGCCCTGGCCGCCGGAGAGGACGTCTTGAGGGCCTTCGGTGCCCGTGAGTCCGTGGCAGGTGACGCACCGCCGGGTATACGCGTCTTTCCCGGCCGCGGCCGTCCCGCTACCGGACGGAAGCCCGCGACCGTCGGGCAGCACGTCGATGTCGATGGCCTTCAATTCAGCAGGCGTCGGCGGGCGGCCGACGCCGAAAGACGGCGCCTGAGCGCGAGGCTCGGCCGATGCCGCGCACGCCAGCGCGATGGCGACGAGCGTCTTACGCCCGATTGCCGTTGGTAATCTTCCCGTCACTGGCGACCTTCCATATCTGAATCGCGTTGTTGTGATAGTTCGAGTTGACGCCGCGCACGGCCACGAGCTCGGGCAACGACGGCTGCACATAGCCGGTCTCATCCGTACATCGCGAGGCCAGGAGCGATTCGCGCCCATCCCATTGCCAGGACCATCGGAATCTTGTGTGCGCCCGTGGCAGGACGGGCGTTTGGAGCACGGCGGTTGTCCAGCGCTGACCGCCGTCGACGGTGATCTCGACCTTCGTGATCGCTCCGCGGCCGCTCCAGGCGAGGCCTGTCATCTCGTACAGTCCTGGACCCGGGAGGGTGTCACCGGCGGACGGGCGTGTGATGAGCGACTTGGCTTCCATGTCGAAGGTGAACTGACGAGCCGTACCGTCGGCTAACAGATCGGTGTACTTGGAGGTTTCCTCACGCGTCATTGCGGGTCGGTCCAGCACCTTCACCCTGCGGAGCCACTTGATGTTGACGTTCCCCTCCCAGCCGGGCACCAGCAGGCGCAGCGGGTAGCCCTGCTCGGGTCTGAGCGGCTCCCCATTCTGGCCGTACGCGACCAGCACATCGGCCAGCGCTTTCGCCATCGGAATGCTGCGCGCCATTCGGCAGGGATCGGCGCCCTCGGCCAGGATCCAGCTGCCGGCCGGCTGCAGCCCGCATTCCTTCAGCAACAGCGCCAGCGACACGCCGGTCCACTCGCTGCAGCTCGTCAAACCGTGCGCCCGCTGCACGCTTGCCTCTCCCGAGCCACGCCACTCGCTGGAGCTGTTGCCCGAGCACTCCAAGAAGTAAATGCGGGAGATCGACGGCAGCTGCTTCAATTCAGCCACCGTGAAGACGAGCGGCCGGTCGACGAGACCATGGATCGTGAGCGTGTGCTGGGCCGGATCGAGCTCCGGCACGCCGGCATGATGCCGCTCGAAGTGCAGCGACGAAGGCGTCAGGATGCCGTAGGTCTCGTGAAGCGGCGTGCGACTCGCGGCCTCTTCGAGCGGGACCTTCGTATTCTGATTGAAGAACCGGCTCGCGTTCTCGAAGCGTGCGCGCGCGCCGTACCCGCTGACCGGCGCGCCTAGCGCGCGCGGCTCGGCGGGTGGCCCCGAGTCTCTCGACGTGCACGCGGCAATGGCGGCGCCCCACGCGGCGCTCACTCGCAGGAACCAGCGTCGCCGCCGCCCCCCTGGAGAAAGAGACGAGAGAGACGGGAGCGACGAAGGCGACGAAGGCGAGGAAGGCGAGGAAGGCGAGGAAGAGGACGATGTCGACAAATTGTCCGGCTGCATGAACGGAAATTATGCGCTATGATGCTTGTTTAAGCTATCGCCAGGAAACCGATCTGTGGACACCGCCCATCTGGTTGTACGCGGCGCGCGCACGCACAATCTCAAGAACATCGACCTCACGCTTCCGGTCGGTCAGTTGATCATCGTTACTGGTGTCAGCGGCTCCGGAAAGTCATCGCTGGCATTTGACACGATTTACGCAGAAGGGCAGCGACGATACGTCGAGTCCCTCTCCGCCTACGCCCGGCAGTTCCTGGAGCGCATGGAAAAGCCAGATGTGGATCGGATCGACGGCATTGCGCCGGCAATCGCGATTCGCCAGAAGAACAGCGTGCGGAATCCCCGCTCGACCGTTGGAACCACCACCGAAATCCACGACTACATGCGGCTCCTGTTTGCACGCGTCGGGCGCACGTTCTGCAGGAGCTGCAGTCGCGAAGTCGTGCGCGAGACGGCGGAGGTGGTCGCGCGGCAGCTCGGCGAGCTGCCGGCAGGGACGCGCCTCCTGCTCGGATTCGACCTTCCCGTCGTCGAAACCACGGCAGCAACGGAGGCGCGCGAGGTCGACGAGCTGGCCGAGATCGCCGAGGAGACAGAGTCGACGGATGCCAGGGACCCGGCCGGGCGCGCTCCGGAAGCGACTTCCGCCGCTGGTCCGCCTGCCGCGGCCGTGACAGCCACCATCGAGAGCCTGCGCAAGAAGGGATTCGCGCGCCTGCTCGTCGATGGCCGGGCGGCGGCGTTCGACGACGTCAATCCCGCAGCGCTGGCGGACCGGTCGGTGCTCAGGGTCGTCGTCGATCGCGTGCAGCTGGACGGGCCCGGCGCTCATGCCGACAACGGCCAGCAGCAGCGGCTGACCGATTCGATTGAGACGGCGTACCTCGAGGGTGGCGGCGCCGCGTGGGCCGTCGAAGTGAGCCCCGAGGCCCAAGCAGCCCATTCGGTCACGCATCGTTTCTCCGAGCGCTTCGAGTGCCGGAACTGCGGCACTACTTACGAAGACCCGCAGCCGCGGCTCTTTTCGTTCAACAACCCGTTTGGCGCCTGTCCCACCTGCCACGGGTTCGGCAACATCATCGAGCTGGACATGGACCTCGTTGTGCCGGACGCGACGAAGTCGATTGCTCAGGGCGCCATCGAGCCGTGGAGCAAGCCACATTACAGGGCACAGCTCGCGAATCTGAAGCGCGCCGCGAACAAAGCGAAGGTCCGCCTCGACGTGCCGTGGTCGGATCTCTCCGAAGAAGAAAGGCGATTCGTCGTTGACGGCAGCCCGACGTCGTCCGACTACGACGGCATCCGCGGCTTTTTTCGTTGGCTCGAACGCAAGAAATACAAGGTCCACGTTCGCGTGTTCCTGAGCCGGTATCGTGGGTACCTCACGTGCCCGGACTGCGGTGGCGCGCGTCTTCGGCGCGAGGCGCGTGACGTTCAGGTCGCGGGCCGCACGATCGACAAGGTGTCCGCCCTGACTGTTCGAGAGGCGCAGAGCTTCTTCGCCGAGCTGAAGCTCACGCCGAAAGAAGAGACGATCGCCGAGAAAGTCCTCAAGGAGATCCGCCGCCGGCTGTCATTTTTGAGCGACGTCGGGCTCGACTATCTCACGCTCGATCGTCTTTCATCGACGCTCTCGGGTGGTGAAGCGCAACGGATCAACCTCGCGACCTCGCTTGGGTCCGCGCTGGTCGGCACCCTGTATGTTCTCGACGAACCTTCGATTGGGCTGCACTCGCGCGACAACCTGCGCCTCATCGCGATCCTCCGGCAGCTCCGCGACCAGGGCAACACGGTGCTGGTCGTCGAGCACGATGCCGACATGATCCGGGTCGGCGATCACATCGTCGATCTCGGTCTGGGTGCCGGCGAGCAGGGCGGTCGCGTGGTGCACTCGGGCGCGCTGGACGCACTGTTACATGAGCCACGATCGCTGACGGCGAAGTATCTGCGACAGGAGCTGGCCATCCCGGTGCCGACCTCTCGCCGGCGCGGCACGGGGCAGAAGGTCAGGCTGCTCGGCGCCACGGAGCACAACCTGAAGAACGTCGATATCGCCATCCCGCTGAATCTGCTGACGTGCGTCACGGGCGTCAGTGGCTCCGGCAAGTCGACGATCGTCCACGACGTCCTTTACGCGGCGATCAAACGCGCGAAGGGCGCATGGGACAAACGAGTGGGGACGTTCAAAAAGCTCGAAGGCGCGGAGTTCATCACGGACGTCGTGCTCGTGGATCAAGCGCCGATCGGCCGGACGCCGCGTTCGAACCCGGTGACGTATCTCAAGGCGTTCGATCCGATTCGAGAGCTGTTCGCGGCGACCAAGGACGCGCGCTCGCGGGGGCTGACCGCGAGTCACTTCTCCTTCAATGTGCCAGGCGGGCGCTGCGAAGCCTGCCAGGGTGAGGGTGAAGTGCGTGTGGAGATGCAGTTTCTCGCGGATGTCTTCGTTCCGTGCGACCAATGCGACGGCAAGCGCTTCAAGCCGCAGGTCCTGGAGGTTCGCTATCGCGGCCGCTCGATTCATCAAGTGCTGGACCTCACTGTGCGCGAGGCGCTGACATTCTTCAGCAGCTCGCCGAAGGTTTTGCGCCGCCTCCAGGTCCTCGATGAGATCGGGCTCGGCTACCTTCGCCTCGGCCAGCCAGCAACGACGCTCTCCGGCGGAGAGGCGCAACGGATCAAGATCGCCGCGCATCTGTCGTCGCACACTGGAGAGCGGCTCCTGTATATCCTCGACGAGCCCACGACCGGGCTGCATTTCGACGACATCGCGAAGCTCCTGACCGCCTTCCGAAAGCTGCTCGAGGCCGGACACACGCTGCTTGTTATTGAGCACAATCTCGATGTGATCAAGACGGCCGACTACATCATCGATCTCGGGCCCGAGGGCGGCGAGGACGGGGGATCGGTGGTCGCGACGGGGACGCCCGAGCAGGTTGCCCAGGTTGACGGCTCGTATACCGGCCGCTACCTCAGGCCGGTCCTGGCTGAAGGCCGGTCCCACGCGTACGCAGCGGGGCGATAGACGTCAGTCCCGATGCTGCAGGCATCGTGAAGGTCCCTCGAGCGTTCTACGATCGCGCCACGCTGGACGTTGCCCGTGATCTGCTCGGCAAAGTGCTGGTGCACAACCGCCGGGGCGCCCTGACGAGTGGCGTGATTGTCGAAGTCGAGGCCTACATCGGCGAGTCCGACCCGGCATGTCATGCCGCGCCGGGTCCGACGCGCCGTAATGAGCCGCTGTACGGCCCGCCTGGGTATGCGTACGTCTACCTGAACTACGGCATTCATGCGCTCGTCAACATCGTGACGGAGCCGGCCGGTTCGCCCGCCGCGATTCTGATTCGTGCGCTCGATCCGCTCGACGGGGTGCCCACCATGCGCCGCCGCCGCGGGCGGGCGATGAAAGGACGACGGTCACGATCGAGCGGTGGGGGGATGCCAACGTCGGAGCTCTGCCGTGGACCCGGGAACTTGACGATGGCCATGGGAATTACGCTCGAGGACAATCGCGCGGATCTGGTTGGCGATCGACTCTTCGTCGAAGACGTCGAACGCGACGTGGCGATTGCACCGGGCCGCGTTTCGTGGGGCCCCCGCATCGGGATCCGCCTTGGCGCGGAGCGTCCCTGGAGGGTCTGGATTGCAGGACATCCCGCTGTTTCGGGCCGCTCTTGACGTCGTCCCCCCGTCAGCGCCACACTATCTGCCGTGGTCGGTGCCACCTGCATGTGTTGCGGCTGTTGTTGTTGCGGGCTTGTCAGCCCCCGCACCAATGGTCTAGCCATATGCACACCGGCGATCACTCGATGATCTGACCGCAGACAGAAGGCGAACCCAAAGGCCCGGGAGGCTTCACCTCTCGGGCCTTTTTGTTTTTATGCGTGACCTGTTGCCGCTGTTTCTCGATCTCAGGGGACGAGACGTGCTGCTCGTCGGGGGAGGTCGCGTCGCTGCAGCCAAACTCCGTCAGTTGCTGGCTGCGGGCGCGCACGTCCGTCTCGTGTCGCCGTTGATTCGCGCCGAGATCGAGCGGGTCCCGGTGGCTGCGACGTCGCCAGGTCGCGACGACGAGCGCACCGCGGGGAGCGGGTCGAGCCTGGAGATCATCCGCCGCGCCTTCCTTCCCACGGATGTGGATGGGGTCTGGCTGGCGGTGGCGGCGGCGACGCCGGAGGTGAACCGCGCGGTGGCCGGGGCGGCCAACGAGCGGCGCGTGTTCGTCAATGCGGTGGACGATCCCGACAACGCCACGGCTTACATGGGCGGCGTGGTGCGGCGCGAAGACGTGACGATCGCCATCTCGACGGGCGGCGACGCGCCGGGGTTGACGTCGCTCGTCCGGGAGGCGCTCGACGCGGTACTGCCGAGTGACCTTCATGACTGGATGGAAACAGCACGAGCACAGCGCATTCGGTGGCGCCGCGACGGTGTCCCCATGGCGGCCCGGAAGCCGCTGCTCCTGCGTGCGCTGAATGCCCTGTATCGTGACGTGCTTCACGGTGACGAACCACAGAGTGAGGCAAGCCAAGATGACACTCGGCGGGCGCATGGCCCGCAGACCCCGCTGAAATGTGAGGCGCCGTCGGGAGAGACGTGGAGCGCGCGGATTCCTTGGCTCGACTCACCGGAGGACTCGTGGCGGTGACAGGGCACGTCTCGCTCGTGGGCGCCGGCCCGGGAGACCCCGGGCTCCTGACGCGGCGCGCCATCGTGCGACTGCGGCGCGCCGAACTCGTGCTGTACGACGCGCTGGTAGACGAGCGCGTCCTGCGCTACGCGCGCCGGGCGCAACGTTTCTACGTGGGGAAACGCGCCGGGCGTCACGCGATGTCGCAGGACGCGATCAACGCGCTGATGATCCGCGCCGCGCGACGCGGACGCCGTGTCGTGCGGCTCAAGGGTGGAGATCCGTTCGTGTTCGGCCGCGGCGGCGAGGAAGCGCTAGCGCTTCGACGCGCCGGCGTACCGTACGACGTCGTGCCGGGGATCTCGAGCGCCATCGCCGCACCGGCTGCCGCCGGTATTCCTGTCACGCACCGCGGCCTGGCGACCGCGTTCCTGGTCGTGTCGGGCCATGACGAGCGCGCCTTTGCGGCGGCGACGAAAGGGATCGCGGCGAACCAGCTGACGATCGTCGTCCTGATGGGCATGGGGCGCGCGTCCGCGATTGCGTGGAGCCTTGTGAATGCCGGCTGGGCTCGGGGCACGCCGGTGGCCGTTGTCTCAGACGCCTCGACGCCCAGGCAGCAGGTGTGGCGTGGGACGCTCGACGAGTTGGGAGCAGGCATTCCCGCCGCCCAGGCTGGGTCCGCGGGCACTATCGTGATCGGCGACGTCGTGAACGTGAACATGCAGGCAACGCTCGATCGAGTCGTTGCGTACGGGAGCTAGTCATGTCCGTCTTGGATGATCCGAAGACATTCGGGCGCGCGCGCCTGTCGTTTGCCGACGCGCGCGACATCGACGAGTTCGTCACCACGCTCGAGCGCTTCGAGCGCGGCGAAATCACACCTGATGAGTGGCGGCAATTCCGCCTCGTCCGCGGCACCTACGGCCAGCGACAGGCGGCGGACGCCCAGATGTTGCGGGTGAAGATTCCTCAAGGCGTCCTCAGCGCCGGGCAGATCGAGGCGCTTGCGGACGTCGGGGAGCGTTACTCACGCGGGTTCGGCCACATCACGACGCGCCAGAACGTCCAGTTTCACTTCGTCAAGCTGCACGACGTCGAGCCGGCGATGCGCATACTTGCCGATGCCGGCTTGACGACGAGGGAGGCGTGTGGCAACTCGGTCCGCAACATCACCGCCTGCCCGTATGCCGGTGTCGCGGCGGACGAGCGGTTCGACGTGACACCTTACGCGGAGTCGCTGACCCGATATCTGCTGCGGCGCCCCATGAGCTCGACGCTGCCGCGCAAGTTCAAGATCGGGTTCGAAGGATGCTCGACCGATCATGTGATGACCTCCGTCAACGACCTCGGGTTTCGGGCGGTCGTGAGCCCGCACGGTGGACGCGGCTTTCGGATGACGGCTGGCGGCGGGACCGCCATCATGACGCGTTCGGGTGGAGTGGTGCACGAGTTCCTGCCGGCCTCCGAGATCCTCCGTGCTGCCGAGGCGGTGTTGCGCGTGTTCAAACGCTTCGGCGACTACCAGCACAAACAACGCAATCGCATGAAGTTCATGATCCGGGAGCTCGGATGGGCGCGGTGGCGCGAGGAATACGATCGCGAGTTGACCGCGTGCCGGCTCGAGGGCACGGTTCCCAGCCTTGACATCGATCCGCCCGCCACTGAGCCGGAGCTTGACGGTATGTCCGATTCGCCGCCGTCTATCGGCGATATTGCCGCGCGCGTTTCCGCGGCGCGCATCTCCGGTCCCGGACTCACGCCGGTTGTCACGCCGATTGCGCGGGTGGCAGAGGAGTCCTACGCGCGGTGGCGCGCGACCAACCTGCGTCCTCAGAAGCAGCCGGGGTACGTGCTGGCTGTTGCGACGGTTCCTCTCGGGGACCTGACAAGCGAGCAGATGCGCGTGATCGCGGAGCTGTCAACGGCTTACAGCGACGGATCGGTCCGCGTCACACCTGAACAGGACCTGCTGTTCCGCTGGGTGAAGGCGGGTGACGCACGGGCGCTCTACAGCCGGATGGCGGCAGCGGGGTTGGGACTAGCCGAGGCCGGCACCGTGGCTGACGTGACCAGCTGTCCCGGTGCCGAGTCGTGCCGTCTGGCGGTGACGCAGTCGCGCGGCCTCGGCCGCCTCGTCGAGGCGCATTTGCGGGAGCGACCTGAGGTGGTTGCGGCGGCCGACGGCGCGCGAATCAAGGTGAGTGGGTGCCCGAACGGCTGCGGCCTCCACCACATCGCGACGATCGGGTTCCAGGGCAGCGTCCGCCGCCTCGGGGCCAAGGCGGTCCCCCAATATTTCGTCATGGTAGGAGGCGGCGCAGTCGACGACGGGGCCACCTTTGGTCGGCTCGCCGCAAAGATTCCAGCCGGCCGGATCCCCGAGGCCGTCGACCGGCTCGTCGCGCTCTATGTCCGCGAGAAGCAGGGAGGGGAGTCGGCGCCCGCCTTCTTCCGCAGAGTCGCGCTCGAAACCGTGAAGCCCGTGCTTGCGGACCTCGAGCGTCTCGACGAGGCCGATGCGGTCCCGGCCGATTTCATCGATCTGGGAGAGGCGGCGGAATTCCAGCCCGAAGTCATGGAGGGTGAGTGCGCAACCTAGGAAGCGCGAATCACCCTATTTACATACGTCGATGCAATTGATATAGTCCTCGGGACAACTGAATACGCACTTCTTTATCCAGAGTGGCTGAGGGACAGGCCCGACGACGCCACGGCAACCACGCGACGATTTCGCAACGGAGTGACCTCCGAGCAGTGTCGCGGTTCAGGTGCCAATTCCTGCCCCGGGTCCGGGACGGACCAACGGGGAAAGATGGAGGAGGATGTCTGTGGTCCGCGTCGCGCTCCTTGGTTTTGGCACAGTCGGCTCCGCCGTGAGCCGCCGGTTGATCGAATCTGCCACTCACGCCGACAACCCGATCGCTCTGACGCACATTCTCGACCGCCACGCTGGTGAAAAGGCCTTCGCGCCCGAGTCCGTCGCCCCTATCGTCTGGACGACCTGCATCGACGACATCCTTCACAGCGATGTCGACATCGTCATCGAGGTGATTGGCGGTATCGAGCCGGCGCTGGAGTGGGTACGGCGTGCGCTCGGGACTGGAAAGTCGGTGGTGACCGCCAACAAGCAGCTGGTCGCCCGGCACGGGCCCGAGCTGTGGGCGCTCGCGTCGCGTCAGGGCCGGCAATTCCGCTTTGAAGCGGCCGTCGGCGGGGCGATGCCGATCGTTCGGGCGATTGTCGACGGTCTTGCCGGCGATCGGTTGTCGCGACTCGTGGCGATTCTGAACGGCACGACGAACGCGGTGCTGTCGCGGATGGAGGCCACGAGCTGCTCGCTCAACGAGGCCCTCGCCGATGCCCGAGACCGCGGGTACGCGGAAGCGGACCCACGCGCCGACCTCGACGGCGACGACGCGCGAGCCAAGCTCGCGATCCTGTGCGCGCTGGCGTTCGGTGTGCGTGTAGAGGCGAGCGATATACCAGCGCGTTCGGCGCGGTCGATTCAGGCCGGTGATTTCATCGAGGCGCAGCGCCGGCAGAGGACGATTCGGCAGCTCGCGCACGCCGAGTACGATCGCACGCGGTCCAGGTTGTCGGCGTGGGTCGGCCCCGTCTTCGTCTCGGCCGACTCGGTGTTCGCGCGCGCGACCGGCCCACAAAACGTCGCGGTCGTCACCGGGGAGCACTCGGGGGAGATCGGCATCTTCGGCGCCGGTGCCGGCGGGGATGCGACGGCGGTGGCGATTCTCGGCGACGTCGTGTCGATCGCGCGCGATCGCGCGGCGATCGTTCCACCGCCGCGACTGACGTCGGATTTCACCCTCGAGGTCTCGAACGGCGGGGCGTTCGAATGGGCGGGTGCCTTCGCGGCATCCCCAGCGCAGCGACTGCGCGGTAGTGCCGAGGCGGGCCCCGCAGCGCAGCACGTCGGTCTGGGTGCAATGGCGGGTGCCGTAGTGGAGGCCATATGAGCGCGCTTGTCGGGTTGCAGTGCCACTTGTGCAAGACGGTATTCCCGTTGGAAGCGCTGTATGTGTGCGATCGCTGCCTCGGCCCACTCGAGGCGGTCTACGACTACCGTGCGGTCCGAGTGACGCGCGAAGAAATCGAGCGGCGCCCGAAGAACCTCTGGCGGTATCGCGAGCTGCTGCCAATCACTGGGTCCGCGAGGACCGGGTACCACTCGGGCTTCACGCCGCTCGTCCGATGTACTCGGCTCGCGGATCGTCTGGGCGTGCAGGAGCTCTACGTGAAGGACGACTCGGTGAACCATCCGACGTTGTCGTACAAGGATCGCGTGGTGTCGGTCGCGGCAACGCGCGCGCTGGAGCTGGGCTTCAAGGTGCTGGCCTGCGCCTCGACCGGGAATCTGGCCAACAGCGTGGCCGCGCACGCGGCGCGGCTCGGCGTCGAGTGCTCCGTCTTCATTCCCGACAATCTCGAGGCAGGGAAGCTGCTGGGGTCGGCGGTCTTCAACCCGACCATACTCGCGATTGCGGGCAACTACGACGATGTGAACCGGCTGTGTACGCAGGTCGCCGATCGGTACGGCTGGGGCTTCGTCAACATCAATCTGCGCTCGTACTACGCGGAAGGCGCGAAGACCTACGGCTTCGAGATTGTCGAGCAGCTTGGCTGGCGGTATCCGCGGCATGTCGTGGCGCCGGTTGCCGGCGGCACCCTCCTGCCAAGGATTCTCCGCGGATTCCGTGAGCTTCGCGAAGTCGGCCTCGTCGACGGCGATCTGCCGCGCATGTATGCGGCACAGGCTGCCGGTTGCGCGCCCGTCGTCCGTGCGATCGAGGCTGGTCTCGATTATCCCGAGCCCGTGCGGCCCGACACGCTTGCGAAGTCAATTGCGATCGGAAACCCCGCCGACGGCTTTCAGGTGATCCAGTCCATCAAGTCGACGGGTGGGACCGGGGCCGCCGTATCGGACAGGCAGATCGTAGACGCCATCCGTCTCCTCGCCGAGACGGAAGGGATCTTTACGGAGCCGGCGGGAGGCACGACGCTTGCGGCGGCCATCGAGCTCATCGCTCGCGGCGTCATCCCTCGCGACGAGTCGATTGTCGTCTCGGTCACCGGCAACGGTTACAAGACCAGCGAGGTCGTTGCCAATCAGCTGACAACGCCGGTTCGTTTGTCACGCCGTTTCAATGATTTCGAGGCGTGGCTCGAATCGCGCCTGACCTCAGCGTCGAGCGCGCGAGCTTGACGTCGAAACGATCGGGAGCTTGAATTCCATCGCCCGGCCGTTGCGCAGCACCTTGACCGTCGCGGTCGTGCCGATCTTCGCGTCCGCGACGACGCGTGAGAACTGTGCCGGATCGGAAATCGTCTGGCCATTGAATCCTACGATCACGTCTCCAGGTCTCAGTCCGGCGTCGTAAGCCTCCGACCCGCGGTTCATGCGGGAGATGACTGCGCCGCTCGTGCTCGGGGCTCCAACCTCTTCAGCAAGCTGGGGCGTGAGCTTTTCGATTCCCACATATCCGATCGACCCACGGCGCACCTCGCCGTAGCTCATCAGATCGCTCACCACTCTCCTCGCGAGATTGCTCGGCACGGCAAAGCCAATACCCTGGTAGCCGCCGCTCTGGCTGAAGATGCCGGTGTTGATCCCGACGAGCTCCCCTCGTGTGTTGAGCAGCGCGCCGCCGGAGTTGCCCGGATTGATGGCGGCGTCGGTCTGAATGAAGTCCTCGTAGTCCGCGAATCCAAGCTGCGCGCGCCCGGTCGCGCTGACGATGCCGGCGGTCACAGTTTGGCTGAGCTGGAACGGGCTGCCAATGGCGAGCACCCATTCGCCGACCTTGAGCAGCGACGAGTCGCCCCACGGCAGTGCGGGCAGGCCGGCGACGTTGACTTTGACAAGGGCGATGTCGGTCGCGGGATCCGTGCCGATGATCTTCCCACGCACCTCGCGCTTGTCTGGCAGCGAAGCCGTGACCTCGGTGGCCGCTGCCCGGACGTTCTCGCCGATGACGTGGTTGTTGGTCACGATGTAGCCGTCGGGCGAGATGATGACGCCCGACCCCAGGCTGAGCGATCTGCGATCGCGCGGCGCGAACATGTCGCTGTCCCCAAAAAAGTAACGAAAGAACTCGTCGTCTGGAAACGGCGATGTCTGGCGCGACCGCACGACCGGCACCGAAGAGATGTTGGCGACGCCTTCGACGGCTTGGGCGGCCACGCGGGTGAAGTCCGGCCCCCCGTTAGCAGCGGAGACGGG
>Ga0182037_10001069_pt1 | contig 14201 bp, 9 predicted proteins | sample sta12Cox44000082_FD_125974 | JGI IMG/M metagenome (GOLD analysis project Ga0182037, IMG submission 125974) | Lab enrichment of tropical soil microbial communities from Luquillo Experimental Forest, Puerto Rico - statoxic.12C.oxic.44.000.082 | ecosystem: Environmental > Terrestrial > Soil >... | reverse complement strand
GAGTTCACCAGGGCGAAGTCACCTCCAATCGAATGCACAGGATGATAGAAGGAGTCGATGCTCACGTTACCCCATGCTTGAGATTTTGGCACAAGGCTGTTCTGAACTCGCGCGGCGAGTCGGAGATCCTCCTCGATTTCCATCTGCCGTTGCTGGAGCTTTTCGTTGGCCGAGCGGAGTTCCTCCTCCACTTTTATCTGTTTGGAGATGTCGGCAAACGTCGCAACTTTTAACCGGCTTCCACAATTATTGAGGACACGCGAACTGATGATGACGGGCAAACGACCACCACCCTCTTGAGGAAGTACAAACTCATAACAGTTGTGCCCCTGTCGAAACGAGACTTCACTCTGACTCGTGAGATAAGCCCATTCCTGTGAAGAATAGAAGCGAGAAAAATCGGACCCGACCAGGTCCTGCTTGGGAATGCCTGTCATATCCAAAAAACGGGAATTCGCAAAGAGGACCTCATGACAGTCGTTCGTTATGATCACACCCTCGTTTAGAACTTCGAGCACGGCTTCCATTTGGTCGAGGCATCCCAACCCGTCGGTCTCGAGAAATGTCGGCTGCGCTGTCATGAGAACGTGGCTCCTAGAGAGGAGATGTCCGTAGCTGTTGTAGCGAGGAGTTGAAAATCAGCCTTGACCGAGGGGAGAAACGAAGAGCGTGGACTCTTTGGGATAGGGGCCACCAAGGAATGCTGCGCATGACTGGCGAGGTATCGCCTAGCGCGGTAGAGCCTCGCCTTGAAAGTACCGGTGGGGACCCCGAGCGACGCGCTTGCCTCTCGGTTCGACATTTCATCGTAATACGTCATCGTGAACGCCTGCCGAAGCCCAGGCTTCATTTTTGCAAGCATCTGGTTGATGACCTGAAGTGTTTCTCGCTCTGCGTAAACCGCTTCTGGATCAGGTTCCGAGTCGGTAATCCTTTCCATCCACTTCGCGTCGTCCGCCGTGGTGGTCTCCTGTAAAGGGGTCCAAGATGATTTCCGTCTTCGCCGGATCATTAAAGCAGCATTCAACACGATGCGGGTGAACCAGGTGGTGAGTGTAGCTCGCCCTTCGAAGGTGCGCAGATTACGATAGGCGGAGAGAAATGCATTTTGGACAGCGTCCTCGGCGTCTTCTCGATTTCGCAGAATAGCTTGGGCCGTAGCTACGAATTTAGGGCGGGAGGCCACAAACATCTTCTCGAAGGCTTCCACTCCGATGTCTTTCGCCCGCGTCTCAGCAAGGTGGTGGGACTCGTGCCTCCCCGGCTTGCAAGATGTTGACCGCGCGTTCCTTTTTCGTCCTCTGAAAGCATGCAAGGGCTTGCTGACCGCAGCAGCTGCGTTGGTGCGCCTAGTGAAGTTTGCAGCTGTGGATGCATTGGTCATTGGCGGATCTCCCTTTTCTCTACTTGGTCCGTGTAGCAACTGCGTGTCCAACGCGCAACCCTCATCGGAGAATCTGCGATCCGTCTTGTTTTCAACAGAAAGAGGGCACGCATGCCGTTAGGCTCATACCGAGCAATTCCAATCGCGGGCTGTTGCATGTTAGGGATTTAACGATAGCGTCACGCTTATAACTAAGTTGCGACCGTTCACATGGTGTGGAAAGATGCCGGGAGAAGAGTCCTCCAGAAATGGGAAACAGAGAAAGGTTCAAAGGGCAAGCACGACAAGCACAACTATCGGTAGTGCGTATATCGGTTCCTACGCAGAAGGCACTCTCGCGACTGGCCAGAAGCGCCGATCTTTGCATTGGATGTTTGAAACACCTGAAATCGACTGCTGCGCGCGGAAAGCGTGACCTCAGTCCTGACAGTGGTCCCCAGGTCGAGCAATACCAAAGCGCTTCATCATGTGAAACATTGTAGTTCGCTTCAAGCCGAGCCGGGCGGCTGCTCCACGCGGACCTCCGATCTTCCAATTGGCGCACTGGCAGGCGGCCAGAATTTCTCGACGCACGTTATCTCGCACTTTATGTTTCAACGTTGAATTTGCAACGTCTGCCTCTGGCTCCAACGGCTCGCCGCTCTCGAGAGGCGCCGGTTTTAAGATGCCATCCTTGGAAAGAATTACGCCGCAAGCGATGTAGTTTTGCAGTTCTCGAATGTTGCCGGGCCAGCTATGGCAAACCAGGGCACGCATCGTCTCCTCAGGAATGGTTTCGATGGTTTTGTCCATGGACGCCGCAAACTGTTGTACGAAGTATTCCACCAGTTCGGGGATATCGGCTTTCCTTTCGCGCAGCGGTGGCAAGTAAATCGGAAAAGCATTCAGCCGGTAATACAAATCTTCGCGGAATTCCCGGTCCCGAACCATTTGCTTCAGGTCTTGGTTGGTCGCAGCAACCACGCGAACATCGACCCGCGTGGTACGCGTACTTCCCACGGCCTCAAACTCACGCTCCTGAAGCACGCGCAGCAGCTTCGGCTGAAGCTCCAATGGCATATCTCCAATCTCATCGAGGAACAGAGTGCCGCGATCCGCCAGCGCAAAGCGGCCGACATGAGAATTGATGGCCCCGGTGAAGGCTCCCCGTTCATGTCCGAAGAGCTCGCTTTCGAGCAGGCCAACAGGCATGGCCGCGCAGTTCACCTTCACCAGATTTCTGTTTCGGCGGGGACTGAGCTCGTGAATCGCCCTCGCGATGACTTCTTTGCCGGTGCCGGTCTCTCCTGTAATCAAGACCGTTGTATTCGTACCTGCGACGGCCTCCACCTGGCTGAGAACTGAGCGTAGGCTGCCGCGTCGTCCTACGATCGTGTCCAGGAACAAAGATTCCGCGCGTTCCGCTTTGCGCGCCGTCCGTCCCTCACCACGGTAGAGAGCGGTATTTATCGACACAGTTTCCGGATATGGACTGGGCTGCATGACAGAGTGTGATGCTGTACTCATGTTTTGCTCCTGTTTCATCGCTGGGACGCTTCAGCATGGTGATGTACACCGCAAACTCGAGCCTCCACAGTCATCAGTTGTGCCGCGTCCGGTAGAGGTAAATCAATCTTCGGACCAGAAGAACGCTTTTCCATGTCTTTCAGGAAAACAAGCGCTTCTTCGCCACGCTGACGATCGATGACCAGCGCATCGCCCTGTTGTACTTGCCCCGTAGCAAGCAGCCTGGAAAGAGGGCAGACTACATTGCGCTCGATAGCGCGTTTTAGGTGGCGTGCTCCATATCTCTGGTCAGTTCCCTCTTGCAGTAGGAATTCCCGGCCTTCGCTCGTGATTCGAAACAAGAAAGGGCGCGTCGCCGAATCCAGCACGCGCTTCTGTACTTGCCTGAGTTCGATTTCAAGTACTTCGTCAAGCTCCGCGCGCTCCAGCGGATGAAACACGACCACTTTGTCCAGACGGTTCATGAACTCCGGCGAGAACTTGCGTCTCGCCGCTTCCACGGCCGTTCTCTCTACCTTCTCGTGTAATCCCGTTGTGGCCTTGTCCTTCGGTTGAATAAATCCCATACTCCCGTGCACCAGATCGGCAATCTGCCCGCTTCCTAGGTTCGAGGTCAGAAAAATCACGGTCTGGGACAAATCTACTCTCCGGTTATCGCCCAGCGTCAGCGTCGCCTTATCCAGCATTCCGAGCAGCAGCTGCCACAGCGCATCGCTTGCCTTTTCGATTTCGTCAAACAGAAGAAAGCTCAGCTTTAGCTCATCGCGATGACTTGCTGCCAAAGCTTCCTGGGTGATGAGCGGGTGCGTTTCGCGGTGGCCGAGATAACCTGGCGGCGAACCAATCAACTTGGCGATTTCGTGGGAGTGTTGAAATTCCGCGCAATCCACCTTGATCACAGCCCGGCTGTCACCGAAGAGAATTTCGGCTGCGACCTCGACCGTACGCGTCTTGCCCGAACCCGTCGGTCCTAGAAACAGCAGGTTTCCCACCGGGCGCCCGGGAGAATGCAGACCGGCGCAGAACACTTGATAAAGATCGACGAGCGCTTGGACCGCCTCGTCCTGCCCCACGATCTTTTTTCGCAGCGCTTCCTCAAAGTGGCGCGCGGTGGAACTCCGCTTTTTCGAGTCTAAAGCCGCGCAGAGCCCCTGATCTGCAGCTTTCCTCGAGCATCTACTCAGTTCTTTGTCGGAAGCCGATTGTGTTGCTGTGACCATAACTGCTCCTTCTATTGAACAAGTTCGTTTCCCACTTGACTTAGCGCGAGAGCCACAACGCGAATCGAATCGCCTGGAACAAAGGCCAGTGATAGTGCGCTCGCAGTATGCGATACCACTCAAGGATGGATTGCGGTGTACCTCGACTATTCCGGGTTATCGTTTCCACATTCCGAAAGCGAGTTCGCTTCGATGGGACCGTCGAAGCCACAAGGCTAGTTGTCGATTGGGTGTTCTTGTCGTTTTCACTTGAGATGAATCGGGGGTCCGCCCGCAGACAGGAAAGTGATTCATCCACGGACAGAAGACGGTTTGGAGTGCTTGACATATCGAACTCCTTACAAATCTAGGCTGTCGAACGCACTCTGAACTAGACCCTTATTGCGGGCAACCCCACTTCGTGTGACGGTGGACCCCACTTCGTGTGACGGTGGACCCCACTTCGTGTGACGGTGGACCCCACTTCGTGTGACGGTGGACACTAATTCGGTACGGCTGGTATAACCAAATCGGGGAAGGCACAAGTCAGTCTTTTGGTTCGAAGCAATAAAAAGGTTTGAGAGGAGAAGCTAAAGTCTATCAATCGGGAATCCGGATGTTCTTCCATCCAAAGAGGCGAGCATCCACCGACCACACTCCTGGTCCCAGAAGCGCCAACGCGACACCGAGGATGCCCATGAGGACGCACGTCCACGGATCCACGCGATGGAGGAACGCGTGGCCTAACGCAAGGATCGCGAGCATCGTTCCCGCCATTGGGGTCCACAAACCGACCAGGAGAAGTAGTCCTGTACTAATCGTCAGCACGTCCAGCACGGCTGGTCCGAGGGGGGGAGCGCCACGCACCACCAAAACTCCATGGACCACCAGACCGATACCGCTCACCAGACGGAGTAAGAGAAGGCCAACCCCAGGAGCACCCGTAGCGAAATTTGAGAAAAGTCGCCGCACGACATAGCGAGGCTATAAGGTCCACATTTAGTCGGCAAGCCCAAAAGGGCAGAGCAAAGGACCCTTTTGAGTCACCTAAGCTTCGATGATTCCGCGTTTCACTCCAATGATGGCGGCGTGGGCGCGGTCTTTGGCTCCCAACTTGGCAAGGATGTTTCGGACTTGACCCTTCACGGTATCTTCACTGACCGACAGTTGCGCCGCAATCTCCTTATTGGCATTGCCTTGGGCAATTAAGCGCAACACGCGCACCTCCGCCGGCGTTAGGTTGTCGTCACCGGCATGCTCCGCAAGCTCATAGGAGGCCTCGGGCGAAACATACTTTTTCCCGGCATGGACGGCGCGAATCGTGTCCAGCAGTTCCTTGTGTAAAGCATTCTTTAGCAGGTATGCCGAGGCCCCCGATTTGATCGCACGCTGCACCTGAATATCTCCGGCGTAAGTCGTTAGAATAATGATGCGGGCCTCGGGAAACTCGCTGCGAAGTGCGATCAACGCATCGAGGCCCTTCATTTCCGGCATCTGCAAATCCATCAGCGTGACATCTGGACGATGTGCGCGGAACTGCTCGATGGCTTCGCGGCCGTTGGTCGCTTGCGCCACGATCTGCAGGTCCGGTTGACGCCGGACGAGGGCCTCGACCCCTTCGCGAACGACGAGGTGGTCGTCCGCCACCAAAATCCGAATCGTACTGGTATCGTCGCTCATGACTTCATCTCATGGTCTTTGCCGAACAATTTTTCGGTGAGCCACAATCGGCGGCGGGGAGCGCGAAATGCCGCGTAAGCATGCAAAGCGGGAATCCTCAACTCCACCTCCGTGCCGGACTCCAGTTCGCTCCAGACTTTCAATTCGCCGCCTACCAGCTTGGCCCGTTCGCGCATGCCCCGCAAGCCAAAGTGCCCCGCTCGTCCACTGTCACCCAGTGCTTTCGGATCAATACCTTTCCCGTCGTCGCGCACGCGCAACCGAAACTGTCGTTCGTCGTACCGGATTTCCACTTCGATTCGCTGCGCATCGGCATGGTAGAACGTGTTGCGCAACGCCTCTCCGGCCACGCGGTACACTTCATCGCGCAAGATCGGGTGGAGGTCACGCGGTGCGCCTTCGACCCGCACCGTGAACTCGGGGGACCGGCCGCGGGACGCGGCCAGTTCTTTTCCGAGAGTCACAATGGCTGCCGCAAGATCGTTGCTCTCCACCACCGAAGAGCGCAATCCCTGCACCGCGTCTCGCCCCTCAGTAATCGCGCGCGCAGCCCCGTCGATGGCTTCATCCAGTTCTTGCTTCAGTTCGCCCCCGGCGAGTTCGTTGGAAACGGCTTGAAAACGCATTAACTGTCCCTGAAAACTCTGCAAAAGCGTGTCGTGTAATTCTCGCGCGATGCGTGTTCTCTCGTTGACCCGCTCATCCAGCCTCATGTTGAATTCCCGCGTCACCTGCCGCAGCCGCAGTTGATAGACGGCCCAGAGCAGCGCAAGGAAGGCGGCCATGCACAAAGCACGGAACCAGTTGGTCTGGTAGTAGGCCGGTGATATGGAAAAATCCAGGAACGCGCCCTCTTCGTTCCATACCCCACTGTTGTTGCAAGCCGTCACGCGAAAACGGTAGTTCTTCGGCGCCAGATTCGAATACTGCACCTGGCGGTCGTTGACCACTTCCCTCCAGTCCTGGTCTTGTCCCTCCAGCTTGAATCGGAAGTGCACCTTTTCCGGCACCGCCAGGCTCAGCGCCGTGTAATCAATCTTTAGATCGCGCACCAGCGGCGGCAGCCGCAGCCCCCCCCTGGCCTTGGAAGCCACATCGTATAACTTGCGGTCGGCTGTGATTTGCTCGATGTGCACCGGGGGCGGCAGCTTGTTGTACGCAAGATGATGCGGATCAACCACGCTCACACCGTCTCTGGGCAAGAACCATATTCTTCCATCTGAAGACTTAGTGACCATGGGCGGATAGCCGCCCGGGAGCTCAGGACTCCGCACTCCGTCGGCGACGCCCAAGGTCGTAAATTGGACAACCCGTGTCGAATCATTCATCCAGGCATCCAGCTCAGAACGCGCAATCCGCACCAAGCCACATGGTTTGTACAACCAGAAGGCATGATCGTCGTCTTCGATCAACCAATGGACCGCATCGCAGGGGAGGCCGTTCTTGCTTGTGAGCGTCGCGATGCGACCGTCTTTGATGTAGCTTAATCCGCCTTGCGTGGCCGCCCAGAGCGTGCCGTGCGAATCGAATTGAAGATTGCTGACATCGCCCTTGCCTAAGCCATCAGCGGCGGTATAGGAGGCGCGGACCTGCCCATCTTTGAAGTAAGCCACGCCACCATCTTGAAACCCAAGCCACAGCCCACCTAACCGATCAGGCTGCAGGGCGAAAGTGAGCCTGTGCCCGAATTGCGACCAAGGGGTACGCTTGGCCGTGAGCTCGGGCGTGAGGCAAAAAAGACCACCCTCGGGGTCGCTAATCCATATATTCCCGCTGGCATCGCTTACAATTGCGTTTGTGTGTCCGCCGGGCACGCCAGGGACTCTAATAAACCGGCCGTTTTCGAAATAAAATACGCCGTCGCCGGTCGAAGCCCAAAGTCGCCCCCGATCCTGTCCCATCGACCGTGGATTGCCCGTAAGTCCACTGTTCACGATTTCTCTCGCGGCTCCGCTGCCGATCTCTTGCTCATCTTTTTGGCCGCTCTGGCCCAGCGCCGTTCGGCTGCGGTAAAACGTCACATGGCCGTTCTTCCACTGATTGAGTCCCCCTGCCGTCACGATCCAAATGCTTCCGTCGGGAATTGCTTGCACCGACCAGGCTGCAGAGCCTTCCAGACCCTGTTTTCGCGAAATGGTTGGCACTGCTACGTCCCGAAAGCGGTCGAGTCCATCCTGCGTGCCCACCCAAATATTTCCCTCCCGATCTTCGAAGATAGGGGTTACAAAATCGGCGGACAGGCCATCAACCGCTTTGAATACATCGGTCCTGCCCTGATGGAAGTGCAATAAGCCTTGCCAGGTGCTCACCCACAAGCTGCCGTCGCTGCTCTGAAAGACGTTAACGGCCTGGAACTGTCCGGTAACGCTGGGAAGTGCATAGCTCTCGATTTTTCCACCTGTAAGCTTTGCCAACCCCTTGTCCGTGCACAGCAGTATCGAGCCGCTGTTGTCTTCGGTCAGGCCGTGGATCCAGGTCACCTCACGAGGAAGAGAGTAGTGCTCGTGAGTACCGGGCTTCCACCGCCAAAGACCCGACTGACCCGATACCCACACGTTGCCTTTATGGTCTTCATACAGAGCATTCACTTCACGCCCAAAATTCCCGGCTCCTTGACACTCGAGACTTCCGCCCCTTGCTGCACAAAGGTTGCCGGTCGTCGCTCCAGCGGCCCCGATCCATAGAGTGCCTTCGCGGTCCTGGAGGATGCCTCTTACATTCAGCCCGGCAGACTCCGCATACTGGGTGAGCTTGCCGTCCTTCCAGCTTGCGAGACCATTGTGTGTGCCAATCCAGAGAGTCCCGTCACGGGCAACCAGCAGGGCGTTGATGAAATTGTTGGGGAGTTGTTCGCCATCTGATGATTGCCACGGGACAGCCCGCACGCCATCGAAGCGCACTAGGCCCGACTCCGTCCCGAGCCACAAATACCCATCGGGCGTCTGCGCAATCGCGAAAATCGCGCCTTTCGTGAAGCCATCCCGGACTCGCCACGCCGTATGCGCGTACTGGCTCACGTCCAGCGCCGGATCAAGCGCCAACGCACTCGGGTCGCATAGCAGCGCGGCGCACACCAGCAACAGACAAGGTAGCACTGCAGCTCGACTGCATACCCTCCGCATAGCGCACACATCTTAACGCATCAGCAAGTAAGAGGAGGCGAAGGATATGGGAAGTAGTGGACATAGAGGACTGTCCATGCCGAGTCCTTCAGAACGCCAACTGCAGCGCCAACTGAATCGATCTTGGCCCGCCGATCTGATACAGGGGGTTGAACCCTCCATTCGCGCCACCAGACCCGAGACTGCTCGCCAGGGTTTGCGTCGAATGGCCGAACAAGGGATTGCTTAGGCTGTTATTGGGAGCGCCGAAGTTGGGGTGATTGAAAATATTGAAAAACTCCGCCCGGAACCGCAGGTTCAATTGCTCGGTAAACGAAAACTGACGCTGAAACGCCACATCCGCCTGTGTCGCTCCAAAACCGCGCAACACATTGCGCCCGAAATTGCCTAGTTGTCCCTTCGGAGCTGGAGTAAAAGCAGCCTTGTTGAAAATCTTCCCTCCAGGATATTGCGAACCAAACATTTCAAACGGTTGTCCCGGCACAATGTCCGGGCGCGGGTAAAGAGCAGTGCCTGCGGCAACAACCAACGAGCCGACGACATTCACCGGAGGAGCCGAGCGAGCGAGAACGAAAGCGTCTACCGACCATCCGCCCAGCGCGGCCTTCGCGAACGTGTTCCATTCTGGTGTGGGCAGAACATAAGTCACGCCAGCCGTGAAGGAATGCCGGATGTCAAAGTCCGAATTTCCACGATCTACATTCGGATTGGTCACAAAAGCTGGTGCGTTCAGGTAATTTGCAAATGCGTCGGTCGAAGCAATATCGATCGAGTGCGAGAAAGTATACGAGGTCAATGCTTGCAGCCCATTCGACAACCGGCGCTGGAATTTGACTTGCAGCGCTTGATAATCGGACGTTGCCGAATTGTCCGTTACACCGACGAATCCAAAATCCGGGTTCGGGTTTACGATATTCGTCACGCGTAGCAAGTCTCGTCCGATTGCACCAATGTATGTAGCGGACACACTTTGGCTGCTTCCGAGCGACTTTTCTAACGCGACGTTCCACTGATACGTGCGCGGAACCTTCAAATGCGGGTCAGCTACAGTCATCGTGTTGACCGGGGGGTTCGTTGTGAACGGCGGCGGTGCGGCCTGCTGCGGAGTCAAAGGAAAACAGGTACCCTTCACGCCGGAGGTGCACGTCGTGGGCGGTACACGCTTTGTCGCGAAAAAAGGAAAGTAGCTTGAAGCGCCACCGAGTGAGCCATATCCGAGATCATAGAAAATGCCAAAGCCTCCGCGCAGCACGGTGCCCCAATCGGGTCTTCCGCCAAGTTGGTAGGCAACTCCGACGCGAGGCGCCACGTTCCCGTAACGTGTCTGGTAAAGAGGCGTGCCGAGCGGCGCCAACGCTAGATTCGATGGAGCGTTCAGGTTAATGACGGTCAGGGGCTGACTCGCCAAATTCTTTCCCTTGAGCGCCGTATTAACGTCCCAGCGCAAGCCGTACGTCAAACTTAAACGCGGATTCAGCTTCCAGGTATCTTGACCATAAGAGGAAAAATTCTGCGTCAGGAAGGCGACGGTTTGGTTAGAACCCGTCTCTGCGTATAATGCGGCACCGGAAAGCACGCCTCCCGAACCCGCTGTCACTCCAGCGAATCCGACGACCTGGAAGTAGGCAAAGGAGCGAGTGAAAGGGGATTGCCAACGATAATCCACGCCGAACTTCAGCTGGTGGCTGCCCTTGGTCCAAGTAAAATTGTCGATAAGGTTGATCTGGCGTTGTTCATCCGTCCCGTAAAGCCCATTAGCGATGGTCCCAGCGCTCTGAATGTTGAACTCGAACAGACCGTTGGCGGTGGAAAACCCGGAAGGATACATCTCCGCATCAGTAAGTGGGACTGCGCCACCGAAATTGTCTAATTTGAATTGGCTGCCGACGCGGTCATTGCTATAGTTGGCGCGAAATTCATTGCTGATAGCGGTTGTGACTATTTGGTTTAGGCCAACGGTGAAGGTCTGCACGGAGGTGGAAAGCAACTCCGTGCCGCTCAGGTTTCCAAAGGTGTTGCGTACGTTGGTTTGCGACGGCGAGTTGTTATACCGTCCGAAAATGCTCAGTTTGGAGTTGATGGCGTGGTCGATGCGGATGCTATAAGCATCCAGCGACGAAGGATTGGAATAGCTGCCGTTGAATTGCGCCGTGCCGCTGCCGAGTTCCGGCCCGTTTGGAATGGGATAGGCGTTCAGATAGGGTTGCATCGTTGCTGGCGCTTGCCGTCGCGATGCCGTGTCCGGAACCACAGTTTCCTGAGTAGCTGGCTGGCGCAGTCGCAGACCCTCGTAGGAGAAAAAGAAGAAGGTCTTGTCTCTGAAAATCGGCCCGCCGAAGACACCGCCAAAATCGTTCTGGCGCTCCTCGGGTTTGGGTAGATGATCGCGGTTCGAAAACCAGTTGTTCGCGTCCAGCACACTGTTGCGAAAATACTCAAATGCCGTGCCGTGAAACTGATTGCTTCCCGAGCGCGTGACTATCGAAATCTGCCCGCCGGGCGTGCGCCCGTACTCCGGCGCAAAAGACGAGGTCTGCAAACGGAATTCCTGCATGGCGTCGATGGACACGAGGCTGTTAGTGCCGCCCAAAGCAGTGAGGGCTGGCAGCGCTCCTCCGGCAGCCTGCACCAGCGGCGGGTAGCCAGTCACGCCGAAATTCGCGCTGACACCATCGACGGTGAAGTAATTTGCGTCCGTACGCTGCCCATTCACGCTGAACTGGCCCTGATCGTCGAACGCCGTCTGTGTCACCACCACGCCGGGCGTAAGCATAATGAGCGTCTGGGCGCTGCGTCCATTGAGCGGCATATTGTCCACGAAATCTTGGTCCACTAGCGTGCTGACCGTTGCCGAGGTGGTATTCACCAGCGGTGCGCCCGCTTCCACCCTGATGCGTTCCTTGCTCGGCCCGAGCGTCATCTCGAAATCGATGGCCAGAGCATCCTGGACGTGAAGCGTCACGTGGGGCCGGACCAACTTCTTGAAGCCAGTCTTTTCGATTTCCAGGCTATAGCTGCCCGGAGGGAGATTCGTCAGGTAGTATTCGCCAGAGTTGTTGGTTGCGGCTTCGTAACGGAAGTTTGTGCCAATGTTGACAGCAGTGACTTTCGCATCCGCAATGACGGCATGGCTGGGATCGGTGACGCGGCCGCTGATCGAGCCGTTGGTGGTTTGCGAAGCAACCACGTGGGGATGCAAAGACAAAATGAGAACCACCACGAAGGCGGGGACCCTGCGCATGGTCGACCTCTTGCCAGCCAGTTGGAAGCCAGCAGAACTAGGAAGAGCGATATCTTGCGTCCCCGCATCCCCTTTGTCAATTATCGCTGCGTTATCGCTGCGTAACATCGCAGCCGCGACCATCACTCTCTTCACGCCTTTGAACATCCGTACGCTACGCAAGGGGCAAGGATTTTCTAGGTACGGTTTCGATAGACGCCATTGGAGCCTAGCCTAACCTGAAATTCCGCCTCTCATTGCTGCAACGGGGGTCGTCGCAGGCATCAGACATGCGTGGGAAGGTGGTCACAAAGGCTTCCGCAGCCTCGGAAACGCTTCAGCCGACCCAAAACTCTTCTGGCTGCCAATTCAACGCAGAATAGCCATTCCAGAGCAGATGGCATTTACACGCTCTTCGATGTTCGGGGCATCGGCACCGGCGAGCAGAGCCTACGTTAGGTACATTCGAAGGGTCAGTGACGCGAATCTCAGGGCGCGGAAAGCAGTCGATCTTCCTAAGACTTTCCTAAGACTTCTCACGAAATCCAAGGCCTCAGATTTCCCAATGACACTGGCAAAACGGTTTTCGGCAAATCCGCTCGTTGACGACAAAGGGCTTAAGTTTTACCATTCCCACTGAGAATTTCTTAGGATGCTCGGGCAGAATCCCCCCTTCTCCGCCACAACTTCATCGATCATGTGGTCGAATTGCCGCTTTTCGTTGAAGTGGTTCCTGTTGGGCGAGCGTATTGCGAAGTTCGCAATCCTGATAAGGGCGAGGTCGGTGGTTCAAGTCCACCCAGGCCCACCATAAATCGCCAGTGTTTATGCGGTGATTCAGACTTTCTGCGTTCTAACGAATCTCTCAAAAACCCAATTTGCCAAAAATTTGCCAAAAGTCCGGGCTCGCTGATAAGCCGATTCGGGACGTTCCGTCGGCCTCGTTGTGACCACTATCGCCAACAGGGGGAGGACAGTGCTCAGGGTGAGAGGGTCAAAAAGCCCCCCGTGACTTTCAACGACCACCGGATGTACAACGTCTGCCCTGAACGGCACATTCACCATCACGGCGTGCAACGTGTGCGTTTTGCTGCGCTTTCTTGCAGTGGGCCGGGCTTACCCTTTGGCTTCGCTTCTCTGCCCTCGGCACGTTGCCCGTAGTAAAGTGAAATTGGGCGAACGCTCTTAGCCCAAGGAGCTTACCCGATGAAGCACACAGCCCTTCTTTCGGCCTTCACCCTTCTGTTCGTCTTCCTCACGGCTGCTAAGGAAAAGCACCATCTTCCTCTTCCCCCAGTGGTGTTCACCGCAAAAACGGTTTTCATTGATAACCAGACTGGCATGGCTAAACTCGGTGACAGAGCGTATGAAGAGTTGCAGAAGTGGGGTAGGTTTCAGATTGTCAGTGACCCAAAACAAGCTGACTTGATATTTCTGCTCACCGCTCAAGAGCACAATGCTGGGTATGTGACTCTGGCGGGCAGACTGGAACAGTGGATTCCAGCGGGAATATTGACACCAACGGAAAATCAACTTACACAACACCCGTCACGGTTGGCTACACGTACCTAACCGTGTTTGACGCGAAGAACGGCAACAATCTTTGGGGTGACTCAAAGAAGTGGGGAAACCTGTACACCGGATTTCACAGTGCAACCAAGGGGCTGATTCAGGAACTAAGAAAGAGAATGGAAGAACAGGCAAGTGAACAGACTGCAAAGGAAGCAAAGAAGCACTGAACGTTCACCTGCTAGAAACCAAGCATCTGCTTGATGGTGGCCCAGTGTTCAACCAGACCTGTTGAAACGATGTTCGCGGCAATGCTGGTCACCAGTGCTTTCATGACTATCTTGATGCGCGATTCTTGGGGCATCGCAACTTGAGCGGCAAGCACCGATAGTTGCTCTACGATGTCATTCTTGGCTTCCACGGGAAGGTTTTCTTCGGCCAAGACTTCTTCAGTGAATTGTTTCAGGTGCTGCTCAAGCTCAGGGTTCTGATTCTTGAAATGGATGTTGTTCAGAGCTACTTCCATCTTCTTCACGTTTCCTGTGTTGATGGCTCCCACCACACTTCCGTCCACTTTGATG
>Ga0182037_10001067_pt1 | contig 14213 bp, 9 predicted proteins | sample sta12Cox44000082_FD_125974 | JGI IMG/M metagenome (GOLD analysis project Ga0182037, IMG submission 125974) | Lab enrichment of tropical soil microbial communities from Luquillo Experimental Forest, Puerto Rico - statoxic.12C.oxic.44.000.082 | ecosystem: Environmental > Terrestrial > Soil >... | reverse complement strand
GGATGAGAGTCAGCGTCGCGCAGGCCAAGAACACGCTGCCAAAGTTGATCAAGGCGGTCGAAGATGGGGAACCCGTGACGATTTGCCGGCACGGGAAGCCGGTGGTGGACATCGTTCGCACGACAACGCCGGGCCAGAAGAAGCCGAAGTTCGGCACATTGAAGGGGAAGATCGTCATCCTCGATCCCGACTGGTGGAAGCCGATGCCCCCCGAAGAGGTCGACGCCTTTCTCGATGGCCGCTGACCGTGAGGCTGATCCTCGATACGGTCACATTCATGTGGGCACTCAACTCGCCGCAGCGCCTCTCTCGCGCTGCGGCGTCCGCGCTTCGTAAGGCGACCGCCGTGCGTGAGCTGAGCGTGGTGTCGTTGACGGAGATCGCCCTCAAACAGACTCGAGGAAAGCTCAGGTTCGGCAGGGACGACGTGATCGCCGGGGTGGCCGATCTGCGAGTGCGGTTATTGCCGTATGCGGCGGACCACGCCTTCCGCCTCTTCGATCTGCCGACGCTCCATGCCGATCCCTTCGATCGCCAGATCATCGCGCAAGCGCTTGCGGAGAACGTCCCAGTCGTCACGCCGGACGAGGCCTTCGATCTTTACGAGGGCCTCACGGTCATTTGGTGATAGAAAGGTCGCTGAGGACTGACCTTCTCATGCCAGCGTCACGAACGATGATGTCGCGATTCGGCGCGTTGGCGTTCTCCGTCATGCTTTCGGCCACGAGCTTGACAGCGCTGGCCGGCGCTGAACAGGACACGCGCCTCGCCGAGGCTGCCGGTCGGCGCGATTCGGCCGCGGTGCGCGCGCTCCTCGCGGCGGGGGGCGATGTCAACGTTCCCGGACCGGACGGCACGCCGGCGCTCGATTGGCTGGTGTGGGCAGACGATCTGCAAGACGCGCGACTGTTGCTCCGTGCGGGCGCCGACGCGACGCGGCCGAACCGGTACGGCGTCACGCCGCTGTCCCTCGCGTGCACCAACGGCAACCGAGACATGGTCGAGTTGCTGCTCGACGCCGGCGCGGATCCGAACGCGATCGGCCCGGCCGGAGAAGCCGCGTTGATGGCAGCCGTTCGAAGCGGCGCCCTCGGCGCGGTGACGCTGCTTCTCGAGCGTGGCGCCGACGTGGACGCGACGGATACCGAGTTCCAGCAGACCGCCCTGATGATGGCCGTCCGCGAAAACCATCCCGCGATTGTGCGGCTGCTGGTTCAGGACTGGCACGCGGACGTGAACGCGAGAACTCGCACCGGGCGGACGCCGCCATGGGTGCTGCCCAACTCGGTGCCGGGCTTTGGCCATGGCGTCGGCATCGTTCGCGGCGGCCTGCCGGAGCGTGGCTCGCGATACCTCATTCCCGGCGGGTTGTCGCCGCTTTTGTACGCGGCCCGCGATGGCCGGATCGAAGCCGCGAGGATCCTTCTCGCGGCGAGCGCCGACGTCAACATGCCCGATCCGAATGGCATTACGCCGCTGTTGATGGCGATCACGAACAACCACATCGACCTGGCGCGGCTCTTCCTCGATCACCGCGCGACCATCAATGTGAGCGATTGGTACGGCCGCACACCGCTCTGGGCGGCCGTCGAAGCTCGCAACATGGACGTCGACAACGCGACGTTCGAAAACGGCGTCGATCGGGCGCCCATGCTCGAGTTGATCAAGATCCTGTTGGACCGGGGGGCGGATCCGAATACCCGGACGAAAGAGACGCCACCGATTCGCCGGCAGATGCTGCGCGTCACCGGATCGCTGTCGTGGGCGGACTTCACCGGTCAGACGCCGTTTCTGACCGCTGCGCTCGCGGGCGACGTCACGGTCATGCACCTGCTGCTCGAGTACGGGGCTGATCCGTATATCGCGACGGTCGGCGGGACGACCGCGTTGATGGCCGCCGCCGGCATCAACTGGGTGGTCGATCAGACGTACGACGAGGGCGCACGAGTGCTGCTCGAGGCGGTCACGCTCTGCTGGGAGCTCGGCATGGACGTCAACGCCGTCAACTCCATGGGTCTGACCGCGGTCATGGGTGCCGCGAACCGCGGATCGGACGACATCATTCAATTCCTGGTCGACAAGGGCGCGAGGCTCGACGTCAAGGACAACGAGGGCCGAACGCCGCTGACGTGGGCGGAGGGCGTCTTCCTCGCGACCCACCCCGCGAAGCCAAAACCGACGTCGATCGCGCTGATCAAAACACTCTCGGATCCGGAAACCGCCAGGGCTCGAAATCCTCAGAAATGACGCGCGTCCGCCGGGAAGTCACGACGAGCTGGCGCCGGGTGGTTGCGGCCGGGATGGGCGCGATCGTGACCTCGTGGCTTGCCGTAGTAGCAACCGCGGCGAACCAGCAGCCGCCGGCGCGACCCGCGTTGCTCGACCAGTACTGCATCACCTGCCACGGCCGCGCCAAGGCGGGCGGCCTCGCCATTGACGCGCTCGACTACGAGCACGTCGAGGCCGACGCGCCGCGGTGGGAGAAAGTCGTCCGGAAGATCCGGACCGGGATGATGCCGCCAAGCGGTGCTCGCCGGCCGGAGAGACGCGATCTCGACGCGTTCGCGTCTGAGCTCGAGACCCGTTTGGATCGTGCCGCACCGCCCGACGCAGGCCTGGACACGCCCGCGTTGCATCGGCTGAACCGCACGGAGTACGCCAACGCCATCCGCGATCTGCTGGCGCTCGATGTCGACGTCACAACGCTCCTGCCGGCGGACGCGTCGAGCGAAGGGTTCGACAACATCGCCGATGCGCTCGCGGTCTCGCCGACACTCGTGCAGGGTTACGTCTCGGCGGCGATGAAAATCAGTCGACGGGCCGTGGGGGATCGCGCGCTCGCGCCGACACAGACGACCTACACCGCGCCGGCCGGCCTGTCCCAGGACCGCCACATCGAGGGGCTGCCGCTTGGAACCCGAGGCGGGATGGCCGTACGGCACACGTTTCCGCTGGATGCGGAGTACGAGTTCGCCGTCACCGGCGGCATTGGTCCCATCGGATTCGGTGGCGCCGCGCTCGATGTCACGATCGATGGCGAGCGGGTCACGGCGCCAAATCCGCGCTCGTTTCGCCAGTCCGTCGCCGCGGGCCCGCATGTCGTCGGCGCGGCGCTCGTGGATCGTGTGAAGGCGGCCGGCGTCGACGAGCAGTACTCGGACTTTCGCGTCGACTCGGCGTTCACGGCGGCCGGAGGCGTGCAGAGCGTGACGATCACCGGTCCCTTCAACGTGACCGGTCCGGGCGACACGCCCAGCCGTCGCCGCATTTTCGTCTGCCATCCTCGTGCGCGCGGCGGGCATGCGAGCGGCGCGGGCGAAGCATCCTGCGCCTGGAAGATCGTTTCGTCGCTTGCGCGCCGCGCGTACCGGCGGCCGGTGACCGATGCGGAAATGGAAACGTTGATGGCGTTCTTCCGTCAGACGCGTCGGGACGCTGATTTCGAGACGGCCGTCCAGAGCGCGATCGCGCGGGTTCTGGTGGCCCCGAGCTTCCTCTATCGCGTCGAAGAGGAGCCGAAGGCCGTCCCGCCCGGCGCCACGTATCGCCTCAGCAGTCTCGAGCTGGCGTCCCGCCTCTCGTTTTTTCTCTGGAGCAGCATTCCTGATGACGAGCTGCTGGCCGCCGCGGCAGCGGGCCGACTGCGGGATCCCGCTGTCTACGAGCAGCAAGTCCAGCGAATGGTCGCGGACGCCAAAGCCGAAGCGCTGACGCGCAATTTTGCCGGCCAGTGGCTCTCCTTGCGCGAGCTGGCGAACGTGCAGACGTCGGCGCCGAACTTCGACGACAACCTCCGTCAGTCGTTCCGGCGCGAGACCGAGCTCGTCTTCTCCACTATCGTCCACGAAGACCGGCCGATTCTCGACCTGCTCGATGCCGACTACACGTTCGTCGACGAGCGGCTGGCACGTCATTACGGCATACCGGACATTCACGGCAGCTATTTCCGGCGCGTGACGCTCGATGCCGGGAGTCCGAGGCGCGGCCTGCTGGGAGAGGGGAGCGTCTTGACCGTGACGTCGGTGGCCACCCGAACGTCGCCGGTCTCGCGGGGCAAGTGGATTCTCGAGAACCTGCTCGCAACGCCCGCGCCGATTCCGCCGCCGGGCACCGATACGAATCTCGAAAAAGATCCGGAAGCGGTGAAGACCACATCGCTCAGGCAGCGGCTCGAAGCGCATCGCAGCAGCCCCGCCTGCGCGTCGTGCCACCGAATCATGGACCCGATTGGCTTCGCCCTCGAGAACTTCGACCTGGTCGGCACGTGGCGCGAGCGCGACGGTCGGACGCCGATCGACGCCACCGGCCAGCTGGTCGATGGCACAGCGCTTCACGGCCCCGCGGACCTCAGGCTGGCGCTGCTGACCCGATGCGAGGCGTTTGTGACCGCTGCGACCGAACGCCTCCTGACCTACGCCCTCGGGCGCCCGACGGAGTACTATGACATGCCGACCGTGCGAGCGATCGTCCGACGCGCTGCCGCCAACGACTACCGGTTCTCGTCGCTCGTTCTGGGCATTGCCGAAAGCGTCCCGTTTCGAATGAAGAGGAAGAAGCCTTAACGGAGAGCTGGGAGCTGAACGCCGAGGGCAACGATGTTCATCACGAAAATGCATCTGTCCCGCCGCACGTTTCTCCGTGGCATGGGCGTGAGCATGGCCCTGCCGTTCCTGGAGTCAATGGTGCCCGCGGCGACGCCGTTCGCGCAGACGGCGGCGAAAGTCGGGACGCGCCTCGGCTGCATCTACGTTCCGCACGGCGCAACGATGGACAAGTGGACCCCTGACGCGGAGGGTACGGCGTTCACGTTCTCGGATATCCTGCAGCCGCTGGCGCCGTTCCGCGACCGCGTCAACGTGATCAGCGATCTGAGCCATCCGCAGGCGTACGGGGGCGGGTCGGCCACCGCGAACCACAACCGCTCGGCGGCGACCTTTCTGAGCGGCGCTCACGCCGAGGCCGGACCGCAGGCGCGACTTGGCGTCACCGTCGACCAGTTTGCCGCGCAGCACATCGGCCAGGGCACGCCGCTGCCGTCGCTGGAGTTAACGATCGAGGGACCGAGCCTGAGCTGCGGCGAGGGGTTGAGCTGCGCCTATCGCGACACGATCTCATGGCAGGGGGCGACGACTCCTCTGCCGATGCAGAACGATCCGCAGGTGGTGTTCGAGCGCCTGTTCGGCGACGGGAGCACGGATGCCGAGCGGCGCGCGCGGCGCCAGCAATCCATCAGCCTGCTCGATTCCGTGCTCGAGGAAGCGGAGCTGCTTCGCCGGAAGCTTCCCTCGAGCGATCGGACGCGCGTCGATCGCTACCTCGCCGATGTTCGCGAGATCGAGCGGCGCATCGAGACCGCGGCCAGACAAGCCTCAACCGACGTCCAACTGCCCGACGCGCCGGTGGGGGTGCCGAAGGACGTCGAGGATCACATCAAACTGATGCTCGACCTGCAGGTGCTGGCCTGGCAAGCGGACATCACGCGGGTGACGACGTTGCTGATGGCCAAGGAGCTGAGTAACGCCGTCTACCCGAAGAGCGGCGTGCGCGACGCGTTCCACATCCTGTCACATCACTCGAACATCCGCGAGAATCAGGATCGGTTCGCCGTCTTGAATCGATACCACGTCAGCCTTCTCGCGCATCTTCTCGGGAAGCTGCAGTCGATTCCCGACGGAGACGGCACGCTGCTCGATCACTCGATGGTGCTGTACGGCAGCGCGATGAGCGACGGCAACCAGCACAATCATGGGCCGCTGCCGATCGTGCTCGCCGGCGGCGCGTCGGGCGCGCTCAAGGGCGGGCGGCACATCCGCAGCGCCAAGGACACCACGATGTCCAACCTGCTGCTCGCGATGCTGGACAAGCTGGGGACGCCGGCCGAGCGATTCGGCGACAGCACGGGGATGTTGTCGATCTGACTGGGCGCGGCGCCAGTCCGCTTGGTGCCGGCTCCAGCAGTGGCCAGTGTCAGCGTCTCGTTTCGCGGCTACCGTGCCGTCAGAACGAGCACGTGCGCCGCCGACCCCGCGTTCAGCAGATCGATCCCCGTGCCGCTCAGCGTCGACCCCTTGAACACGCCCATCACCCCCGCATCCGGCGACCGCACCTCGTACATCGTCGACCCTTCGAGTCCGCTCGGCTTGACGGTCAGCTTGCGCACCGCCGTGTCCGATTGAAACGCCAACACCAGCACCTGCCCCTGGCCGCTGTTCTCTTCGATCACGTCCCAGCTCGGCCCGTTGACCGCCCGCGCCTGTCCGGAGAGCATCGTCGCGCTGGCCGTCGACAGCACCGTCTGAACGGCCTTGTAGATGCCGATTTCGGTGCCGAGCGCGCCGAGGTCCGCGTCCGTCAAGCCGTCCGTCCGAAAGCACAACCCCAGCGCCCCGGCCATCCGGCTCCGCACCATGAGCGACATGTCAGCGGCGTCGTGCAGCGGTTCGGATCCGTCCATGACGAACGACAGCAGATAAGCCGGCGGAAACAGCTGACTGAGACCCTCGAGGTTGTGGCGCACATGCACCGAGGGCGTCGAGCGATCGTCCATCCACGCCGCGTCGGAGTACCGAAGCATGCCGAGATCCAACCGGTTCCCGCCGGCTGCCACGTTCTCGACGAGCATCACCGGATACCGCGCCCGGAGGGCTGCCAGCACGCGATAAAGGCCGTTCGTCTGCGAGAAGTTCCCGTCCGTCTTTCCGTGCCCATGCCCCTCGCGATCGCAGTTCACCCAGAGGTTGTTGTCCCACTTCAGGTAATCCGGCTGGACCGCATCGAGGAGCGCAAACAGTTGCTGTTGCACCCATTGCAGCCCGCGCTCGCCGCTCAGGCAGATCATCGCCGAGTGATCGGACCCGTACCCACCTCCTGATTTGGCGAGCCACGATTCCTCGGCGAGGCCAGGCGTCCCGAGCGTTTCAAGATTGATCCGCTCCGGCTCGACCCACAACCCGAATTTCATCCCGAGACCGTGGGCGTGGTCCGCCAGCGCGCCCAGTCCCTGCGGAAAACGCTCGGTATCCACCTGCCAGCTGCCGAGCCCCGAGTCGAAGTCGGACGGTCCGTTTCGTCCCGCCCCCGCGTACCACCCCGCGTCGAGCACGAAGAGATCGGCGCCGAGAGCCGCCACGCGGTCCATCTCCGCGAGGATGCTCGACTCGTCGATCTCCGTTCCGTAGGCAAACCAGGTGTTGTACGTCACAAGAGGCGTCAGCGGGCGATCGGGCCGCAACCCCTCCGACACGAAGGCTCCGATCGCCGCCGTTGCCTTCCAGACGCCGCCGCGCGTGACACCGAAGATCGCGTGCGGCGTGTCGAGCGCGCCGGTCGCCTGAGTCCGCATCGAGCCGACATCGAGCGAGAGCGCAAGCGTCGAGCCGGCACGGCTTGCCTGAAACGACCATGCGCCCGACCAGAGCAACGCGCCGAAGAATTCATCGGGCGATCCGTCGACGGCGAAGTATGGGATCGCTGTTTCCGACGAGCGCCGGGTCGATCCGAACGAAAGCGACGTGCCGCTCGCAAGCGACCGCGATTGCAGCGAGAACGCCGAGTCGCGCTCGACGTCGGCGTTGTCCCCCTGCAGCCCCCGGATCCACCGCACCGTCCCGAACGGCACGCTGATCCGGAACGCGTTCAGGTTCGCGACGGTGAACGGAGACCCGTCGAGTGACTCGATGGTCGTCCAGACCTCGAAGGTCGGCGTCCCGGGGACGACAAAGTAGTGGCGTGTGACGAGCGTCGTGTCGGCGAAGAGAAACGTGGCGTCGAGCTGCAGGCCCGGGCCCTGCTGGGTGCCTGCTGCCGACTCGAATGTGAATCCGTCCTGCCGGCTGCCGAACCGCACCGCGGCGTCGTTGATCGTGACTGTCGTGTCGGGCGCCGCAGCGACCATCCACTGGCGCGCGCTCGACGTCATGAGGCTCGTGACTTGAAAATCGAAGTCAGCACCAAGCCGAAGCGTCAGCTTCGCTCCGCCGGCCGAAACGCTCCACACTGCCGCGTCCGCGTCCTGCTCGATGGACGCGTCGCCCACGCTGACGACCGTCGTCTCGACCGCAGCGGCCGAGCGAACGCCCGGCCCGATGAGCGACATCAGCATCATCACGAACACGCATCGTGACGCCGCCCGTACAAACCCCCTCCGTCGACTCACGGTGACTCCTTTGGCCGGTCATCCGGTGCACGCCAGTCGTTATCGGTGCACGTGATAGACCTCCATCGTCCCATAAGTGCCGTCCCTGACAACACATATCGGTTCTACCCTGTGTCTCGACAGATAGACGTCGAAACCAGCCGTTAAGTCGTGGGCGGGCTGCCGTTCCGAACGGCGGCCATCGTCGAACATCGCGCGGATGTTGCGATCGATGAGAAGGACATCGGGGTCGACCCGCTCGATGGCGCGGTCGAACCCGACGGGCGCATCGACATACTGCGGGTTCGCAAAGTAGATCGGCACCAGCCAGCTGCGAAAGCGGTACTGGCGCAGACCCAGCCAGTAGTGCTGGAGCCCCAACACGAGCGATCCCTCTGGGATACAGCCCGCGATCTGCGACTCGAACCAGTCGAAGGGGCTCGTCCGCTCCGCGGAGTCGCGTGCGCGCGCGATGCCCACGCTTCCCTCGGCCGCAATCAGCGCAAGCCAAACGAGCAGCACCGTTCGCACGAGCCCGCGGCGCGATCCAGGCAGGCCCCAGAGCCAGACGCCGCACCACGCCACGGCCACCATGGCCAGCGGCCAGATCCCGATCATGTAGTGGATGGTTTTCACTTGCAGCAGCGCGGCGAACATCAGGACGAGCGCCAGCGTTACGACGGGGAAGATGATGTGTGCGGGATCGTGCGATCGGCTTGCAGCGTCGCCGCCCACGAAACCCTGGCGGACCATTGCCACGAGGGCTGCCGGCACACCCACGATCGTCGTCCAAGCGCCGACTCGCCGGAGCGGAAGACGCGCGATCGCCTGGCGCGCCCAATCGAGCGAGATCGGGCCCGGACCGTGCAGCGCGTTCGACACGAGGAACGAGAGATCGAACACCGCCAGGCGCGGGCGCATGTAACGCGTCTGCCCGACAAAATCTGCCCAGTCGCGGCTCACATATGCCAACCACGGCAGCCACGCGAGAGTGAAGCCGAGGACCAGGAAACCTGACGACATCAGGCTCGATGCCGACCCTCGACCGCGCGCGACCACGATGCCGAAGAAGACGGGGAGCCAGAAGACCCCGAACAGATGCGCCAGGCTCGCAAGTCCGACGAACGCGCCGGCCACGCCGTACTTCCAATAGCGGCCGCGACCCTGACGGGCTTCACCGCGCTCCGCGCCAATCAACGACCAGAGCGCGATGAGCGCGAACACCGGCGCAGCAATGTCGTAACGATTGATACGCGCGCTATCGAGCAGCAGGATGCCGCTCCCGCTCGAGGTCGATGAGGACACGCGCAGCAGCGTCATCAGGACGACGGACAAGGCCCCGGCCCACTCGCCGCCAACCTGGCTCGCGACGGCGAATACGCAGAGCAGCAGGGCGAAGCCGCACGCCACGGACAGGAGCCGCATCGGGACGACTACGCTCCGGCGCATCCCGTCTTCGGACCGGCTTACGCCGGATAGCCGGAACACGCCCGCTTCCATCAATGGAAAGACCGGCATGTGCTCGTAGTTGTGCCGATCCATGCCGTAGTAGCCGGCGAACAGATCCGATCCGTACACACCCTCGGTTGCGAGCTTGTACGGCGCGGCGGCAATCCACGGTTCGTCCTGACTCACGGGAGGAAAACGCCCGAGCCGCTCGAGCGAGAGCAACAGGTAGCTCGCAAGGCTGACGATCAACACGAGCCGAGGCGCCGACACGCGCCGCAGTATATGATCCCCACGGTGCATCGAGCGCTCGCCTACACGGGCGTTGGCGTGACGCTCCTCGTCATTCTGTTGAGCGCGGCGCGCCGCGTCGACTCCCTTCCGGAGGGCCTTCGGGCCGAATATTTCGCCAACACGACGTGGAGCCCGCCGAGCGTGGTCTCCACGCTCGACCCACAGCCCTCGACCGACTGCGTGAGCGAGGTCTGGCGCGGCTCTCCGCCGAACGTGTTCAGCGCCACGTGGACCGGCGCGCTGCTTGCGTTTCGCGAAGGCACTTACACGTTCGCCACCATATCCGACGACGCATCGTCGGTGTTCATCGACGGACGCCGCGTCGTCGACAACGGTGGCGTGCATCCGGAGCGGCTGGCGACAGGGTCAATCCAGCTGTCAGCGGGCGTCCACGGCGTGCAGATCTTGTATGTCCAGAATGGTGGGGCATTTCACATCGAGTTTCTGTGGGCGCGAGGACAGGCGCCGCTCGAGCCCGTCCCGGCATGGGCGCTCCGGCCCCGCAGAGTCCGGAGCTTGTGGCAGGCCGCGCCAAGCCTCATTCGTGAGACCACGCTTGCCGCGCTCGAATGGGTGTGGGTGGGGATCCTCGTCGCAGCCGTGGTCGTCGCGGTGTGGCCGGCGGCCGTGCGATTGCGACGATACGTCGAGCAGCACGCCGCGTGGCCGGCGCTCGGGTGGATCCTTGCTGGGTCGTTTGCGCTGAACGTCGTCGGAATTGGGTGGGGCGTTCCCGTCAAATGGGTTCCAAACGAGATTGATCCCGCATCCGTCGTCTACGCGATGTCAATGCGCTTTGCCCGAGGATGGTACGACTGGTACCCGCCGCTGCATTTCTATGTCCTGGCCGTTGCGATTTCGCCCTTGCTCGTGCTCGAGGCGCTCGGTCGCCTCAGTCTGAGCGCCACTGGCTATACCCTCGCCCTGGTCGCGTGCCGCCTGGTGAGCGTCGCAGCAGGCGCCGGGACCGTCTTGGCGGCGGCGCTGTGCGGCACGCAGGTGTTCGGCAAGCGCGCCGGCGCCTTCGCGGCAGCGATCGTCGCCCTCACGACGCCATTCGTGTACTACTCGAAAACCGCGAACGTCGATGTGCCGTACCTGTTCTGGTTCGCCTGCTCGATGGTGTTCTACCTGCAGATTTTGACGAATTTGGCCGACCCGGCGCTCGCCGAATCCCCGAATCCCGTCCCCTTTGTCCTGTTCTCCGCATGCGCGACGTTCGCCGTCTGTACCAAGGATCAGGCGTACGCGCTGTACGCGCTCATGCCGGCGCCGATCATCTATTACATCTGGCGCGCAAACCGGGCCGCCCTGCGGCCGCGGCCGCTGCTCCGGGCGCTGATCGACACGCGCCTCGTTGCGGCGGCCTTGACCGCCATCGTGCTGTTCGCGCTCTGCCAGAACCTGCTGTTCAATGCCGGCGGGGACGTGAATCACTTCCGCCTGCTGACGGGTCCCTCCGTGGCGTTCTTTCGGGTCTTCGAGCCAACAGTCTCAGGACACTTCAAGCTGCTCATGTTGACGGTTCGTCTCATTCAGGTCTCCCTGGGTTGGCCGCTGTTCCTTGCGTGCGTCGCCGGCATGCCGATCGCGGCGGCGACGCCGCGCGGGCGGCGCGTGACCGTCTGGCTCGTCCTGCCCGTCGTGTCTTATTATCTCGGGGTCATCGATCTCGTTCTGTACAACTACGATCGCTTTATTCTGCCGGTCGCCTTCATACTTGCGATCTTTGGCGGCTTCGCATTCGACCGCTGGCTGGGCCCGGACCAGGCCGCCGGTTCCGGGCGCTGGCGCGCCATGGCCGCGGCTTGTGTCTTCGCGTATACGTTTTTCTATTCGGCGACCGTCGACGTCCTGATGCTCGGCGATTCACGGTACACGGTCGAGCAGTGGATGAAGAACACCATCCGCCGCGACGAGCTGGTCGCGACGAGCGGCCTGCGGGAATACCTGCCCAGAATCGATGGTTTCGGACCGATGGACGTCGCCACGACTGCCGATCTGAAGGAGGCGCGTCCCGCTTTCTACGTCTTGAACGCCGACTACGCCCGGGCTGTCCCGCCTGATACCGACTGGGGGCGCCTCATCGCCGGGCTGCACGACGGATCGCTCGGCTATCGCCTGGTGTTCCGCTACCGACGCCCGTCGCCGTGGCCATGGCTGCCCGGTGCGCATCCCGATCTGGTCGGGCCAAGGAATGAGACCATCGTGTTCAGCACGCTGCGCAACATCAATCCCGCCATAGAGGTCTTCGAGCGCATCAAGACGCCGGTTGAGCCAACCCGCGCAACCGGCACAACCCATCTGTCCCAGGCGACCGAGGCGAGCCACGCGGCCGACCGGACGCACGGTTAATCGAATCGTTGTGGCTGCCGTCAAGCTCTCCATTGTCATTCCGGTCTACAACGAGGAGCAGACCATTACTGAGGTCGTCGAGCGCGTGCGCGCAGTCGACATCGGGTCGATCGAAAAGGAGATCATCATCGCGAACGACGGCTCGAGCGACGGTACGCGCCGCGTCATCGACACGAGCGCCTGGGCGACGGACCCCGCCGTGAAGATCTACGACAATCCCATCAACTGCGGGAAGGGCGCGGCGGTTCGGATGGGGCTTCGGTATGCCACGGGCGATATCGTGCTCATTCAGGACGCCGACCTCGAGCTCGATCCCGCGGAGTACGGAACCCTGCTCGCGCCGATCCTGGCCGGTACCACGGAGGTGGTGTATGGGTCCCGCTTCCTGCAGCCGAGCGGGCGGCTGCCGCTCAAAGCGCGACTGGGCAATCGTGCGCTGACGTGGCTCACGAACGTGCTCTTCGGCAGCCGGCTGACCGACATGGAAACCGCCTACAAGGTCTTTCGTCGCTCGGCCATCGAGGACATCCGGCTGCGGTGCGTCGGGTTCGATTTCGAGCCCGAGCTCACCGCCAAGCTGCTCCTCGCCGGTCACCGAATCGTCGAAATCCCGGTTCGTTATAACCCCAGGCGCGCGGATGAGGGGAAGAAGCTGCAGTGGATCGACGGCGTCGACGCGGTCTACGCCCTGCTCAAGTGCCGGTTCAGCCGGCGCAGCCGTCCGGGGCTCGTGCCGCGTAGCGGACCAACGACGAGTGACCCAGCCCGCTCACAGTCGAGGTACCGATAGGCCGCCGTCGACGTGCACCACCGTCCCGGTGGCATAGGGCAGGTCCCTGCGCACGAGCGCCGCCACCACCCGTCCGACATCGTCCGGCTCGCCCCAACGCCCATCAGGGACGAGCCCCTCCGCGATGCGGCGGTCGTAACTCTCACGCACCGCGGCCGTCATGTCGGTGGCGATGATGCCCGGCCGCACTTCGTACACCGGAATGCCGTCGCCCGCGAGCCGTGCGGCGAACAAGCGCGCCGCCATCGACAGCCCCGCCTTGCTCACGCAATACTCACCTCGATTCGGCGACGCCATCTCTGCCGACACCGACGTGACGAACACAATCGACGCGGGAAACGATGGATGGTCCCGGCGCCGCGCCACCTGATCGCGCGCGATGGCCTGCGTCAGAAAATACGGCCCTTGCAGGTTCGTGCGCAGGACCTCCTCGAAGCTCTCTTCCGTCGCGTCGAGCAGGTCGGCGCGAACCCGGGGCGCGCGCCCCGCGTTGTTGACGAGAGCATTGACCGCCCCGAAGCGCGCGCGCACCTCGCCAACCACACGCACCCGATCGCTCGCCTGCGCGAGGTCGCCACGGATATAGCAGGCCTGGCCCGCGTGCGATCCCCCGGAGGCGGACGACGCCCCGAGCACGCGGAGTTCATCGATGACGCTCGCGACTTCGCGATCCGGCCGCCGCCCGCCGACCGCCAGCGTCCACCCCTCGCGAGCCAGCGCCCGCGCGACTCCAAGGCCGATGCCACGAGTCCCGCCCGTCACGAGCGCCGTTCGCCCGCTCCCTGTCCCGCTCACATCCTCTGTTCCTGCCTCCACAGTGTGGAATGTCTCTCACGCATCCCCGAAAAACGTCAGGTACGGCCCGCCTTCCGCGAGCCGCTTCACGTACAGCGCCGCCTCGCGCGCGTGATAGTCCCCCCACTGACTTGACTCCCCGCGCGGTATCCGCGATCCCGCGGGAACGTGATCCCACCCGTTGGGCCAGTGATACACCGAGTGGAGGAGCAGCCCCTGGTGACGGTCGTCTTCGCTCAAGTAGGGCTCGTCGAAGAGCGTGTCGAGCACTCGAAGGCCGGCCTGCTCGTACCGCGGCTCGCGCAGGGCGCGGCCCAGGCGCAACAGTCCCTGCGCCGCAATCGCCGCCGCGGAGCTGTCCACCGGCTCATGATCGTTGAACGGATCCGCCGGCCGATC
>Ga0182037_10001063_pt1 | contig 14231 bp, 10 predicted proteins | sample sta12Cox44000082_FD_125974 | JGI IMG/M metagenome (GOLD analysis project Ga0182037, IMG submission 125974) | Lab enrichment of tropical soil microbial communities from Luquillo Experimental Forest, Puerto Rico - statoxic.12C.oxic.44.000.082 | ecosystem: Environmental > Terrestrial > Soil >... | reverse complement strand
TGGTCGCACGGTCAATTCAATTTCGGCGGCTATACGGAGCCTGCGGGCGGCACTTCGGGCCAAGTCGGAATTGCGGACTTCTTGTTGGTGCCGGCCGTTGGCTCGCACGGCATCGATTATGTCGGGGGAGCAAACGGTGTATTCGTCTCCAATATTTCGCTAACCGACAACGGCAAAGACTACTACGGCGGTTATATCCAAGACGATTGGAAAGTCACTCCCAAGCTCACTGTTAATCTCGGCGGGCGCTACGATTTCTTTGGTCTGGTCTACGAGCACCACGGCAATCAAGCCAACTTTGTGCCGACTCTCTATGGCACACCTACCTACCTGATGCCGGCGGGAGCTAACTCGAACTTGCTTTCCACAAGCTTTAAGACCCTCCTCGCGCAGGACGGCATCAACCTGGCCATTACGGATCACTATGGTAGGGGCCTGGGGTATTCCCAGAAGGGGAATTTCTCACCGCGCGTGGGCTTTGCCTATCAGTTCAGTCCCAAGCTGGTTATACGCAGCGGATTCGGCATCTTTTACAACGGATTTGAAAATCGCGGCTTTTCACCGAACATTGGCGAGAACTATCCGTTCCAGTTTAACTTCTCTTTCTTCCCCGGCCTCAAAACGACAAGCAGCGGTGCCTTTGATGCATCAGCGTTATACCCCTACGCCACCGCCGGGCCTGGCGGGACTCCCTGTGGTGGCATCGGCGCAAATCCCATGAACGGCTTGGCAACATTTGAATCGGGATTCTCCTGCACTCCGCTGAGTCCTCTTCTGGTGAACGCCAGCGGATTGGCTTTGCGGGGGATCGAGTTCTTCTACAAGACTCCCTACACCATGAGTGGCAATTTAACTGTGGAATACCAGATCACGCCTTCTTTGGCTGCCCAGGTCGGCTACGTCACGACCCAGGCGCGTCACTTGGAGACCTTCCCGGGAAGTAACGGAGTTCCGGTGATCACTGACAACAATGCCAACCAGGCTTCCCTGGTTCCTTATCCGGATTTCGGCCGAGGTAGCAGTTATGCGGCGACGCAAGGAGACAGCATCTATCACGGGCTGCAGACGAAGCTCGAAAAAAGGTTTGCAGGTGGCCTGAACTTTCTCGCGGCCTACACTTGGTCGAAGACGCTCTCCGACGCAGGTGACTTGCTGAATGGTGGGAGCCTCAGGGGTTACCGTGCGCCGAACGTGCCTGGCCTGGGAATCCATTTTGATTACGGTTTGGCGAGCTTCGACCTCCGGAATGTCTTCCATTTCAGCGGAGGCTATGAGCTGCCCTTCGGCAAAGGCAAGCATTTCGCTTCCGGTGCCTCAGGGATCGAGAACCATTTGGTCAGCAACTGGAGCATTAACTGGTCCACGACGCTGCAAGGCGGACAGCCTATTGGCCTCGGCTGCCCGAGCGGTACGGCCGCAGGCCTAAACTGCGGCGATCTTCTTGTGAAAGGCCAGCCCTTGAAGCTTGGCCTGTATACCGATTCGAAAGGCAAGCTAAACTACTATGGCAACCCGGCGGCGTTCGCCCAGCCTTGTATCCTCGGACCTGGCGGGGTGCCCACCACTTCGCCTGCTGGTTGCGTGTCCCTAACGGGTCCTGCTGCGCTGGGTGGGTTGACTCAGGTGCCAGGGCCCGGATTCCACCGAGTGGATTTCTCCGTGTTTAAGGATCTTCCGTTTAAGGAGCGTTACCGATTCCAGTTCCGTGCGGAATTCTTTAACATCCTCAACCACCCGAACTTCAATGCTCCTAATTTCGGAGGCAACGGAGTGGTTGCCATCAGCGGAGCTGGCGACTTCACCAGCTCCAACTTTGGGGAGATCGGCTCCACGCGCGACGCTCCCTACGACCCGCGCCAGATTCAGCTCGCTCTTAAGTTTTACTATTAGGTTTCACCCGTTCACTCTGTGGCAAGGCCTTTCTCGAGAAAGGCCTTGCTCCATTCCCTTGGATGCCGCCAGTTCTCGGGTCGGACCGAGTGGTACCATACGGATATCGTGAATTCGAGGGTCCGGATTTTGGCTCTAGCTTTGTCGTTTTTTGCTGCCTCCCTGCCCACAGCGTCTCCGGGTCAGGCTCAGCAGCAGGATCTCGACCGTGACTTTCAAGCCGCGGTTACCCAATACGAAGCCGGCAAGTATCCGGAAGCCGCCGCCAAGCTCGAAAAGCTTCTTCCGAGAGTCCCCGAGAGCTTTGAAATTCACGAGCTTCTTGGCCTGGTCTACGCGGCGCAATCCGAGGACAAAAGAGCGCGCGACCACCTCGAGGCAGCAGTCCGTCTCAAGCCGGCTTCTGCTTCCGCCCACACCAACTTCGGAAACGTCCTTGTGCACCGAGGAGAGCTCGACCTCGCTGAGCAGCAGTTCAAGAAGGCCATTGCTCTCTCACCGCAAGACTACGAAGCCAATCACAATCTCGGCGAGCTTTTTGCCCGCATGAACAACATCACTGAGGCCATCCCTTACCTGCAAAAGGCGCAGCAGCTTAATCCCGGCTCCTATGATAACGGTTACGACTTATCTTTTGCGTATTCGCTCACCGGACGTCTCAGTGAAGCCCGGCAGATGATTCACGATCTTGTTAAGCTCAAGAATACCGCCGAACTCCATAACCTTCTCGCGCAGGTTGAAGAGAAAGATGGCAATTTTGTCGCCGCGGCCAACGAGTTCGAGACAGCGGCGCACCTCGATCCAACCGAGAGCAATATTTTCGATTGGGCCAGCGAGCTTCTTGTCCACCGCACCTTGGAACCGGCCATCGAAGTTTTCCGCCAGGGTACGGAACGCTATGCGAACTCTTCTCGCATGGCCATCGGCCTCGGGTTGGCCTACTATTCGCTCGGCAAATACGACGACGCCGTAAAGTCTCTTCTGCACGCCGCTGACCTGGATCCGTCCGATCCCCGCGGCTATCCTTTTTTGTCCCGCGCCTTTGATAGCTCACCGAGCCAGGCCAACGAGGTGATTGAACGTTTTCGCCGATTCACTGAGCTTCAGCCGACGAATGGCCGGGCCTTCTACTACTACGCCTTGAGCCTCTGGAAGAGCAAAAGGGAGCGGGATACAAACCTGGATGTTAGTCAGATTGAATTCCTCCTAAAGAAGTCCATCGCCCTCGAACCGGACTTGCCAGAGGCGCACCTGCAATTGGCCAATCTCTACTCGGATCAAAAGAAATATGCGGAGTCCATCCCGGAGTATCTGCGCGCGAGGGAACTCAACCCGGATTTGGCCGACGTGCATTACCGGCTGGCGCAAGCCTACGTTCGGACCGGTGAAAAGGATCTTGCCCAGAACGAGTTCACCGTTTATCAGCAACTCCGTGAGCGGCACCTCTCTGACCTTGATAAGCAAAGGGCAGAGATTCGGCAGTTTGTCTACTCGGAGAAGCCGGGAGCCGATGGCAAACCCTGACGTTGCCCCGGTGTGCTCGCCCCGCGCCAGGTGACGGCTCTCGCACTCCTGCTGCGGTGCGCCCTGTTGCGACGCATCTTGACAGCGGTTTTGCTGTGTCCTATACCAACCTTGCAGAGTTGCTCGTGAACCTTCGTGCTCCATTTCGCATGGCAAACCACCGCGCTCGGCCGTGTATCGTGACCGATCCTCGCGAACTGGCGCGGCAACTCGCGTTCACGCGGCGCGAGTTTCTGCGCTCGGCAGCGAAGGTAGCCCTTGGGAGCGCCTTATTGCCTGCGGGCTCGCGGGCCTTTCGAGCAACGCCCCCGTCCAAAAGGAAAGTGATCGTCATCACCTTCGGTGGCGGGGCGCGCGATCAGGAGACTTTTGCCCCGGAAGGCCAGGAAAATATTCCGCACTTGCTCGGCGAACTGGCTCCACAGTCGGCGTTTTTCACCCAAGTGGTCAATCGGGGAATACTAGGCCACTACGTCGCTACCGCAAGCCTGGCAACGGGAGTCTATGAGACCATCAATAACTTTGCCTCGCTTCCGCCCGAATCTCCCACGGTGTTCGAATATTTCCGCAAAGAACTGAAGCGACCCGCTTCGGATGCATGGGTCGTTGCTCCCAGTAACGGGTTTAATCGCATTGGGGAGAGTAGTCACCGCTCCTTTGGTCCCGGTTGGGGAGCGCAGGTGATTCTGCCCAAATATTTGTTGGGCACGGCAACTTCCGGACAGGGCGATTACGGACGTTTGCTTCGGGACAGCTACGAAACGCCGCTGTACGCGCCCGAGCTCCGCGGGAATATCTTCGAGCTGGAGCAGTTGGAGACGATCCTGAAACTGTCGGTGGACGACTTCAGGGCGCACGCGCTAACTTTGTCAAGCCCGGATGAGCTCTCCGTGTATATCGTCCGGCAACTGATGCGGCAGTTTGCTCCGAGCCTCCTCTGGGTTACGTTGCACGACATCGATATCGCTCACGCTGGCGCATATTCCCTTTACATCGAAGGAATCCGGCGAACGGACCGCCTCGCGGCGGAACTCTGGAAGGCCATCCAGAGCGAACCGGAATATGCGGGCAAGTGCACACTCTTCATACTTCCAGACTTCGGGCGTGATTCCGACGAAGACGCCGGCGGTAATGGCTTTCAGCACCACCGGACGGGGGATGTCAATTCCCGAACCACATGGATGATGGCCCTGGGTCCTGGCATCCGTGAGGGCGTAGTTTATGACCGGCCGGTGGCCAGCATTGACCTGGTTCCGACTCTCGGCTCCCTGATGGGGTTCACTGCGTCGCTTTCCCGAGGCAAGCCGATTACCGAGATCCTGTAGGCCCTATGCATCCGGAAGATCTGAAGCCCGAACAGTTCAGCGGTTATCCGCCAGAGGCGAGAAAGTTGGCGCTGGACTATCTGGAGACGTTCAGGCGATTGCCGCTGAGCTTCCTTCCCAACCTGCTGCGGGAAGTGATTGAATTTGATTTCAAATTCCCCGTGGAGCGCAGGCTTCTCGAGAAGGAACTCGCCCACCTGCGCTCCCTTTCGCAGCAGGACCTTCGCGTCTGGTTTCGGGAATTCACCGAGATCAGGCTGTCGGAAAGCCTTGAGAGATTAAACTGGATTGCTTCGCCGGCGCAATTTGTAGAGCAGCTTTCCGCCCATCTTTGGGCCACCCACCAGATGGATGCGTTTCGCCGCGCGGCCCTGGACTACGCGGACAAGTTACGCGCGGCGGTCGCCCCAGAACCTCCGGCATCCCCCCGTTTCGGGATTGCCGTGATCGGTCAGGGAGTCGATGTTGCGCCAGGACCGCTGTTTCGAAAACTGCGCCCCTATGGCGCTTACTTCAGTGCCGTCAATCCGGAAAACGGTCTCCGGCAGCTGCTCGAGGCGGTTGCCGCGCGGGCCAACTCCAACCCCGCCCCCTATGGCCACTGGTATATCGACGGAGGAGAACCCCTTCCACACACTTCGGGAGTCACCTGCGTTTCTTACAAGGCCCTGGAGCCGGTTCGTGCTGCGCTCCTCACGAGAATCCATGCGGAAACTCAGAAAACAGGCATGGGGCCAGAGGCCCTGCGAACGCTGATGGCCCAGTTGCGGCCAGCGGACTTGAGCATGGCTCCCGGCGGCGACCCGGTCCTCAATCGGTTCCAGATCAAGTTGTTGACGGAAGGATCAGGAACGCAGATCTTCAGCACGAGCTTTGTGCAATGGGCGGCACGAGAAGCAATGAGACGCGCCGAGCCCCTGACGCTGCTCGCCCGTTTTGCACCCCGCCAGCGGCAAAAGCCCATGCACGAACTGCTCTCACCCGGCCCGGAGCAGGTTGCTTTGGATCCGGTTGGCTCGGTGGTGGACGCGGATATGGGTGCTTACTACAACTGGATGAACCAGCAGCGGCTACCTGGGTCTGAAAAATCGCTCTTTCTGGCGTGGTTCGAAAATCACAGGGAAGCCGTTGCGATTTCGCCGGCTCTTCCCCGCGGCACGGCTTCGACGGAAACCATCGATTTGCGCGGGATTCTCTCCTGGATGACTTGAGCGAGTCGCGTCGACCAGGACACGCAAGGTACTCGATTCCTAAGTCTTCGCGCCGAGAATCTTTTCGTTTGTGCGGGATGTTGGTGTCGTGCTCGGGGCTGGCGCAGGCTTGATCTATTTTAGGCTCGAGCAAGTACAGCCTGAACTCTTCCCTCGTCATCCACAAATGTGTTCATATACAAAAACGTTTCGCGCGGATTTAGGCCTTTTTCTCCGTTCTCGGGCGGTTTGTTGCGAGCGACCGGCCAATTTCCCGAACAGGGAACCTGATAGAGTGATGGTTGAGCATAAACTCCTAGGTCAGGCTTTCCGGCGACTGAACGCGAACCGAGCTAGGTTTGTTCGTTAGACTCGTAGATCCCAAAGGGCGGGCCCAAAAATCAGCGGCCGCCCTACCCTCCTGTTCCGTCTGACGACTTGGGATGCGAATCGCAACACCGATCCAAGGTCCGGGGGCCTCTCGACAGTCAGGGTAAAGGAGGTCGGTCATGGCGACGTTCTGGGGTGTGGATTCGGCACAACCTTCCAATAGTATGGTAGAAAGCCAAACGCTCTTTGATTTCATCACCCAGCAATGCGGGCAAGCGCCTGCTTTTTGGGGCCGCTATATTGGGGGACGCTTTGCGTTGACAGCAGCCGAGGAAAAGTTTCTTCACGGCAAGGGCTGCCGCATACTCCTCGTTTATAATGGTACGCGCGATTCCCCGGGAAGTGTGCAGGGAGGTTTTCCCGAGGGGGCGAATGACGCGAACAAAGCGATCGCTGCCGCGCAAGCCCTCGGCGTTCCCGGCGGTGTCTGGATCTACGCCGACGTCGAGTCTGCCTGGACGCCAACCCCTGAGTGGTTTCAAGGCTGGTCTGACACCATGTTCGATTCGCAGTTTGGAGGCGCGGGCGGTATCTACGGCAATCCTCACAAGACAAACGCAGCGAATTTTAACGTCCCCTACTGCAATGCTTTTCATGGTGACTCCAACATGCAGGGGACGGACGAAGACGCGGCTTACATTTTTAGTTCTGAGCCCGAGCCCGGTTGCACGACGGCTGCCGAAGCGCCGGCGTTCGCCCCGGCCATGCCGCCATGCAATCCCCACACGGTGATTTGGCAATACGCTGAGAATTGCTTTGGGGGCAGGGTCGACCAGGACCAGGCAAACGACGCCGGCTTTCGAAGCATGTGGTGACGCTTCGCGGACGTGCTTTCGAGACGCTTTGTGGTTGGCTCTGGCAGGATGACCTCTGATGAGGGGCAACTTGAACAGGGCCCGAGGAGGAGTACTGTCTTTCGCCCTTCATGGCACGCTTTGCCTGGCCGTACTTCTGGTTCTCGCTGGATGCGGACCTTCGCAACACTCTTCGCCCACGAGGCACGGCAGCAGCGACAAGGAAGCAGTTCCGGATTTCCGAGGGGCCGCCGAGCCCATTGCTACGAGGTCCTCCTGCCCCCGCATTCTCTCTCCTGATTTCAGAAATCCTTTCAAAGCGGGCCCGTCCTCCACGTCCATTGCGGACTACAAACTGGTTGGCTGCTGGCAAGGCACACTGGAGGGAAACACATTTATCCTCGAGGAATTTTTTTCGAACGAACTGGGAGGCGGGATCGCTGTTCAATATGGCGGGGCGCTCGTCGCCCATCAGATGACGGGAACCGGCCCGCCGGCAATTGTTCGGTTCACGGGAGAGTACGTCTGCATCGCCGAAAAAGCCGGCGCCTACTTTGAGGCGATAAGTCTTCGAAGTGGTTCGCGAATGGACGACGAAGCAGCTCAAAGAGTGTGTCCGGCGACACCATGGCCACCCCCGTACGTGCTGGGCTTAAGCGACCGCCATGATCCCGTCGATTGGCACACCACAAATCCACATTGAGATTGTCGAAGCTGCTCAGGAACGTATTGGAAGGGCCGCGATGTCGATCTCGAATCTCGACAACCACGGCCCATGCCCACCGAGCTGGCCCACGAAGCGCGAATCCCAAAGCATGCTGCTGATCGACAACGAAAATCAGAACTTGGGACGAGGGCCGCGATTGACGAGGTAAGTGGAACGGATTAGGCTCATCTCTGCGCGAGGGGCGCATCCCGTCCGCGGAAAGGGCAGTGCCCACCCGTCTAAACAGAACGGAAGGTACGAACCTTCTTTCAGCCTGACCTGGGCGGACTCCAGGCATGCAATGAAAGGAGATTCGTATGTTCCCCAATCCGCAGGACGCTGTTCCTCTCCCAGAGCGGCCCAATCTCAAGCAATACAAGAAACTCGCAAAGGATCTGGTTAAGGTCTCGAAGCGCGGCCATCCGAACGGCATACGCAACTGGGCATCGGAATGGGTCCGCCGTCTTGCCCGGCTCACGAACTTAGAGATAACTCCCGGCCTTCCTGTCGAGAATCAAAGATGGATCGAAGGAGTCTCGGAGTTCGCCGCACGGAAGCTGCTTGCGGGGAAACGCAAGTGTGCGCTGGCCGACGCGCAGTTCGTGATTGCTCGTCCCCACGGGTTCATGAGCTGGCCCGGGCTGGTCCAACATATCGAGCAACTCGCCGAGAGGAACTCGTCGGTAGCACAATTCGAGGCGGCAGCCTCTGCAATTGTCTCCGGCGACATGCCAACACTCAAGCGACTTCTCGAGGAGACTCCCGGATTGGCGCAGCAGCGCTCGACTCGCGAGCATCGCGCCACGCTCTTGCACTACACATCAGCAAACGGTGTGGAGGGATATCGCCAGAAGACACCAAAGAACATCGTTCAGATTGCGGATTTGTTACTCAAATCCGGTGCGGCGGTGGACGCGGAGGCGGAGGTTTACGGCGGCGGATCGACGACGTTGGGCTTAGCGGCCACGAGTGTCCATCCCGAAGTGGCGGGCGTGCAGGAACCGCTCTTGCAGGTCCTGCTGGACCACGGTGCATCGATCGACAAACCGGATCCGGCCGGCAACAAACCTTTGGCAGTGGTTGCGTGCTTGGCCAATGGGCGGCCACGCGCGGGAGAGTTCCTCGCTAGGCACGGGGCACAACTGGAACTGGAAAGCGCCGCGGGGCTGGGACGTATGGATGTGGTCGGGACGTTCTTCGACTCCGACGGCAGTCTTAAGCCACCGGCGACCAAGCGCCGTTTGCAGCTCGGATTTCTATGGGCTTGTAGGTACGGTCGGGAGAATGTCGTGGCATTTCTTGTTCACCATGGTGCCGACCCGGTGGACCCGGCCGACAGCGGGGCAACCGCCTTGCATTGGGCGGCAGGCGGCGGACACCTTTCGATCGTCAAGATGCTCCTTCGGCGCGGCGCCCCGCTCGAAGAGCTGAACGCATGGGGCGGAACCGCGCTGGAACACGCCGGCTGGGGATTCGAGCACAGCGCACCCGGCACTGACTTTGCCCCGGTCTTTGACACGCTACTCGCCGCCGGCGCGAAAATTCGAGGGTCCTGGCTAGCCTGGATCGAAAAAGTAAAGGGCCGTTCGGTTGAGGAGAAAGCCCGTGTTGCGAAGGTCTTCCGTGGTTACGGAGCAACCGTTTGACTACAGGCCAGGGCGTACAAAGCGGTCCCGAGTTTCAGGTTTGATCGGTGCGCTTGATGGAATCCAGGTCTTTCTCGGAGAACCCGGGGCGCTCGAGGTTGGACAGACAGGCGGGTCCGAAGATAATCACGAACCGCGAGGTGGTTCTTGAGCGCAAGGGCTATTCTCGGCACACAGATAAAGGTGGTGGGCCGGTTGATTCCGGGGAGCTAGGAACGCCTCACGATCCGCGAATGAAGCAACGATTGACACTACCGGGGGCCAAAAAGCAGCAAGGCGCCTAGCGGAGCTCCTCGTCACCGCCCGCACGTTGCCCACTGCTTACTATGGCGTGCCCAGCGAGCGCGAAACCCTGATACACGGCTAGCACGTGGCCCCACCCTCGGCAGATTCTCTATCGATGGGAAGTACGGAACGGGCCGACAAATGCGGAGTCGACGAGAACGAGCGCAATCACTCATCCAGCCTGCGGTTTCTCCGTTTTGATCACGTTGGCGGCTTGCGGTCCGCCCGGACCAGCGGCGATTTCGAATTCAACGGGTTCCCCTTCGCTCAAAGTTCGGTATCCCGCGCCTACGATTGCCGTGTAGTGGACAAATACGTCGGGGCCACCTTCGTGCCCGATGAAGCCGTAACCTTTGGAATTATTAAACCATTTGACCTGACCTTGCATGTCGTCTCCTTCCCCAAGTTCTCTTGTCCTCGCACTGCTGTTTTCTGCTGTTTCAACACGCTGCGCGCACTGTTTTGCGACATCTACTAGGCGTCGCATGAATACTCAAGGCGAGTGGTCTGCTTATTGGGCGCAGTCGACAACGCTCGCATGAACCAGAGTTACGGATTCACGCATGGTCGATCTCGCGTTTTGCGATGATGGTGACCAGGAGCAGCGACGAGCCCACACGGAACTCTGACAGGTGTCCGAGCTCGGCCGCCTGGACGAGTTCATCATGGACATAAGTTCCGCTGGTCGAGTCCAAGTCACACAGCCGGATCGAGCCGTGGCTCACTCTCAGGGCGCAGTGCACTCGAGATAGCTTCGGGTCGTCGATTTCGATATCGGCGCCGCCCCCCGCGCCTCCGATGCTAATGCGTGGTTTGTGGATTTGATGTGTCACCCCCTTCGATGGTCCGGCGATGACCGAGATCGTGATGGTCTTGTCCTTCGGCAGTTCAAAGGCGGTGGTCCAACCCGCCGCTGGCACTCTCGCGCAAAGCAGGTGAGCTGCGCTGTCAGGGGGTGCTGGTGGTCGTAAAGCGGCTTGCTCTGGGGCGGCCAAGGGCACCGGCGCAGATCGACCATCGAGGGTCGACCACCCGTATCGCATCGGACGTGACACCACGTGTGGACCTCTGAGACCGTCCGATGGTTCCCGATCGCGGAATCTGGATTGCATGTCGGAATGACCCCAACGCCCGATCGCTCGCCGACACTCCCCTTTGCGGCGCACCTTTTGTATAAGGCATCCCGTTTGCCAAACTCAGGGGGAATAACTCCAATGATTGCAACCTGTGCAACAGGCTTCGCCTGGGGAAGGACAACACAGGTGTGTTGCGCGAACCCAGGCGACCGCCCAGATGGCGAGGACCGTTCGTTCTGGTTGCTCCCTTTTAGGGTGTGTAGTTGGGCACGACCTTAAGGCCGAAAGGCGGGCAAACCTTGCCGATTCAGTACAATAGGCGAGCATAGCGTCCACGACTGCTGGCCCATTCCCGGAAGGGCTAAGTTTGCGTGAATTCTGCCTGTGGAAGTTGGCCAATCGAATGCTTTGTGAGGGTCAATTCAATTCGTAGAATGGAGGCAAGGGGTTAGCCAGTCTGGCAAGGGGGGCTCCGTCACAAGCTTTGAAAAGTTCAAAATAGAAGGAAGGCAGACTGCTAATAGCGCTTCACGAGGTCGCGGAGAGCTCGATGGGGGAGCAACTGCAAATTCTGATAGTTGACGATGACCAGTCGATTTGCCGGTGGTTGGATGCGGTGCTGACCGCCGAGGGTTACCGGTGCCGCATTGCCCACAGCTGCGAGGAAGCCGAGCCGTTGCTCGATGAAGCTGCCTTCCAACTTGCCCTGCTCGACATTTACCTGGGAACCCAGAACGGCCTGGAGTTTCTCGAGAAACTCAAATCGCTGCAGCCGGCGTGCAACTGCGTGATGATGACGGCACATGCGAGTGTGGAAACGGTGGCGCGTTCTGTCGCCCAAGGAGCCCTCGAATATCTGAGCAAGCCTCTCCTGATCGACGACCTGCTGGTGGTGGTGCGCCGCATGGAAACCCGGCGCCAGCCGCCATCCCAAGCCGCGAAAGAGAGCCGTTCTCCCGGCACGGCCATCGTCGGCCGCAGCCCTAAAATGTTGGAAGTTTACCGTGCCATCGCCCGGGTGGCGCCGAGTACGGCCAGCGTGCTGATTACCGGAGCGAGCGGAACCGGGAAAGAGCTGGTGGCGCGGGCCATACACGAGCACAGTAAGCGCGCCGGGAAACCCTTCACTCCGATCAATTGCGGATCCTTCCCCGAAACAATTCTCGAAAGCGAACTTTTTGGTCACGAAAAGGGTGCGTTCACCGGGGCGGACAACAGCCGCGCCGGACTCTTTGAAGCCACCACCGGCGGCACGCTTTTCTTGGACGAGATTTCCGAGACGAGCCTAAGCTTTCAAGTGAAGTTGCTGCGCGTTTTGCAGGAGCAGCAGGTGCGCCGCCTGGGATCGAATAGTTTCACCCCGGTGGACGTTCGGATTGTGGCGGCGACGAACAAGAATCTCAATTCGCTCCTATCATCGGGACAATTTCGCGAAGACCTCTATTACCGTATCAGCGTGGTAACCATCGAACTCCCCTCCCTCGAGGAGCGGCTTGAAGATATCCCGCTGCTGGCGGAGCACTTCCTCGAGCAATTCAATCAACGCAACCAGCGCCAGGTGACCATCAGCGAAGATGCCATTCGACGGTTATCTTCTTTACGGTGGCCGGGCAACGTCCGCGAGCTCGAAAATCTAATCGAACGGCTTGCCATCTTTACCGCCACCGGCCAAATCACGGCGCAGGAAGTCGAGAGGGAGCGGACCGAGCGAGCCGGGGCGGCCAAGGGGTCAGAGAATTCGGCCTCCACACTTGGCGGAAAGCTTGAAGAGATCGAGCGTCAGGAAATTCTTCGTGTATTGCGTGAAGCCAAGGGTAATAAATCCCTTGCGGCTCGCATGCTGGGGATTGAGCGAAAGACCCTCTATGAAAAGGCCCGCCGCCTAGCGATTGATTTGCAGTCGAGGCCGTCATGAAGGTTTTTGGAGAACTGCATCCGGCAAAGAATCACACTCAGGCCAAGCGATGGCTCCTGCTCAATGCGATCCTGCTCACCGTCGTCGGACTATCGGGCATGAGTTATCCGGTCGAGGAACTGAGCCGCCGAATTGGGGATCTGAACTTTCGTTTGCGAGGGACACCAACGACTTCGCGTGATGTGGCCCTTGTGCTCATTGATGACGCCAGCCTGAACCGCTACGGCCGTTGGCCCTGGAAACGCTCGATGCTTGCCCGCGTCGTCCGAGCGGCGGCCGCCGAGCGACCCAAAGCACTCGGCCTCGACATTCTACTCTTAGAAACGGAAGACGAAAAGGACGACAGGGAATTCGCAGCATCGCTTAAGGCGGCCGGCAACGTCGTCTTGGTAAGCAAGATCAGCAATTCACAAGGGCGCAAGCTGTGGGAGGAACCGTTGCCACTTTTTTCCCGGAACGCCGTAGCCATAGGCCATGCCCAAGCAGTCCTGGGCCCCGACAGCATTTGCCGGAGCGTTCCTGTGCAGGAATTAACCATCGAAGGACCGCGCTGGGCGCTGGCCCTGGAAGTTTCCCGCGTCGCACTGGGAACACCGCTCGAAGATGACGGCCAATTCCTGCGCTTGGGAGGAATTGGAATACCCACCATCGGGGAGACTTCGCAGGTCAAAGTGCCGGGAGTCGAGAGCGAGTCGCCGCGCTTTCTTGCCATCAACTATCGCGGACAGCTTGAGGCGGGAGAGGCGCCTCCACCATTTTTGGCATTCTCGGTAATCGACCTGTTGGAGGGGAGGGCGCACGACCAACTGAGGGGGAAAGCGCTGCTCGTTGGATTTGGCTCCACAGAGATTAGGGACCGGTTACCCACTCCTGTCAGCGGACGGATTCCCATGCCGGGTGTAGAAATCCACGCGAACTTAGTGGATACGATTCTGGCCGGGCGCGGCTTGAAGGCTTGCGGAACCGCGCCGCAACTCGTCCTGCTGCTAGGCTTCACGCTCATTGCAACGTGGATGGTTTTGCGGTCGCCGGGATGGCGGGGTTTGCTCTCGCTGCTGGCCCTGATCGCTGTTAGCTATCTCGGGAGCTATTTGTTGTTCGCATGGGCGCATCAGTTGATTGAGTTTGGCCCGTTTCTCTGCGCCGGTGTCCTGGCTGGGCCGGTAGCCCAGTTGCAGAATCTTATTTCGTTGGACGTAAGGGTTACCCAAGGGCTTCGCCAATTGCAAAATGCTCTGAGACAGACGACGCCCGACAAGCCACGCCATGTCTCCACGGCTTTGCGTTCGGAAATGAAGCCGCCCCGCGGAGATCTGCATTGGAAAGTCAATTTGTTGCAGGAACTACAGACTGAGCTCACTTCTCTTTATGCGTTTGACGAAACGTTGTTGAATGCGATCGGGGACGGTCTGGCGGTTTTTGCCTCGGACCATCTACTAGTCTTTTGCAATCCGCGGTGTCACAGCTTTTGCGCGCGGCAAAACTGGAAT
>Ga0182037_10001049_pt1 | contig 14312 bp, 9 predicted proteins | sample sta12Cox44000082_FD_125974 | JGI IMG/M metagenome (GOLD analysis project Ga0182037, IMG submission 125974) | Lab enrichment of tropical soil microbial communities from Luquillo Experimental Forest, Puerto Rico - statoxic.12C.oxic.44.000.082 | ecosystem: Environmental > Terrestrial > Soil >... | reverse complement strand
CCAACCGCAGCCAGCGTCGATAGTCAAGGGCCAGGGCCAACTGGTCCTTCCAGTCGGCGGTACCTTCGGCGTTCGCATCGTCACGGGCTTTCTCAATCTGCCGCCGCAGGAAATCCCGCACCATGTCCTGCCGTTCTTGCGTGAGCTGCTGGTATCCCTGCCGCAGCGCGTTGACCACCGCGCCGGCATCCGGGTCCTTGGAATCGGCCTCCCACAGCACGCGCACCACATGGCCGTGCCGGGTGGGATGCGCAGCGAGCCGGTCGTTGATCCGCCGGAATGTGCGCGCGGAGTAGTCGAGACGATCCTTGAGGTGCTCGATGAACGCCGATCCCAGCAGCGTGGTAAGCACCCGCTGCTGCTCGGCGTCGAACCGCTCCTGCTGCTCCCTGACGCGTTCGGTGAGCGCGTCGGCCGCCGCAGGTGGCGCCAGCCAGCCTCGTTCAGGGTCGACGAGCACTACGATCCGCGGCAACTCACCTGCGTCCTCGTCGTCTACACGCGCGTCCCGGTCCGGCAGCAACCGCTGGCGAAGCAGTTCGACCTCCCGGGTGCAGCGGCCCCATGCGCGGTCCACATCAGCGGCCTGCTCCCGCAGGGCGATGTCTTTCCGCACGCCGCTTGCGAACTCCCGAGCGGCTTGGACGGCTCGTCTTTCGGACAGCGCAAAGCCCAGCGGTTCGGCGAGCCCGTGATCGACCGCCTCCCACAGCGCGTTCATCGCCGTATCGCGGCGTTGCTCGGCCGTCGCGCGTTGGCTCTCGTAGCTCTCCAGCCGGTCCTTCGCCTTTCCTTCGGCGACACTGGCGGCGGTCAGCTGCTTGTTAAGCTGCTCGATACGTTTTCGCAGCTCGGTGAGCTTGGCATCGAGTGCATCCTTGCGCCGCAGCTGCTCGGCGTGCTCGACGTCGAGTGTTGCCTCGGCGGTGGCCAGACGCACTTTTGCTTGTCGAAGTTTCTCGTCGAGCCCGGCGGTCTCCCCGACAGCGTCCTGCCAGCTCACCTCCTGCTCGGCGCACCGTCGCTTCGCCTCGTCGAAGCTCGCTAGCCGCTCGGTAAGCAGCTCGAGCGCGCTGGACAACAGGCGTAGCCGTGCGCCGTACTCGCGGATTGCTGTGCCCTGTGGGTCCAGGTCGTGCAGCTCGAAGTCATACTCGCTGGCGTAACCAGCGAATGCCGCCCACGCCTCGTCCCGTCGCCCGAGGTCCTCCTCGTGTCTGGCGCGCTTTTGATCGAGATCCCTCTCCGCTTCGAGACGCCGGCGCGACCGCTCGGCCAATATGCCAACCCGTCCGATGAGATCGCGTTCGGTCTGGACAGGGATCGTCGCTTCCTCCCGGTCGATCGTCTGCAGCGTGCGGTCCAGGTCATCGAGCCGCGCATCCAACTCGGCGAGTCGCGCTTCGAGCCCAGTGAGTTCGGCCTTGAGGCCGGCGATCTCCCGCTCCCGCGCTGCGGCCCGCGCCGCCGCCCCGAGGTATGAGGCCGGTCCGGCCGACTCGGCCCGTCCAGTGAGACCCCCCACTCGCCAGCTGCCGTCCGCGGCCAACCAGTCACTGTCATCGTCGGCCACCGCAGTGTCGTGCCATCCAATGGCGGCGAGAACGCCGCGCACGACATCCGGTTCCACACCGCGGGCCTCGTCCGGCTCGAGCACCGCGAGCAGGCTCTGCTCGCACACGCGTTCAGGAGATCTGACCTGGACATCGACGAGCAACCGGCCATCGACCGTGTCGACCATCCCGTCGGCGGAAACCCAGGCATCGAGCAGGCCGGAGGCGGCGACAGTGGCCTCGAGTCGCGCGAGCACGTCATCATCCAGACCGGCGACCGGGTTGACCAGCCGCCACAGCGGCGCACCAAGTTCGGCGTCGAGCTCCGGGCGTTCCCTCCTCGCCCATAGCGTCGGCGCTGGAGGTGGTCTTTCTGTCCGCCCGCGCGCCTGCCCGAGCTTGTCATGCACGACCTGTCGCCGATCCGCGACCGGCGAGCGCTCAAGGCGCAGCGCCTGGACCCGCTCAGCGACGTCTCGTCGCACCCCAGAGACGTGGTCACGCATCTTCTCCACGACCGACCCCCCGGCGCGGACCGCGCCAGCTTCCACATCGAACACCGTCAGCTCAGCGACCTGGTCACACCAGTCCTCGGCAAGCCTGGCCGGACAACTGGCGGCCGCGGCAGCTTCTCCCCATTCACGAATCTGCTGCCGCAAGGTCTCGGCGTCTCGCTCGACCTGTTTCGCGGCCTCTGCCTCGTCGCTACCCGCGGCCGTCACGGCTTGCTCAGCCGCCTTGACTAGCTGGCCGGACGCCTCGGCGCGGCGTTCGACGATCGCGTGCTCAGCGTGCAGAGCGCCGAGCCGCTCAAAGCGCTCCAGCCGCATCTGTTGGTCAGCGAGCAACGCATCCAGATCGCGGCGCGGCAGATGAACATCCACCGATGCGGTCAGGCGGGCCGGGAGCGCGTGGTCTCGGACGGCCTCTTCCTCATCGGCTACTCGGCGTTCGCTGCTCTTGACCTCGCTTTCGGTCTTGTCGAGCCACTCCTTTGCTTTCGCGTGTGCCTTCTGAGCGGCATCGGACCTCTTCTCCGCCGCCTCGAGCTGGCCGGTCAAGTTCCCAACGGTGTCGCGCAGCCGTTCCACCCGGTGGGTCGCCGCCACGGCGTCCCGATACGACGCGGACTCCAGCAATTCCCGTAGCTGTGTGTCCCGATCACTTTCCAGCCGATGGGACGTGGCCAGCTGCCGGGCCGCTGCGTTGACCTCCTCCTGCGCCTCCCGCAGCGTCTTCTCCGCCTCGTTCCTCGCGCGAGTGGTGTTGTCCAGCGCAGTGGTGGCCTGAGTGAACTCGTCCGCCCGCTGCCTCAGAACGGCGCGTGCCCACGGCCGCCAGCCCGCCCGGACGAACTGCGCGACGGCCGCCGCCGCCTGCTGCGTCTGCTCGACTGCCCCGCGTAGCTGCTCGAGATGGTCCCACCCGTCGGCCAGCTGCGTGACCTCGTGTGTGGCCAATGGCGGCAACGCCTCCCGCAGCGTCTCTTCGAGCACTGTGGGGCTCAGGCGCTCGCCCAGCTTCGGCTTGCGCAGCTGCTTGAGCAGATCTGTGAGGTTGTCGTAGGAGGGCGCAGACAGGCCAAACAACTCTCGGGCCAAGCGATCTCGGTACGCCGAGGCGCTAGGTGGCAGCGACACACCGTCGAGCTTCCGCAGCTCCTTCTGCTCCAGGGCGCGCCCGCCGATCATCAGCTGCAGTTCCTTGCCGGGCCGCAAGCTGGTGACGAAGTGCCATGTAGTCACGCCTGTGGTTCCCGTACCTCGCCGTGCGCTCATTCCCATGCCGCAGACAAAGAAGCTGGCTTGCCCGTTCTCGTCCAGCCGTCCGAACTCCGCCCAGGCATAGCCGAGCCCAGAGTCGGCAGGCGGCCGTGGGTCGTCCCCCTCGCCCGTGGGCAGCAGGTTGAACCGCATCGTGCGGTGCTGAGAGCCGAATGGGTCGAGTACTGAAGGCGTGATCTCGCCCCGCAGCAGCATGAGGGTGGTGAGCTCGAGCACTTTCGTCTTGCCCGCCCCATTGCCACCGCGGAGCACCAGCCGACCGTCGGCAAACCAGAATTCGGCGTCGTCGTACTCCCACAGACCGACGATGCCCACCCGCAGTGGCTGCCACCTGTCACGGACCGGCTCGGGCAGTCCACCTTCGAGCGCGGCGGCGAGCCACTCTTGCCCCTGCCGGAAGACGTCGCTGTCCAGGACCGTCATGGGCCCCCATTCTCGTCCAGTCGCGCCGTGACTGATACCACGGATGGATTGCGGAACCGGGCCGACGGTGGAGACAGCCACCACCCTCCACCATCCTCGGGGCGGAGCAAATCCAGCGCACGCAGCAGTTCGACCGCACGGTCTCGCGTCGCGATATCGGTCTCCAACTCCTTGGTCAGCGCTTTCGGGTGACGGAAGCGCACTTCGGCGGCGGCCTGCATCAGCTGGTCTTCAGTCACCCGCCCGTGCTCGTCGGCGCGGTTTCGGAGCTCTTCCAGCACCATCAGGCTGGCAAAATCGACGCTTCGCAGCCGGGGGAACGGCAAGTCGGTGTCGGTCTCCTCTGATGCCACCAGCGCCAGTCCCTCCGCCCGCTGCTCCACCACCCAGCCGGTCATCTCGCTGCACCAGGCAACGATGCGGTGACGCTGGTTAGCCAGATATGTGCGTTCTGCGTCCCCGAGGTCGTCGAGCAGGCACGCCGGCAGCTCAAGCAGCCGCCGCATCACCACGTAGCGGCTCGCTGCATCCGTGGCCGCGGCCCGGTCGAGGTCGTCGCCGCGCTCGCCCAACGCCGCGCGCAGTGCGACGGGATCAACCAACCGGAGCAAGAGCTGCCGCACCACCTCATACGCGCCGCCGACTGCGTCCCTGTGGTGGGCCCAGCCCTCGCGGCGATCCTCGTCATCACGATCCACCGGACGTAATACCCCGGCCTGAACCAGCAGGCCGACCGCCTTTACGAACTGTGACCGATCGATGAACCGGTCGGCGTCATAGACCGCCAGACCGACGTCATCCCGCCGCGTGAGCACGCGAACCCGATCGGACAGTTCCTGGGTGGTGGTGACATCCTCGGCGTCTTCGGCGACCGCTGCGCCCAGAACCGCGAGGGTGAGCACGCGTCGTCCCGGCGCGGCGTACCGTTGCGGCGCCACTACGTCGTTGCCGATCGGTCGCCTGAACAAGCGAGCTGCCGACTCTGTGACCACCAGGTCGTAATTGAGCCGACTCTTGAACCAGTCGACAAGGACGGGCCGGTGGCGAGGGTTGCGTACCAGTGCAAACAGCTCGGGATAGCGCCAGCGGTCCAGCACCGGATGAGCGAGCAGACCGGTGAAGGCACGCTGGCGCTCGGCCGTGTCCCGAGTCATCGCAGCAACTCCAGCTCGAACTGCCAGTTGACCGCCGCCAGACGCCCGCGCGGGCTCAGGAGAGAGACTGTCGTCGGTCCGTTGATCGGCGCGCTCAGCGTCACCCGCCACCGCCCGTCGCCCGTTACGCCGGTGCGAACTATGCCGTCGTCTGCCCGTGCGACGCCGAGGAACTCAAGCAGCAGGTCGAGTTCCGCCTCCGACAGCGGTTCCCACCCATCGAACCGCGTCCCCGACCGTCGCCGCAACGCTGTCTCGGCCTCGGCTCGAGCGGCTAGGGCGGCCGCCCTTGCCCGTCGCGCCGCCGCACGGCCCGTCGAGTAGTCGGGCGACTGGGGGCGCCGGCCCACGGCAGCACGCACGCCGTGCTCGCGGAACCGCGCTGTCACCGGAGCTGGCGGCGCTTCAGCCCAGGACCGCGTATGGTCGTCGGCTGCGTCGGACGGCAGCAGCAGGTGCCGCGCGGCAAACAAGCCTGTCGCCGTGTCCCATAGCCGCCAGGCGCTGTCGTCGTCGGGCGCCCGCTCGATCGCCCGCGCTAGACGCAAAAGCTCGGCCCGACGGGTCACCGTGCCACCGGTGTCCATAAGGATGTGCATATTGCGCGCCCATGGCGTCACCAGGTCGCGTAGCTGCCGCCGCAGCCTCCGCGCCTGTCCCTCACTGCCTTGGAACCATGCCGCGAGCGCGGACCAGGTCCGCTGCCAGCGCTCCGCCTGCACCGCCACTTGGTCGTCATCCGCGTCCTCTAGTGCGGCACGGCAGCAGGCGCGCCACACCGAATCGGTCAGCATCGGAGCGGACTCCATCATCACCGCCGCTATTCGCGGACTGTGCACGTCGACCTGCTCACCCCACATGCCGATGTACGAGCGCAACGTGCGCCACAACACCTCCTGCTTGTCCTGGTCTGGTCCACCGGACAGGGCATGCGCCAGGCTGCGCTGCCAGGTGCGTGCAGCGGTCGCCATGCCATGGTGCAGGTTGATGACGACCTGGTACTCGGTTGCCGCATCCCGGTAACGCCGACCCTTGACTGCGTCGGCAAACATAGCGAGCCGGTCGTAGATCGCGCGAGGGGCCAACGTCAGGTCGGCGGCCGACTCCTCGTCCGCATGCAACTCCTCGGTCCAGAACGTATGCAGCCGTGCCGCTTTCGGCGTGAGCTGGTACCTGTCCCGCTTGCGAAGGAAGTCCTCACCGGTCCGTGCCGGCTCCTGCCATCGTGTCAGGACCCCCCATCGGACAAGCTGCTCCACGCGCGCTTCGAGGTTGAATCGGTCCTCCGCCACCATGTTCTCCACAGCGTCGGCGGGGACTCGCCCGGCCAGGTACACCGCGATGCGTGTTCGGACATCGTCGTATGACAACCCAGTCAGGCTGGTGTCCTGCGCCTCAAGCAAAACGTCGACTACGGCTCGATACTGCGCCGCGTATTTCACAACGAGGTACGCAGGAACGAGGTCGGGGCCAGGCAAGTAAGAAGCCCAGTGATCGACCGGCCCGCCCTCGGGCAGTTCATCTTCATGCACGTCGTCCAGGGTAGGAGCCGCCTCAAACAACAATGGCGCAAACCTGGCGCGCGACAGTTGCTTCGCGGCTACCCCGATCAGGTGGAGCGCATCCGTGCGTTGACCTTGACGGTACTAACGCATGCGATGTATCGTTAGTTTGCGTTAGTTTGCGTTAGTTTCTGTAGATGGTGGGTGGGTGACAGACGGATGACTGTCGATGAGCTCGACCGATTGCTCGCCGAGCGGTTCAATCTGCAGCGTGCAGATCTGTTGGCCGCGTTGAAGACGCTGCCGGCGATCAAGCCTGGGGCGGCGGTGTTGACCGAGGAGGAGGCGCGGCTGCTCGACGCGGCCGGCTTCGTCGAAGATCCGGGGGCGTTCGCCGAGGCGGCGGCCGACATCGTGGCTCACACCGCTGTGCTGATCAACACGGCCTATACCGGCCCGCAGGTCGCCGCGCTGCTCGGCATCAATGAATCCCGAGTGCGCCAGCGCCGGTTGGCGCGCACGCTGTGGGCGATCGAGAGCGACGGGGCCTGGGTGTACCCGGCGATTCAGTTTGAGACCAATCTCAAGACGGGCAAGCCCGACAAGCAGATCCGAGGGCTGGAGCAGGTGTTTCAGGCACTGCCGGCGGGGCTGCATCCGACCGCCGTCACCGGGTTCGTGCGGACCCCTCAGACCGAGCTACAGGTCGGTGGGCGCCCGTTGTCGGTTCTGGAATGGCTGCGTAGCGGCGGGCCGGTCGAGCCGGTTCTGCGGCTGGTCGAAATTGCCGACTGGGCGAGCACGTGAGCGATGCTCCCACGTTGCCCGAACCTCCGCCACCCGATGGTCTTCGCGAGATCGGTATTCGCGATGACGAAGTCCGGCGCATCGACACGACGGAAATCTGGTGGCGCGTCCATCGAACCGAGGGGGTTCACGTGTTGGCGTGGAACGAATTTCGGCATTTCGGGCCGGTACTGCGGTTCGATCCGCACCCACCGCCTCCTGCAGAACACGCCGACAAGGCCGTGTGGTACGCGGCATCGACCCCGGGGGCGGCGCTCGCGGAAGCGTTTCAAGTTGATCGCACCATCGACCGCCGGCGTGGCCGGCCATACCTGACCGGCCTAGCGTTCACCCGCCCCCTTACCGTGTTGGATCTGGCCGCCGACAGCGAGGGTGCGTGGGCTACCCGCGCCGGCGGCACATTCGCGATATCGACAGCGGCGCACGCGATTACCCAGCAGTGGGCGTGCGCGATCGTGGAGGCGTTTCCCGATCTCGATGGTGTGCGCTACAACAGCCGCTTCGCGGGAAACCCTTGCATGGCGCTATTCATGGCGGCGCATTCGGCGATGCCGATGCAGCCGGTGGTGTCGTTGCCGTTGACCCATCCCGACCTCGGCAGCCGACTCGCCGGCGCCGCTCGGCGTATCGGCTACAGCGTCATCTGACCGACGACGAACGGCGATGGTCGTCGATCGTTGGTGGAACTGCGATGAACGACGCGAGTACCGCGATGTGTGGCGCCAGCTGACGGCCGCCCGCGCAGGCATAGACACCGGGCCCCGGCAAAGGGCGCCACAGACGCGCAGCCCGAACGAGATCGCGTCATGGCGCGAGCTCGCGCGTTTCACCACGGGCACACGTTCCCCCGGGAAGGGATAACCGCTAAGCCGCCAAGGAGGCAGCCACATCCTTGATCAGCGAAGACTAAAGTTCAGGCGACAGAATGGCTAATTAATGACCAATGCTAATGTTCCCAAATCCGTTCCCATCGGGCATGAAAACGGCCCCCGGAGACGTCTCCGGGGGCCGTTTTGCCTGGTAGCGGGGACAGGATTCGAACCTGCGACCTCTGGGTTATGAGCTAACCGGTCGCGGTCTTCCCCAATACGCTCGGTCTCATATGTCCAGGTCAACGGCGTTGAACCGTCCAGCCTGTTTCATCACGTCGCGCTTGTTCGCATCCAATTCACTAGGTTCTGTTCCCAAATCCGTTCCCAACACAGCAAACTCGGCCGGTTCGCTCACCGCGGCGATCAGCTCGTAGCCGTGCACGCCGCCACAGTCCTCCGGCGCACCGGATCGGCGCCCATCCGTGCACACCGCGCGTCCTGCCCGAGTCGGGTCGCGGCAGCACCGCCTCCAGTTCGAGGACGTGCTGCCAGTCGTCGCCAAAGTCGTAGCAGTACCACAACCGATCGCCCACCTCGACCAGCACCTCGTCCAGGCGGCCCTGCTCCTCCGGGATGCCGGTCTCCCCCTCGTGCACCTCGTACTCCATCAGGTAGTACTCGGTGTCGTCGCTGTAATACTTCGGGCCGCAACCGAACCGGTGCAGATGGCTGTCCGTCCAGCCGAACGTGACCTGCAGGATCTCGTGCACGTCGTCGAGGAACAGATCCGAGGCGAGTTCGAGTCGGCGCCACACCGGCGGCTGACAGCCCAGCAGTTCAACGCGCACCCGATAGGTCACCGATTCGGCGCGACGCGGGCGACGTCGCGACGGCGGCAGCTGGCGGACCACGTCGCTTGACGGCCGGTGCAAGCCAGCTATGGACGATCGGTCACCGCGTGTCATCGCGCGGACCTCACCGTGTCATTCGGCCACGGCCAGATAGACCTGCCGCAACAGTCCGGTCGGCGCACGGGCACCTGGATGCCAACCCCTGGCAGCCGTGCGAGCGATACGGCGCTCGGTGTCAGATACCCCGTCGGCGGGGGCAATTCACCCTGGACCACACGGAACGATTTCGGCCAATCGGGGACACGCCGGCGACCGCTGACTGCCGCCGAGGACATCGGTTGCGATGTTGCTTGGTAAAGTGCTGCCGTACAAGGATTTTCGGGCCACAGCTGCGCTCCTGACGCATATTGGCGGCTAGTCCTGATCGAGATTGCGCAGCAGTTCCGGGATGTCACGACGCTGATGCAGGACACGCAAAACATCGATATGGTCGGTGCGCTCCACGTACAGGACCGTATACGGGAAGTGTTGCAGCGCTCGTCCGCGCAGCCCGGGAATACCGAGCTCGTAGCCGTAGCGAGGCGAACCGATACCAGGGTGCCGTCCGATCAGGCGGTAGGCGGCCTGCAGCGCGTCGATCAGATCCGACGCGGCTTGCGCCGCTCCCTCGTCAAGGTAGTAGTCGATCGCGTGCTCGACATCATGTATGGCCTGATCGCGCGGGATGACCGGCTTGATCGTCATCCAGTGCGTCGGTGCCGGATGCGGGCACGCAGGCTGTCGAAGTAGGCATCGTCGGCGGGCTCGGCCGGTGGCGAGGCGGCACCTTCGAGGACCAGGCGTCGCAGGGTCGCGCGGTCCTGGTCCTTGCGGATCAGCTCGCGGACATACTCGCTACTGGTGCCATACCCGCCCTGGGCAACCTGCTGTTCCACGAACGCCTTGAGCGAGTCTGGTAGTGAGATGTTCATGGTGCCCATGAAGCGAGGCTAGCGAGTAATGGCAAAAATTGTCAAAGGTCGCACGGATTAGGTTCATGGCGCCTAAGCAACACGACCGGCGGGACCGACAACCGCCGCATTCACCGCTGGCAGATCCTCGACACCGGCCACTGCTTGACCTGCTCGACACCATCGAGCGGCTGATCGCCACCACACCGCCGCTACGCCCCGGATAGCAGGCGGACCGGTTCCAAGAATCTGGCCGTTTCCACCGCGACTGCGCGCAGCCTGCGTTATCAATTGCACCGTCTTACCACCACGATTCGATCGTAAATTTCTTCGCCACAGTTTATTTGAGGGTGACGGCCATCAAAGGTTCCTGGTCGGCGGGGCCGCCGCGCGCGCACGTGCGCCCAGGCGCGCACCGCGAATGAGATCTCATCTCGCGTCCGCTCGCGCAGACACACTACGCCTCCTCCTACACGGGGTGGCCCGGGCCCATTTCACAGTCCTCCTACAGACCGATCCACACGAGCCAAACCCGGTGACCGCTAGCCCGCCGGAGAGGCGGTCACGGTCCTGATCGGCGAAGACTGAAGTTCAGGCACCAAGCAAGCTAAGTCAATTAGCAATGCTAATGTTCCCAAATCCGTTTCCAAGCGGCATGGAAATGACCCCAGAGGTCCCACCTCTGGGGTCATTTCCGCTGGTAGCGGGGACAGGATTCGAACCTGCGACCTCTGGGTTATGAGCTAGCCGGTCGCGGTCTCTCACGTTGCGATCGGTCTCATAAGTCCAGGTCAGCGACGTTCAGCCGTCCAAACTGTCTCGCCGCGTCCCGCTTGTTCGCATCGGTTCCACCGCGTTCCGTGTCCAAATCCGTGGCCAATCCACCAAGTGGCAAGTGCAGCTGCCTCGCGTCTCAGGGGCCACTTCAGGGTGTGGTGGAACTATGGGTGGAACTAAGGGGATCGAACCCCTGCCTTGACCAGGTACAAACACTGGCTTACCTGCGGTTTCGTTTCTGGTGTTCCGTTTCGGTCCCGCTTGTTACCTGCGGTTATGTTTTCGGGTCTTGACGGCGTCAAAAGTCATCGTTGTGCATGTCCCGTGATCGGGAAATAGGACGGACACCGATCGGGGATGGGTCGGCGAAGTACCCAACAGCGTCGAAATCGCTCACTGCACCTCTTGGCTTGTCGCGATCTCTGGTCGCCGCAGGGTGCCTTCCTGCCCACCTACGTCGCGCAAGTCCATGACGGCGTCGAGATTTTCCGCGATGTCCTCGGCGGTGATCGTGGGTTTCGAGAGCCCCTGGCTGTACACCACGGCGATACGCGCGACGCTACCCATGCCGATCTGCAGAACTTCTCCGTTCAGCGGACAGGACTCGTGGGCAAGGAACGCCGCCGCGGGTGCGCACAGATTGGGCGGCATGCTGGCGTTGACCTGATCCATCATCTCTCTGGTCATTGACATCGTGGCCGCGACCTTGTCCGAGTGCGATGCTGATAATCGCGTAAAGGCCCGCGGGGCGATCGCATTGACCTTGATGCCGCGAGGAAGTCCCTCGGTGGCGAGGTTGCGGGTTAGACCGAACACGGCCCCCTTGGCGGCGCCGTAGCTGCTCAGCTCGGGGATGCCGCCGAACATGGCCTCGGAGACCGTGTTCACCACGCGCCCATATCCGGCAGCGACGAAATGCCGCCAGGCCGCCCTGGTGACGAACAGCGTCCCGAAATAGTGGACTTCGAGCATTGTGCGGAACTGGTCGACCGACAGATCCTCGAAGAGGCCTGGATCGTGGATGCCGGCGTTGTTGACCACAGCGTCAACCCGTCGGAAAGCATCCAATGCGGTGGTGACGATTTCGTTGGCACCGCGCTCATCTGCCACCGAAGCGTGACAGGCCACGGCGTGTCCACCCGCGTCGATGATTTCGCGCACGACATCGTCGGCCGGAGAACGCGACGAACCAGAGCCGTCGATGTTTCCGCCGTGGTCTGCGACTACAACCCGTGCGCCCCTGGCGGCGAGCAGCAACGCGTGGGAGCGCCCAATACCCCGTCCGGCGCCCGTTACGACAATCGCCTGATCGTCAAATCGTAGTTTTGTCAACGTATTCCCTGTAGGTCGAACGACACCGGAAGCAATGTGGACGAGCGGACCATTGCTCTGGGCCTCGTTCACTAAATCTCCTGGAACTCGAGGTGAAGCTTGGTCAGGCCACGCATCTGCCAGGTGGGTTCATAAGTGTAGCGGCGTGCGTGGGCCGGTCCGTGCATGGATTCGGAGATCCTGATGTCGCCCATCCGGTCAAGGATCCGATTGATAGAGATTTGACCCTCGGCTCGGGCGAGGGGTGCTCCGGGGCAGGAGTGGTTCCCGCGTCCGAACGCCACATGCTCGCGCACGTTAGGTCGATCCAGACGGAATTCATTGGGCTCGACAAATTTTCGGGAGTCTCGATTACTTGCGCCTGGTAGCAGCATGACCGTGGATCCGGCGGGAATCGGCATGTCACCGACCGATGTGTTTGTGCGAGCCATGCGGAAATGGGACTTGACCGGGCTTTCTGTCCGCAGCGTCTCTTCAATGAAGGCTGGGATGCGATCGCGGTTCTGGCCAAGCATTGCCTGGATTCCAGGATTCTCGGCAATCACTCGCACCGCGAAGCCGAGGAGCTTTGTCGTGGTTTCTTGTCCAGCCGCGAACAAAAAGGTGGCGAGTCGGACAACGTCGATGATCTCGGGGGTGGATCCGTCGGGATACTTTGCCTCGGCAAGTTCTGTCAGCACGTCCGCACGGGGTTCGCGCCGGCGGTCGCCGATATACGCCGAGAATTTGTCGTTTAACCACTCCAGCGGATTGCGCTCGCCTGTGGCGATATCGTCTCTTGACCGCTCCGAACGATTGGCAGAAAACACTCGTCGGCACTCTTCGTGATCCTCGGCAGGGATTCCAAGCAGATCAGCAATGACCAGTCCGGAGAATGGCCGTGCGTAGTCCTTTTGGAACTCGCACGTGCCGCATGACACGAACCGGTCCAGCTGTTGGTCGGCCAGCCGCCACATGAAGTCTTCGTTTTCCTTGAGACGCTTCGGGGTTAGCAATCGGCTGAGCAGCCCCCGTGTCCGGGTGTGTTCTGGCGGGTCTTGGGTGACTATGTGTTCGCTCATCGGGATCCGTGAACGGTGCTGTTTGAGCAAGGCGCTAATGTCGTCGCCCTCGGGCTCGAATGGGAGCCCTGAGAACGGCCCCACCACCGACACGCATGCTGAGAACGCCGGGTCCCTATACACGGCAAGGGCTTCTTGGTGGCCAGTGATAGCCAGCACACCTTGATGCGATTCGCGGGCAACCGGGCATCTCGATCTTAGAAAGTCAAAGTAGGGGTAGGGATCCGGGACAAGCGACGGATCGGTGAAGTAGTCGACAGATTCAAAGTCGCTCACGAAGGCCTCCTCTGCGGACTGCTCACTGATGAGCTGGTTTGCACCGTCCACCGTCAGCTGGCGGCACAACGTCGGCACGACCGTGGGGTTGGCCGCTTGCCCATGTCGCCCACACGCCATCGAAGTACGGTCCCGGCTGACCGCTCTTCTCATAGAACCCCTGCGGGTCATACACTTTCGTGTCCGGATAGGGCCACGGACAGGCCACAGAAGTGGCAATCTTCGTTGCCTTGATTGTCATGAACGCCGCGCCGTAGAGGAAGTAGGCGCAGTTCACGATCACGAGCATCACCACGAACGTGCCGAGCGCGGGGCGTTTGGGGAAGATCTTGGCCCGCTGAGCTAACTTTTCGGCTACGGTACGACCGGTGTCATCGCGGTACACCAGCACACCTGCGGACATCATCACCAGGGTGACCAAGCTGGATTCCCAGATCAGTGGAAACTGCCAGGGCTTACCGGCAAAGACGGAACCAAACGGAGGAACTTGTGAATAGATGTAGAGGCCAGTGCCGACGAGGGTGATCTCCAGCATTGCGTCGATGATGAACCCGACCGCGAAGATCAGTGCCGCCAGGCTGATCAGCGGATGGCGCCACACGAACGAATCCATCGGCCGGCGCGCCTGAATGCGCCGCAAGATCCAGTTGGCGGCGAAGAATGGTCCGAATTGGAAAGCCGCATAACCGAAGCAGATGAACGGCTCCACCGTTGGTGAGATCGCCGCCCAGGGGAAGTCCTCCGGGTAATGCCACAACATCGGGTCGTAGACCGCGAACGGCGCCCAGTTCATGATGGGGTCCTGCCAAACGATGATGGAGGTAACCAGTGCCATCAGCAGGTAAGGGTGCCGCGGATATTTTCGCCAGAGCACGATGAATCCCGCGATCAGGACAACCATCATGACGACGGTGAAGATGTGCCAGACGTCGATCCAATGTTCGTAGCCGAAGAGGAATTTCACTGGTCGGGGCGCGCCAGTGACTTCCGGGTTCCGAATGCGATCCGAGACGGCTCCTCTGCGCGCGGT
>Ga0182037_10001047_pt1 | contig 14318 bp, 23 predicted proteins | sample sta12Cox44000082_FD_125974 | JGI IMG/M metagenome (GOLD analysis project Ga0182037, IMG submission 125974) | Lab enrichment of tropical soil microbial communities from Luquillo Experimental Forest, Puerto Rico - statoxic.12C.oxic.44.000.082 | ecosystem: Environmental > Terrestrial > Soil >... | reverse complement strand
TCTATCCGGCCATGCCAGGCGCTGAAGATCTCGTCTGGGACTGCCGTAAGCACGACCCGACCGGCCCGTGGCAGCAGCAGCGACCAGGCGATGTCCCGAGCAAGGATGTGCCCGTGCACTACGAGCTCAATCCGGGGCTGGTGCTGGTGCACCTGCTTCGGGACGTAGCCGAGCTCATCGGTGCCTACGGCCAGCCCGACACTGTCTGCGAGGCCTGGCTGCGCAAGGTGCTGGACGACCCTGTCTTCACGGACAGCCTGCTCGTCCAGCCGCTGTAGAAATTCAGCGTCCGGAGGGCTTGTCAACCCTCCGGACACCGGGTAGTGTTCAACCATCAGCCCCGAACAGCGGGGCACGCGAAAGGCGAAAACATGAACGCGCAAGAGCTCAAGACCCACCGTATGTCCGTCATGCGCGGCGACCTGGCCGCGCACCTGCGGGACGACCACGGCATCGTGGACATCCCCAAGACCAAGCAAGCCCAGATCAAGCTCCACGACGAGCAGGACCACACTGGCACGGTGATCCCGACCAGCACGAACGCCGACCGTGACGCGAAGGTCCTGGCTGGCGTCACCCGCAAGCCCGGCGAGCAGCCCGCGGCCAACCAGCCCAAGCCCAAGCCGACCGCGCGCAGGAAGGTAGAGGACGTCAAGCCCGCTACGCCTGCCAAGCCTACGCGGCGCACCAGCAAGCCTGAGACTCCGGTCCAGACTGCCAAGCGCACCGCGCGCACGGCTGCCAAGCCTGCCAGCACGGTCAAGCCTCCGGCGCGCAAGCCCGCTGCAAAGCCCGCTGACGAGAAGGTCGCCGGTAACGGTGCCAGCCCGCGCGAGCACAATCAGGCGCTGGCCGTGGCGCTGGTGGACATGGTGGCCGAGAAGTTCGGTCACCTGCCCGAGGCCGACCAGCAGAAGATGGTCAACTGGCTGCACGCGCTGCCGACTGGCGGGGCTGGCTGGGAGCGCTACTGGCCGACCGGGCTGGTGCGTCCCAACTCGTCCGGCTGGCGCAAGCCGTAGCAAGCTCCGTAGCCGACTCCGGTCGGGCCTACGGGCAGCAAGCCCCGCGTCCCTGCGACGCGGGGCTTGACTGCTGTAAAAAGTCGACCACTTGGCTTGCGAAAAGTCGAACTCCGCGCTAGACTGAGGCTACACACACGAAAGGCGAATCCAATGGAACTCCACTTCATCTACAACCCGAACCGCTGGCTCGCGAACGCGAAGGCAGGCAGCGCCGAGGTACGCGTGCACCGCGCAGGCTGCCGTGACATCGCTAAGGAGAAGCGCGGCAGCACCAGCGACTACGTGTCCGCGTTTGACAGTCAGGTTGACGCCGCCGAGGAATGGTGGGCCGACTTCATCGCCGAAGAGTCCATGACCGCTGAAGACGCCATGAACTACACCGATTTCATGCCGTGCACCGCTGGCCTGCCCGTGCGGCTGGCCGCTGTGCAGCGCGGTTCAGGCACCCATGCCGTTGACTGCGGTCTCCAGGGCAGCGGTCTTGACAAGTCATGCACTTGCGGCATTGACAAGCCCGCGGTGAGCCTGCCGAACCCGACCGCCGACAAGCTGGCCGCGGCGCACAACCGCACCGCGTACCGCATAGCCGAGCTCCAGGTCAAGCTCGAATGGCTCCAGAAGAAGGAGCGCAGCCAGTACGCGGCAGCCATGGCAGCCCTGCACGACGGGCAGCACATGCGCCACGACAAGGAGCCCGAGTATGGTGCCAATGCCATCTCGGTCGTGTACTAGCCAGCCCTTGCCAGCCAGCCCCGCAGCGGACCGTACATCCGCTCGGGGCTGGCGCTTGTCAAGAGCAGAAAACTCAGGTAGGATTGCCGTAGGCAATCAGAAAGGCGACAACATGGCAAGCACCGACCAATCAGGATTCACGGGTCGTACGCAGGAACGCGGCGGTCACTATCATGACGGTAGCTGGTACACGGATGACGAGTGCCAGTGCAAGCCCGCTTACTGCCAGGGCATCACGCCAGCACCCGACAAGATCGGCGAGGCCTACATGATCCTGTGTGCCGTTACCGCGCAGGCAGCGCGCGGCGCACTGAGTCAGGGCCTGTCCGCTGACGACGTGGCTCAGGAACTGGAGTCCCTGGCCGACGCCATCCGCGACCCTGGCACCGTGGCGGAAAGCATGTACGCCATACCGCAGATACCGCGCGTCACGTGGGAAGCCGCTGGCGTAGACTTCAGCGAAGCTGAGTAACGGCTGACCTGTAGCGGGCTGGTGCAGGACCAGCCCGCGGCAGGCTTGCCATTCCGGCAATGTCCTACTATCGCTTAGAAAGGCGAACCACCATGTCCACCATTAACCCGAAGGGCGAGTCCGTCAACGACGGGCTGGCTGTCTGCGCGCTCATCTTCGGCATCCTGTTCTGGCCTGTCGGCATCGTGCTCGGGCACGTGTCCAATCGCGCGGCCAAGCGTGCCGACCGCAAGCGCAGCATCCTGTCCGTCATGGGGCTCGTGTTCAGCTACTTCTGGATCAGCCTCGTCGCTATCCTGATCGTAGCCGGTATTGCTGGCGCGCACACTGGCAATACTGCCCCGATTACCCTGATACCGCCGTCTACCTCGGCTCCGGCGACGCAGCCCGTGCAGCCAAGCCAGCCCGCGGCCAGCCAGCCCGCTACGGACCCCTCGTCAGCGCCTGCTCCTGCTCCGTCAGCTCCTGCGCCTAGCGTGTCACAGCAGAGCGCGCTGGACAGCGCGAACAGCTACCTCCAGAACGTCGGCGGCTTCAGTCGCTCGGGCCTGATCAAGCAGCTTGTCTTCGACAAGTTCAGCAACGCCGATGCCACGTGGGCAGTCGACCACACTGGCGCTGACTGGATGGCGCAAGCCGCGGCCAGCGCGCAGTCCTACATGAAGAATGTCGGCGGCTTCAGCCGCGGCAGCCTGATCGACCAGCTCACGTTCGACGGCTTCACCTACGCGCAAGCCGCGCACGGTGCCAGCTCGGTCGGCCTCTAGAAAGTTCAGAAACATACCGCGGAGGGCTGTTCATTGACAGTGCTCCGCGGTATGGTTGTCTTAACGGAAAGGCGAGGACATGAACAACAGCGACAAGCTCCAGCTCATCGAGCGCATCACCGACATCCAGACCGCGCACCAGAACGACGACGATGGCGATCGCAACCTGGCCGACGCCTACCTGGCCATAGAAGCCATCCAGGAAGTTCTCAGCCTGGAAGACCCTACCGCCAGCCCGAGCGGCGCACTGCGCCAGTACCTTGAGGTCACGCTGTGAGCCCGCGCACGCGGCGGCGACTGACGCTTCTGTTCGCCATTATCACTCTGGTTCTCCAGATAGTGATCCTGATCGCGATGGTGTCGCGATGACCTACTACGACATGTGCATCCAGGTGCTGTCCGGCGCATTGATGATCACGTACCTGCTCGTGCTCGGGGTTGCCTATCAGGACCTTGAGATGCTTAGCCTGGCCGCTGTCCTTTATCGATTCATCAACGGCCATGTCGCACAGTAAAGGCCTCTTCAGCGGAAGCTGCCCTGGCAAGCTCGTGCGCCAGGGCAGCCCGCGCGATGGCTATCAGTTGTGGAAATGCGGCAAGTGCGGCCAGGTGCAGCGCAAGCGCGTCCGTAAGTGCGTGTTCTTCCACGACTGGCGGAAATCCGGCAGGCCCGACCACGGTCATCAGAGAATGAAATGCGGCAAGTGCGGCGACACGCAAGACCAGTACGTGAGCGGCTGCGGACGCCTGCTCGGCAGGCACGCTTTCCATAACTGCAAGAAGGTACCTGGCACGCACTGCCGCTACTGCGCGCAGCGCAGATTATCCTTGTTTCCACTGTGCCGCGGCGAAATGTCCGACAAGTGCATAGGCCAGCGGGCGATTGCCGTTATCGTAGATGTACATCACAGACTGACCGTGTGTCAGCCGCGCGAACATGCTGCCGTCAGCCCGACTCGCTGCGCGCCACACTATATCTGAGTCAGCTACCACCTGTCGCATGACGCTGATGCAATCCGGACCGGTAACGGCCACCGTCACGTTCTCGGCTGAATACTGGCATGGCGGCGGAGGCGGATCAGCGGGCTGATCAGGCTTGAGTATGAGCAACGCTATGAGCGCGAGAAGCGCCAGCGCCACGCCGAGGAGCCCGAGCAAGCCTGGCCATAGTTTCTTCCGCTCGCCGTGCTTACCCATGCTCGCCCCATTCAAAGCGCGCCTGCCGTGCCCTGTCTAGCGCGTCCTCAGCCCACGCAGGATGCCCGAACGGGAAGCCCGCGGTAAGGTGCTGCGCCATCTCGTCCGACGGCTGTACGGCTACCCTGGGACGTGCCAGCGGGCAGCCTGGCTCGGTAGGCTCCCACGGGACGCCCCATAGCTGCCCGTGGAAGTGAAGCTGCACTGGCCACGCCAGCGAGCGCAGCCGCGGGATGTCGCCGAAGATGACGATGTCGTTGCCGCCATGGCACGCGGCCATTCCGCAAGCCAGGTTATAGAGCCTGTCCATTCCCTCGGCATCTAGATGGCCCTTGACCTCGCCCCACTGCGCGGTATCCTCGAGCCAGAAATCGGGAAGATACTTCTTTCGGCCGCGCGGCGTGTCGACGTAGTAGCCCTCGCTCTCGTATTTCCATGTCAATTCCAGCTCATCGAAGAAGACGGCCCATTTCGCCTCCAGCCGTGAGCGAAAAAGATATCCTGCGTACTCTGTCTCTATCGCGCGTATAGCCATGGCGCACATTCTACGCCAGGTGTACCCTGAGGGTACAGTTCTGTAGAAAAGGGCTATGTAACCTAGGGTACAAAGCCAGGAATATGCCGCGGCTTTCGAACGGAGATTATGTCCATGACAAACCAGGACGTGAAGGAAATAGTCAGGCTCGAGGGCAGGGCTACGCTTGCCGAGCGAGCGAGCAGCGGTGACCGCTGGCACGCGGCGCACCTGATAAGCGCGCAGCTTGCCCGCAAGACGTACCGCCAGCTATCGCAGGAGATCGTCTCGGCTGGCGGCAAGGTCAGCATCGGTCATCTGGAACGCATGGCCAAGTGCTGGAAGCTTGTCGGCCGCGTGCAGTACGAGACTCACAAGGAAGACTGGGCACGCTACCCTAACTTCACGACAGTCTATCAGAGTGACGAGGTGCGCGGCACTGCCGAGGAGAGCAGCGGCAGCCAGGGCAGCGGCGGTCGCGACGAAGAGGACCAGAGCGCGCACGGTCTGACCATGGCGGCAGCGAATGCCATCGCGAAGCTGGCGCGCAATCGCGTGTACTGGCCGCTGCTCACCGAGGACGATGTCAATACCCTCAAGAATGCCCGCGATGAACTGGACGTCCTGATTTCCCGTGTCAGGAGGTAATCGCCGCAATTGCGGCGCAAGTTGCATCGGGTAATCACGCCTGGCCAGCCCGCTAACACGCTGATTGCCGAAAGTTACGATTGGCAATTGGCCAGCCAGCGGCTACGATTAATCGGTAAAAGTGAATACCGCACGACAGCGGGCTGGCTTGGAGGCGCATCTCCAGGCCAGCCCTACTCACGTCCCTAAGACTCTAGAGAGGCGAGATGGCTACCAATCTTAGCAAGGCAGCCCGCGGCAGCTTTCGCGGGATGATCTGGCTGCTCGTGCTTGCCGTGGCATTGAGCATTTCCGCGTACAGCCTTTACTACGTGGCGCGCACGCTCGGCGTCCCGAAGCTGTTCGCAGCAGGATTCAGCACGGCTTACGACGGCGTCGCGCTTATTGCCGCGGACAAGTCATTGCAGTTTGCTCAGGAAGGCAAGTCAGGAGCATTCCCGAGGACGGTGATGATAGTCTTCGCAGGGCTGTCCGCTTTCCTCAACAGCCTGCACGCCATCTTCGGCGGCGAGAGCCCGCTGGCCATCCCGATGTGGGCAGGGCTGCCGCTGGCCGCGGTAGCCGCGTTCGAGATCCACACTGCGCAAGCCCGCGCGAAGGCAGCCGCACGAAACGGTCATGCATATCCAGCACCGCTCCCGAAGTACGGCGGATGGGGCTGGACGCTGTTCCCGCTGAAGACGCTATCTGGGCTGCGTGACATCGTAATCGCACGAATCAGAGCCGTAACGCACGCCGAAAAGGCACTGGCAGTCGTAGCGCTTCGCCCCGTTACCGCTGGCGCAGCCGGTAGCGTTACCGCGAGAAACGTTACCACTGACGACCAGCGTAACACTACGGCCAGCCAGCCCGGAAGCGCTACGGCTAGCCCTGGCACGGACGCAGAGCAGCCCTACGAGGCTACTGGCACGGCTAGCGCTACCAGCACGCGCGATAGCGCTACCGCCGACAACGCAGGCGGCAACGTTACAGCGTTTCCGCGTAGCGCTTCGCCAGGTAGCGCTATTGCGTGCGAGCACTGTGAGCGACCGTTCGTACCGCTACGTCGTACAGCTCGGTACTGTAGCTCTAATTGCAGGACCGCTGCATGCAGAGCCAGGAAAGAGGAAGCGTCGTTATGACCGATGCGCTTATGCGTGCGCTTCACGTACCATGGTGGCTGCCGTTCCTGTTCTGGTTCGGCGGATACGCACTGGTGACATTCTTCTACGTGGTCAACGGCTACGCGCAGGAGTATCTCGGCTGGCGGCATCCAGGAAGGCCAGGCAAGATTCACAACGTGCTGATCAAGTTTCACACTGGCGCGCACATTCACCCGGACAAGAGCTATGGTGACGAGATGTACCGATCCAGAATGTCGGGCAGTCGTGGCACCGTGTACTGGACCAAGCGCTCACGCCGCTTCAGGGCTGTCCGCAATAACCTGATCGTATTCGCGGTCCTGCTGATCCTCAGCACGATGGTGGCCTGGCCAGCGGACACCGTGCGCGGAGTCACGCTCCTCATCCTCGGCCTCTGCGCGCTCTGGCTGGTTCTCGCCATACGCGACAAGCGAAGGAGGCACGCGGCCAGGCGTCCGGTAATTCCTAAGCCGCTTACCCGCACTGTCCGGGCGAAGCTGGTCCTGGAGGCTGATGAGACAACCGCAGGACCGACAGTGAAGCCCGCGCTGGATGAAGGCAAGCCAGAGCTGGAAAGCGTGCCAGCGACCGTCCTGGCCACCTTGCTCGGCGCGAAGATGGGCTGCTCCAGCGCAGATATGCTGAGCAGGCTTACCCTCACATCAGAGGAAGGCAAGATAAGCCCGCTGCCGGAAACGTACTCGGCAGTGCTCAAGGGACGCGAAGATATACAGGAAATCATAGAGGCGCATACCGTCGGCAGGGTCGGCTTCCGCTGGCGCACTACGCAGGTGCCGCGCGAGCTCACATGGAATCCGGTGCGCGTGCATTCGCTGCCGAGCATGGTGCGCTTCCGAGACTATCTACCGCAGATGGAGAAACTAGGTGCACGTGATTTCGGTGTCGGCGTGGTCGCTGATCGTGGTATGTACGTGGCAAGTCACAACGGAGACTTTCCATGGCACTGCCGTTTCGCCGGTCCCGGTACCGGCAAGACTACTGGCTTTCTGGTCAAGGCTGCGCAGATATGCCATCAGGATCCGCAGGCCGATCTCTACTGCGTTGACACTAAGCAGATCAGCTTCGCGCCGCTGCGCGGCATACCCGGAATCCACATTTACGACAAACCCCAGTCAGAGATGGATAAGATATGGGGAGTATGGTACGACCTCCTCGGAATAATGCGCGACAGGTATACCGCGGTAGCCGAGGGCAGAATAACACTGGCCGACCTGAACGATATCTACATCCTGATTGACGAGGGCAACGATCTGGCTGCGTGGCTCAAGAGCTACAATCGCAACGTGCTCGGGAATACGGCTGCGCCTGCCATATGGGGCGAGGCCATCGCGCCTATCATGCGGGTAGGCAGGCAAGCGCGCATGTTCGGGGAATTCATGTGTCAGGACCTGGATGGCCGCATGTTCGCGGGGGAGACGCTGAAGACAGCTTTCAACCTGTTCGGAGCGGCAGGCTTTTCTCCCGCGCAGTTTAGCCGTACCATTGGCGGCAAGGCCGAGGACTGCCTTGTCGGTCCGGGTAAGATACTGATGATAAGGGGGAACACGAAAGAATGGGTGCAGGCGTTCTATGATGACGAGCAGTTCCTGCATGATTACGCACTAGAGAACAGAAAGGAGAAAGCAGCATGATGCGCAGATTGTCCTCCCAGATGAATTGCAGTCCGGCACTGGCAGGGCTCGGGATGCTCATCGTCATCGGCGCGGTCATCTACGTGTACCGTCAGGTGATAATGACCACTATCATCACGGCTGTGCTGGCCGCTGTCGCCGTGGCGGTATTCACCGGAGCTATCGCCGTAACGATCAGCACGCTTCGGTGGTACCGAAGGAAGAGCAAGGAGCTAGCCGTGGCCACCGTCACGATCGCTGCCCCGGATACCTGGACCAAGGAGGAGGAAGAGGTCACTGACGCCGATGTGGCTGCGCTCAGTGCCGAGGCGGACGACCTGGCCAGTGCGGGCACCGAGCTGATCTTCGACAAAGACGGTAACCTGCACGCTCGGAGGTCATGATGCTTGCCCTGGCCGCGACACTCGCCTTGCTGGCCGTGCCAGCGGTCCACCTGATCGTGGATCACGGAGTGCTGCGGCCAGGGCAGGTGACCGCGCATACGCTAGCGCACCGACAGCGGCCGACGTGGCTGCGCCTGGCCGCTAACGGTGGCTGGCTGGCGTACCTGGCCGCGACACTGGCCGCGGGGCTGGTGCTGCGCTAGACTGGTAGCTGGCAACGGTCAAAGGTTGCTGCCCGCTCGGGTCTCTAGGTCCTCCACTCCCGACCTGCCCGAGCGGGCTCACTTGCGAACAGACTCCGTTCCATGGTAGCCTGACTGCATACTCACTCAACGAAAGGCGAACCCAATGGAACTGAGCAGGGCACTGCGAACCGTGCGCGCCATGCTGGCAAAGGCCGAAAGTCTAGAGTCAATGGGCGACGCGCACAGCCTGCACGAAGCGCAGCTATGCCGCGAGAAGGCCGACAAGGTCATGCAGGAGCACGGCGAGCAGGAATGGCGCACTGCGCAGGCAGCCGACAGGGCATTCAAGCCGGACCGCATCAAGATCGAGCTCGGCGCGGCCAACAGTCTTTTCCTGGTCGAAGTCGCGACGCTGTGCAATGTCGTCGCGCAATTCTGCAATTGCCGCTCTGTCTGGATGGAAGGCAGCGGCTACTACTGGGACGAGCAGCACCAGCGCGAGGAATATGCGTGGGTCTACGGCTACGAAAGCGACCTGCGCTATTTCGAGCTCCTTTTCACTACGCTGTACCTGCACATGTCGGGCGCGATTTTCCCCAAGCCCGACCAGACCAAGACTCTGGAAGAAAACGCCTACGACATGCGGAATGCCGGTCTCAACTGGATTGAGATCGCCACTGCCTACGGCTGGCGCGAAGTGCCGCGCGAAGAGGGCGAGCCGAAGAACGTGTACGTGAACGCCAGCGACCCGACAAAGCGCGTCGGCTGGTCCACTGCTGTCGGCCGCATTGCCGCGGCTTACCAGCGCGAGATCAAGAAGCGCGGTGAGGAAGCCATCCAGATCCCCAAGAACTCAACGGCTGCGCTTACCTACCGCATGAACGCAGCCCGCGGCTACCTGACCCGTATCAAGCAGCGACTCACGGAAATCAAGCTGCGTCGTGGCACTGGCACCGAGATAATGCTGCGTGACAAGTCGCAGAACATCAATGCGCTCATTGACGAGAATCACCCGACAATGCGGCATAATGACGCTCGGAACATCAAGTTCAATGCAGCGGCTTACGAGCGCGGCACGCAGCGCGCGAACGAGGCGGAATTGAATCCGTCCGCTGGCCGCGGCAGTACTCCGGCCGTCGGCGCATGACAATGCGGGCAGGCTGGCCGCTGGTCAGCCTGCCCGATTTTGCTATAATGGCATCAGCACTCAGCTACAGAAAGGCGACCACCGTGAAGTACCTTTACCCATGTCAGTATCCAGGCTGCCAGGCGCAGTACGACGAAACTCTGGACGGCAAGTTCGAGGGCACTGGCGGTCAGCTTACGGGCTGGCTGTACCCGCAGGACGCCGAAAGCGACGACATAACGCCGACCCACGACCACATCGTTAACGTAATGCACCGAATCGAGGTAGAAGCATGAAAAGCGACAGCGCCACTACGCGCAGGCAGAAGACCAATGTCCGTGAGCTTATCCGCATGGGCTACCATATTGACCTCCCAGACTGGCTCGTGGAAGGCAGCACGCTCGCAGGGCTGCGCGCCATGCGTGCTCTCATGGAAGAAGCGCACATGCGCTTCCAGGAAGACGACCAGGTGCCAGCCGAGCGCACGCGGCCAGCCGAGCAGCAAGAGCCGTGCGCCACCTGCCGCAAGGTGCATAAGCTGGAGGTCGTGGGCGTCGACGGCGTCAAGTTCTGGCCTGGTCACGAGTACATAATCCGGACCGTCATCGGCACGCAGAAATACCCGCGCGAATGGCGCATGGGCTTTCTCGGCATCGGCATGGGGATGGAATGGTCAGCCCGTGGTCCGGACCGTACCCATGGCGGTCAGTACGGCGGTACGCAGAACATTGACCTCAGCCAGATCGTGTATGCTGAGGAAGTGCCGCGCGACGACGCGCTGCGCCACGTGGGCAAGGTAGTTCGCAATGAAAGGAAAAGCAGATGAACGACGGGCACGACAACGCAGCCGACGATGGTGCTGTGTACCGCAGGATCCAGACCGACCTGGCCATCGAAGCTTTCCGGAAGCAGGAGCTGAAGCGGCTCCAGCTCGAGATGGTCGAGTACGCGCTGACGAAGCTGCTCACCGGCGGAGTGCTGATCGACACCAGCCGCTACTACGAGGAGACAGAGCAGATCCGACACCAGTTCGAGCTCCGGCGCGCGGATTACGCGCGGCTGGGCAAGCTGCCCCGAGAGGAGCGCGCGCCAGCGACCAGCACAGCGCAGGCAGCTCGCACGCGACCTGACGGTACGCTGGCCTAGACAGCGTGCCGCACATCAGCTCCTGGTCGCGCTCAAGAAAGTTGCGGCCAGGAGTTGCCATGTGCGCGAACCTCCGGTATGCTGGAGGGCGTAGGGCTGGCGCACGGCCAGCCGAAGGGCGAAGGAAACGCTATGAAATGCGGTAGGGGACACGAGCACGTCTCAGTCCAGGAAGTCAGGGCTTGCTACGGCCAGCCTCAGGAAGTCAGCACCATACCCGCGCGCACGGCCGACGGCCGTCGGACGAACAAGTTCGCCGGCGACTGCTTCCGCTGCCAGGTGCGCGTCGCTCCGGGCAAGGGCTTCATCTTCAGGTCACCGGGCGCAGGCAGCCAGCGGCTCGGTCAGGGCGAATGGCTGGTCAGCCACCTGAACGGCGAGTGCGTTACGCCGGAGGAAGCTGCCGACCTGGCAGCCATCAAGACGATGCAGCCCCGCCAGGCTGCCAGGCCGAACTTCAAGGCCATCCCGCAGGGCTACTACGCGACCAAGTGCCGTACCGGAAACAACGACCTGGACTTCTGGTTCGTCCGCGTTCCGGAAACTGGCAAATGGCAGGGCTGGCGTTTCGTCCGCCGCATAATCGGCGGTCGCGGTCCGCAGGTCATCCCGACAGCCGAGGGGCTAGCAGCACTGCACGCCATCCTGGAAGCTGGCGTTGACAACGCTGGCAACCTGTACGCTGACACGCTGGGCAACTGCAAGAAGTGCGGCAGGGACTTGACGGACGACGAGTCGCGTGCGCGGCGCATGGGTCCGGTGTGCGCGGGCAAGGCCGAGTAACGTGACCAGAAGCACGCAGGCGCAGGACGGCCCGGTAAGGTATCGGGTCGTCCTTCGTCGTCGTAACGGACGCTACGTCCGCGCCTATCCGGCTCCTAGTAAGTACGCGGCTAAGCAGTTGCGCGACTGGCTTGAGGAGAAGTACGATAATGGGTACTACGCGGAAATCAGAAAGGCGAACTTAGATGGCACTTACCGCGGCCGAGCGACACGACCGTCGCCTGGCCACCTATCGCAAGTACAACGTAAGCCGGAAAGGCAGAGCTCGCACGGCTGCGTTCAAGGAGCGCCACGGCATAACGCACGGCTGGGAGCCCATGCGCAACGCCACGCATCACAGAAGGGAAATGCCATGACCACGCCATACGACAGGAAAACTGCGCGCACCGCGCGGCGGAGCAATATCCTGCGGGAAAAGGCAGCCGAGCGCGAGCGCACTGAAATGGAGCGCACGCTGGGCGATGCGCTGGCCGCTGCACTGATACGCTACCTGGCAGGCGCAGCGCCAGCCAGCGTCACGAACGTCAAGCGTGCGCTTACCCTGTCGTGCTACAGCGACGAGCTCAAGAGGCTGATCGTGCGCAGCATCGAGACGAACCCTGCCATGGAGGAATCGTTCCTCAAGATTGCCGAGCTGGCTTTCGCCGATGGCGAGGAAGCTGCATGCGAGGCAAGCTGGGACAGCTACTAGATGTAGGATGGCATCCATGGACGAGGAACTGACTGGCCGCGTGCTGGCATCTGGCGAATACGATGGTATTCAGCTAGCTGAAGAAACTGGCTTGCTGGGCAAGAAGATCCGTATTCGCGTCAAGTTGCCAGTACGGCCAGTAGATAAGTACACGATAAAGGAGCCGACCATGCCAGCACCGAGACTAGGCACGCCGCTGCACGCTGAGCCAGTGCGCGCGTATCTTTCGGCTTCAATTCACTACGCGCTTATCGGCATGGCGAAGGAAGAATCACCGCCGGAAAGACCGACAGACGTCAAGAACATCACCGGCTTCCGCGTCGGCCCGAGCGAGACACGGCTGCGCGTGCGCATGACCGACGACACATTCCGCACGTTCACCATAACACTTCGGGAGAACAGGTTATGAGCGGAGCCATCTATATTCCTACGCTGTCGCGCATTGACAGCCTGATCAAGATCATGCCTGCCTGGCTGGAATACGGCTATCCCATTGTGCTCGTGGTTGACCCTATGGAACTGAAGCAGCACGTGCAATTCCGTGATGACCAGGGCTGGCAGGGCTACGTGTCCATTGCTCGGGTACCGTTCAACGACCGCGGCATGGGCTATAAGCGCCGATACTGCGTGCAGCACGCTTACGAAATGGGCTGGGATTCCATCATCATGTCAGACGACGACCATAAGCCGCGGGCAGGCACCGAGGCAGGGTTGCTTCTGAACGTGGCCGAGAAGCCTGATATGCTCGGCATAGGCGCGACAGTGCAGATCTACGCGCGCTTCACTGGCGGTCGCATCAACGACATGCACGGTCCTATTTTGTGGCCAGGCGGAGCAGGATTTTCGGTGTACGGTCTCAACATCAGGAACGTGCTGGAGGTGGGCAGCTTTGATCCTGAGCTGCATTCCTTCGGCGAGGATGCCGAGCTGCGCCGCGAAGGCATCGCCAGCGGCTTCCCGTGGTACGTGCACGCTGATGTACGCGTCGACGCCGTGAACCAGCGGAACAGTCCTGGCGGTTTCATGGCCAAGTACGACGGCAGCCTGGCAGCCCGCACAGCGGCCGAGAGGGAGTGCCGCGCGCTCATCTACGAGCGCTGGCCGCAGTACGTGTCACATCCTGATAAGCCTCCGCGCATGGCCTGGCAGCGGATGCTTTCGGATTACATTCCTTACTGGCGTAATCTCAGTGCGCTGCATGGCGGTAGCCTGTAATGGCAAATCCCGACTGCGCACGGTGCCAGAGGCCGTTGACAAAGGCACGGCTCGCAAAACGGAAGCGCAAGTGCTACCGCTGCGAGGTGGCCGCGCGCCGTGAGGGCAGGCAGCGAGCGCACGACCGCAGCATAGAAAGCGAAGACTTTACCGCGGCCGATTACTGGCGTCTGTATGAAAGCCAGGGCGGAACGTGCGCTATCTACACCTGTCGCGCAAGCGGCAAGAGCAAGCACCTCACGGTGGAGCACGACCACGCCTGCGAGATGGGCCACGACCCTGCCCGCTGGTGCCGTGTCTGCGTGCGCGGGCTGACCTGTAGTATGCATAACGAGTGGATCGGCCGTACCGGAGACGACCCTAAAATATTTGATTCGCTGGCTGCATACCTGCGAGTCCCGCCAGCAAGGAGCGCAATGATGGACCGCATGATGGCAGGCAATGCCGAAGAGACAATGGCAACGCTGCACAACGAATACCAGATCTCGTGGAAGCAAGCCAAGAACATGGTAGACATGGCACGCAGCGTCGGACCTAGCCCGCGGCCAGTGCCTGACGGCACCGTCGTCATTCGGTACATTCGCATACCGCGCACCACTAAGGAACTGTACGAGATTGTTGAATCTGCGCCGCGCATGAACAGCGAAGCTGCGCTCGAGCG
>Ga0182037_10001044_pt1 | contig 14327 bp, 15 predicted proteins | sample sta12Cox44000082_FD_125974 | JGI IMG/M metagenome (GOLD analysis project Ga0182037, IMG submission 125974) | Lab enrichment of tropical soil microbial communities from Luquillo Experimental Forest, Puerto Rico - statoxic.12C.oxic.44.000.082 | ecosystem: Environmental > Terrestrial > Soil >... | reverse complement strand
TGTCGAAAATCCAGATCCTCGCCGATGTCTGCGAGCCCGGCACTACCGTCATTGCGATTGGCGATCACAATGATGTCGCCCTCTATCGCGATTTGCAGGAGGCTGGGGTCGCCAATTACATCGTCAAGCCGCTGACCCGCGAACTATTGACCAAGGCCCTCACCCCGAAGACCAACGGTTCCGGCGATATCGGCAAAGCTTCCCTGAAGCTCGGAAAAATGGTCTCGTTTATCGGTGCCCGCGGCGGTGTCGGCACGACAACGCTGGCTGCCAATCTGGCATGGCATTTGGCCAACCGCCAATCTCGCCGGGTCGCCCTGGTCGATCTCGATCTCCAGCATGGCGACTGCGCGCTTCTATTCAATGTCGCGACGACACCCGGCCTGCGAGACGCGTTGGCGAATCCCCTGCGTCTTGACCCACTGTTGCTTGATCGCATCATGGCACAATGCGACGAGCGGCTGTTTTTGCTCGGCGGCGAGGAACCGATACACGAGAATGTGCAATTCACCGCATCCGCCATGGACACGCTGTTCTCGGTCCTGCGATCACAATTCCATTACGTCATTGTCGATGTGCCCCGCATCCCAGCACCGGCTTATCGGCGGGCATTGGAGATCGCTGATCGGCGGGTCATCGTGGTCGACCAGACCATGCGGTCAATGCGCGATGCCGTGCGGCTGGCGAAGATGTTCGGCGATGGCGATGATGTCCAGACAGAGCACCGCAGCATCTTCATCGTCAACCGGACTGGCGAGGCAGGGCACCACGGACTGAGCCTAAAGGAAGTCTACAAGGTGTTGCAGGCTCAGCCGACAAGCACCATCCCATTCCTGCCGAGCCTGATGACGCCAGCGGCGCATCACGGCACGATCGCGGCAAAGAAACGCGGCAAATTCGCCGATGGGGTTGCCGCAGTGGCATTGGAACTTTCCGGGCGCAAGCGTCGCCGCAGATGGTTTTCGTGGAGGGCTAATTAAATGAATCCTACGACTGGATCTGGATTTGGTCGTCGGATTGTTCCGTCCGAATCAATGGCACTTACGCTGGTCTCGGAAACTTCAGCGGAGGCCCCGCAGGGGTTGAGGGCCGATTTGGCTGGGCGCGGCGATCTCAAAGAGCAAGTCCGCGCTGAACTATTGCAGCAGATTGACCCTGTGGCTGCCGGGCGGGTTTCGCGTCGCACATTACAGGCGCAAATCGCGATCATGGTCAGCGAAATTGCGACCGCGCACAAGGTTCAACTCAACGAACTGGAGGAAGCCGCCCTCGCCGCGGAGTTGACCGATGATATGATCGGGCTCGGGCCGCTGGAGCCGTTGCTCCAAGACGATGAGGTTACCGACATCCTGGTCAACGGTCCATTCGACATCTATATCGAGCGCCAGGGCAAGCTCGAAAAGACCCAGGCGCGGTTCCGCGACACACAGCATGTCGTCAATATTGCGCAACGCATCGCCACAGCCGTAGGCAGGCGCATTGACGAAGCCAGCCCAATGGTCGATGCCCGCCTCGCCGATGGCAGTCGCGTCAATATCGTATTGCCGCCGTTGGTCTTGAATGGCGGCACGATTTCAATCCGCAAATTTGCCAAGCAGAACATCACGCTCGAAACGATGGTCCGCCAAGGCAATATCTCGGCGGAAATGGCGCAGTTCCTTGACATAGCGGCACGCTGCCGGGTCAATATCCTGATCTCTGGGGGCACTGGCTCGGGCAAGACCACATTATTGAATGCGGTGTCGCGCCATATCGATAACGACGAGCGCATTATCACAATCGAAGACGCCGTCGAGTTGAGGTTACAGCAACCCCACGTCGTGCAGATGGAGACGCGCCCGCCCAATATCGAGGGTGTCGGCCATATCCCACAGCGCGAACTTGTCCGCAATGCGCTTCGTATGCGTCCCGATCGCATCATTGTCGGCGAGGTTCGCGGCACCGAAGCCTATGACATGTTGCAAGCGATGAACACCGGCCATGACGGATCAATGTCAACGGTTCACGCCAACACTCCGCGTGATGCCCTGTTCCGGCTCGAAAACATGGTGCTGATGGCGACCGCCAACCTGCCGTTAAGAGCCCTCCGGGCTCAGATCGCCAGCGCCATCAATATCGTGGTGCAGATCGAGCGCATGCGTGACGGCATCCGCCGCATCGAGCGGATTTGCGAGATCAGCGGCATGGAGGGTGAAGTCATCAGCACCCGCGACATCTTCACTTTCAAATACACGGGGGAGAACCGCGACGGCCAGATCGAGGGCACCTTTGAGCCAAGCCGCTTGCGGCCGGATCTAGCTGCCAAGGCAGCACAATACGGTCTGGAAAAGCAGTTGCTTTCCTCGGTTGGCATCACCCCCGCTGCGATCACGGTAAGCTGACATGCCAAATTCGGCTTTGCTTCTGCTGTTGCCGGTTCTGACCGGCATGGTGCTCCTCGTGGTGCGGCGAAATGACCGCCGCCGCCAATTTGTCGAGCGGCGTTTGACTGCAATAACCGCGGCCGAAAGTAGCAGCGAACCTGTCCAGCGATTGTCGCTGCTGCGAGCGGTATCACCGGGTGCGATCTTCCAACTCCCCCGCAAGTATACTGCACGGTTCAATGCCGCCTTCGCAGCGACAGGGAATCGGATTGGATTGCTGCATCTAATAGCTGCCGGATTAATTGCATCGATTCTCGTTATTGGGTTTGCCAAAATTATTTTGGCCCTCAGTTCGGCATACGCAATATTATTTGGTTGTGTAGCGGCAGCAGTAATACCGGTGATTTTCTTGAAAATGGCGCAGGCCCGCTACCGGAGGCATTTTCTCGACGTGTTTCCAGATGCCCTTGATCTGGTCGGGCGCGCTGTGAAGGCTGGTTTACCGGTGAATGAGGCATTGGCCACAGCGGGCCATGAAATTGCCGATCCGGTGGGTAGTGAATTGCGCCGTGCTCTCGATCAGGTGCAAATCGGCGTCCAGATGGTCGATGCATTGCAGCAAATAGCTGCTCGGGTTCGCGCTGCGGATTTTCGGTTCATGGTTGTCGCGTTGGCATTACAGTCAAAAACCGGTGGCAGTCTCGCCGAGACATTGGCTAACCTGAGCAAAGTCATTCGCGCCCGCAAGGCACTGCGCCTTAAGGCCCGAGCATTGACGGCAGAAGCGAAAGCATCGGCGTCGGTGCTGGCTGCTTTGCCCTTTATTGTGGGCGGAGCAATGTGGATGATGAACCGAGACTTGACATTGACTCTGTGGGTCGACCCGCGTGGACGTTTCATGCTCGGCCTCGCGTTCGTCAGTCTCGTGACTGGTTTAACTACAATGTATGTGATAGTGAAAAGGGCATTGCGATGATCCCCGATTTGAGTTCGTTGCCGCATACCATGGAAACGTGTTTTTTGACTGCGGTGATACTGGTAGCTTTATGGTCGGGATCGCGTCTGTTGGGAATCAACCGACGCGAAAAAGTGCAGCAGCTTCGGCTCGAAGCGTTTCGCGGCGCAGTCGCCGCCGTATCTGTGCAGACCGGTCCACCGTGGTATCGGCTGCTTGGTAGCCTGATCGCAAGAAGCCCGATCGTCGGCACGGCCGAGCAGCAACGGCTGCTAAAGTTACTGCTGTTAGCCGGTATTAAGGCTCGGGGTAGTCTCGCCAATTTTATCGCGATTAAAGTGTGTAGTGCCGTAGCGTTGGCAGGGCTAGGGTGGTTATTTCTCGAATGGCACCCGCTATCGCTGATGCTGGCGCGGGTCGCCGTGTTCGGCTTTGCGCTACTCAGCGGGTGGAGGGTGCCCGATATCATTCTGCGCCACCTTATCAAGCGGCGGCAGTTGCGTCTGCAGCAAGGGATGCCCGACGCACTGGATTTGCTTGTGGTCTGTTCCGAGGCCGGGCTGAGCCTCAACCAAGCGATCGATGAAGTCAGTCGGCAGGTACGCTTTTCGAACAAGGATGTCGCCGATGAATTCGCCGTAACCGCGGCCGAAATGCGGGTTGTGGCGGACTTTAGTAAAGCGCTCGACAATCTGGTGGAGCGAACCGGATTAGCTGATTTGCGCAGCCTTGCCGCAACTCTCAAGCAGTCGCTCAAGTTCGGCACTTCGCTTGCCGAATCGCTGCGGATGATCGCCGGGGAAATGAGGGCTGCACGCCAAGCACGTATGGAAGAACGAGCGGCACGTCTGCCCGTGCTACTGGCGGTTCCGATGTTGCTGTTCATCCTGCCGTGCCTGATGATGATCGTCGGCACGCCAGTGATACTGCGCATCGTCGACATGTTCAGACACATCAAGATCGGGATAGGTGCTCCATGATTTCCCAATCCAAGAATCGATTCTGGAAATGCTCGGCGGGCGCGGTTGCCGCTGTGACGGCGATCGTGCTGCCGGTGATTCTTGGCTTCGCCAGCCTCGGCACCGAAGTCGGGCATTGGTATTTCACGCAGCGTGTGATGCAAGGTTCTGCCGACGCGGCGGCAATCAGTGCGACCGCACAATACATTCATGATGTCGAGGCAGGGAGCCCCAGCACCACGACCTATCAGCAGGTTGGGGTGAACTATGCATCGTTAAACGGCGGCTTCACAATTCCAACGTCCAATGTGTGCCTTGTCACGTCGAGCAGCAATAATTGTGCGTCGGTGTTGACGCTCGATTCACGCGCGATCGTCTGTGCGTCGCCGCCCTGCGTTGTCGTAGAAATCACCCAGAATACGGCAACTTGGCTGTCAACGAAGGCGTCGTTTCAGCCAGGGGTCGGACAGATAGTCCGAGCGATTCCCACTCCAACCCTCATGGCACGCGCAGTCGTATCGACAAACGAGTCGACAGTAACCGTGACGACCAATGGTGCTGATTGCATTCTCGCCCTGGCAAATGCGAGCAATGCTGTGACGGTTGAGGGTGGCGGTGATCTTCTAGCGAAATGCGGGGTTGCCATTGATGGCGGCATTGATCAGAACGCGAATGGGACGCCTCTTGGCGGGATTAACTTTGCCGGTTCAAACGCGAAAGCCGAAATCGCATCACTCGTCATCTCGGGGAATTACACGCAGAATCAGGAATGCTTGTACAGTAATGGACAGCATTGCTATCTCTACGACCCGAATAAATCTCCCCCCGCTGGGACTGGCAGCACAACAGTATTACCGGCATCTGACTTCCTATCCAACACGGCGACGCAAGACCCTTACGCCGCCACAGTCGACGCAATGTTTCAGAGCGGTGGTGTCGGAATCCCACCGTTGGGTGTGGCCAGTGGGGGTGTTACGATCCACACGCCGGGCAGTCGCTACACGAACGGGACGCGGATTTTTACGGTCCAAGGCGGCAATTATACCGCACCAGCCAAGATTGTGGCAACGGTCTCTGGCGGCACGGTCACCGCGATCCTTGGCGTCTATGATCCCGGGGCTTACAAAACGATGCCAGGGACGTTTCCCGCAGGGACACCTGATACCGGTGGTGGCTCCGGGGCAACCTTCAGCTTTACCGAAGGGTGTTTCACATGGCCGGGGACATCGGTAGGCGGAGTGGCTTGGACGCCGATCGCAGGGCGAAAATATTGCTCTATTTTTAATCACGGCCAGCAGACAATCAATTTCCCGACTGGTAATTACTGGATCGCCGGTGGTGACAGTAATTGCGTCGGTTTATGCCAGTCAGGCAATAACGCTCTTATGACATCGGCTGTCGCAGGCGTCACCTTCTTCTTGACGAATGGCGAAGGAAGCGGAACCTACGGCACGAGTTCTTATGCTACCATGAGTATCCAGAGCGGCACAGTAAACCTGTGTTCGCCCGGCACGAATTGCGGAACGACCTGCACCAATAGCACTACCACTTCATGTATGCTGGTCATTCAGAACCCGGCAGCACCCTTATCGACCGGGCTAAAGACGATAAACAATACCGTTGTCGGTAACGGCAAGAATACGTTGGCAGGACTCGTTTATCTACCGAAGCAAACTTTCAGCACGGTCGGTGGCGCATCGATCGGTGGCTGCTTCGGTGTGATTGCCTATTACGTCGATATCGGTGGTACCCCGACTTTCTCAAACGGTTGCCTACCCGGTAACGGGATCGGTGGTGGGACAACGACCACCACGACCTTCTCCACTCCCTATCTCTATCAGTAGAACGGAAATGATTCGCGCACTTCGACGTCCTCTCAAATCCACCGAAGCCACTGCCGCAGTCGAAGCCGCCATCTTCGCCCCAATCTTTGTGGTCTTCACACTTGGGATTGCCGATCTCGGGGTGGGAACGTTTGTCGGGATGCAGGTCAATGCTGCGGCACAAGCCGGTGCCGCCTACGCTGTTATCAATTCGGGCTCTAGCGGTTCATGCGCGTCCCTGACCGCGACCTGCATTAGCGATGTCCAGACAGCGATGAACAACGCCACCGGCAACTCGTCATTTTGCACGGCCTCTGCGCAAAATCCTACCCCTTGTCCAGTTTCCTTCAACTCATGCGCCGATCCTAACGGTGGGATATGCTTTCTCGTAACTGCGAACTATGTGTATTCACCGATTTTGCCCGGCGCTATCTATTCATGGGCGCAGTCGCAGACCTATTCATCCACTGCCACAGTTCGGATACAGTAAGATGAAACGTTTATTCAACAACAATCAGGGTGCCGCCTTAGTAGAATTCGCTTTGGTGGCTTTGCCGGTTCTTATGTTCATGGTCGGCATCATGCAAACCGCCTGGATTGTATGGACCGACAATCTATTATATGTATCGGTCGATGCTGCGGCCCGATGCGGGGCAATTAAAACGTCGTCGACGGCACCGTGTTACGGTCCCGGGTTGGCGAATATGCAACAGACCGCCAATCTGGTCTTTGCGCCTCTGAGCGGTGCAACATTCTCCAATAACTCGAATTGCTCTGGTGGTGCCGGACTCGTCGGCACATATAATGTCAATATTTTATATGTCGTTAGTCTAACATTAACGGCGCAATCTTGCTATCCAACACCATCCTGATGCTACCTACAAGTTAGTGGTTAACGCTCTCAACCACTGACCGGGATTGAGACGCGCGCGCGTGACCATGTTCTCAGCCATGATACTACGTGTGGGCAGTGAAGTGCTACACTCCATAATGGGCGGCATGTGCGTGTTCTGCCTCTACTACGCCTGCAAAATGCCCGACCGGGATGTCGTGCGGTACCTCATTCTCAACGCTCTGCAATGGGGTGCGCTCGCTGCGGCTGTTCTCTACTGTAAGATTAAGTATCTCGAAAAGTGAGCATAACCATGTATGACTTATTGATGCGACTGCCGTTATTGAGTTGGGCGGTCTTTTACGCGATCGTGCAATTGGCGGTGTTCATTCAATACATGAACATGGCTCCGATGGATTTCGTTTACGCGATCCATCTCGCAATGCGGTTATCGACGGTCACATTCATGTTGGTTGTCGCCGCGGCCGTTATCCAGCGGACGCGGCCTTCCGGGAAGGCGAGTGGGCTGGAGCCACGTGCCTCCGCTTTAGCCGGTTCCTTTCTGACATACGGCATCGTGCTTTTCCCACGACACGACATGTCTCCGCCACTGGAGTTGATATCGACGCTGCTGATCCTTGTTGGCACTGCCGGGGCGGTTCTCGCACTCTGCAAACTCGGCCGCTCATTCAGCGTAATGGCCGAGTCCCGGCAACTCGTCACGTCCGGGCCGTATCGTTTCGTGCGCCATCCGCTCTATCTCACCGAAGAGATCGCAATCGTCGGGCTGTTTATGCAGTTCGCGTCGGTGCGGACAGCCCTATTATTGGCAGTTCATATCGCTATTCAACTACGGCGTATGCATAACGAGGAAATAGTGCTGAGCGCCAAATTTCCTGAATACGACGCCTACAGACGAAATACTGCTCGTTTGATACCGGGGATTTACTGATGACGGCACAAAGTTTAAGTTTAGACGGGTTTGCCAGCGGCAGAGAGCGCAATCGGTTTGGCGTCTCACTGCCGCTGATTTTCGCCATCGGGATTTACTCTTTGATCATCACGCACGCCAGCGCGGTGCTGCGCGACCCGGATACGTTTTGGCACATCATTGTAGGCCGATGGATCATCGCCCATGGCACAGTGCCCGACCATGGCATCTTTTCTGCGACGATGGTCAATGCGCCATGGCTAGACCAGGAATGGCTGGCCGAAGTCCTGATGGCCTGGGGTTACGATCATTTTGGTTTTGGGGCACTGGCAGTGGTCACGGCGCTCGGTGAAGCCGCTGCAATTGCGATACTGCTGCGCGCCCTCCTGGGTACCTTGCCTCCGATCTACGCAATGTTCGGCACCATTCTGGCAGGTGCGTTGTGGTTCCCTCACCTTTTGGCAAGGCCCTACATCCTGACGGTTCCAATTCTCGTGGTATGGGCGGTGGCGCTGGTGCGTGCCCGCAGCGAAAATCGAGCGCCTTCTCCGTGGTTTGCACTGCTCATTGTGCTTTGGGCCAATCTTCACGGCAGCTTCATGTTTGGGATCGGGCTCGCCGCTCTCTTTGCAGCGGAAGCCGTCCTACTCGCTCCGGATTGGCGTGGGCGTGTCCGCGCAACGCGTGATTGGGGTTGTTTTTGTGCGCTGGCGCTCGGAGCAGCGCTGATCACCCCCTACGGCTTGCACGGTCTGCTGTTTCCATTCCACATGATCAACATGACCGCGCTGACCTACATTGGTGAGTGGCAGGGCGTTAATTTCTCACAGTCATGGTCGATGATATTTCTAATATGGCTTTTGACTATCCTCTTTGCCGCGCTCTCGCTCGGTTGGCGGTTGCCACCGACCCGTATTGTCATGCTGCTACTGTTGTTGACGATGGCACTCAAGCACCTACGCTACATGGAGTTGCTGGGTGTGGTGTCGTCATTGCTTCTCGCACCAGCACTGGCGTTGCAGTTCGATCGCCGGGTCGTGGCCGTAACCAAGACCGACCGGCTGATGGCCGAATTAGCAAGACCGGCCAATTGGCGCGGAGCCGTGATATCTGGTGCAATACTTATTGTGATCACGGTCGCGTTACGCGGTGGAAATCCACAACCCGTAGATGCCACATTCCCCGCTGCCGCCATCGCCAAAGTCAAGGCAAATCACGTCGAAGGTCCGGTATTCAACTCTTACAGATTCGGTGGTTGCCTGATCTTTTCAGGTATAGCACCGTTCATCGATGGTCGCGCCGAACTTTATGGCGACACGTTTGTCAAGCGTTACGTAGACGCGGCGAACCTAACGGATAACCAGTTGCCGGGATTACTAAACGATTACGGAATTACCTGGACGATCTTCCCACCCGAGACACCCGCAGTCATCTTGTTGGATCATCTTCCGGGATGGCGGCGACTATACACCGATCCCGTTGCCATTGTGCATATTCGTCAACTTAGTTAATGGAGATTGCAATGATACAACTTTCAGTCGTCATACCGGTTTACAACGAGGCCGCTACTATCGGGACGATCCTGCGAGAAGTTGCGAATGCTCTGCCCGAGGTATCGAAGCAGATCATCATTGTCGACGACTGTTCGCGTGACGGCACCGCCGAATGGTTGCGCCGCAATCTCGGCGAGGCGGTGGGGGTTTGGCACAGCATTTCTGTCAATGATGATGGTGACCTTGAACTGCGCAGGCAACAGGCGTCAAATAACGCCGGTTTCAAATTTACGGTCGCTTTCCACGAGCGCAATCGCGGTAAAGGCGGTGCGGTAAGAACCGGCTTCGAACAGGCTTCGGGCGATGTCATTGTCGTCCAGGACGCCGACCTGGAATACGACCCCAACGACTGGTCGCTGATGCTGCCGCTGATCGTCGATCGGAAGATCGCCGATGTCGTCTATGGTTCGCGGTTTGATAGCCGTCCGCACCGCTCGCTTTATTTCTATCATTACATAGGTAATAAAACCATATCGTTAATATTCAGCATTCTCTACAATCAAACATTGTCGGACATCGAAGTCTGCTATAAGATGTTCACGAAAGAGGTTTTGAAGCAACTCGTGTTGACATCGAACGATTTCGGTTTTGAGATTGAAATCAGCGCGCAGATCGCCCGCGCGAAGCGTTGGCGCATCTATGAAGTTGGCATCAGCTATTATGGCCGCACGTATAACGAAGGCAAAAAGATCAACTGGCGAGATGGCGTCAAGGCCTTGGGCTATCTCGTGAAATTCAGGGCGTGCCCAATGCGGAGGCTGGCCCATGGCTGATCGACCGCAGGGGTTCTGGCTGGAAGAGCTTGGCGAGGCCGGGTATTTCAATTCCTGGGTCGCCGATCTCATTGCCCCGTCGATTGGTGGTGACGTGTTGGAGATCGGCTGCGGCACTGGCAATTTCACTGGCCTGATAGCGCGCCATGCCCGTTCGGTCGTCGCCGTGGATCTAGATGCAGAATTCATAGCTACGGCCCAGCAGCGTTGGAAGGATGATCGGCGCATCAGCTTTCGCTGTTGCGATGCGACGGCAGAGGGCTGGGAGTCTGAATTCGATACCATCGTTCTTCTGGACGTTCTTGAGCACGTTGAGGATGACGTTGGTTTCCTACGGAGCCTGCGAAGGGCGCTCCGTCCCGAAGGGACACTGGTTGTTAAGGTGCCCTCCGGTGACTGGCTTTATGGCACTATGGACCGGGCGATAGGTCACTACAGGCGCTATTCGAAAAAGACCTTACGCGCCGCACTAGGTAGCGCCGGTCTGCACGATTCAGGGTGCTTCTATTTCAATCGGCTCGGCATTTTGGGTTGGTGGCTCAATGGTCGGGTTCTCAAACGGGTCACACCGCCTGCTGCCCAAGTCAAGACAATCGAGATGCTTGTGCCGATACTGCGCCGGGCAGAACGGTTAGCTCCGCTGCCGTTTGGTCTATCTCTGATTCAATTAGCGGCCTGAATGGAAGAACGATGAATAAATTGCTCCAGATCGAAGACAAGATCTTTACCGAGGAAAGGCTTCGTCTCTACGGATTGGGCGGGTTCGTAATTTTTGTCGTCTTGCTGACATGGAAAGTGTTTTTTATAGACGGCAGATTGATATGGCCGATACTTCCCAACGGCTACCCCCGCTGTATCGACTTTGGCTTTTTCTGGCTGAGCGGAAAGCTCGCCGTAGCGGGCGATACGTCTCAGATATTTCACTTTCCTGCGTGGTCGGCTGTCCAGGACGCGTTCTTTAATCCAGGAAGCTGCCCCAATTTTAATCGGTTTTATTACCCACCAACTCTCTTGTTCTTGACCTATCCCCTTGGGTTAATGCCGTATTCGGTGGCGCTCGGAGTGTGGATCGTCGCTTCATTTACCTTATACCTAGCAGCCGTTTACGCGATCATACCACGGCGCGCTGCACTGTGTGCAGCGGCGTCTATCGCCTTTGTGATGCTTTCGAATGTTCTGATGGGGCATAACGGTTTCTTCAGCGCTGCATTGATCGGTCTGTCGCTGGTGTTTATAGAACGTCGCCCGATGCTCTCGGGGGTTTTTCTCGGGCTCCTCACTTACAAGCCGCATTTTGGTCTGCTTTTTCCGATTGCCCATTTCGGTTCGCGTAACTGGCGTGCTATTGGCAGTGCGGCCTTGATCACCGCAGTTCTCGCGGTATTAGCTGGGATGGCTTTTGGATATGAGGGATGGGCGGAGTTTATCAACGCGCTCACCGACCGCAGTCCGGACCTGGGACCGGCTCTAGGAGTCCATCCGAGGCTCCAATCTATCTTCGGCATCTTCTATTGGACTGGTTTGAGTTCGTGGATAGCCTGGAGCGTGCAGTTGGCTGTCTCCGTCGTTGTCGCCCTCGGCATCTGGATACTTTGGGCCAAACCGATTTCGTATAATTTGAAGGCTGCGGCGCTCTGTGCAGGAATATTACTCGTGTCGCCCTATGCTCTGTTTTATGACCTGAGCATCCTATGTATCGCTGCGGCTTTCTTCATCAAAGAGGGATTGTCGCGCGGCTTCCTGCCAGGAGAGCGGACGCTGATTGTCGTCTTTTGGGCTATGCTTCTCTTTTTCGCCTGGCCATTTGGCAATAGCGGTCCGGTGATTTCCGCAGTCTTTCTATTTCTCATTGCTCGTCGGATCGTGGCGTTCCGTAGAAGCAGTATTCGAATCGGATCTACCGCTCTGATTTCAGCCTAACAATACACGCCAGAATGCATGAACGTCTCTCCGGTCTCGACGCGCTACGCGGCATCGCGGCGTTAAGCATCGTATTCTATCATTTTACTTGGTTCGAGCCCGATGTTAGACCAACTCTCGTTAAAGCCTAATGGTATTGACCATCGCATCGTCTGGCACGTGGACGAACCAGACACGGCTACCATTCTGAGCATCATCATACCGACGCTCAACGAGCGGGAGAATGTTGAACCACTGCTGGCGTCATTGGCAGCGGCGCTGCCCTACACTGCGTGGGAGGCGATTTTTGTCGACGACGATTCGCAGGACGGCACGGCCGAGTATGTGCGGGATCTGGCACGCCGTGATCCTCAGGTGCGGTGCCTGCAACGGATCGGTCGGCGTGGTCTCGCGACCGCCTGTATCGAGGGCGTTCTGGCGTCCGCCTCGCCTTACGTGGCCGTCATCGACGCGGATCTCCAGCATGACGAGCGGCTGTTGCCACAAATGTTGACGGCGCTTCAGGACGGTGCCGACTTGGTGGTTGGCAGTCGCTACGTAGCTGGCGGCGGCATTGGAGATTGGGGTCGCCGCCGGGCTCGGGCAAGCGGGATCGCGACGCACATTGCCCGCATCATCTGCAAAGCCGATGTCGCAGACCCTTTGAGCGGCTTCTTCATGTGCAGGCGTGAAGTCTTTGAAAGAGCTTTGCGCCGCATGACCGGACAGGGGTTCAAGGTCTTACTCGACCTTCTTGCCTCGTCGCCCGAGCCACTGCTGGTGCGCGAGCTTCCCTATAGCTTCCGCGAGCGGCAGAGGGGCGAAAGCAAGCTCGACACCCTGATCGTGTGGGAATACTGCATGTTGCTGGCTGACAAACTCGTTGGCCGCATTGTCCCGGTTCGCTTTGCCCTATTCGCGCTGATCGGTGGATTGGGACTCTTGGTCCATTTAACCACCCTATGGACCGGCCTTAATCTGGTGGGGCTCAGTTTTCGCGCCTCGCAGATAGTTGCCACGCTGGTGGCAATGACTTCGAATTTCTTCCTGCACAATCAGTTCACTTATCGGGACCGGCGACTGCGCGGCTTCCGCCTCGTGCGGGGCCTTGGCATTTTCTATCTGGTCTGCGGCTTCGGTGTCGTCGCCAACGTCGGAATAGCGTCCTATGTCTTCTCTGCGAATTATGTCTGGTGGCTCGCCGGGGTGGCGGGAGCAGTTGTCGGCTCCGTCTTTAACTTTGCGATGTCCTCCGTCTTTACCTGGAATCGACGATAGCATAACTTATGCGTCTTGCATGTCCGCAAAAGTGTCTCGACGCCCCATTCGTTAAGTAGGAGCTACACCATGTATGACGCTAATTCATCGATCCGACCGAACCGGTTCAGCACGAGGCTGAGCGGATGACGGAGATCGCCGCTCGGCACATATAAGGTCAGCATCGCGTTTGCTCGGCGTCTTTATGCAGGTCGCGTCGATCTACACCGCCCTGCTATTGGCAGTGCAAATCGCGTTTCAGGTTCGGCGTATGCACAACGTGACTTGGTCCTGACTGCCCGCTTCCCGGAATACGCCGCTGACCGGCGGAACACGCCTCGCCTGCTTCCAGGGATTTATTGACATGAGAATTTTAATTCTGGTGATCGGTATGGGTGTCGGCATTCTGGTCTACACCACCGTGAACCGCAGTGATCCCGTCAGCGCCGTCACCGTGGACCAGGGACGTCCTGATCTGAAGGCGATGTTTAATGGTAACTACCAGCAGTGGATCGACCAGTTTGGCACAGTCAGCCGGTCAGCCTTTGACGCCTCAGGGCGACGGATCGGCATTCAGACAGGCACTTATCGCCCCGACGATCCGAATGGGATGACGATCGAGATGACCTATCTCGAACCTGATGCGGAACATCCTCTCGGACAAGCGTTTGATCGTGTCGGTAATCCCATGTCGTTGCACACTGGCCCCCCAAGCTCAAAGCTATAACCCCGCGGGAAATTCAATATGTTCTGCTAGGCCATTTGCCTGCCGAACGGAAACCCCCGCATTTCGAGACCGAGAGTGATGCCTGGGCGTTTTTCGCCGATTGCGACAGGGCCGAGTTCGACAAGATCGCCGCTTAGGGGAGTTGAGCGAAATCTAGCGGCAAATAAAGCAGCGTCTCTGGATGTTCCCTGAGGTTGCCCCAAACGGAGCGGTATCAAGGAAGAGAGAGCTTCGACCAGATGAAGCAGGGGAAAC
>Ga0182037_10001043_pt1 | contig 14329 bp, 10 predicted proteins | sample sta12Cox44000082_FD_125974 | JGI IMG/M metagenome (GOLD analysis project Ga0182037, IMG submission 125974) | Lab enrichment of tropical soil microbial communities from Luquillo Experimental Forest, Puerto Rico - statoxic.12C.oxic.44.000.082 | ecosystem: Environmental > Terrestrial > Soil >... | reverse complement strand
GGAGCGTTGGCGGGCTGGAAGCCCCCGGTGCTGTCGGCCTCTTCCTCGGCGCGGATCACGTGCACCACGGCGTTGATCAACGCCAGGTGGGTGAACGCCTGCGGGAAGTTGCCCAGGTGCCGTCCGGTGCGCGGCTCGATCTCCTCGGCGTAGAGGTGCAGCGGGCTGGCATAGGACAGCAGCCGCTCGCAAAGCCGCTTGGCGCGGGTCACCTCGCCGATCTCGACCAGCGCGGACACCAGCCAGAAGGAGCAGATCGTGAACGTGCCTTCCTCGCCGGAGAGCCCGTCGTCGGTCTCCTCGACCCGGTATCGCAGCACCAGGCCTTCCTCGGTGAGTTCGTTGGCGATCGCCAGGACGGTGTTGCGCACCCGCGGGTCGTCCGGCGGCAGGAACCGGGTCAACACGGCCAGCAGCAGCGAGGCATCCAGCGCATCGCTGCCATAGCGCTGGGTGAACACGCCCCGCGAGTCCACCCCGTGCGTAAGGATGTCGTCCTTGATCTCCCCGGCGATCGCCCGCCACTGCTGGGCATAGCTCTTCTCGCCCTGCCGCTCGGCCAGCTTGGCGCCGCGGTCAAGCGCGACCCAGCACATCACCTTCGACGACGTGAAGTGCTGCGGCTCCCCGCGCACCTCCCAAATTCCGCGGTCGGGCTCACGCCAGTGCTTGATCGCCTCTTCCACCTGCTTTTTCAGCACCGGCCATAAGGTCTCGGGGATCTGCTCGCGCGACTTGGCGTGCAGGTAGAACGAATCCAGGATCGAGCCCCAAATGTCGTGCTGGACCTGGTCATAGGCGCCGTTGCCGATCCGCACGGGGCGGGCGTGGTCATAGCCGGACAAATGGTGCAGCTCGTCTTCGACCAGACTGCGCTCGCCGCCGACGCCGTACATCACCTGCAGCGGGTGGCGCTCATTGCTGTTGGCGCCGGAGACGTCGGCGATGAAGGCGAAGAAGTCGTCGGCCTCGCGGTCCAGCCCCAGCGTGTAAAGCCCCCACAACGCGAACGTCGAGTCGCGCACCCAGGCGTAGCGGTAGTCCCAGTTGCGTTCGCCCTGCGGCGTTTCCGGAAGCGACGTGGTGCTGGCGGCCAGCAGCGCGCCGGTTGGGGAATACGTCAACCCCTTCAGCGTGAGCGCGCTGCGCTGCAGGTAGGCCCGCCACGGGTGGTCGGGGAAGTTGCCGATGTTGATCCACTGCCGCCAGCACTCGGTGGTCTGCCACATCTTGTCGGCGGCGTCTTCGTAGGTCTGCGGCGCCGGGTGCTTGGTCCAGCTCAGCGCGACGAACACGTCGTCGCCCTCGCTCATCCGGGTGCGTGCCCGCGCTTCGCGGCCCTCCAGCCCGATCCGCAGGTTGGTGGTCAACCGCAGCGTCGGGTGCGCGTCCGGTTGCCTGCTGCCGCGCGCAATGGCCTCGCCGTACGCGTTGGCCGAGTATTCCCAGGTGGCCCCGACGCGGTGGTAGTCGAACGCCGGCTCGCAGCTCATCATCAGCTCGGCGGTGCCGCTGACGCAGCGCACCGTCCGCAGCAGGATGTGCTCGGCGTCCCAGTCCATCGGGGTGCGGCGATGTGTCCGCGAACGGCGCTCGATGTCGTGCCACTTGCCCATGACCAGCGCGTCACGGACGATCAGCCATCCGGTGGGGGTCTGCCAGGTGGTCTCCATGATCAGGCTGCCGGGAAGGTAGCGGCGGGCCGAGGGCACCGAGACGCCGTAGGGACCAAGCCGGAAATGGCCGGCGCTACGGTCCAGGATCGCGCCGAACACACTCGGGGAGTCCGGCCGGGGCACGCACAACCATTCCACCGACCCGGCGGGCGAGATCAGGCACGTCGTCTCCCAGTCCGACAAAAATGCGTAATCGGCGATCGGCGGAAACGGGTTCCGCAGCGACTCGGTGGCTGCGAGGGGCCCGGGGGAGTCGAACTCGACCGGCGGGGCCAGGGCCTTTTCGGGGGCCGACTCAAACGCCTCCTCAGAGCCGGCGTCGGCGGGTTGGTCGGCGGGTTGGGCGTGCAGGACCATCCCGACATCATCGACCGCCGACCTGCCCGGCGTCCAATGTTTGCCCTAGATGCCGGGCCCCGGTGGCGGGGTTCACCGGGCCTTTCTGGCGTACTTGGGCACGTGTTCGGGCATGGGGCCGATCGCCACCAGGTAGCCGACGAATCGTTGCAACGCCACGGATCGGCTCACCACACGCACGCCTCGCGGCGGTACCTGATCACCGCCGGCCACCGCGACCGCGATCACGTTGGCATGGATCATTCGTTGTGCCGCCTGCAGGAGCGCCGCCGGAAGCCACCGGCGCGCCTGCACCCGAGCCAGCTGCCGGGTGGTCAGGCGTCCAGCGCGCAAGGGACCGGCCAATATGCGCCCGGCGGCCACCGCGTCGGCCACCGCAAGGTTGATGCCGACACCGCCCACCGGCGACATCGCGTGCGCGGCGTCGCCGATGAACAGCACTCCGTCCGAATACCAGCGACGGAGCCGATTAAGCTGGACGTCAAGCAGTTTCACGTCGTCGAAGGACGTCAACGTGTCAACGCGGTCGGCCAGCCGGGGCACCATGCTCACCAGCGCGCCCGTCAAGGCCCCGATGCCTTGGGCGCGCATCTGCGCGTCGGCTCCCTTCGGAATGATGTACGCGATCTGGTAGTAGTCGCCCCGGTCGATCGTGATCGCCGCGTGCCCCGCGCGGAGCACGCCGGCAAGCCCGCGCGGATCGTCGGGCCGGCGAGGCAACCGGAACCACCAGACGTCCATGGGGGCGCCGAAGCTATGCGGTGTCAGGCCCACCGCCGAGCGCACGGTCGAGGAGCGGCCATCGCAGGCCACCGTCAACTCGGCGCGCATTTCTTTGGTTTCGCCCGTCTGGTCGCGGTAGGTGACGCCCGCAATGCGGTTAGCGCGGTTGCCCTCGCGAATCACCCCGGTCACCTCGGTGCTGCGTAACAACCGGAAGGTGGGCTCCGCCTCCGCGGCGGTGGCCAGCATTTCGAGGAAGTCCCACTGGGGCACCAGGGCGATGTGCTGATGCGCGCCCGGAAGACGGCTCAGGTCCAGGTTCACCGGCGCGTTCTGTATCTCCATCCGGACGGTGTCGATGAGGCGATGCGGAACCTGTGCGAACCGCGTCCCCAAACCGAGTTCGTCAAGCAGCCGCAAGGTGCTCGCGTGCACCGTGTCTCCCCGGAAGTCACGCAGGAAGTCGGCATGCTTTTCCATCACCGTGACTCTTACGCCGCCGCGGGCCAACAGCAGGCCGAGCATCATGCCTGCCGGTCCGCCGCCGACGATGAGACAGGTCGTTCCCTCAGATTCGGAGGATCCGGGTGGCATGCGCCGATCTTGGCATAGTGGTTTCGGTTGCCGGGCCCGAATAGTGTGTGTGGGGTGGACGGGTTCCTGAATTGGTGGGACGGCATTGAGCTGTGGCTTTCCGGGCGCGCTTTCGTCCTGCAGGCGATGCTGGTCATGCCCGTCGTACTGGGGGTGGCCTACCTCACGGCGGCATTGCTGGACGGTCTGCTCGGCAAGGGCATCCGGTTGATGCGCCGCATCCGCCACGCCGACGGGACACCCAGGTAACGGGCATGCCTCGGTCACACGTGACTTTGGTCCTGGTCACGCTCGTGGTGCTGGTCATCGTCGCGTGGCTACTTACACACTGAGACACGCTGCGGCGCATCCGGTGCTGACCTGCTTCTACCCGCCGTGCGGTGGCGGCCCAGCGAATTCCTGTTAGGCTTCGCGGCATGCGCGTGGCATCCGATGTTTTGGAATGCGGTGTCTTCGTGCACTGTTGTCCCTGACTCCCGAACCCGTGCGCGGTCTGGTATGGAGTCGTGAACTCTCCCTAGGTTTTAGGCGCCTTTTCCGCGGGCACGGGACCAAAATCCACAAGTCCCGCACTGACCCAGATTGAAAGGCCACCAATGCTCAACCACATCGGCAGCGCGCTGCGCAGGCGGCCCATCCGGTCCGTCGGGGCGCTCGCCCTGACTGTCGGTGTGGTCGCTGCGTGCCACGGTGGTCCCAGCGACGTCGTTGGCGGCGGCGGGCCGGCCAACGCGCATACGAGTCTCACCCTGGTCGCCTATTCCGCCCCAGAACCCGGTTGGAGCAAGGTGATTCCCGCGTTCAATGCCTCGGACGAGGGCAGGGGCGTGCAGGTGATCACCTCGTATGGCGCCTCAGGCGACCAGTCACGCGGTGTTGTGGACGGTAAGCCCGCCGATCTCGTGAACTTCTCGGTGGAACCGGATGTCACCCGGTTGGTCAAGGCGGGCAAGGTTTCCAAGGACTGGAACGCCGACGCCACCAAGGGAATCCCGTTCGGATCGGTGGTTACGCTGGTGGTACGCAAGGGAAATCCGAAGAACATCAGGGACTGGGACGACCTGGTGCGGCCCGGCATTGAGGTCATCACGCCCAGCCCGCTGAGTTCGGGATCAGCCAAATGGAATCTGCTGGCGCCGTACGCGGTTAAGAGCGAAGGCGGCACCAACGGTCAGGCCGGTATTGACTTCATCAGCAAGCTGGTGCGTGAACACGTCAAATTGCGTCCCGGGTCGGGACGGGAGGCCACCGATGTCTTCGTGCAGGGCAGCGGTGACGTGTTGATCAGCTACGAGAACGAGGCCATCGCGACCGAGCGGGCGGGCAAACCGGTCGAACACAGCAACCCGTCGCACACGTTCAAAATCGAGAATCCACTGGCGGTGATAACGACCAGCCCGCACCTGAACGCCGCCATCGCATTCAAGAACTTCCAGTACACAGCCGGGGCGCAGAGGGTGTGGGCACTGGCCGGATTCCGGCCAGTCGATCCGGCCGTTGCCGCCGACTTCCGGGACCAATATCCCGCGCCGGCGAAACTGTGGACGATCGCCGACCTCGGCGGCTGGGGGACAGTGGATCCACAGCTGTTCGACAAGAACACGGGCAGCATCACCAAGATCTACACGCAGGCGACCGGATGACGACCACTGTTACGCCGGACCCTGAGGCGATCCGGCCCGAGTTCGACGGCGACGCTGTCCCCACGGCGGGGCCGCGAGGTGGCCGCGGCTCGGACACCACGTCGCTTCGGCTTGGCGTCGCGACGCTGTGGCTATCGGTGATCGTGCTGCTGCCGCTGGCGGCCATCGCTTGGCAGGCCGCGAGCGGCGGCTGGCACGCCTTTTGGCTCGCGGTCACGTCGAACGCCGCGCTGGAGTCGTTCCGCGTCACCCTCACCATTTCCGCGGGGGTGACGTTGGTCAACCTGATATTCGGCCTGCTGATCGCCTGGGTGCTGGTGCGCGACGACTTCGTCGGCAAACGGCTGGTCGACGCGATCATCGACCTGCCGTTCGCGCTGCCGACCATCGTCGCCAGCCTGGTGATGCTTGCGCTGTACGGGAACAACAGCCCGGTGGGCCTGCATCTGCAGCACACCGCGTGGGGCGTGGCGGTGGCGCTGGCGTTCGTCACCCTGCCGTTCGTGGTGCGCGCGGTGCAGCCCGTGCTGCTGGAAATCGATCGTGAGGCCGAGGAGGCCGCCGCGTCGCTGGGCGCGAGCGGCCCGAAGATCTTCACCTCGGTCGTGTTGCCATCGCTGACACCGGCCCTGTTATCCGGTGCGGGGCTGGCGTTTTCGCGCGCGATCGGCGAGTTCGGCTCGGTGGTGCTGATCGGCGGCGCGGTGCCGGGCAAGACGGAAGTTTCCTCGCAGTGGATCCGGACGTTGATCGAGAACGACGACCGCACCGGCGCCGCCGCGATATCCATTGTGTTGCTCGCGATTTCGTTCGTCGTGCTGCTCATCTTGCGGATCGTGGGCGGGCGCGCGGCCAAACGTGAGGAGCTGGCCCCATGATGTCGTCGTCCCGGGTTCGCTATCTCATCCGATTCGTCGCGCTCGCATACATCTTCGTCTTGCTCGTCGTTCCGGTGTCGCTGATCCTGTGGCGGACATTCCGCCCCGGGTTCGGTCAGTTCTTCGACTGGGTGAGCACACCGGCGGCGCAGTCGGCGCTGAATTTGAGCCTGCTGGTAGTGGCCATTGTGGTGCCACTCAATGTGATTTTCGGTATCCCGACCGCGTTGGTGCTGGCGCGCAACCGCTTCCGGGGTAAGGGTGTGCTGCAAGCCGTCGTCGACCTGCCGTTCGCGGTGTCGCCCGTCATCGTCGGCGTGGCGTTGGTCCTGCTGTGGGGAGCCGCCGGTGCGTTCGGGTTCGTCGAAAGGGACCTGGGGTTCAAGATCATCTTCGGCCTGCCCGGCATAGTGTTGGCCAGCATTTTCGTCACTTTGCCGTTTGTGGTGCGCGAAGTCGAGCCGGTGCTGCACGAGCTGGGAACCGACCAGGAGGAGGCGGCGGCGACCCTGGGTTCGGGCTGGTGGCAGACGTTTTGGCGGATTACGCTGCCGTCGATCCGGTGGGGACTGACCTACGGGATCGTGCTCACGATCGCGCGCACCCTCGGCGAATTCGGCGCCGTGATCATCGTGTCGTCCAACCTGCCGGGCAAGTCGCAAACACTGACATTGCTCGTCGCGGACCGGTACAACCGCGGGGCCGAGTACGGCGCCTATGCGCTCTCGACGCTGCTGATGGGCGTCGCCGTGCTGGTTCTGATCTTCCAAGTGGTTCTCGACGTGCGCCGGGCACGAGCGACAAAATAGGCCCGACAAGGAGACTCGTACATGAGCGATAACGCCACACAGCACAGCGACCCCGCGATCATCGTGCGGGACGCTTATAAGCGCTATGGCGACTTCGTCGCCCTGGACCATGTGGACTTCGTCGTCCCCACCGGTTCGCTGACCGCGCTGCTGGGTCCCAGCGGTTCGGGCAAGTCGACCCTGTTGCGGGCCATCGCCGGCCTGGACCAGCCCGACAGCGGAACGGTGACGATCGACGGCCGCGACGTCACCCGGGTTCCGCCGCAGCGCCGCAGCATCGGATTCGTGTTCCAGCACTATGCGGCGTTCAAGCACCTGACCGTTCGCGACAACGTTGCCTACGGGCTGAAGATCCGCAAGCGACCCAAGGCCGAGGTCAAGCAGAAGGTGGACAATCTCCTGGAAGTCGTTGGCCTGAGCGGGTTTCAGACTCGCTATCCCAATCAGCTCTCCGGCGGTCAACGTCAGCGCATGGCGCTGGCCCGGGCGCTGGCGGTCGACCCGCAGGTGCTGCTGCTCGACGAGCCGTTCGGGGCGCTGGACGCCAAGGTGCGCGAGGATCTGCGGGCGTGGTTGCGGCGCCTGCATGACGAGGTGCACGTCACCACGGTGCTGGTCACCCACGACCAACAGGAGGCGCTGGACGTGGCCGACCGGATCGCCGTCCTCAACAAGGGCCGCATCGAGCAGGTCGGGTCGCCGACCGAGGTGTACGACTCCCCGGCGAGCACGTTCGTCATGTCCTTCCTCGGCGCGGTGTCCGAGCTGAACGGCGCCCTCGTCCGGCCGCACGACATTCGCGTCGGCCGCAAGCCCGACATGGCGGTCGCCGGCGGTGACGGCACCGCCGAGTCCATCGGGGTCGTGCGGGCCACCGTCGACCGGGTCGTCGCTCTGGGGTTCGAGGTGCGCGTCGAGTTGACCAGCGCCGCCACCGGAGGCCCGTTCACCGCCCAGATCACCCGCGGTGACGCCGAGGCGCTGGCCTTGCGCGACGGGGACACCGTTTACGTGCGGGCCACGCGGGTGCCGCCCATCCCGCATGACGTCGTGATCTCCCGTGGCGATGGCGTCGGCGGCGCCGACGAGGATCGCAGCACGCTGACGTCTCGGTCGCCGACACCGGGGTGAGGTCGGACCTAACCGCGGCAGAGGCCGCAGAGCTCGAGCAACGTCGGCAAAACTGGGCTGCGATAGACAGCTTGGTCCGCGAATTCATACCCGAGGCCATTCGGCGCGTGACGCAGACGAAGGGCCTTTTCTTCAAGCATTGGCTTGTACAGCCTTCTCAATCCAAGGTCGACGACAAGTCCATGCACCTCTTCATTAGACAGAACGGAACCCCCGACGGACTAAGGGCGCTGTGGGATCTCCGTTGCGTAAATAAAGACGGCTATATCGAAATACTGGCCTGGTCGGGCGGTCCCTATGAGAAAGGCCCTTGGGAAACCAATGTGGTCGACGGCCTTCGAGAAGGTGCGTTGCGATCGCTCAACGATCGATCTGTCCGCCCTTGAGCGTGCCGCTCAGAAAAGGACGGCCCAGCGCGCGTCGGTGGCCGGCCGTGCAGACCAAATAAGCTTGGCGCCGAGAGCTATTCGCGGCCGCCGCCACGCCAATGGACGACGTCGAGGGCCACGGCGACGTTGACGCTGTTCTCCGCGAGCGGTCGCGGGAGGAGTTCATCGGCGCGGGTGAGTTGGCGAAGCAGCGTGTTGCGATGCGTATAGAGCCGGGCCGCCGCGCGTGAGGCATTGCACTGCTCGGTGACGAAAGTACGGACGGCCGTGCGCAACTCCGGGCTGGCCGATTCGAATTTCCCGAGTGTGCGCTTGATGAATTGGTCTGCGCGCGTCGCGTCTTGGGTCACGAGCGACACCAGTTCGACGGTATCGAAGCTGGCCACGCGCTGTGCGGAGTGCAGACGGGCAAGCAGGCGCTGCGTCGCGATGGCGTCGAAATGACTACTACGGAAGCCGTCGATCCCGGGTGCCGTCGATCCGATGGCGATCCGGATGCCGCGCATGCCCTCTGTGGCCGTCTCCAGGGCGTCTTCCAAGCGCTCACTATCGGACGGGGCGGTGCCGGCTATCCACACCCAGCGCGTCGCGACCGTGGCGACGACATTCAGCATCCGGTCCGAACGCGCGACGCGGCCAAGCGCCTCGGTGGCTCGGTTGAGTACGGCCGAGTCCGAGTCCGGCAGATCGCTCCAAACGATTGCCGCCGTGTGGTTTTGGTCGAGGTTGTACCCGAGCCGGCTGGCCGCGCGCTGTTTTCCGATCGACGCGCCGGCCAGGATCAGCTCGACGGTTTCGCGGCGCTCGGCGTGGGTGCCGCGGGTCAGTTCCTCTCTGTCCCTTTGCATTTGCTCGGTGATCGCCGCGTTGGTGTCATCGATGAACGAAAAGAGCGATCGTGCCGATACCGCCAGCAGCTGCTGGAGTTCGTTGTTGTCGGGGGTGAGCCGGAACGCCAACGACATCCAGCGCTGCCAGAAGACGCCTTGCAGGATGCGGTACGCGCGCAATGCCGACGGGGTGAGCCCGCGGCGCAGCAGATCTCGGGCAAGGCTTAGCGGCTCAGGTCCGACGTAAGCCGAGACCGGTGCGCCGGGATCGTCAACGTTGGCCGCGGCCCAGTGCAGCACATAGGAGCGAATGACCCGGCGCATTCCCGCCGCCAGGACGGGATCGCCGGCGACGGCCTCCATGTTCGCCGCCGAGAGGACCGCCCCTTCGAGTTCGTCCAACCAGGCTTGAGGGTTGTTGAGGATCATCGTGGCGCCCTGGCGTAACAAGTCAGAAATCCGCTCGGGCGGACGCTGCCATTCCATGCGCGAAGCGTAGGCCGGTTGTGGTGCAGAGTGCACCGACTCTGGGGCGCTTTGACGTTGGTCCGGCTCCGCCGTCGGCCAACACTCGTATCAAGCACACCGCACGACGAGCCACAGAAAGGCACTGACATGAGTGAAAACCCCGACTTCGGAACCTTCGGCCGATACCAAGAGACCCCCGTCGACCAGATGTCCCCGGACATGAAGGCGGCCTACGACTTCACCACCCAGCTGCGTGGCTTTCTCCCCGGCCCGCACAAGATCTGGCTGGCCAACCCGACGTTGTCGCGGACGATCGTGCCGACCGGCGCCTATTTCCAGACCGAGTCCACCTTGACCAAGGCCGAGATCGAAATCGCCACCAACATGATCAACGGCAAGTGGTGCTCGGCCTATGGCAACTATGAGCACGAGATGATCGGGCAGTGGGCCGGTGGCCTTGCGCCGGAGAAGGTGCAGGCGTTGATCATCGGCTTGCCGACGTCGTTCGCCGATCCGCGCGAGCAGGTCGTCTACGAACTCACCGCGGCGTTGATCACCCCGCGGGTGGTCCCGCTGGGCCTCTACCGACGCGCCAAGGAGCTGTTGGGCGACGCGGGCATCGTCGATCTGACGATGTTGCTGGGCTGGTATACCGGCGTGTCGTTCACGCTCGCCGCCTTCGACGTCCCGGCAAACGCCGTGGGCCTGAATCAGTAGATAAGGAGCACACCGACATGACCGTCCAAACCAAAGGCCTGGGAGGGCGCCTACCACTGGCCGATCCCGCCAGCCTGACCGACGCACAGCGCGGCCTGTTCGACCTGATGATGAACACGATGGTTCCGTGGGCCAACCAGGTGCCGTTCGAGAGCACAACGTCCGACGGACGACTCATTGGCCCGTTCAACCCGGCGCTGCTCAACCCGGCGACCGCGACCAAGTTCCTGGAGCTGCAGTTCGCCGAACAACTCAACACGTCGCTGGACGAGCGGGTCCGTCAGGTCATCGTGTTGACCGTCGGAGCAATCTGGGGCGCCGACTACGAGCTGTACGCGCACGCCGCGGTCGCCCGACAGGCCGGCCTGTCCGAGTCCGCCATTCGTACACTGGTCAGCGGCGGCGTTCCGGGCGAGCTCACCGAGCGGGAGCGGCTGGCCCACCGTGTCACCCGGCAACTCTGCGTCGACCATAAACTGGACGACGAGCTGTACCATCAAGCCGAAAACATCTTCGGCACAGTGGGTTTGATCGACATGAGCACGCTGATCGCCGCGTACCACGGGGTGTGCATCACGCTCAACATGTTCGACGTCCCTGCGCCGGGCCCGATCGTCCGTGACGCCAACGACTCATACGGAGGAACGCGATGACAACCAAGAACGCCATGGGCGCGAAACTCGTTACCGTTGCCAAGTTTCCGGAACAGTTCTTCCTGGAGAACATCGCGGTCCGGGGCGACGGGTCGATCTTGGTGACCGTGCTGAACCGCAAGGAACTCTGGTACGTCCCGGCGCCGGGCGCAGACCTGCCGGTCGAGCCGATACTGGCTCACACCTTCGAGCACGCCGTCATGGGGATCGTTGAAACCGAGCCCGACCTCTTCTACGTATGCACCGTCGCGATAGCGACCCTCGAGCGCATCGACCTGCGGCACTGGACGCCCGGCGCGCCGATGAACGCTACCCGGGTCCTGACCTTCGATCAGTCCGGAGCGTTCCTTAACGGCTGCTGCCTGGTCGCCCCGCGCATCATGCTGATCGCCGATTCCGTGGCCGGGTTGATCTGGCGCGTCGACCTCAGCGACGACGGCCTCGCCGCGACCGCCCGGGTTTGGCTGCAGCATGATTCGATGGCGTGGGATCCGGACAACCCACTCAACCCGCAGCCGGGGGTCAACGGCGTCCGGTTCGCTTCCAGGACAAACTTTGTCTACTACACCTCGACGACACGCAAGTTGTTCATGCGCGTCGCGGTCGATCCGGTCACCCACGAACCGGCGGGCGAGCCGGAGTTCGTCGCGGGCGGCACCATGGCCGACGACTTCTGCATCGACGAGGACGCCGGCGTCGCGTATGTCACCACCCACCGGGAAAACACCATCGACCTGGTGCCACTGCGGCCGGGGAATCGCGACGACCCGCGCATCTCCGTTGCCGGCGAGCCCTTTACCGAGCAACTGATCGGACCGTCCAGCGCCGCCTGGGGGCGCGGTCCGGCCGATTACGGCCGCGTCGCCTATGTCAGCACCGACGGCGGCACCACGGCGCCTCCACCTGACGGGAAGGTCCGGCCCGCGCAAGTGCTACGGGTTGAATTCGGCGCTGTCGGATGACGTTATGGGTTGTCGCCCATGACGGCGCCGTCGCGGCGCGGGTCGGCGCCGCCGGTCCACTGCGATGAGCCGCGGGCGAGCGCCGAGAGGCCGCTGGATTGGTCGGCCAGGTTGACCTGATGCCCCAGTGCGCGTAGGCCTTGCACCAGCGGGTCGTGGTCGCCGTTGTCGGACGTGTTGATCTCGGGATCCTCGCCGCCGACATTGGTTTTGGTTGAGTTGTCGGCGCCGAAATCGACCAGCGACACCGCCTGCTGCGGGTTCAGGCGCCAATCCAGCATCGCCACAAGGGTTTTCACGACGAACTGGATGATCGTGGAGCCGCCGGGCGAGCCAGTCACAGCGTACAGCGCGCCCCGCCCCGCCGGCGAGGAATCGAAGACCAACGTCGGCGCCATCGAGCTTCGCGGCCGCTTCCCGGGCTGGACGCGGTTGGCCACCAGCGATCCATCGGCCGCGCGGGGATCGGCGGCGAAATCGGTGAGCTGGTTATTCAGGACGAATCCGTCGACCATGTGGAAGGAGCCGAACGGCGACTCGACGGTCGTCGTGAACGAGGCCGCATTGCCGTGGGAGTCGATGATGCTGACGTGGCTGGTGCCGTGCTCAGTCCCGGGTGGTGCGACGTTGGTGGGCGTGCCGAAGTCGCCCGGCTTGGCGGTTCCCATGCTGTGCTGCGGCGAGATCAGCGCGGCGCGCCCGGCCAGATAGCCCGGGTCGATCAGCGTATTGAGGGCGCCGCCGGGCGGCCCGACGAAGTCGGCGTCAGCGACGTATTTATCGCGGTCCGCGTAGGCCAGCCGCTCGGCTTCGGAGACCAGGTGAACGCCCATCACGCTCGGGCGACCGCCGTTGAGGTCGACGCTGCTCGGCGGGTAGTCGCCCATCGGGAAATGCTCGAGGATTCCCAGCGTGGCGGCCACCGCGACGCCGCCCGACGACGGTGCGGGCATGCCACAGATCTGTCGGCCGCGATACGTCGTGCACAGCGGTTCGCGCTTCTTGGCGACGTAGGCCGCCAGGTCCTCATTGGTCATCAGGCTCGGCGTGCGGCCATCCGAGGTATCACTTGCCTCCGCGACGATGTCGCGAGCGATGTCGCCGGTGTAGAAGGCGTTGACACCCGAAGAGGCAATGGCGGACAAGGTTTTCGAGTATGCGGGGTTGGTCAGCCGCGTTCCCGCCGACCGCGGGCTGCCGTCGGGATTGAACAAGTATGCGCGGGCTTGCGGGTCGACGCGCAATTGTGCCGCCGAGTCCGAGATGGCGGTGGCCATCCGGGGGCTGATGTCGAAGCCGCCATCGGCCAATGCCGCCGCGGGGCCGAAGAGGTCGCGCCAAGGCATCCGCCCGTGGTCGTTGTGCACAAGCTCGAGCATCCGCAGAATGCCCGGGACCCCGATCGACCGTCCCGAGGCCCGCGCGTTGGGCTGGGGTGCGGCGTGATCGACGTCGCTGATCCAGCGCAAATAGTCCTCGCCCGCCGCCGCGGGGGCGGCTTCGCGGCCGTCGTAGGCCTGTATCGAGCCGGCACTGGCGTCGTAGTACACCACGAATCCGCCGCCGCCGAGTCCGGAAGACTGCGGTTCGACCAAGCCCAACACCGCCTGGGCAACCACCAGCGCGTCGGCGGCACTACCACCGTCACGCAATACCCGGCACGCTGCCTGGGTCGACAGCGGATTGGCGGTGGCCACCGCGTAGTGAGCGGTCCGTACGACGGTCATGTCGCTGCGGTAGCCGGTCGCGATTTCGGGACTGGTCACGGTGTTCCTCGACGAGGGTGCCGAAATCGGGGGCGCCGAAGGCGTTTTGGCGACGGGCGTGCCATTGGGCACGATCTCGCACGGCCCCGTCGGGTTGGGCGCAGCCGCGTGGTTGCCGCCACATCCGGCCAGTGACAGCACCAGTGCAGCCAGCAAAGCTGCAGTTCGAAAGGGCGCGTTCAAGACACGAAGTGTACTAAACCGAATCGCATGACGAGCGCGCTGATGACCGTGTGAGCTACGGGTCGTCGTCTTCGTCGTACAGGATTTTTTCCGGATGGTGATATTTGTTGACTCGCGGCTGTCCGTGGTCGAGGTGGGGCGGCGGGATCCACTCGGTGTCGCCGCGGGCGTTTTTGCGGGTGGCCCAGCCGCCAGGTTCGACCAGTGGGTGGTCGGATCCGCAGGCCAGGGCCAGCTTGTTGACGTCTGTACGGTAGGTGGTGGCCCAGTCCTCGACGTGGTGGACCTCGCACCAGTACGGGGGTGCGTCGCAGCCGGGGCGCGTGCAGCCGCGGTCCTTGGCGTAGAGCACTATTCGCTGCCCCGGTGAAGCCAGGCGCTTCGTGTGATACAGCGCGAGCGCTTTGCCCTTGTCGAAGATCGCCAGGTAATGGTGGGCGTGGCGGCCCATTCGGATGACATCGCTCATAGGCAGTAGGGTGCCACCTCCGGTGAGGCCCTCGCCGGTGGCGGCTTCGAGGTCGGTGAGTGTCGTGGTGACGACGATGGT
>Ga0182037_10001040_pt1 | contig 14359 bp, 14 predicted proteins | sample sta12Cox44000082_FD_125974 | JGI IMG/M metagenome (GOLD analysis project Ga0182037, IMG submission 125974) | Lab enrichment of tropical soil microbial communities from Luquillo Experimental Forest, Puerto Rico - statoxic.12C.oxic.44.000.082 | ecosystem: Environmental > Terrestrial > Soil >... | reverse complement strand
GCCGGCTCGCCCGCGCCCCACGGCCGCTCGTTCGGGCGGTCGATTAGGTCGTAGACCAGCTCCGGAATCTGCGGAAAACGCAGGATCGGATAGCTGTCCCAATCCAGACTCGTCACCGCGAACCGGTCGTATTTGAGCTCCTCCAGGAGCGTGCGGCTCACCGTCTGAATAACGTTGCCATCGAGCTGGTTCTTGAGCCCGTCCGGATTGATGATCTGGCCGCAATCGTGGGCGAGATAGACCTTGGCCACACGGATCTCGCCGGTCGAGCGCTTAACCTCGACCTCCGCCACAGCTGCGATGTAGGTGCGCGCCAGCTCATATTTGCAATAGGTGATGCCGCGCCCGGCGAGGACATCGCCGCTTTGGTCGCGCTTGGGCGACGGCCGCTTGTCCCATTTCGCCAAGGCGGCGACGCGGTTGAGCGCCTCGATGCCGCGCTTGTCGTTCGGATCGAGATATTTCAGCCGGAACTCGAGCGGATCGGCATGCACCGCCGCAGCGAGTTCGTCGATAAAGCATTCATTGGCATAGGTGTTCTGCAAGCGCCCCGGTGTTCTGATCCAGGACGGACGGAACGGCGTCGTCTCCAGCCGATGACAGGTTGTTTTGACGTTGGCGAATTTGTAAGGGATCGCCGAGTTCTGAAAGATGTTGCCGGGCGCGGTGTGATCGTCGGCTGGCATGCCGGCGAGGGTCGCGGCGACCAGGGGCACGTGAAAGCCGTTGGCCGTCTGCTGTGGGATAAAGAACTCCGATTCCCATGCGGTGATCGTGCCCGCACTGTCCATGGCGGCGCGAATGTCTATCATCGTGGGCGGGCCCTTCGGATCCCAGCCGTGCTCGTCGGCGCGCGACCATTGCACACGCACTGGTCGCCCGACCGCTTTCGCTAGCAACGCCGCGTCGGCCGCTGCATCCTCGTGACCGTTGCGGCCGTAGCAGCCGGAGCCTTCGAGATAAATGCAGCGTACGTTCTCTGCCGGCATACCGAACATGGTGGCGAGCTGCTTGCGCAGATTATGCGTCGCCTGCGAGGCCGACCATGAGGTGAGCTTGCCGTCCTTGAACTCGGCGACCGCGCAAGACGGGCCGATCGAGCCGTGGGTATGGATCGCGAAATCGTAGGTGGCTTTGAGCGTCTTGGCGCCCTCCTTGCCTATGGCCTCGGCGCTATTGCCGACGTTGCTCGTCACCTCCTCCTTGACCACTTTGGTCGCACGCACGACGTCCCATAGCTTCGCTGGGTCCGGCAGCGTCTCCGATTTCGACCAGGACGCCTTGAGCTCCTGCGCCGCTTTGATCGCGCCCCACTCGCTTTGCGCGACGACGCCGAGGAAATTGCCCTGGCGCACGACCTTGACCACGCCGGCGACATCCTTGATCGAGGACTCATCGACGCTCTCGAGCTTGGCGCCGAATGCCGGCGGACGCACCACGCGCCCATGCAACATGCCAGGCAGGCGGAAGTCCTGCACATAGGTGAAGTGGCCCGTAACCTTGTCCGGGAGATCGACGCGCGGCACAGGCTTGCCGACGAGCTTGTAGTCCTTAGGGTCCTTGCCAGCGGCCGGCTTGGCGTGGTCGAGCTTCAGTGCGAACGATTTGCTGCCGATCAATTCGCCATAGCTGATGCGCTTGTTGCCGGCGCTGATGACGCCATCGACGGCCTTGAGGTCCTCCTTCTTGGCAGCGAGGCGTTTGGATGCCTCCTCTAGCAACGCGGCTTTGGCGGTCGCGGCGGCATTGCGCAACTGCATCCCGCCGATCTGGATGGACAGGCTGCCCCAGGTCGTGCCCTGCTCAGGCGTAAGCGCCGTGTCGCCTTGCACAAGGTTGATCGAGCGCAGGGGAACGTCGAGTTCCTCGGCAACGATCTGCCGTAAGGCAGTGGCGACGCCGGTACCGAGATCGACCTTGCCGGAATAGACTGTTACCGTGCCGTTGCGATCGATCGCCAGGAAGGAATCAACCTCGGTGAGGGCGAGTGGCTTGATCGTCGCTGCCCCCTGTGCAAGTGCCTCGCCGATGGCGTCGGCGAACGAGAAGGCGACGATGAGGGCACCGCCGCCCTTGAGCACGTCGCGCCGAGAAGCATGAATGTTCATCCCCGCCTCCCTCTCACGCATTGGCCGCGCGCAGGACCGCTTTCACGATGCGGGCGTGCGTACCGCAGCGGCACAGATTTTTGGCCAGCGCTTCCTTGACTTGCGCCTCGGTCGGCTTCTTGTTGCGGGCGAGAAACGCGGCCGATTCCATGATCATGCCGTTGATGCAGTAGCCGCATTGCGCCGCCTGCTCCTCGATGAACGCTTTCTGTACCGGGTGCAGCTTCTGCGGCGAGCCAAGGCCTTCGAGCGTCACCACCTTTTGCCGCGCGGCGAGCGACGACTACGGCGTCACGCACGAACGCACTGCTTTGCCGTCGATGTGCACCGTGCATGCTCCGCATTGCGCGAGACCGCAGCCGAAGCGCGGTCCATGCAGCGCAAGATTGTCGCGCAACGCATAGAGTAGCGGCATGTCGGGGTCGTCGATGTCGACGGTGACCGCCTTGCCGTTCACGTTGAGCGATTTTCGTTGTGCCATTTTCTCCTCCCGTGTTCGCCAAAGCTGGATTCAATTGTTTCCATCCTATCAGCGCTCGCACGCGCGCGCCATGGCAACTGGCGGAGCGGCTCTCAGCATTTGCATGATGAACATGCCGCCGCCCGGGTATGGACTATAATGGGCATGTCACTTTTGCCGCGATCGGCGTAAGCGGAAAGGAATATCGATGACCAGTCCGGTGTCACGGCGTGAGTTTCGCCAGATGCTTGCTCCCGGCGCGGCGCTGCTGTTGCCCGGGGTTAGCAATGCGCTCGCAGCCCGCATCGTCGCCGATCAAGGCTTCCCCGCCGCCTATGTGACCGGCGCGGGCATCGCCAACACCTATCTCGGCATTCCCGACAATGGATTGCTGACGCTCACCGAACTCGTCGAACACGTCGCGGCGATCCGCGAGGTGTTTCCCGGCCCGCTCATAGTCGATGCGGACACCGGTTTCGGCAATGCGGTGAACGTGACGCGCACGGTTCGGCTACTCGAACGGGCTGGCGCCGACGCGTTGCAGATCGAAGACCAGGCATTTCCCAAGCGCTGCGGGCATTTTTCGGGAAAGGAGGTCGTCCCCGCCGCGGAAATGGTCGGCAAGGTGAAGGCCGCGGCCGACGCGCGCCGCGATCCCGATCTTCTGATCATCGCGCGCACCGATGCGATCGCGGTCGAGGGCTACGAGGCGGCGATCACGCGCGCGATCGCGTATCGCGACGCGGGGGCCGACGTAACCTTCGTCGAGGCGCCGACTTCGATGCAGCAGATTGCCGACATTCCGCGCCGCCTTCATTGGCCGCAGCTCATCAACATCGTGCTGGGCGGACGCACCCCGGAATTGCCGAACGCCAAGCTCAAGGAGCTGGGTTATGCCGGCGTCATTTATGCCAACATCGCGCTGCAGGCGGCAGTCAAAGGCATGCAGGCGGCTTTGGCGGAACTCTGGCGTAAGGGGCATATGGGCGAGGCAGCAAAACTGGCGGTCGATTTCGCCGAGCGCCAGCGGCTCGTAGGCAAGGACGAGTTCGACGCGCTGGAGCGCAAATATGCCGCCGAGCGCTGAACTCATTTATCGCCGAAGCAGATGACCGAGCACACGCCGGTGCTGATCGTGGGCGCGGGTCCGGTGGGACTCGCGCTCGCCGGCGATCTCGGCTGGCGCGGCGTGCCATGCATCCTGATTGAAAAAACCGACGGCGCGATCGAGCAGCCGAAGATGGACCTCGTCGGTCCGCGCACGATGGAGTTCTGCCGGCGCTGGGGTATTGCCGACTGGGTGCGCGACGCGCCTTATCCGGGTGATTATCCGCAGGACTGCGTCTACCTGACCGCGCTCAACGGCTTTGAGCTCGGGCGCGAGCGTTTTCCGCCGCGCGCGCGAGAGAGATGCCCACCGCAAAGTCCGCAGAAGCGCGAGCGCGTGCCCCAGGACATGTTCGATCCAATTCTGCAGCGCTTCGTACGCACGTTTCCGCACGTCGAGCTGCGCTATGGCTACGAGCTCGTTTCGTTCACGGAAACTGCGAACGGCGTACTCGCAACCGTGCGCGACGACCGAAGCGGTGAGCTCCGCGAAATTTCTACCGATTACCTCGTCGGCACCGACGGCGGCGCGAGCTTTGTGCGCGAGCGCGCCGGCATCACCATGAGCGGCAATCCGGCGCTGACCTACACCACGAACGTGATGTTCCGCTGCACCGATTTTTCTGCGCACCATGACAAAGGCAAAGCCTACCGCTTTATTTTCATCGGGCCGGAGGGCACGTGGCTGACCATCGTCGCGATCAACGGTGCTGACCGCTTTCGCATGTCGATCGTCGGCTCGGCCGAGCAGGTCGTACATTCCGACGCGGACATTCACAACGCGCTGCGGCGCGTCATGGGCCGCGGCTTCGATTATGAAATTCTTTCGGTCATGCGCTGGGTGCGCCGGGAACTCGTCGCCGACGCTTTTGGCACCGATCGCGTCTTCATCGCCGGCGACGCCGCTCACCTGATGTCGCCGACCGGCGGCTTCGGCATGAACACGGGTATCGGCGACGCCGTCGATCTGGGCTGGAAGCTTGCGGCAGCGGTGCGCGGTTGGTGCGGGCGCGCGTTGCTGCGCTCCTACGAAGTCGAGCGCCGGCCGGTCGCGCTGCGCAACGCCGCGGCAGCGAGCGCGAACCTTGTGCGCATGCTTTCCAGCCGCGAGCGCCGACCTCCGCCCGCGGTATTCGAACCGGGCGACGCCGGCGATGCCGCGCGCAAGGAGTACGGCGCATGGTTCGCCGAGACGATGCGGCACGAATGGTTCAGCATCGGCTATCACCTTGGTTATCGCTACGACGCGTCGCCGATCGTCTGGCCCGACGGTACGCCGGCGCCGCCATTGGAGACCTCGACCTACACGCAGACCGCGCGGCCAGGCGCCCGCGCGCCGCATGCCTGGCTGGCGGATGGCCGCTCCACGTTCGACCTGTTCGGCCGCGGCTTCACATTGCTGCGCCTCGGCCCGGATGCGCCGAGCGGCGAAATGATCCGGATCGCTGCGGCCGGCGCGGGCGTTCCGCTTGAGGTGGCGCAGCTCGACGAACGCGAAATCCGCAAACTTTATCAGCGCCGGCTCGTTCTCGTGCGTCCCGACGGTCACGTGGCGTGGCGCGCCGACGATCCGCCCGCGGACGCGCGCGCGTTGATCGATGTCGTGCGCGGCGCGAGCGCCTGGGCTAATCTGGCTGAGCTCGGCGAAGCCCACGAAACTGCCCACGCGGCCCGGGGCAATCGCTAAGGAGGCGTTCATGAATCAAGACGTTCTCGCTCCCTATTACGGCGAGCTAGGCCGGCTGAGCTTCTCGCCGGGCTGGGCGCGCCCTGAGCCTTCGATGTGGGAGGCGCCGAAGCCAAAGTTTAAGCCCGCGGTCTGGCGCTTCGCGGCAGCAAAAACCGCGCTCGAACGCGCCGGAGAATTCGTTCCCATCGAACAGGCCGAGCGTCGCAACCTGATCATGGTCAACCCGGTCGCCAGCAATTTCTACGCCACGAGCCGCAACCTGGTCTCCGCTTACCAGATGGTGAAGGCCGGCGAGAAGGCACGCTCGCACCGCCACACCGCCGCGGCGTTGCGTCTCGTCATCGAAGCGAAGCCCGGAACCTATACCGTGGTCGACGGCGCGCGCGTGGACATGGCGCCGGGCGACGTCGTGCTCACGCCCTCCTGGTGCTGGCACGGCCACGCGAACGAGAGCGACGGCGCGAGCTATTGGATCGACTTTCTCGACGTGCCGTTCATCCAGCATTCCGAGGCGATGTTCTTCGAACCGCATCCCTCGGGCTTCGAGAAGATTACCGACAACGGCCCCTCGCGTTACCGTATTCCGGCGCGCAACGCATTGGGCGCGGGCAGTGGTGCCAAGGTGGTGGAAATTGCTAAAGGCCTGATGCCGACGATAGGACTTCAACTCTTGCGGCTGCCAGCGGGGAAGCGCCGCGACATGGCGAAAACGACGGTCAATCACCTTTATGCCGTCATCAGCGGTAAAGCGCGCATCGAGGCCGAGGGCGGCGCGAGCGAAAGTCTTGGAGTGGGCGACGTGATGGTGGCGCCGTCTTGGCATGCCCACGCGCTCGAGGCGGAGCAGGATGCCGTCCTGCTGCAAGTGAGTGACGAGCCGCTCTACGCCAAAACCGGACTGGTGAAGACAGGATAATGCGAGCGCACCGTGCGCCGGTTGCGAGTCGGAGTTAACCGCGGGCTTCGCGGTCACCGGCTCCGAGCCCGCCTTTATCTTCGATGAATCGCGCGATCTGGTCGACCCCCTGCCCGCTGCGCAGATTGCTAAACACGAACGGCCGCGCGCCGCGCATTCGCTTGGCATCGCGCTCCATCACGTCGAGGGAGGCGCCAACATAGGGCGCGAGATCGACCTTGTTGATCACCAGCAGGTCCGAGCGGGTAATGCCCGGTCCGCCCTTTGACGGAATCTTGTCGCCGGCCGCCACGTCGATGACGTAGATCGTGAGGTCGGCAAGCTCGGGGGAAAACGTCGCCGCCAAGTTGTCGCCGCCCGACTCGATCAAAACCAGATCGAGGGCGGGAAATTTTCTGCGCATCTCGGCGACCGCGGCGAGATTGATCGAGGCGTCCTCGCGGATCGCAGTATGCGGGCAGCCGCCGGTCTCCACGCCGGCGATGCGTTCCGCGGCCAATGCGCCCGAGCGCACCAGGTATTCGGCGTCCCATTTGGTATAGATGTCGTTGGTGATCGCCGCGATCTCGTAATGATCGCGCAGCTTTTTACACAGCGCGTCCATGAGCGCGGTCTTGCCGGAGCCGACCGGACCGCCGATGCCGACGCGCAGCGGCCCGTGAGGGTTGCGGATCATGAGCGGAACAGCCGCGTGTATTGCGTCTCGTGGCGCATGCTGGCGAGATCGGCGCGGAAAGCAGCGCCGCCGACATCGTCGAGCGCGCTGTCCAGCGCCCTCTTTGCCGTCGCCGCGACGACCGGCTCGAGGGCAGCCACCAACCGTTGCCCCTCGGTCTGGCCGAGCGGGATGAGGCGCATGCCGGCAGAAATCAGATTCGCGGCGATGGCCTGGAGATACCCATTGACCAACGGTCCGAGCGGCACCTTGTGACCGGCGCTGGCCACGCCGACCGCAACCGGCAAAACAATTGCAGCATCCCAAATCGCAAGCAGCCGGTCGAGTGCAGGCGTCGGCCAAGCCGCGCGCGTTGTGTCGATGAATGCGCGGCCCTGCGCGGTCGTTTCCAAATATCGTTCCTTGGACGGCGCGAAGGCGGCCGCGAGTTCTGCGATCGCGCGCAGCGCAGTGTCGTTACGCTTGGCGCTCGCGCGGTAGGCGTGAATCAGGAAAACCGCGTCGCAGAATCCGGCACCTATCCCGATCACCGCTTCAAGCCACGCGCGGAGCGTTTCCTCATTGCTGATATCGCCGGCCTCCACTGCCCATTCGATGCCGCTCGAGTACGAGAAGGCGCCGATCGGGTAAGCCGGCGACAGCCAGGCCATCAGACGATACAGCGCGCTCGCATCAAGGAGATCGATAGAGCCGGCTTCGCTACATCTCTCACGCTCATTCCCGCGCAAGCGGGAATCCAGAGCCCTTTGCTTCGATTTCGCAATCTGGGTCCCCGCTTTCGCGGGGACAAGCGGAGCTTGTGGCGCTGCGCGCCGTTTCCTGAGGCGCGCAGGAGAATGGCGGCGCGTCCGTTCAGGATCGTTCATGATCATGTGGGTGATGCTGCCCATAGGCGCCAGGCTCCGGATCGAACGGCGCCTCGATCGGGTTCAATCGCGCGCCGAGCTGGCGCAACATGTCTTCCAGCACATGATCGCGCCGGATGCGCAGCCGCTCGCCGACGATCTCAATGTCGGTGTGGCGGTTGCCGATATGCCAGGCGAGACGCGCCAACTCATCCGGGCTTGCTGCCATAATCTCGATCAACTGCTCGGGCTTGCCGGCGACGCGCACGATCGTGCCATCCTCGAGGACCAGGCCATCGCCGTCGCGCAATGCGGTGGCGTGCGGCAGATCGAGCAGGAAGGCTGTGCCGTGCTCTCCCGTCAGCGCCACCCTTCGGCGATGGCGATCGTCCGCATCGAGGACCACGCGGTCGATGGCAGTGGCCGCGTTCCAGCTGCCCGCACTCTTGACGTTGCGCGCGCGCTGCATCGGCGGACCGTCAGAACAAGAAGTAGCGCTGCGCCATCGGCAGCACCTCGGCCGGCGCGCAGGTGAGCAACTCGCCGTCGGCGGTTACCTCATAGGTCTCAGGATCGACCTCGATCTTGGGCGTCGCGCCGTTGTGCACCATGCTCTTCTTCGAAATGCCGCCGCGGGTATTTTCGACTGCCACGAATTGTTTCTCGACTCCGAGCCGCCCGCCCAAGCCGCCCCGGAGCGCGGCCTTCGACACGAACACGACCGACGACGCTGTCATGGCCCTGCCGAAGGCGCCGAACATCGGCCGGTAATGCACGGGCTGCGGCGTCGGGATCGACGCGTTGGGATCGCCCATCGGCGCGGCGACGATCGTGCCGCCCTTGATGATGCAGTCTGGCTTCACGCCGAAAAAGGCGGGCGACCACAGCACAAGATCGGCGAGCTTGCCCTTTTCTACCGAGCCGATGTGCCGCGACACCCCATGCGTGATCGCCGGGTTGATCGTGTATTTGGCGACGTAGCGCTTGGCGCGCACGTTGTCGTTGTCGCCCTTTTCTTCCTTGAGCCGGCCGCGCTGCTTTTTCATCTTGTCCGCGGTCTGCCAGGTGCGAATGATCACCTCGCCGATGCGGCCCATGGCCTGGCTGTCCGACGACATCATCGATAGCGCACCGATGTCGTGCAGGATGTCTTCGGCGGCGATCGTTTCCTTGCGGATACGGCTCTCGGCAAACGCCAGATCTTCGGCGATCGAAGGATCGAGGTGATGGCACACCATCAGCATATCGAGATGCTCGTCGATGGTATTCTTCGTAAACGGGCGCGTCGGATTGGTGGATGACGGCAGCACGTTACGCAGGCCCGCGACCTTGATGATGTCGGGCGCATGGCCGCCGCCGGCACCCTCGGTGTGAAAGGCATGGATTGTGCGGCCTTGGAACGCGCGGATGGTGTCTTCAACGAACCCGGACTCGTTGAGCGTGTCGGTATGGATCATCACCTGCACGTCGTGATCGTCGGCGACCGAGAGGCAGCAGTCGATCGCCGCGGGCGTGGTGCCCCAATCCTCATGCAGCTTGAGCGAGCACGCGCCGCCTTTGACCATCTCCTCGAGCGCCGCGGGTCGTGACGCGTTGCCCTTGCCGGCGAAACCCAGATTCATCGGCAGCCCGTCGGCGGCCTGAATCATGCGGCCGATGTGCCACGGCCCCGGCGTGCAGGTGGTTGCGAAGGTGCCATGGGCCGGCCCAGTACCCCCGCCGAGCATCGAGGTGATGCCTGCCATCAGCGCTTCCTCGACCTGCTGCGGACAGATGTAATGGATGTGAGTATCGAAGCCGCCCGCGGTGAGGATTTTGCCTTCGCCGGCGATGACCTCGGTGCCGGGCCCGATCACGATGGTTACGTTGGGCTGAATGTCGGGATTGCCGGCCTTGCCGATCGCGGCGATGCGGTCGCCTTTGAGACCGATGTCAGCTTTGACGATACCCCAGTGATCGAGAATCAGCGCGTTGGTGATGACGGTATCGACCGCCCCCTGCTTGTTGCTCGCCTGGCTTTGTCCCATGCCGTCGCGGATCACCTTTCCGCCACCGAACTTCACCTCCTCGCCGTAGCTGCAGAAATCCCGCTCGACCTCGATAATGATGTCGGTGTCGGCGAGCCGCACGCGATCGCCGGTGGTGGGGCCGAACATGTCGGCATAGACGGAGCGTGGGATTTTGGCTGCCATAGTAATTCCCGCTTTCCACAGTCCTTGCCAGCGCGTGGCGATTGCTTTTCAGGGGAGTTGGAATACCATCGTCATCGGCTCGTAGCGTTTCACTTAGGTGACAAGAAGCTGCCTCGAGACACTCGGTTTCGTGGGTCGTGCGAACGATCAGAGCGAAGCTGAATTCATGAAGGCTCCTTGTCGTCGGGCGGACCTTTGGGCTCGGCGGGCAGGCTTCGGCCTGCCCGCTGCTATTTTGGCGATTGCGGTCACGGCGCATCGGCTTTAAAGCTTTCCCATGATCTCTTGGCGGAATCCGTAGACCGTCCGTTTGCCGGCAAACGGGACCAACGTCACGTCACGGGTTTGCCCAGGCTCGAACCGCACCGCGGTGCCGGCGGCGATGTCGAGGCGCATGCCGCGCGCCTTTTTGCGATCGAACTTCAGCGCCGGATTGGTCTCGAAGAAGTGGTAGTGCGAGCCGACTTGGATCGGCCGATCGCCGCTGTTGGTGACCGTGAGCAGCACCGTCTTGCGCCCGGGATTGAGGTCGATCTCACCGTCTTTCACGAATACTTCGCCCGGAATCATGGATTCCTCCTCAACCTTCAGCGTATCGGCTCGTGCACCGTCACCAGCTTAGTGCCATCCCGGAAGGTCGCCTCGACCTGAATCTCACGGATCATCTCCGCGATTCCGTCCATCACCTGCGCGCGGGCAAGCACGTGCGCTCCCGCAGCCATCAGCTCGGCGACCGACTTGCCGTCGCGCGCGCCCTCGACGATGAAATCGGTGATCAGCGCCACCGCCTCGGGATGATTGAGCTTGACGCCGCGCTCAAGCCGCCGGCGCGCCACCATGGCGGCCATCGAGATGAGCAACTTATCCTTTTCCCGCGGAGTGAGATGCATTCGCGTTTGCCTCAATTCACCCAAAGTCGCGGCAGAGGTGCGCCGCGCGCCGCGCCGAGGAGTGCCGCGAGATCGTGGCGAAGCGCAGCGCCGGATGGTGCGCACAAACGGGCCACCACGATGCCATTCCAGGCCGAGATGCCGACCTCACCATGAAATAAGCCATTCAGGCTGCGCAGGCGCGCGGCGGTATCGTCGTTGCCCGGCACGACCAGAACAGTGGCGATCGCGATAGCGCCGTTTGCAACCGCGGCTTGCTTGAGCTTCGCCGCGACCGCGCCGTCGAGCTGCAGCGTTTCGGCAAGAATGAGATGCCCGCAGCGGCGCACGCGCCAGCGATCGATCAGATCGCCGTTCTCGACCAGCTCGCCCATTCCGGAGCGGCCGAATACGACCGCTTCGGCCAGCACCAGCTGCGCATCGCCGTCAAGCTCGATCTCGATGGAACGCCTGAGACGCGCGCGGTCAAACAGGATCGTCTCCTGCGGCAGCCAGGCAAGCGACCCGCCAGCTCCGACGCTCAACTTCAACTCGATCTCTGCCGCTGCATCGAGCGCACGATAGACCTTCTCCGCCGCAGCGGTCGTGACGACGAGCCGCGCGCCGGGCGCCACCATCACGTCGAGATTGAAACAGTCGCCTCCGGCCACGCCGCCCGCAGTGTTGACGATCACCGCCTCGAGTTCGCCGCAGCCCGATCCCGGACAGCGCACGCGCAGCGAGCCCTCCTCGCGCACCCGCGCACGGCGCGTGACGGCGCCGTTCGCCGCAACCGCGAGCGCGATGTGTGCCAGCGCGCGGTTCGCCGCAAATATTTTGGTCCTCTCGGATAGCGCGTTTCGCACGCTCAAATCGCCATTGCGCGCTTGAGGGCCGCCTCGTCCATGGTGTCGCGAGTGCAGGAATACACGATCGCGCCGCGGTCCATGACCGCGAAAAAGTCGCCCAGCTCGCGCGCGAAGTCGAGATATTGTTCGACCATGACCACCGCGATCTGCCCGAGATTGCGCAGATAGCCGATGGCGCGGCCGATGTCCTTGATGATCGAGGGCTGAATGCCTTCGGTTGGTTCGTCGAGCAGCAACAGCCGCGGCCGCATCACCAGCGCGCGGCCGATCGCGAGCTGCTGCTGTTGGCCTCCGGAAAGATCCCCGCCGCGCCGGCCGAGCATGTCGCTGAGCACGGGAAACAGCGAGAATACGTCGTCAGGGATGAACCGGTCCTCGCGCTTGACCGGCGCAAACCCGGTCTTGAGGTTTTCCTCGACGGTGAGCAGCGGAAAGATTTCACGTCCCTGCGGCACATAAGCGACGCCGCGCCGGGCGCGCTCGTCGGACTTGAGCCGGGTAATGTCGGTACCGTCAAGCATGATCGCGCCGCGGCTTACGGGTTGCTGTCCGGCCAAGGCATCGAGCAGCGTGGTCTTGCCGACGCCGTTCCTGCCGAGAACGCAGGTCACCTTGCCCGGCTCGGCGGTAAGCGAGACGCCGCGCAGCGCCTGCGCCGCGCCGTAGTGGAGATCGATCGCATCGACCTGCAGCATATCGCTAGCGCCCCAGATAGACCTCGATCACGCGCTCGTTCTGAGAGACCTGATCGATAGTGCCTTCCGCCAGAACCGAACCTTCGTGCAGGCAGGTGACCTTGACGCCGAGCTCGCGCACGAACGCCATGTCGTGCTCGACCACGACCATGGTGCGGTGGCGATTGATATCCTTGAGCAGCTCGACGGTTTGCCGCGTTTCGGCGTCGGTCATGCCGGCGGCCGGCTCGTCGACGAGGAGGAGCTTCGGGTCTTGCGCCAACAACATGCCGATCTCGAGCCACTGTTTCTGACCATGCGAGAGCAAGCCGGCCACGCGCCGGCGCAGCGGCGAGAGCCGAATGGTCTCGAGAATCTCGTCGATGCGCCGCAGCTCTTCGTTCGTTTCCTGCCAGAACAGTGTCTTGCGCGCGCGCCGGTCGCCTTTGAGCGCGAGCGCAATATTGTCTTCGACCGTGTGCATGTCGAACACGGTCGGCTTCTGAAACTTGCGGCCGATGCCGAGCAGCGCGATTTCGGTCTCGTCGAGACGCGAGAGATCGTACGTGCCGTCGAAGTATACGTCACCGGCATCGGGTCGGGTCTTGCCCGTGACCACGTCCATCATCGTGGTCTTGCCGGCGCCGTTGGGGCCGATCACGGCGCGCATTTCGCCGGGCTCGATAGTGAAGGAAAGATTGTCGAGCGCGCGGAACCCATCGAACGAGACGGTGACGCCGTCGAGATAAAGCAGCGCCGTGGTGGTGCGGGGATCCATCGTTCACTCCGCCGGCCGCGGCGCCGCTTGCGGCATTCGACTTCCGTCGGCGCCATTGAGCTCGCGCCGCGCGCGCGCCTCGTGCCACCAATGACGGATCGTTCCGACAATCCCGCGCGGCAGCAGCAGCGTCACCGCGACGAACAGGCCACCGAGGACGAATAGCCAATAGGGCGCCAGGAAGCCGCTCGTGAAATAGGTCTTGCCATAGTTGACCAGCACGGCGCCCAGCACGGCTCCGGTCAACGTGCCGCGTCCGCCGACCGCAACCCAGATCACCGCCTCGATGGAATTGGCCGGCGAGAACTCGCTCGGGTTGATTATCCCGACCTGCGGCACGTAGAGCGCGCCGGCCACGCCCGCCATGCATGCAGACAACGTGAAGACCAACAGCTTGTAGGCCTCGACCCGGTAGCCGAGAAAGCGCGTGCGCGCCTCGGCGTCGCGGATGGCGACCAGCACCTTGCCGAATTTGGAGCTCACCACGACGCGGCAGATGACGAAGCCGAGCATCAGCGCGAGCGCGGAAATCACGAACAGCGCCGCGCGGGTTGCCGGCGCCTGCACGTTGAAGCCAAGAATGTCCTTGAAGTCGGTGAGACCATTGTTGCCGCCAAACCCGAAATTGTTGCGGAAAAAACCGAGCATCAGCGCGAAAGTCAGCGCCTGGGTGATAATCGAGAGGTACACGCCGGTGACGCGGCTGCGGAATGCGAACCAGCCGAACACGAAGGCGAGCAGGCCCGGCACGAACACCACCATGAAGGCGGCATAGGCAAAATGCTGGAAGCCGTACCAATAGACCGGGAGTTCCGGCCAGTTGAGGAACACCATGAAGTCGGGGAGGATCGGGTGGGCATAGACGCCGCGCGTTCCGATCTGGCGCATCAGGTACATCCCCATAGCGTAGCCGCCGAGCGCAAAGAACGCGCCGTGCCCGAGCGAGAGGATGCCGCAGTAGCCCCAGATCAGATCGATCGCGAGCGCAAGGATCGCGTAACAGAGATACTTGCCGAACAGCGCCACGAAATAGGACGAGAGATAAAACGGCGACGAGGGCGGAAGCACGAGGTTGAGCACCGGTACGAGCACCGCGACGGCGGCCAGCGTGGCGAGAAACGCAATCGCGCCGCGGTCGAGCGCGCGGAAAATCATACTCGTGATCATGCCTCGGC